>Ga0068856_100000780_pt1 | contig 34542 bp, 28 predicted proteins | sample KBSCornC62_FD_66595 | JGI IMG/M metagenome (GOLD analysis project Ga0068856, IMG submission 66595) | Corn rhizosphere microbial communities from Kellogg Biological Station, Michigan, USA - KBS Corn C6-2 | ecosystem: Host-associated > Plants > Roots > Rhizosphere > Soil ...
GGCAAGAAATACTCGCCCGGCCTGATCAAGGAGATGATCTCGACCGCGGTGGAATCGGCGCTGCCGAAGGGCTGGATGCCGCAGAAGAATTCCGACTTCCTGGTCAACCCGACCGGCAATTTCGTGGTCGGTGGTCCCGACGGCGATTGCGGTCTCACCGGACGCAAGATCATCGTCGACACCTATGGCGGCTATGCCCCGCATGGCGGCGGCGCCTTCTCCGGCAAGGACCCGACCAAGGTCGACCGTTCGGCGGCCTATGCCGCGCGCTACCTCGCCAAGAACGTGGTGGCCGCCGGTCTCGCCGACCGTTGCACCATCCAGGTCGCCTATGCGATCGGCGTCGCCGACCCGATGTCGGTGCTGGTCGATACCCACGGCACCGGCAAGGTCGACGAGAAGAAGCTGGAAAAGGTTTTGCCGCAGCTGTTCCGGCTGACGCCGACCAACATCCGCCGTTCGCTCAAGCTGAACCGCCCGATCTACCGCCGCACCGCCGCCTACGGCCATTTCGGCCGCGCGCCGGAAAAGGACGGCGGCTTCTCCTGGGAGAAAACCGATCTCGTCAGCGCGCTGAAGGGCGCGGTGTAAGCAGGATTTGCGTAGACTGCCGCATAACAATTAGGACGTCATGCCCGGCCTTGTGCCGGGCATCCACGTCTTTGCCACAAAACGAAGACGTGGATGGCCGGGACGAGCCCGGCCATGACGCAGAAAATCAGGAATCCATCACATGACCGCCACCGCGAAAAAAACCGGCTTTTCCGACTACATCGTCAAGGACATCGCGCTCGCCGATTTCGGCCGCAAGGAAATCTCGCTGGCCGAGACCGAAATGCCGGGCCTGATGGCGACGCGTGAGGAATACGGCCCGAAGCAGCCGTTGAAGGGCGCGCGCATCGCGGGCTCGCTGCACATGACGATCCAGACCGCGGTCCTGATCGAGACGCTGGCTGCGCTCGGCGCCGACATCCGCTGGGTCTCCTGCAACATCTATTCGACCCAGGACCATGCCGCGGCGGCGATCGCGGCGGCCGGCATTCCCGTGTTCGCGGTCAAGGGCGAGACGCTGACCGAATATTGGGATTACACCGCAAAGCTGTTCGACTGGCATGGCGGCGGCACGCCCAACATGATCCTCGACGACGGCGGCGACGCCACCATGCTGGTGCATCACGGCCTGCGCGCCGAGCACGGCGACACGGCGTTTCTCGACAAGCCGGGCTCGGAAGAAGAGGAAGTGTTCTTCGCGCTGATCAAGCGTTTGTTGAAGGAAAAGCCGAAGGGCTGGTTCGCCGAGATCGCCAAGAATATCAAGGGCGTGTCGGAGGAAACCACGACGGGCGTTCATCGGCTCTATGAAATGGAAAAGAGCGGCAAGCTCTTGTTCCCGGCGATCAACGTCAACGATAGCGTCACCAAGTCGAAATTCGACAATCTCTATGGCTGCCGCGAGTCGCTGGTCGACGGCATCCGCCGCGGCACCGACGTGATGATGTCGGGCAAGATCGCGATGGTCGCCGGCTTCGGCGACGTCGGCAAGGGCTCGGCCGCCTCGCTGCGCCAGGCCGGCTGCCGCGTCATGGTGTCCGAGGTCGATCCGATCTGCGCGCTGCAGGCGGCGATGGAAGGCTACGAAGTCGTCACCATGGAAGAGGCCGCGCCCCGCGCCGACATCTTCGTCACCGCGACCGGCAACAAGGACATCATCACCATCGACCACATGCGGGCGATGAAGGATCGCGCCATCGTCTGCAACATCGGCCATTTCGACAACGAGATCCAGATCGCCGGCCTGCGTAACCTGAAATGGACCAACATCAAGCCGCAGGTCGACGAGATCGAATTCCCCGACAAGCACCGCATCATCCTGCTGTCGGAAGGCCGCCTCGTGAACCTCGGCAACGCTATGGGCCATCCGTCATTCGTGATGTCGGCCTCCTTCACCAACCAGACGCTGGCGCAGATCGAACTGTTCGCCAACAACAAGGGCGGCAAATACGAGAAGAAGGTCTACGTGCTGCCGAAGTCGCTCGACGAAAAGGTCGCCCGCCTGCACCTCGCCAAGATCGGCGTCAAGCTGACCACGCTGCGGCCCGACCAGGCCGAGTATATCGGCGTCAAGCAGGAAGGCCCGTTCAAGGCGGATCATTACCGCTACTGAGATTTTCAGGCTGCGAAATACAAAAAGCCCCGGAGCGATCCGGGGCTTTTTCATTGGCGCAGTATTGGCGCCGTGCGATCACTCCGCGGCGTTGATGTCGAGGCCAGCAGCGTGCTGCGAAGCAAGCTCTGGGCCGGCGCCTCGAAATAGCGATAGGTCAGCCAGGAGGCCAACAGCGTCGTCGTGATAAAGGCCGCGAAAAACCAGCCGTCATAGAACGGGATCGGATTTCCCGACATCGCAAAGCCCAGGGCGATCAGAAGCTGGATCGGGAAATGCAGCAGATAGCTCGAATAGGTCATGTTGCCGGCCGCCTCCAGCAGCTTTCCGAGCGGCGCCGGCAGGGCGATCCTGCAAGTCAGGCAGAACAGCAGAATGGACGTGTATGGCAGCAGCATGATCCAGTCGACGATCCTTGCCTGCCATCCGAACAGCCATATCGAAACGGGAATAACGACGACAACGCACCAGCCAATGCGTTCGAGCGCAACCATCAAGCGCATCGACGTCAGGGATTGCCTTGTCATGGCCGCCAGCCCGCCGGCATAGAAGAAGGCGAGACAGGCCGACAGTTCGCCGCCGACCTTGAGGCACACGGCGATCACCACGAGATTCAGCCAGGGAGATTTGGTGACAAATCCCAGCATCAGGAAGAACGCGAAGTAGACGAGGACTTCGACCGAAATCGACCAGATCGGCCCGTTGAAACTGTTGCCGTTCTGGGCGACCCAATCGCTCGCCATGAAAATCTGCAGCAGGAAATGCCTGACATCGTTGGCCTGATAGACGAAGAAATAGCCGTGCGAGCGGAAATAGATCGCCTGCAGAAGTGCCACGATCAGCAGCGTGACAAAATGCAACGGATATAATCGCGACAGCCGGTATACGAAAAACGTCCAGCCACGCATCGATCGGTCGGATATCGCGTCACGATATTTCCAGAAAAAGATAAAACCGCTGATGCACCAGAACACCCAGACGCCGTATTTGCCGGCCGAATAAAACGGCTGCAGCAGATCGTGGAGCGGCAGTTGATCCCTGACGAGGCCGACCGGCTTGTCCGCGACATAGGCAAAATGCACGTAGTGCCAGATCAGCACGGCGAACGCGGCCAGGAAGCGGAGCGCTTCCAGTCCCAGCAGCTTGTTCGGCGTTGACGTTGGCGTTGCGGGCATCGTTGGTGCTTGCAGGTGGAACCGGTCGCGGATCGGTTGCGCGGCCTTGTGACGCTAGCCGGTTTAGGTGAACAAAACCTTGGGTGGGGTGCCGTAAAATGCAGCCGATCTAGCCGCACCCCCCCGCCGCGGCCTGCATGATCGCCTTGTCCCAAACCAGATAGCCGTTGGCATCGAGGTGTACGCCATCGATGGTGTGCGGCGTCGGCATGTCAGGCAGCGGTGCGAATGCGGCACCATGTCGCGCCGCCAGATCGGGCAGCGCGGCATTGAGCTCGCCGATTGTCTTCATCGCCTGGTCCCGAAGCTCGACGGTCATGCGAAGCCTGGCTTCGACGGGCGGAATGGCGAGCGCGACCAGCCGGGGAGACAATTTCGCGAGCTGGTCCAGCAGCGCGCCATAGCGGTCGGAAAATTCCTGTCGGCTTGCGCCGACCAGCGCGTCGTTGGTGCCGAGCGCGACGATGATCATGGCGGCGCGCTTGCCGCCAAGCGCCACCGTGAGCCAGTTGCCGAGATCGCTCGCGGTGGATGCGGCGTTCAGGCCGGCATTGACGACTGGATGGCCGCAGACCGACCGCGGCAGCGTGGACGCTTCCACAAGACTGTCGCCGAGTACGATGACGGGATCATCCAGGCGCTGGAACGCGAAATGCAGCATCAGCTGGCGCGCGTGCCGGTGTTCGTCGATCACCTTTCGCGGCATGCCCCACACCACAAGCGCGGCTGCGATGGCGGCGGCGGCGACGATGGATGCAGAGCGTATCCAGTTCACGGTGTACTCTCAGGCGTTGCGATGGGCGCAGGAGACGGCGACGGTAATTAAAGGCGGCTTTTCGCTACCTTTGCTTAAATCCGGGCGCTCGCTTCGGCCCCGAAAATACCGATGCGGCAATGTGGTTAATTTAATTTGGCGTTTTGGCAGGCTTGTCGATTGACTGGCTGCGCCATCGGTCGGATACACGTTTCCGATTTGGGAGATCGCGATGACGTCAGAAGATCGGCCATCAGGACATTTCGACGTGCTCATCGTCGGCGCCGGCCTGTCCGGCATCGGCGCGGGCTTTCATTTGCAGCAGAAATGCCCCGGCAAGAGCTACGTCATCCTCGAGGGCCGCGATTGCATCGGCGGCACCTGGGACCTGTTTCGCTATCCCGGCATCCGCTCCGACAGCGACATGTTCACGCTCGGCTATTCGTTCAAGCCGTGGACCGAGCCGAAGGCGATCGCCGACGGGCCGCGCATCCTGAACTATGTGCGCGAGACCGCGGCCGAGAACGGCATCGACAAGCACATCCGCTATCATCACCGGGTCAAGCGCGCGTCATGGTCGACGCCCGACGCATGCTGGACCGTGGAAGCCGAACGCGTCGCGGGCGAGGGCGCGGTCGAGACCATCAGCTTCACCTGCAATTTCCTGTTCATGTGCTCGGGCTACTACAATTACGAAAACGGCTATTCGCCGGAATTTCCGGGCGCGAAAGATTTTTCCGGCCGCATCGTGCATCCGCAGAAATGGACCGACGACGTCGACTATGCCGGCAAGCGCGTGGTGGTGATCGGCTCGGGCGCGACCGCGGTGACCTTGGTGCCGGAGATGGCCAAGACCGCGGCGCATGTCACCATGCTACAGCGCTCACCGACCTACGTGGTGGCGCGTCCGGCGCAGGATCCGGTGGCGAACAAGTTGCGCGCAAAACTGCCGGCAAAACTCGCCTATCATCTGATCCGCTGGCGCAACGTGCTGTTCGGGATGTATTTCTTCCAGCTGGCGCGACGCAAGCCGGAGCGGGTCAAGCAATTGATCCTCGGCGGCGTCAAGATGGCCTTGGGACCGGATTACGACATCGGCACGCATTTCACGCCGCGCTACAATCCCTGGGACCAGCGGCTGTGCCTGGTGCCCGACGGTGACCTCTTCAGGTCGATCCGCGAGAAGCGCGCCTCCGTCGTCACCAATCAGATCGAGACCTTTACGCCCAAGGGTATCCGGCTGAAGGACGGCAGCGAACTCGAGGCCGATATCATCGTCACCGCGACCGGATTGAACCTGCAGGTGCTCGGCGGCCTCGCCGTCGAGGTCGACGGCCGCGCGGTCGATTTCGCGCGCACCCTCAACTACAAGGGCATGATGTATTCCGACGTGCCCAACATGGCGTCTGCCTTCGGCTACACCAACGCCTCGTGGACGCTGAAATGCGACCTGACCTGCGAATATGTCTGCCGGCTGATCAACTACATGGATCGCCGCGGCTACAAGCAGTGCATGCCCCATAACGTCGATCCCAGCGTCACCGAAATGCCGTCGCTGAATTTCTCTTCCGGCTATGTGCAGCGCTCGATCGCGAAAATGCCCAAACAAGGCTCGAAGCGGCCGTGGCGGCTGTACCAGAACTACGCGCTCGACATCGTGACGCTGCGCTTCGGCAAGGTCGATGACGGCGTGATGCGATATTCCTGACGATTCTCGTTTTGACGCGTTTTCTTCGCGCGAACCGGCCTCCAGTTCGCTCGAAAACGCTATGGCTCGCGGGATCTCCCCGGCAATTTTTTCCGGCAGATTTTTCTCACGCGCCCTGAGCCGGCAGATTCTGTCCGCCAAAGCGCGTTGCTAACGCGCTGAAAGCGCGAATCTTTTCCTCTTGTTGCCGGTGGCACGACGGTTGCTTGAGTTTCCGCAGTCTCGCGGAGTCCGCCATGTCATCGATGACTGTTTCCATTGTGCCGGCGTCGTCGGTGCCGAACTTTGCCAATTACCCGGCGTCGTCGAAGGTACCTGCGGGATCGTCGAGTTCGTCGGCTCCCGCTGCGGCGTCAGCCTCCGGTTCGTCTGCTCTGGACGCGAGCCCGGCGAAGACCGCGGCCCAACAATTCGAGCAATGGGCCAACATGACGCCGGCGCAGCGGCTGCACGCCGAGATGCTGGCCAAGCTCGGTCTCACCGAGGACCAGTTCAAGGCGTTGCCTCCCGCCCAGCAGCAGAAGATCAACGACCAGATCGCGCAGATGATCAAGAAGCAGATGGGCGACAGCAACGACACGCGCACCGGCCTGATCACCGACAAGACGGCCTGATGATGCCAGGCGCGACGTCGCCCGCGTCGCGCCTGGCATGCGTTGTTTTGCGTATTCGCGCTCGCGGCTGAATCAGCCATCGTGCGCCACGGTTAACGCCGCGTTAAGCGGCGACGCCTACGGTTGAGCTGATATCTTGCCACCCGCGCGAGGAAGCCGATGGACGCCCAGAGGATTGCCGTTGACGCCGTGATGGCGCTGACCGGTTGCGATCGCGACGCCATTACCGCCTTCATCCGCGGACTCTATCTCGCCGGCGTCAAGGATCCCAAGCGGCTGACCTTCAAGGGCCTGCAAGCGATGGCGCGGGCATGAGCGTGTAAGGCGGATTTGCCAACGGGTCGCGGGAATGCGCGCCCGATGATAAACTCCGCGTAATCCGCCGCTCCGTTCTCCGAAATGGCGGGTTACGGCTTCGCCTAGCCACCTACAGGCCAAGGAAAATCCTCACTTCTCCGGCTGGCCGATCGAAACTTTCAGCGTGCCGACGCCGTCGACGCCGCATTCGATCTGGTCGCCCGGCTTGAGCTGCGACACGCCGGCCGGCGTTCCCGTCATGATGATGTCGCCGGCGGCGAGCCCGACCTGTTGCGAGAGCTGCCAGATGATTTCCGGCACGTTCCAGATCAGTTCGGTGAGATCGCCCTTCTGGGTTTCGGTGCCGTTCACCGTCAGCCAGATCTTGCCCTTCGAGGGATGGCCTATCTTCGAGGCCGGCTGCATCGCCGAGCAGGGGGCGGAATAGTCGAACGACTTTCCGACTTCCCACGGACGTTCCTTCTTGCGCGAGGCAATCTGCAGGTCGCGGCGGGTGAGGTCGATGCCGACGGCGTAGCCGTAGACATGATCGAGCGCCTTGTCGGCGGGAATGTTGAGGCCGCCGCTCTTCATCGCCACCACCAGTTCGACCTCGTGATGCAAATCCTTGGTCAGCGGCGGGTAGGGCACGGTGCCGCCGTCGGCCACCAGCATGTCGGCGTGCTTGGCGAAGAAGAACGGCGGCGCGCGCTCGTCATTGCCCATCTCGCGGATGTGCTCGAGATAATTGCGCCCGACGCACCAGATGCGGCGAACCGGAAAGGCCCTGGATTCGCCAACAACCGGGATCGAGGCTTGCGGCGGAGCGGGAATGACAAAGGATGTGGTCATGAAGGGGGTCTCGGAGGGTTACGGACGGATAGGCGGATGGCTGTTTACGCGGTTGCGCTGACCGGCGCCAGAGTAACCGGCCCCGCTTCGCGCTGTTGCAGACGAAAGAACGAGGCGTAGCGCCCGCCGCGCCGCAGCAGGTCGTCGTGCCGGCCGCGTTCGACGATCTCGCCGCCCTCGACCACCAGGATGGCGTCGGCATGCATGATGGTGTGCAGGCGGTGGGCGATCACGATGGTGGTGCGGTTCCGGCACAGATGCTCGATCGCCTCCTGCACCGCCTGTTCGGATTCCGAATCCAGCGCCGCGGTCGCCTCGTCGAGCAGGATGACCGGCGCGTTCTTGACCAGCGCGCGCGCCACCGCGATGCGCTGGCGCTGGCCACCGGACAGTTGCGTGCCGTGCTCGCCGACCGGCGTGTCGTAACCCAGCGGAAAGCCCACGATGAACTCATGCGCGCAGGCGGCTTTTGCGGCGGCGACGATCTCGTCCTCGCCGGCGCCCGGTTTGCCGAAGGCGATGTTGGCGCGGATGGTGTCGCGGAACAGATAGACGTCCTGTCCGACATAGGCGGTCTGGTGCCGCAGCGAGTTGCGCGACACGCCGGAGATCATCTGGCCGTCGATCAGGATAGCGCCATCCGTCACCTCGTAGAACCGCAGCAGCAACGCCAGCACCGTCGACTTGCCGCCGCCGGAGGGACCGACCAGCGCGGTGACCTTGCCGGGCTCGGCGACAAAACTCATGCGGTTGAGCACCGGCTCGTTGGGGCGATAGGCGAACGAAACGTCGCGTAGCTCGACGCGCGCATCGCCGAGTTTCAGCGCCGGCTTGTCGTCATCGGCAGGTTCGGTAGCGGGCGCATCGACGATCTCGAGCAGTTTTCGTGCGCCGATCAAATAGGAGTTGAGCTCGATGTTGAGCCGCGCCAGCCGTTTGGCGGGCTCGTAGGCCAAAAGGAACGCGGTCAGGAACGAGAAGAACTCGCCCGGTGTCGCGCCCGCCACCACCACGCGGTAACCGCCATACATCAGCGCGCCCGCGATCGCGAAACCGCCGAGCGTTTCCATCAATGGGCTGGAGCGGTTGGAGACCCGCGCCATCTTGTTGGCGGTGCGCTCGACCTCGCTGATGCTGACGTCGATGCGCTTGCGCATCGTTTGCTCCAGCGCGAAGGCTTTTACCGTGCGGATGCCCTGCAGCGATTCCTGCATCGTCTCCATGATGTCGGCGGTGCCGGTGAACTGGCTGTGGGCGAGGCCCTTGATGCGCTTTACAAGTTTGCGCAGCACCAGCATCGCTGGCGGCGCGACCAGGAAGCCGAACAGCGCCATATACGGATCCTGCGTCACCATCACGATGATCAGGCCGATCAGCGACAGCAAATCGCGCCCGACCGCGTTGATCAGCAGGCTGAGCACCTGCGTCACCGAATTGGCGCCGGCGGTCAGCCGCGCCAAGAATTCCGAGGAATGCCGTTCCGAGAAGAACGCCACGCTTTCGGTCATCAGTTTTGCGAACAGCCGGCGCTGGTTGTTGGCGAGGATGGCGTTCGAGATCTTCGACAGGATCACCTGGTGACCGTAGGTCGCCGCCCCCTTGATGATGAAGATCACGACGGTGACGCCGGACAGGATGGCGATGCCGCGGACGTTCTTGTCGACATAGGCCTGGTTGATCACCTTGCCGAGCAGATAGGCCGAGCCCGCGGTGGTCGCGGCCGATACCGCCATCAAGGCGAACGCCATCAGATAGCGCCGCCAATAGACTGCGCCCTGTTCCACGATCAGGCGCCGAATCAGGATCGCCGCGCCATAGGGATCGTCGGTGATCTTTCGCGGTAGTTCTGTTGAAAGTTCTTTTGGAAGCTCGGTCATCCGCGTTCCATTGACGGCGGAGACCGGGTATCGGTCGGCGCGCGTCAGGTCTGCCAGGAGATGACTCCTTGCCCGCTATATCAGGGTTTTTCAAGCCAAAAGAAGGGCTTGCACCCTCCCAAATTTCGTCTGATCAGTGCGCGGCGACGGGGCCGCGGGCGAGCGCCCGGCAGAAGTGTTTGCGCCAGGGAAAGTGAAGGCCATGCAGCCAGAGGCCGAGGCGATCAGAGCCAAATTGATCGCGCTGGAGGACTACCGGAAACTTCTCAACGGCAATGTATTGACCTCGAACTGGTTGACGGTCGATCAGTCCATGATCGACACCTTCGCTGATGCCACGCGAGACCATCAATTCATTCATGTCGACCCGGTGCGCGCCAAAGCCGAAACGCCGTTCGGTGGAACCATCGCGCACGGTTTCCTGACGCTGTCACTGCTGTCGACGCTCGCTTTCGACGTCATGCCGGGCGTCGAAGGCACCCGCATGGGCGTCAACTACGGTTTCGACAAGGTCCGTTTCATGAGTCCGGTCAAGTCGGGCGCCCGGGTGCGGGGCAAATTCCGTCTGGTCGGGCTGGTCGAACGCGCGGTGTCGGTGCAATCGGCCTGGGAAAGCGCCATCGAGGTGGAAGGCGCGATAAAGCCGGCGCTGGAGGCGCACTGGATCACGGTGGCGATGGTGGAGCCACGTAGTGAATAGTTACGCCGACGCCGCGTGCTGCTGATCGGCGTTGCGCTCGGACGTCAGCTTGGTTTCCCACGCCAGCGCATGCGTCGCGATGGTCTCGAGGTCGTCGTATTGCGGCATCCAGTCCAGCGTCGCGCGGATGCGGCTGGTGTCGGCCACCATGGTCATGATGTCGCCCGGCCGGCGCGCAGCGTATTGAACCGCGAAATTGCGGCCCGACACGCGCCGCACCGCCTCGATGGTTTCCAGCACCGAATAGCCGCGGCCATAGCCGCAGTTCAGCGTGGTCGAGCGGCCGTTGTTGCGAAGGTAGGCCAGCGCCGAGCGATGCGCCTGCGCGAGATCGCTGACATGGATGAAGTCGCGGATGCAGCTTCCGTCCGGCGTCGGATAGTCGGTGCCGTAGACGTCGATCTTGGCGCGCTGGCCGGTCGCGGCCTCGACCGCGATCTTCAGGAGATGCGTGGCGCCGACAGTGGCAAGCCCGATGCGCGCCCGCGGATCGGCGCCGGCGACGTTGAAGTAGCGCAACACGACATAGTTCATGTTGTGCGCGGTGGCGACGTCGTGCAGCATGATCTCGGTCATCAGCTTCGATGACCCGTAGGGCGACATCGGCCGGGTCGGCGCGGTCTCCGGCACCGGCACCTGATCCGGATTGCCGTAGACGGCAGCCGTCGACGAAAAGATAAAACGGTTGATGTTGCACTTGACCGCGACGTTGAGCAGGCTGCGCGTGGTCATGGTGTTGTTGCGGTAATAGCCGAGCGGATCGCGCATCGAGTCCGGCACCACGACCGATCCGGCGAAATGGATGATGCTCTCGACCTCGTGTGAGGTGATCACGCCCTCGACGAGGTTCTCGTCGGCCGCGTCGCCGATGAACAGCGGCACACCCTCGGGCAGGAAATTGGAAAAGCCGGTCGACAGATTGTCGATCACGATGACGCTTTCGCCGGCGTCCACCAGCGCGCGAACCATGTGACTTCCGATATAGCCGGCGCCGCCGGTGACAAGCACGGTCATGGGCTTACCCGTTCCCTGATATGGGTGCGATGCTAGCCGGGCCGCGGTGAAGAGTGGGTTTCGGCAGGCCTGAACTGGCCACTATGCTTAATGTTGCGTATAGGAGTTGCGCGAAACGGAGTTTTTTGTGCCGATCGAGACCATTTCCGCCGCCGATCTGCAACTGATCGTGCCTAACCTGCACCGGCGCTATTCCGGCGTCACCGCCACCAATCGCATGGTGGCGCCGAAACTGGCCTCGATGCTGTGCGCGGCGTGGCTCGGCCCCGATGCGCCTGATGGTATCGCGCGGATGGGCGTGGCGGATCTGTTTGCGTTATGGCGCCGGCGCACGCCGCTGATCTGGCATGCGCGGCGCAACAACGAGATGATCATTGGCGTCGTGCTGCGTGCGCTCGGCTGGCCGCTAAAACTGGTGTTCACCTCGGCGGCGCAACGTCACCACAGCTGGATCACGCGCTGGTTGATCCGGCGAACGGATGCGATCATCGCAACTTCAGATGTGTCAGCATCCTTCCTCAAGCGCAGCGCGACCGTGATCCCGCATGGCGTTGATACCGATCGCTACGCGCCGCCGGCCGACCGCGCCGCGGCATTCGCGGAAGCAGGTCTGCCGGGCCGCTTCGCGATCGGCTGCTTCGGCCGGGTGCGGGCACAAAAGGGCACCGACGTGTTTGTCGAGGCGATGTGCCGCTTGCTGCCGAATTATCCCGATTTCACGGCGGTCATCGTCGGCGCGGTCGCGGTGGAGCAGAGCGGATTCGCGAGCGAACTTAAAAAACGCATCGAGTCGGCGGGATTGCAATCGCGCATCGTCATCACCGGCGAACTGGAAATCGCAGAAGTGCAGCGCTGGTATCAGCGGCTGACGATCTATGCCTTCACCTCGCGCAACGAAGGTTTTGGCCTGACGCTGATCGAGGCGATGTCGGCGGGCGCCGCGCTGGTGGCCGCGCGCGCCGGCGCCGCCGAACTTGTGGTCGAGGATGGCATCAGCGGCGTGCTGATCCCGCCGGGCGATGCCGATACGCTCGTCGCGGCACTCGAGCCGTTGCTGCGCGATCCCGCCGCCTGCACCGCGATGGGCGCGCGCGGCCGCGAGCGGGTGATCGCAAAATTCAGTCTCGATGCCGAGGCGGCGCGGATCGTGGAAGTCTACCGTACGCTGAGCTGACGGATCTGGCTCACGCGATCTCCGCCATCGCCCGCGAATAGCGCGGACAGATTTCCTTGGCAAAACGGGTCATCATGCGACGGCGCAATTCCACCGGCGTGCCGGGCGTCGCGCTCGACACCATGAAATAGTTGAAGCCGAGCGCGATCAGCGCGTCGATGCGGCGGCAGATCGTCTCGGGACTGCCGACCAGGTTGGAATCAAGAAACGGATCGAGATTGGCCGGATCGGTCAGCTTGCGCAAGTTGGCGAACATCCGGCTGAAATCAGCGTATTCGGGAATGTCGGTCCAGGGGTTGGCGTCGGCCTCGTAATGATCGGCCTGCAACGCGAAATAGGCAGGGTAGTGGCGCCGTCCCATTTCGCGCGCCTCCTCGTCGGTGTCGGCGACGAACATTTTCACGGAGATGGGCAGGATCGCACCATCGGCCTTGCGGCCGGCGCGCTTCCGCCAGCGCTCCAGGATTTTTGTCAGCAGTCCGTCGGGAAAGGTCGAGAGACAAATCGGCGCGATGCCGAGATCGCCCATCACCTCGGCGCTCGCGGGGCTTCCGATCGCGCCGTAAAACTTCACCGGCTTCCTGATCGGCTCCGGGCGCAGCCGGATCGGACGGTCGATGTTCCAGAATTTTCCATGGTGGGTGAATTCTTTCCCGCTCAGCCCGTGCTCGACGATCTGGAAAATTTCCGCAAAGCGCACGCGGCCTTCGTTCATGTCGACGCCGTAGGCGTCGTATTCCATTTTCGCGGTGCCGCGTCCGATGCCGAGATGCAAGGTGCCGCGCGTGAGGCTGTTGAGCATGGAGATTTCTTCCGCCAGCCGCAGCGGATGATACCAGGGCAGCACCAGCACGGAGGTGCCGAGCGACAGGTCGGGAAATCTGGCGGCGACGTGCGCCATCAGCAGCAGCGGGCTCGGCGTCGGATAGTAGTCGCTGAAGTGGTGTTCCAGCAGCCAGGCGGCGTCGTAGCCGAGGCGCGAGCCGAGCGCGCAGTCGTCCAGCAGGTCCTGATAGAGTTCCTGGTCGGTCTCGGAGCCGTCTCCCGCGGCCGCCGCCTGAAATCCGAAGCGGATATCGCTCATCACCTGGCTCCCTTCCTGCTTGCGCCGATCTTATGACGCCAGCTTCGGCGAGCAAGATGCCGGAATCACATGCCCCGTTGCGCGGCAGTCTCGGCCAGCACGCGGCGCGCGGTCTCGACCACATCGATTGCAGGGATATCGCGCATGCAGCGATGGTCGTTCATGGTGCAGACCGGGCGGTGGCAGGGCTGGCACGGCACGACGGTCCTGGTCTGGATGGTTGCCGCCAGCCCGTTCAACGGTGCCCAGAGATGGGGACTGGTGGGACCGAAAATGCCCATGGTCGGCGTGCCGATCGCGGCCGCGATATGCATCAGGCCCGAATCGTTCGAGATCGCGACGCTGGCTGCGGCCATTGCCAGAATGCCGTTACGCAAATCATGCCCGGTGAGGTCGCGGACCCGCGATCCGCCGGCGGCAACGATCTCCGCCGCCATCTGTTGTTCGGCGGGGCCGCCGACCACCCAGACGTCAAAACCCTGTTCGGCGAAGCGCTTTGCGGCTTCGGCATAATAAGTCCAGCGCTTGGACGAGCCGATCGATCCCGGCGCCAAGGCGATCGCCAGGCCGTCGCCGAGCCCGTTGGCCTGCCGCCAGCGGCGGCTTTCCTCGACCGAAACCTGCAGTTGCGGCACCGGCCATTCCGGCGGCAGCGGCGCGCCGTCGGGCAAGGCGAGGGCGGCGTTCTTGTCGATGAAGCGGGGCAGGCGGCGTTCACCCCAGCGCCAGCGGTTGATGAGGCCGAATCGGGCTTCTCCGACAAACCCGATCCGCTCCGGGATGCCCGCCAGCGCCGGCGCGATGGCCGATTTCCAGGTCCGGGGCAGCACCAGCGCGGTGGCGTAGTTGCTGGCCCGGAACCGGCCCGCCAGGGCGAATTGCTTGGCGACCGCCAGCCGCCGCCGCGGCAGGTCCCAGACCACGCCAGCGCGCACGCCGGGCATGTAATCGACCAGTGGGGCGCATTGGGAGGTCACCAGCACATCTACGGGGCGGTTCGGCCAGCGCTGCTTCAGCACCCTGACGACGGTGTGCCCGCGCACAAAGTCGCCGATCCACATATAGGGCACGATCAGGATCGGCCTGGTGTCGGCCGCATCCTCGCGCGTTGCCTGGTATGATGAATCCTGGTTCATGTATTAATGGATGCCGATTCGGCCCTGTCGGTAGCCGCTCCCCGGCGGCAGGTAAAGTCAGGCGGCAGCGTCCACGGCCGTCGGCGGCCCAATTTGCTTGCCGGACAGGACTGGGGCAAAGCTGCCGCTGCGATACGCGTGGGGACTTCTGCATGCTGTTGGTGACCGGGGGTGCCGGTTTTATCGGATCGAACGTCGTGGCCGCGCTGAATGATGCGGGCCGCAGCGACGTCGCGGTCTGCGACCTCCTGGGCCATGACGGCAAATGGCGCAACCTCGCCAAGCGCCAGTTGGCCGACATCCTGCCGCCTTCCGAATTGCCGGCCTGGCTCAACGGCCGCCGGCTCGATGCCGTGCTCCATCTCGGCGCCATTTCGGAGACCACTGCGACCGACGGCGACCTCGTCATCGAAACCAATTTCCGGCTGTCGATGCGGCTGCTCGACTGGTGCACGGTGCACTCGACCCCGTTCATCTATGCCTCGTCGGCCGCGACCTATGGCGACGGCGCGCAAGGCTTTGCCGATGACCCGCAACTTGCGACGCTCAGGACGTTGCGGCCAATGAACCTCTACGGCTGGAGCAAGCATCTGTTCGACATGGCGGTGGCGGAGCGGGCGGCGCGCGGCGAGAGGCTGCCGCCGCAATGGGCCGGCCTGAAATTCTTCAACGTGTTCGGGCCCAATGAATATCACAAGGGCGCGATGATGAGCGTGCTCGCAAAGCGCTTCGACGAGATCAGGTCGGGCGCGAGGGTGCAGCTGTTCAAGTCGCATCGCGACGGCATCGCGGACGGCGACCAGCGGCGCGACTTCATCTATGTCGACGACGTGGTGCGGGTGATGATGTGGCTGTTGGCGACGCCATCGGTCAGCGGTCTCTTCAACGTCGGAACCGGCAAGGCGCGCAGCTTTAAAGACCTGATGTTGGCCGCTTACGCCGCGCTGGGGGCGAAGCCTAACATCGAATATATCGATATGCCCGAATCGATCCGGGACAGTTATCAATACTTCACCCAAAGCGAGGTCGATCGGCTGCAACGCGCCGGGTACAATGGCGGCTTCACGGCGCTGGAAGATTCGGTAGGTAGCTACGTCAGGGAATTTCTCGACCGGCCCGACCGTTTCCGCTGACGGCGCCGAAGCCAACAGAGAACGAGCAAAATGTTCGATTTTGACGCCCTGTCGCAAGCCATGACCCGCCAGACCGTGCTGTGCGTCGGCGATCTCATGCTCGACGAATTCGTCTATGGCGAGGTGTCCAGGATTTCGCCGGAAGCGCCGGCCGCGGTGATTGCCGTGCAGCGCAGCGAGACCGATATCGGCGGCGCCGGCAACGTGGCGCGCAATATCGCCTCGCTTGGCGCGCGCTGCCTGTTCGTCGGCCTGGTGGGCGAGGACGATGCCGGCGCCAGGCTGAAAGCCGAACTGGCGCAGGAAGACAGGATCGAAAGCGCGCTGGTGTCCGATCCGGGCCGGCCGACGACGCGCAAGGTGCGTTTTGTCTCGGAGCATTTTTCGACCCACATGCTGCGCGCCGACTGGGAATCGACCGCGCCGGCTTCCGCGGCGGTCGAGCAGAAGCTGATCGACGCCGTGCTGCCGCTGTTGCCGCGCGCCGACATCGTGCTGCTGTCCGACTATGCCAAGGGCGTGCTGACCGCGCGCGTGATCCGTCACGTGATCGATGCGGCGAAAAAGCTCGGCAAGCGCGTGATCGTCGACCCCAAGAGCGCCAATCTCGCGATCTATCGCGGCGCGACCCTGCTCAAGCCGAACCGCAAGGAATTTTCCGAAGCCACCCGCAGCCGCGCCGACACCGACAAAAGCATCAGCGACGGCGCGCAGGAGATCATGCAGCTCGCCGATTGCGAGGCCGTGCTGGTGACGCAAAGCGAGCGCGGCATGACGCTGGTGCCGCGCAATGGCGAGGCCATTCACGTCCCGGGCCTGCCGGTCCGGGTTCGCGACGTCTCCGGCGCCGGCGATACGGTGGCCGCGGTGCTGGCGGTGACGCTGGCGGCGGGCGCCGACTGGGACACGTCGCTGCGGATGGCCAATGCGGCGGCCGCCGTTGCCGTCAGCAAGCAGGGCGCTGCCGTGGTGACGCGGGCGGAATTGCGCCGCAAGATCCTGCCGCATGCGTTTCTCGCGGCCGAAGAAAAAATCGTCGCGACGGCGGACGAACTCGACGCGCAGCTCATGGAGTGGCGCAAGCAAGGCCTGCGCATCGGCTTCACCAATGGCTGCTTCGACATCCTGCATCCCGGCCACGTCAAGCTGTTGACGGCGGCGCGCGCGACCTGCGACCGGCTGATCGTGGGCCTCAACAGCGACGCCTCGGTCAAGCGGCTCAAGGGCGCCGATCGCCCGGTGCAGAACGAGCGCGCCCGCGCCGAAGTGCTGGCGGCGCTGGAGGCGGTCGACCTCATCGCGGTGTTCGAACAGGACACGCCGCTCGAATTGATCACGCACGTCAAGCCGAGCGTGCTGGTCAAGGGCGCCGACTATACCCGCGAGCAGGTCGTCGGCCATGAGATCGTCGAGGCTCACGGCGGCGAGGTGAGGCTGGTCGAGATTTTGGCGGGCCACAGCACGACCTCGCTGGTCGATCGCGCCCGGAGCGGCCGGACGTGAACGCCGACGCAGCGGTGGCGCAGCAAGGCTCGGTGCGGCCGGCCTGGCGCGATCCGTTGGCCTGGGCGAAGGCGGCCGATGTCGTCGCCGTCCTGATCGCGCTGTTCCTGCCATGGTCGACGTCGCTCGCCGGTATCTTCATCGCGATATGGCTGATCGCGGTCGCACCGACGATCGCGCCGCGGGCGTTTTTGGCGTCGCTGAAGCAGCCGATCTGCCTGCTGCCGGTGGCGCTGTTTGCGCTGGCTGTGGCCGGGACCCTGTGGTCGGACGCGCCGTGGGGCGCGCGGACGTATGCGATCCTGCCCACGACAAAGCTTTTGGTGCTGCCGCTGCTGTTCTATCGCTACCAACGCTCGCCGCGCGTCATGTGGGTGTTCACGGCATTCCTGGTTTCCTGCAGCCTCTTGATGGTGATGTCGTGGATCGTCGCGTTCCACCCGGCGTGGACCATGAAGGCGACGCTGGAAACCCAGGAGCGCGGCATCTTTGTCAAGAATTATATCGACCAGAGCCAGGAATTCGCGCTGTGCGCGGTGGCGCTGGCTTTTCCCGTGATAACCCAGCTGCGCGCCGGAAAAAAATGGCCGGCTTTGTTGTTGACGGCGCTGGCGCTGAGTTTCGTCGTCAACATGGCATTCGTCATCGTGTCGCGAACTGCGCTGGTGACGATGCCGATCATGCTGGCGGTGTTCGCGGCGCTACACCTGAAGTGGCGAAGCATCGCGATCATCGCCTGCGCTGGCATCGTACTGGCGGCGCTGGCCTGGACCGGGTCGCCGCAACTGCGCCAGACCATCGGATCCTTTGCCGGTCAGTATCATCTGTACAGGGAGCAAAACGCCGCGACGTCGATGGGCATGCGGCTAGAATTCTGGCGCAAGTCGCTGCGGTTCTTTGCCGAGGCACCGGTGATCGGGCACGGCACCGGATCGACGCGCGGGCTGTTCGAGCAGGCCGCGATCGGCCAGACCGGCGCCTCCGCCGAGATCATCGGCAACCCGCACAACCAGACGCTCAACGTCGCGGTTCAGTGGGGCGCGGCCGGAATTGTCGTGCTGTACGCGATGTGGCTGGTGCACCTGCTGATGTTCCGCGGCGAAGGGCTGATCGCCTGTGTCGGATTGCTGGTGGTGGTGCAAAACATATTCACCTCGCTGTTCAATTCTCACCTGTTCGATTTTCATGAAGGCTGGATGTATGTCCTCGGCGTCGGTATCGCCGGGGGAACCCTGCTCGGGCAGGGCCTTCGCGACGCCGCGCCGGCCGGTTTCGCCAGATGAGGACGGCTGGCATGCACGGGAAAGATGAGTTATCAGCAGCAAGTCCACCAGCCATTGTTTGCCTGCGGCCAGCGACATGACGCGTCTTTCAAGCCTGACCTCGCGCAACGCGTTGATTGCGCTGCATGACGCGCTGGCGACGGCGGCTGCGCTGTTCGTTGCCTTCTACGTGCGCTTCGAGGGGGGATTGGGTTTCCACGAGCGCCTGCCGCTGCTGCTGCAAATCCTGCCCTATTTCATCCTGTTCAGCATCGTGGTCTGTTACGTCTTCAACCTGACCACGACGAAATGGCGTTTCATTTCGCTGCCGGACGCGCTCAACATCATGCGCGTCGCTTCCGCGCTGACACTCGCGCTGCTGGTGCTCGACTACATCTTCGTCGCGCCCAATGTTCGCGGCACCTTCTTCGCCGGCAAGATCACCATCATCCTGTACTGGTTCCTCGAAATATCGTTCCTCAGCGCGTTGCGCTTTGCGTACCGGTATTTTCGCTACACGAGGGTCCGCCACCAGGCCCGCACCGAGGGCGCCTCGCCGGCGCTTCTGGTCGGCCGCGCCGCGGACGCCGAGGTGCTGTTGCGCGGAATCGAGAATGGCGCGGTCACGAGCGTTTGGCCGGTCGGCGTGCTGTCGCCGTCGATGGCCGATCGGGGCCAGTCGATCCGCAATCTGCCGGTGCTGGGCGGCATCGACGACGTCGAGGACGTGATCCGCGATTTCGCCCGCCGCGGCAAGCCGATCCTGCGCCTGGTGATGACGCCATCGGCGTTCGAGCCGGAATCGCATCCGGAAGCCGTGCTGATGCGGGCGCGGCGACTCGGCCTGATCGTCAGCCGCCTGCCGTCGCTCGAAGCCGGCGATACGCCGCGCCTCACCACGGTCGACGTGGAGGATTTGCTGCTGCGTTCGAGCGTCGAAATCGATTATGCCCGCCTCGAAGAACTTGTGAAAGGCAAGGCCGTGATCGTCACCGGCGGCGGCGGTTCGATCGGCTCCGAGATCTGCAACCGCGTCGCGACCTTCGGCGCCGCGCGGCTGTTGGTGATCGAGCATTCCGAGCCGGCGCTGTATGCGATCACCGAGGCGCTGACCGCGCGCGGGACCGGCGCCGACATCGAGGGCCGGATCGCCGACATCCGCGATCGCGAGCGGATCATGCGGCTGATGGCCGAATTCAAGCCCGACATCGTGTTCCATGCCGCGGCGCTCAAGCACGTGCCGATCCTCGAACGCGATTGGAGCGAGGGCGTCAAGACCAACATTTTCGGTTCGGTGAACGTCGCCGATGCAGCCCTTGCCACCGGCGCCAAGGCGATGGTGATGATCTCCACCGACAAGGCGATCGAGCCGGTGTCGATGCTCGGCCTCACCAAGCGGTTTGCCGAGATGTATTGTCAGGCGCTCGATCACGACCTGGCGACGCGGGCCGGCGGCGGGCCGCGGATGCGCATCATCTCGGTGCGGTTCGGCAATGTGCTGGCGTCGAACGGTTCGGTGGTGCCGAAATTCAAGGCGCAGATCGAGGCCGGCGGACCGGTGACGGTGACGCATCCCGACATGGTCCGCTACTTCATGACCATTCGCGAGGCCTGCGATCTGGTGCTGACGGCGGCGACCCACGCGCTGACGCCGGCGCGCGCCGACGTCGCGGTCTACGTGCTCAACATGGGCCACCCGGTCAAGATCGTCGAACTGGCCGAGCGGATGATCCGCCTGTCGGGGCTGGAGCCCGGCCACGACGTCGAGATCGTGTTCACGGGCATGCGGCCGGGCGAGCGGCTCAACGAAATCCTGTTTGCGGTCGAAGAGCCGCCGGTCGAGATCGGCGTTGCCGGCATCATGGCCGCCAAGCCGAACGAGCCGCCGATGCAGGCGCTGCGCAAATGGATCGCGATGCTGGAGCAGGCGATCGCGCACGACGACCGCGTGACCATCCGCGCTATCCTGAAGGATGCGGTGCCCGAGTTCGGTTCGACCGCCGCGTAATCGTTACGGTGAACGCGGCCGGGAAAACCGCACCATCACCGCCGACGCCGCGATGCCGCCGATCACCAGCAGTCCGATCTTGATCGCGACCGAGGGGGCTGAGATCGATCCGATCGCAAGCGCCGCGAGCGCAATGTTGAGCGCGAACACTTCGCCGATCACGCGCCATACCGTAAAGCCGTTGTCGGTGGCGCGCTGATAGAAATGACTGCGATGCGCCGCCCAGAACGGCTCACCCCGCCTGATCCGGCGCAACAGCGTCACCGTCGCGTCGAGCAGGTAATACAGCGGCAGCAGCAGGGCCGCGACAAATTGCTGGTGCCAGGCGAGCTGCAACAGGCACCAGCCGAGCAGGAGACCGATCGGCAGGCTGCCGACGTCGCCGAGAAAAACTTTGGCTACCGGCCGGTTGAACGGCGCAAAACCAAGCATCGCGCCGCACAGCGCCGCCGCGACCAGCGTGGCGGCGGCGGGCAATTCGCCGAGCGCGCCGAGCATCATCATGGCGGCCGTGACCGGTACGATCTCGGCCACCGTCATCCAGTCAAGTCCGTCCATGAAATTGACGAGGTTGACGAACCAGAGGCCGGCCAGCAGCAGCACCGCGCGCTCGATCCAGAACGGGCAGGCGGGAACGATCCGCAGGTCGGCGGAAGCCGTCAAGATGATGGCGGCGACGGCAGCGCCCTGCAGCAGCAGGCGCGGCGCCACTTCGATCGACTTGATGTCGTCGGCAAGGCCTACGATCGCGATAAACAGTACCGCCGCGAAAACCGCGGCCGGGATTTGCAGTTCCGCGGCGCCCGTGCAGATCATGATGGCAAAGGCCGCCAGCAGCGCTGCTGCGATCACCGCGATGCCCGCGCCCTGCGGCGTGGGCACGCGGTGCGACGACCGCGCGTTGGGCCGCGCCAGCGCAAAGCGCAGCAACAGCGGACGGATCGCCAGGATGATCGCGGCCGACAGCAGGGCGGCGGCGACGAGAGCAACAAGCGAGGTGGGCAATTCGAAAAGGGTCATCCTGAGCGCGCCGGCCTATTCGGGAATATGGACAGGCTCGGGAATCTCGACCGGCGCTGCGCCCTTGGCCGCCTTCTCGGCGCTGAAGATCCACACCAGCCCGCCGATCGCGCCGACGATGAACGATACCAAGCCGAACAGCAGCGATACGTTGACACCCTCGCTGGTGGCGAGCCCGGCATAGTCGAACGCTAGCCCCATGGTCGCCTCGCGAACCCCCCAGCCGGCGATCGAGATCGGCATCATCGTGATCAGCATGACCGGCGGCACCAGCTGAAAGGCCTGGCCGAACAACACCGGCGCGGCGATCGATTGGACCACGCACCAGGCGATCACGACGGTGAGGACGTGAACCATGAGCGAGTAGACCGCGAGCTTCGGTCCGCGCTGCGCGCTGAACAATGCGCGGTTGGTGATCACCGAACAGGCGTAGAAATGATGCGTGCCCCACCATGTCCTGAGCCAAGGCCACGGCAATCGGCCGAGCAGCAGAAATCCCGCGCCGGCGGCAAGGGCTGCGAAATCAACCAACAGCAACGCCGAACGGCCGTCCGGATCGCGGATCAGATTATAGCTCCACGGCAGGCTCGCGACGACGACGATCGCCAGCGCAATCAGGCCGACGGCGCGATCGACGAAAACCGAATAGGTCGCCGCGCGCCACCCCGCGCCGCCGCGCGCGACCAGCCAGAGCCGCATCGCGTCGCCGCCGATCGAGGAGGGCAGCGTCTGGTTGAAGAAACTTCCGATCACATTGTAGTGCATCGCCTGCCGGGTCGTGAGCGGAGCGTCGCATTCGGCCGAGAGCTCGCGCCATCGCAACGCGCCTGCAAACATCTGCAGGAAGGTCACGGCGATGGCGAGCGCCAGCCAGCCGAGACTTGCAAGGTCGATGCGCTCCGCAAGCGCGGTGAGGTCGACCTTGCGCAACGCGAGGTACAACAGCGCCGCCGAGATCAGGATTTTGAGAACGGAAAGCAGGATTTGGCGCATCGCATCCGCGCTTCATGTGACGTGGAAGTGGGCAAAAAGCAGCGCAACCCGGCGCCGCGCGCCGAACTTCGCCGCCTTGGTATGGTTTTAAAGCCAATCTGGCAATAGCCGCACAAACCGGCACTTGCGACCCCCTCCGCACAGTGGGTAAAGAGGCCCAAGGCGCGCGGGGGCCGGCCGCGCCCGAGGTTTTGGGGATACGATGTCGGATCGGACGATATTGGTCACGGGTGCGGCGGGCTTCATCGGCTTTCACATCGCGCGCCGGCTGCTCGGCGAAGGGCGCGACGTCGTCGGTCTCGACAACCTCAACGCCTATTATGATCCAAAGCTCAAGCAGGCGCGCCTCGAAATCCTGCGCGCCGATCCGCGCTTCACCTTCGTGCAGGCCGACCTCGCCGATCGCGCTGGCGTGGCCGAGCTGTTCGCCAGGCATCGCTTCGCCGAGGTGGTGCATCTGGCCGCGCAAGCGGGCGTGCGCTATTCCATCGAGCAGCCCGATGCCTATGTCGACGCCAATCTGCAGGGCTTCGGCAATCTGCTGGAAGGATGCCGGCGCAACCAATGCCGTCATCTGCTGTACGCATCGTCGTCTTCGGTCTATGGCGCCAACGCCAAGGTGCCGTTTTCGGTCGGCGACATGACCGATCATCCCCTCAGCTTCTATGCCGCGACCAAGAAGGCCAACGAGATGATGGCCTATTCCTACAGCCATCTTTACCGGCTGCCGGTCACCGGCCTGCGGTTCTTTACCATCTACGGGTCGTGGGGCCGGCCCGACATGGCGATTTTCCTGTTTACCAAAGCCATTATCGAGGGCAGGCCGATCAAGCTTTTTAACCATGGCAGGATGCGCCGGGATTTCACCCATATCGAGGACGCCAGCCGTATAGTATTGCGTCTGATCGATCACGTTCCGCCTGCCGGGCCCGCCGGGGCTGCGCCGGCGCGGATCTATAATATCGGCAACCAGCACCCGGAAGAATTGCTCGACGTGGTGGCGCTTCTGGAGAAGCAGTTGGGCCGTAGCGCCGTAAAGGATATGCTGCCGATGCAGCCCGGTGACGTTCCGCAGACTTTTGCCGATGTCAGCGACCTCCTGCGCGACACCGGCCTGAAGCCCGGGGTCTCGATTGCGGACGGCATCGCCGAATTCGTCGCGTGGTATCGCGGCTACTACAGGATTTGAAACGCCGATGGACCAACGAATTATTCCTCTGATCATGTGCGGCGGCGCCGGAACCCGGCTGTGGCCTGCCTCGCGCGAGGTCCGTCCCAAACAGTTTTTGCCGTTGTTCGGCAAACGCTCCACTTTCCAGGACACCGTGCTGCGGGTGTCGGATGAAGGCCTGTTCGAGCGGCCGATCGTCATCACCAACGCGGCCTATCGCTTCATGGTGCTGGAGCAGCTGGCCGAGATCGGCCGCGAGGCCGACATCCTGCTCGAGCCGGTGCGGCGCGATTCCGGTCCGGCGATCGCGGCGGGCGCGGCGTTTGCGGAAGCGCGCGATGGCGATGCGATCGTGCTGGCGCTGGCCGCCGATCACGTCGTGCAGAACACGGCGGCCTTCATCGCCGCCTGCCGGCAGGGGCTGGTCGCCGCCAGTAGCGGCCACATCGTGACCTTCGGCGTCCAGCCCGAGCGGGCGGCGACCGAATATGGCTACATCAGTCCCGGCAAGGTGATCGCGGGTGAGGTTCGCGCCGTCGCAAAATTCGTCGAAAAGCCCGATCCGGCGACCGCCGCCGGCTATATCGACGCGGGCTACCTCTGGAACAGCGGCAACTTCATGTTCCGCGCTTCGGTGCTGCTCGACGAATACCGCAAGGTCGACGCCGACAGCGTTGCGGCGATCGGAGAAGCCGTCGGCAAGGCGGGCCGCGATCTCGGCTTCGTGACGCTCGATCCCGAATCGTTTGAAAAGGCGCTGGCGATCTCGATCGACTACGCCGTGATGGAAAAGACCGCGCGCGCCTCGGTGGTGCCGGTGGCCTGCGGCTGGTCCGACGTCGGCTCCTGGCACGCGGTGTGGGAACTGTCCGACAAGGACGCCCAGGGCAATGCGGCGCAGGGCGCAGCCGTGTTCGAGGATTCGCGCAACTGCAACGTGGTGACCGACAAGGCGCTGGTCGCGCTGGAGGGCGTCGACGATCTCGTCGTGGTGGCGACCGAGGACGCGGTGCTGGTGTCGCGGCAAAAGGATGCCAACGGGTTGAAGCGGCTGGTCGCCAGGGTCAAGACGGTGGCGCCGGAGGTGACGCAGAATCACCTCAAGGTGCATCGCCCCTGGGGTTCTTACCAGTCGGTCGACAATGGCGATCGCCACCAGGTCAAGCGCATCACGGTGAAGGAAGGCGGCCGGCTGTCGCTGCAAAAACATCACCATCGCTCCGAGCACTGGATCGTGGTGCGCGGCACGGCGCGGGTTACCGTCAATGAACTGGTCAAGACGGTGCACGAGAACGAATCGATCTACATCCCGATCGGCGCAGTCCATCGGCTCGAAAACCCCGGCAAGATCCTGCTGGAACTGATCGAGGTCCAGACCGGAAGCTATCTGGGCGAGGACGACATCATCCGCATCGAGGACGATTACCAGCGCTCCTGAGCGGCAAAGCGGGCAATTTTGCCTCGCAGGCCGGCTATTCGGCCAAAGAAGCAGTGTAATTCTTTGAATCAAAACGTGTTCCGGATTTGCTCAGGGCATTCGCCACATTTATGACGGCATGCTAGGAGAACCCCCGGGGCGTTCGTGATGACAATACCGGGGTCGACGGGATGAGTTCTAAAGGGGCCGCATCGGGCGGGAAGACTGATGCGAAACGCGTGCTTCGCGTCGGCGTGATCGGCGCCGGCGTCATGGGCAGCAATCATGCCCGCGTGCTGGCCGGCCTGCCGGACACCACGCTGGTCGGCGTGGTCGATCCGCTGCCGGCGCATCGCACCCGGGTCACCGAGTTGACAGGCTGCAAAACCTTCGAGACCGTCGACGAATTGTTCGCGGCAGGCGTCGATGCCGTCACCATCGCGGCGCCGACCCATCTGCATCACGAGATCTCGCTCGCCGCCATGGCGCACAACATTCATGTGCTGGTCGAAAAGCCCATCGCGTCCACGGTGGAGGAGGGCGAGGAGATCGTCAGCGCCGCCAAGCGCGCCGGCGTGACGCTGATGGTCGGCCATGTCGAGCGCTTCAATCCGGCGGTCGCCGCGATCAAGCAGGCGATCTCCGGCGAGGACATCCTTTCGATCGCGATCACCCGCGTCGGTCCGTTCCCGCCGCGGATGTCGAACGTCGGCGTGGTCATCGACCTCGCGGTGCACGACATCGACCTGATCCGCTGGTTCACCGAGTCCGATATCGTCGAGGTGCAGCCGCAACTGTCGAGTGCGGTCGCCGAGCGCGAGGATATCGCGCTGTTGCAGTTCCGCACCGCCTCGGGCGTATTGGCGCATATCAACACCAACTGGCTGACGCCGTTCAAGGCGCGCAATGTCACGGTGGCGACCCGCGGCAAATATGTCATGGGCGATCTGCTGACCCGCCAGGTCACCGAATGTTTCGGCTTCAAGCCGGACGGCAGCTATTCGATGCGGCATTTGCCGGTCGGACATGACGAGCCGTTGCGCGCCGAACTGATCGCGTTCCTCTCGGCGGTTCGCGGCGGCGGCGTGCCCGCGGTGACCGGCGACGAAGGCGTCGCCAGCCTCGAAATCGCGATCCGCTGCCTGGAAACCCCGGCAAAACCCGCCGCGGCCGCTGCTGTTAAGGGCCCACGCCGCGTCGTCGGCTGATCCAACCTCCAACTTTTCTTCGAAGGCGTCATGAACCAGCATATGACCTTAAAACCCGTGCCCTTCATCGATATCGGCGCGCAGCGCCGCAGGCTCGGCAAATCGATCGACGAGGCGGTGGCGCGCGTGCTCGCGCATTGCCAGTTCATCAACGGGCCGGAAGTGACCGAGCTCGAGGCGCAACTGGCAAAATTCTCCGGCGCGAAGCATGTGGTGAGCTGCGCCAGCGGCACCGATGCGCTGCTGATGGTGCTGATGGCGAAGAATATCGGTCCCGGCGATGCGGTGATCTGCCCGTCCTTTACGTTTTGCGCGACCGGCGAGGCGGTGGCGCTGACCGGCGCCAGCCCGGTATTCACTGACGTCGATGAAGCGACGTTCAATATGGATGCGGCTTCGCTGAAACGCGGCGTGGCGGCGGCAAAGAAGCAGGGCCTGAAACCCAAGGCGGTGATTCCGGTCGACCTGTTCGGGCAGAGCGCCGATCATGACGCCATATCGGCGGTCGCCGAGGCCGAGGGCCTGTTCGTGCTCGACGACGCGGCGCAGGGCTTTGGCGCGAGCTACAAGGGCCGCCGGCTCGGCACCTACGGCCATGCTACCGCGACCAGCTTTTTCCCGGCAAAGCCGCTCGGCTGTTTCGGCGATGGCGGCGCGATCTTCACCGACGATGCCGAACTCGCCGCCACCCTGCGCAGCATCCGCGTCCATGGCCAGGGTTCGGATAAATACGACAATGTCCGCCTCGGATTGACCGGGCGGCTCGACACCATGCAGGCCGCGATCCTGATCGAGAAGCTGAAAATCTTCGACGACGAGATCGCCGCCCGCAACAAGGTCGCGGAGCGTTATGCGCGGGGCCTCGGCAATGTCGTCACCGTGCCGCATCTGGCCAAGGACTGCAGTTCGGTCTGGGCGCAGTACACCATCCGCCTGCCCGCGGGCGTCGACCGCGACGGTTTTGCCGCTGACCTGAAGGCGCAGGGCATTCCGACCGCGATCTATTACGTCAAATCGATGCATCAGCAGACCGCCTACAGGGATTATCCGGTCGCCGAGGGCGGCCTGCCGGTCAGCGAAAAACTGTCCGACGACGTCATCAGCCTGCCGATGCACGCCTATCTCGACGAGCCGACCCAGGATCGGATCATCAGGGCTGTGCGTGGCGCGGTTTCCGCCTGATTTGGCCGTTTTGAAGCGCCACCGCTTGCGGTAGAAGCGCTCATGCTCGGTCGCATCTTCACCGTCGGCGGCTATACCCTTCTCTCGCGGCTGACCGGGCTCGCGCGCGACATCATGCTCGCGGCGTTCCTCGGCGCAGGACCGGTCGCCGACGCGTTTTACGTCGCCTGGCGGCTGCCGAACGTGTTTCGCGCGATCTTCGCCGAAGGCGCCTTCAACACCGCGTTCATTCCGGCCTATGCCCACGTCCATGGCAAGGACGGGGAGGGCTCGGCGCGGCTGTTCGCCAGTCACATTTTTACCCTCCTGTTCCTGTCGCAGGTGATCCTGCTGGTCGTGGCGTGGCTGTTCATGCCGCAGGTCATCAGCCTGTTGGCGCCTGGATTTGCCGACGATTCCGAACAGCGCCGGCTGGCGATCGAACTGACGCGGATCACCTTTCCCTATCTGCTCTTGATCACCCTGGTGACGCTCTATGGCGGCATGCTCAACGTGATGCACCGTTATGCCAGCGCTTCGGCCGCCTCGATCTTTCTCAATATCTCGATGATGGCGACGCTGGCGGTGGCCGCGTGGTTTCCCTCGGTCGGCCACGCCGCCGCCTGGGGCATATTGATCTCCGGCTTCCTGCAGTATTTCCTGCTGGCCGGCGATCTCGCGCGTCATGGCGGGCTGCCGCGTTTCGCGCCGCTCGCGCTCGATGAAGATGTCCGGGCGTTCTTCCGCGCCATCGGGCCGGCGACGCTGGGCTCGATGGGCACCCAGGTCGCGATCTTCGCCGACACCATCATCGCGACCTTCCTCGCCGCCGGCGCCCTGTCGGCGCTGTACTACGCCGAGCGGCTCTATCAACTGCCGATCGGCGTGATCGGCATTGCGATCGGCACCGTGCTGCTGCCGGAAATGTCGCGGCGGATCGCCGGCGGCGACGATGCCGGCGCGATGGCGTCGCAACGCCGCGCCTTCGAGTTCACGCTGCTGACGTCGGTGCCGTTCGTCGCCGCCTTCATCACCGTGCCGGACCTGATCATGCGCGCGGTGTTTTTGCGCGGCGCTTTCACACAAGCCGACGCCGCGGTCGCCGGCGCCACGCTCGCGGCCTATGCGGTAGGCCTCATTCCATTCGTGATGATCCGCAGCGCGGTCTCGGCGTTCTACGCCCGCAAGGACACGGCGACGCCCGTCAAGGCGTCGCTGACCGGGCTTGCGGTCAATCTGGCCCTGAAAGTGCTGTTGATGGGATCGCTGGCGCAGGTCGGCCTGGCGCTGGCGACCGCAACCGGCGCCTGGATCAATCTGCTGCTGGTGCTCGGCTTTGCGGTTCGCGCCGGCTACCTCGAATTCGACAAGCCGCTGGTGCAGGCGCTGCTGAAGTTTCTCGCCTCCGGCCTCATCCTGGCGGGGGCACTATGGCTATCCGCGAAATTCGCCGGTGCCTGGCTGGCGCAATTGCCGGTATTCCGTGATGAAACCATATTGTTGGTGCTGATTGCGGTCGGCGCGATCGCCTACGGCGCCTCGATCCTGCTGCTGTTCGGCAAGGCATGGCTGCGATCGCTGGTCCGCGGCTAAACCCTTTGCGCTCGCGTGCGATCCGCTGCAATATATCCGTAAACACTGATACAATTGGAGAGATAATGGCTGCTCCCGTTAAATTTGGCGTTGGCCAAAGCGTGCTGCGCAAGGAAGACGACAAGCTGATCCGCGGCAAGGGCAACTACACCGACGACCACGCGCCTCAAGCCTCGCTGCACGCGCTGATGCTGCGCTCGCCGCACGCGCACGCGACTTTTACTATCGATGCCAGCCGCGCGCGCACGCTGCCGGGCGTCGGCCTGATCCTGACGGCGGCCGAGGTCGGCGATCTCGGCGGACTGCCGTGCCTGTTCAATTTCGAGGTCGATCCGTTCACGGGTCCCCCATACCCGATCCTCGCTGAAAACGAGGTGCGCCATGTTGGCGACGCCGTCGCTTTCGTGGTGGCCGACACCATCGACCAGGCCCGCGATGCGATCGAGGCGATCGACGTTCAGTGGAAGCCGCTGCCGGCCGTGGTCGGTGTCGCCAATGCCGTGAAGCCCGGCGCGCCGCAGGTCTGGCCCGCGCATGCCGGCAATGTGCTGTTCGACGTGCCGATCGGCGACAAGAAGGCGACCGAGACGGCGTTTGCCAAAGCGCACGCGATCGCGGAAATCTCGGTGGTCAATCCGCGCGTCGTCACCAATTTCATGGAGACCCGCGCGGCGGTCGCCGAATATGACGCCAAGCGCGATCATCTGACGCTCACCATCGGCAGCCAGGGCAGTCATCGCTTGCGCGAAATCCTGTGCCAGAACGTATTGAAGATGCCGATCGAGAAGATGCGGGTGATCTGCCCGGATGTCGGCGGCGGTTTTGGCACAAAACTGTTTCCGTATCGCGAATACGCCTTGATCGCGGTCGCCGCGAAAAAACTGCGCAACACCGTGAAGTGGACCGCCGACCGCGCCGATCATTTCATGGGCGACGCACAGGGCCGCGACAACGTCACGACAGCGCGGATGGCGCTGGCGGAAGACGGCAAGTTCTTGGGCATGGATGTCGACCTGATGGGCGACATGGGTGCGTATCTGTCGACCTTCGGTCCCTACATTCCGCATGGCGGCGCCGGCATGCTGCCCGGCCTCTACGACATCCAGGCGTTTTATTGCCGGGTGCGCACCGTGTTCACCAACACGGTGCCGGTCGACGCCTATCGCGGCGCCGGCCGCCCCGAGGCGGCTTACGTGGTCGAGCGGCTGGTCGACGCCTGCGCGCGCAAACTCGGCATGACGCCGGACGCGATCCGGCGCAAGAATTTCATCACGCCGAAGGCGATGCCGTACAAAACCGCGACCGGCAAGGTCTATGATTCCGGCGACTTCACCGCGCACATGAAACGCGCGATGGAGATCGCCGACTGGAAGGAATTTCCCAAGCGCGCCAGGGCCGCGAAGAAGCAGGGCTTGGTGCGCGGCATTGGACTAGCGACCTATGTCGAGGTCTGCGGCACCATGGGCGAGGAAACCGCCAATGTCAGGCTCGATCCCAACGGCGACGTCACCGTCCTGATCGGCACGCAGTCGAGCGGGCAAGGCCACCAGACCGCCTACGCGCAACTGGTCGCCGAGCAGTTCGGGCTGCCACCGGAGCGCGTCCATGTCTTCCAGGGCGATACCGACATGATCGCCACAGGACTTGGCACCGGCGGTTCGGCATCGATTCCTTCCGGCGGCGTCAGCGTCGAGCGCGCCACCCGCACGCTGGGCACGAATTTGCGCGAGATCGCCGCCGAAGCCCTCGAGACCAGCGCCGGCGATCTCGAGATCAGCGACGGCGTGATCCGCGTCGCCGGCACGGATCGCTCGATCAGCTTCGCCGATCTGGCAAAACGCGCGGGCGACGATCCGTCGAAACTGAGTGCCAGCGCCACCTTTACCAGCGCCGACGGCACCTATCCGAACGGCACCCATCTCGCCGAGGTCGAGATCGATCCCGCCACCGGCATCATCAAGATCGTCAACTACGTCATCGTCGACGATTTTGGGGTGACGCTCAATCCGCTGCTGCTGGCCGGCCAGGTTCACGGCGGCGCGATGCAGGGCATCGGCCAGGCCTTGATGGAGCAGGCGGTGTACGATCCCAAGGACGGCCAACTCGTCACCGGCACGTTCATGGACTATGCGCTGCCGCGCGCGGCCGACGGGCCGTCCTTTGTGTTCGAGACCCATAACGTGCCCTGCACGACCAATCCGCTGGGCGTCAAGGGCGCGGGCGAGGCGGGTGCGATCGGCTCCTGTCCGGCGGTGGTCAACGCCATCGTCGAGGGGCTGTGGCGCGAGTACAAGATCGATCACATCGACATGCCCGCGACCGCCGAGCGGGTCTGGATCGCGATCCGCGAACAGCACCGCCGGCACAGCCTTTAAAGGCAGGGAATGAAGGCTGCCCGGCGGGGTTTGGAATCGTTATGGTCATGCTCCGCGGGCCGCCCGGCCACGCGCAACAAAACTGGGGTAACCGAAATGATGATGCGAACGGCCGTGGTTGTCGGAACGTTGCTGCTTGGGCTCGGCGCTGTCGTCGCGCAGCAGGACGCCGTCAAGAAAGCCCAGACCGTGATGAAGGGCAACGGCAAGAATGCCGGCGCCTTGGCCGCAATGGTCAAGGGCGAAAAGCCCTACGACCAGGCCACCGTCGATACCGCGCTGGCGCAATTCGCCGATACCGCCAAGAAGCTTCCGACCCTGTTCCCGGACAGCATCAAGGGCATGCAGCCGGAGGGCGACTACCAGATCTCGTCCAAGGTCTGGGAAGACAAGGCCGGTTTCAGCGAGCACATCGCGAGTTTTGCAAAAGCGATCAGCGACGCCAAGGTCACCAACCTCGACACGCTGAAGACCGCGCTTCCCGTGATCGGCAAGCAATGCGGCGGCTGCCACGAAACCTTCCGCATCAAGAAGGGCTGACGCTACGCGCGACGCTGTAGCGCCGATACTCACCGGGCCGCCGGGCTAATCCCGGTCAGCCCGCGAGCTTCAGCGACGGATCGCGAAAACGTTCGCGCAACGGCTCCCATTCGTCGGCGCCGACGCGGGCGAACGCGGCCTTGATCGTCATCTCCGCATGCGGCGTCGGATGCCGGCCCTGTTCTCGCAGCGCGGCCAGCGCCTCGTCGCTGGCGCCCATCGCGGCTTTGAACAGCAGGCCCGGGAAGATCATGATCCGAAAGCCCATGGCCTGCGCATCCGCGATCGACACCTCCGGCGTCTTGCCCTTCCACACCATGTTGAGCAGGCATGGACCTTTGACGAGCTTCGGCACCGCGCGGACCTCGTCGAGCGTCTGCGGCGCCTCGACGAAAGCGACGTCCGCGCCGGCATCGAGCATCGCGTTGGCGCGGCGCACCGCTTCCTCGAAGCCGAGCATCGCGCGCGCGTCGGTGCGGGCGATGATGGTGAAATTCGGATTGACCCTGGCCGAGGCCGCGGCGCGGATCCGCGGCAGCATTTCGTCGAGCGACACCACTTCCTTGTTGTCGAGGTGACCGCAGCGCTTCGGAAAGGTCTGATCCTCGATCTGGATCGCCGCCACGCCGCGCTTCTCATATTCCCTGACGGTGCGGATCGTGTTGAGCTCGTTGCCGTAGCCGGTGTCGGCGTCCGCGATCAGCGGAATTTTGAGCACATTGGTCATGCGGCTGGCGTTGTCGGCCATCTCGGTCATTGTGACGAGGCCGTAGTCGGGAAAGCCGAGCGTCGCCGCGACGCCGGCGCCGGTCATGTAGCAGGCGGCATAGCCGGCCTGGTCGCCGCGCGGTGATGCAGTCATAGGCGCCCGGTGCGACGATCATTTCGTCGCTGCGCAGGAGGCTCGCGAGTTTGTCAGCCTGCGAGGTCATGGTTGTTTCCTTCCCCGTTTTTTCGGAGGCAGTCTGACGAGAATCGGGTTTCTCGGCAACAGGCTAGGGCAGGCATGGTGCATGCCACACACGCACGTCATCCTGGGTGCGCGCTCTTGCGCGCCTCGAAGGATGGGCCGCACACATCGTAGCCCATCCTTTCGAGGCTCGCCGAAAAGGACTCGCACGTCAGGATGACGTCGAACTGTGTGACACGCACGAAAAAGGGGCGGGCGCCCCTGATGCGCTCGCCCCTTTCCGTAGATGATGATTGTGTGAAGTTTTTTGCTTCGTTACTTGGTCACCTGGCCACGGATTTCGCCGCCCGGATTGGCCGCGGTGTGGATGTTGACGTAGTACTTGCCGGCCTCGAGGTCGGCGGCCTGGGCATCGGTCAGCGTGGCGCTGCCCGTCACCGGGCTGGTGCCGGCATTCGGAATCGCTACCGCGACGCCGGCGTTCTTGCCGGGCTCGGCGGGACCATGGAAATGCGCGGCGGTGGCGGGGCCGGAGAGGCCGGAATAGGTCAGCGTCCAGCTCAGCTTCTTGGTAGCGGCATCGTAGTCGATGTCGGCCTTGCCGGTGGCGGCGCTGGTGTTCGGCGGGGTCTCGGACTTGCCGTCCAGGGTTGCCTTCATCTTCTCGGCAAAGGCGGGGCCGGCGAACAGGATGCCGACAGCGAGCGTGGCGAGCAGGGTCTTGGTCTTCAGCATGATTCTCTCCCGGTTGACGTCAAATGACAGTGCGGTCCTAACATGGTGATATTGCCTCAAAACAATGTCAGTTCCGCTTTATTCCCGTTTGGGCAAAAGTTTGAGGCAGTCTATGGCTGGAGGTCGGGTGGTACTAGCCTTTAGATTTAGATGGACAGAGCGTTTTCGAGCGAAGTGGACACCGGTTCGCGTGAAGAAAACGCCTCAAAACAAGAAGCTTTAGCTCGGAACCGATGAATGGCGCGACGAATTGTCCCTGTCCTCGTGTTGGCCGGCGTCGTCGGCTTCGGCATCTACTGGTGGCTGACGACGCCATCATTGGCAGTCTCCGTCACGGAAGCGGCCTACACGCCCAACCGCGCGAACGGCGAGACAATCTTCAACGCGGGCGGTTGTTCCTCCTGCCATGCGGTGCCCGGCCAGCCCGACCGGCTCAAGCTCGGCGGCGGGCTCGGGCTCACCTCACCGTTCGGCACCTTTTATGTGCCGAATATTTCGCCCGATCAGGCTGACGGCATCGGGCGCTGGACCGAGGCGCAATTCGTCACCGCAGTGACGCGGGGCGTGTCGCCTGATGGTAAGCATTACTTTCCGGCTTTTCCGTACACCACCTACGCGCATGCCCGGGTGAGCGACATCCGCGATCTCTTTGCCTATCTGAAGACGCTGGCGCCGGTTCAGGGCAAGGTGCGTGACCACGATGTGCGGTTTCCGTTCAACATCCGCCGCAATTTCGGAATTTGGAAGTTGCTGTTCATGGACGACAGGCCGTTCGTGCCGGACACCGCGCGCTCGCCGCAATGGAATCGCGGCGCCTATCTCGTCAATGCGCTCGGCCATTGCGCCGAGTGTCACAGCCCGCGCAATTTCCTCGGCGGCATCGTCGCCGCGCAACGGTTTGCCGGCGGACCCGACCCGGAAGGCAGGGGCTGGGTGCCCAACATCACGCAAAAGGGTTTGAGCG
>Ga0068856_100000781_pt1 | contig 34483 bp, 34 predicted proteins | sample KBSCornC62_FD_66595 | JGI IMG/M metagenome (GOLD analysis project Ga0068856, IMG submission 66595) | Corn rhizosphere microbial communities from Kellogg Biological Station, Michigan, USA - KBS Corn C6-2 | ecosystem: Host-associated > Plants > Roots > Rhizosphere > Soil ...
GGCGCCGGCGGCCAGGCCGGCGTCGCCAAGGCGATCGACATCCTGCGCAATGAACTCAACGTCACCATGGGCCTGTGCGGCGTCAACACCATCGCCGAAATCGACGACCACGTGCTGGCGATTTGATGATTTTTTAGGCGTGACGCTTGTTAGTCCCTTCTCCCCTTGGATCGCATTTCGCCTGCCAAGTGCTTTGGCGCAAGGAAAGCCGGATCGGTGCTAAGTTCGTGTGATTGGCACAGCGCACCCCCGCTGGCGCGTGGCTTTGCGTTACTCGCTTTTACCAGTCCAATCGTTCCCAACGGGCCTTATCAAGCGTTCCGTCCGGTAAGATGAAATGTGCTGGGCGAGCACGGATGATTTCAAGTCCAGCGATAGCTTCATTCGGATCGTCGCTTGTGCTCGGTCCCTGAAAAATTACACCTCCTAACATCCATGAGCGAAGCCCGCGATGTTGTACGACGGTGATCATTGGCGCACCGCTCATTCCGCGAAAATCAAAATTCTCTGGCATAATTCCGTCGCCAAGAACCGGCACAAGACCTTGTCGCTCAATCTGCGATGAAATTATTTCTCGTTTACCTGCGTCGCAACGCCAGACCCGCATACGGCACCGAATGTGATAACCCCCGGCGTTTGACGTGTGCCGACTCCCGGATATCCGGTGTAGTAAATGCCGCCGTTCTGCATCGGTAGGCTTGGCGGCCACGTTCGCTGGTAGCCGCCGCACACCTCTTTTCCGAGCCGTTTCACCTCTTGCTCGGTCACCGTAAATGTCGCGATATCGATACCCGAATGAGAGTCGATCATGCGGGCAAGTAAATCGAGCTGAATGCCAATCCCGTTGGTGGTAAGGGTGAGCGGTCCCTTCCGAGCGTCTGATGCCAGATAACCCGCAACGACGTGTTGCGCGGTAACACCTATTAGCCTCTCGCCCGTGTTTAAGAAAAATGCGCTCCCGTTCCGTGGAACGATCGCGCCGTGGTCATCATATTCGCGCCAAGCCAGCGGCACACAGAATGAGGTGACCAAGCGCAGCTCATATTCCCCTAAGCCCCCCGCCATGATGGCTTTGCCTTCCTCAATGGAAAGCTGCTCATCGATCGGAATTTGCGACTGGTCACTCATGGCACTGCAACCGCCGTTGCGGGATGACGCGCTCAAGATCGTTGCGCGGGGTGCGGACAAGGAAGATCGATCTGGACTCTCACTTAATCGAGCGGCGTGAAGGTACGGAGGAATTCTAGAGAGCCGTGATTTGGATAAAGAGTAATCTTGTTCGCGCAGAGAGCCTTAATATTATTTAGCTCTTGGTCTCTCTGTCCGACCGCCGTGCCTTGGTATTGCTCGGGAGATAATAGACTGAGACCCAATCGTTCGACGTTCTTCGAGCCGAATCCAAATCCCAATAAGTAAATACGTTGGGCATTTCGGAGTATCGCTTTTGCTTTAGTGAAGTCTTTGTCACGATCGGTGATATCTTCGTGCACTACTTTGATTTCACGACGGCATATGTCCATCACCCTTTGGTCGATCTTGCTATTGTACGGGCGACCCTCGGAGACATTCTGCCAAGGAAGGTAGCCAAGGCGACCGTGCAGATGGATGATAGGTATTTCGTTCAAAATCGGGGCGACCTCCTCAATGGGCTTACCGAACGCGTTTGCGAGGGATGTAGCAAGAAACATTTCGACGGTCCGGTCATAATTGAAGGTCACGAATGAAACTTGGTTGCGGGTAAACTCATCAAGCGACGAGCCAATCATCCTATTGTATAGATATCGCAGCCAATTCTCTGTTCCGCCCCACAGCGCGTCGGGGTTTTCTCTTTGAACAAGCAAGACTGCCATCGCAGCCTTTCCGATGTCCATAAATTCAGGACGCCGTTCCAGAAACGCATCCACTGAGAACAATCCCGAATGACGAAGCGCCCCGACAAATTCGTCAATTTCTCTCGACGCATCTGGTGCGGTAGCGGCGAGATGTATCCGATTGGGCGAGTTAACCCCAAATTCCGACAAGACCAAATCGTAAAGTTCTCCGCCGAGCGGTAAACCGTAGGGCTTGCTAGCTCCCGCACCTAGTACAAATACCGTCTTAAAGGCTAACACCTCAAAAATCCCCCGGTGAACGTTGGAGAAGGTGGCGCGAAGCGCCGGATGAAGGGTAGCCGCGAGCACAGCGATTCGCAGCTACCCCTCACCCGCCTCCGCTTCGGCACCCTCTCCCACAAGGGGAGAGGGAAGCCACGAACGCCATCCCTCTACATCGGCGGCGTTAATCCGTCGCGGCCGACGCTGACGCGGTTGGTTTCGAACGAACCGTCCGGCCGCTCCTTCATGAAGGCGATCACCTTGGCGCCCGGCTTCAGGTCGGACTTTTCGGCAGGAACGTAGGTCACCACCGGCGTATCCGGCGAAACCTCGACCTTCTTCTCGCCGTCCTTGTATTTGATGGTCAGCGAATGCCCGTCGTTGCTCTCGACCGATTGCTCGACCGTGGCGTTGGTCATGGTCGAGTTCGGCTTCAAATCATAGGGCCGCGACCCCTCGCCGGTGCCGCGCATCGCTTCCGGAAACACGTGAACTTCGACCGCGTTCTGCTTGCCATCCGGTCCCGGCACCGTGGTGGCGCCGATGAAGGAGCCGGCCTTGATGTCGGCCATCGATATCTTGATGATGCCGACCACCTTGATGTCGCCGGTCATGTGCAGCTTGATGTCCTCGCCGGTCCGCGACTTGACGGTGATCAGATCGCCGTCGACGCTTTCGATGGTGCCGCGCGCCCGGGTCGGCACCGGCGCCTTCTGGGCGATCGCCCAGGATGAAGTCGCGATCAGCGCAAGCGCCAGCAGCGAGCGCGACAGGGTCGAATAAGATGTCATGAGATCGTCTCCAGCGAGGGGGCTTTGCATAACACCGGACACCGGCCGGCCTATGAAATTCCCGCTCAAACCTTTGTGAGATCGGCCTCGACCAGCGCGCGTAACTCGGGCGTGACTTCCGGACGGCGTCCGAACCACAGCTCGAAGCCGCGCACCGCCTGGTGCAGCAGCATGCCGAGCCCATCGGCACAGCGCAATCCGCGCGCCTCGGCCGCCGCCAGCAGATGCGTCTTGAGCGGCACATAGACGAGGTCGGCGACCACGGCATCCGCCGGCAACCGGCCGAGATCGATCGCAAGCTGCGGCTGGCCGTGCATGCCGAGCGAAGTGGTGTTGACCAGCACACGCGCGCGCGGCAACAGATCGCCGATCGCATCCCATGCGACGGGATGCACGGCCGCGCCGAACTGGTCCGCCAGCGCTTGCGCACGCTCGACGGTGCGGTTGGCCAGATGTACGCGCGTGATGCCGCGCTCGAGCAATCCGAACAGCACCGCGCGCGACGCACCGCCGGCGCCGAGCACCAGCGCATCGCTTGCGCCGTCCCAGCCCGGCGCGCTCGCGTCGAGATTATTGATAAAACCTTCGACGTCGGTGTTGGTCGAGCAGAGTTTCGCGCCGTCATACCACAGCGTATTGGCCGCGCCGACCGCGCGCGCCCGTGCATCCGGCTCCGACAGCGCCAGCGCGCGCTCCTTGTGCGGCCGCGTGACGTTGGCGCCGATGAAGCCGTGCGCCGACAAATGCAGGATGAATTCGGCAAAGCCTTCGGGCGGGATCGCTTCGATGTTGTAGCCGCCCTCGATGCCTAGCGTGCGCAGCCAGTAATGATGGATCAGCGGCGAACGCGAATGCGCCGCCGGCCATCCGATCAGACATGCGGCGCGGGGTCTGGAGATCGTCATGTCTTCAATTCGGGCAAGCCGCGTCCGCTGTCAATCCCGCTCGGTGGTCGCGAAAACAACACCGCTCAGGATCAGCGCCCAGCCGGCGGCAAACCAGATCGCGGCAAGGTTGATCCAGCCATAGGCGACCGCGCCGCAGATCGCGCCCACGACCAAAGCCGCCCACAGCAGCAGGTTCGGCAGCCACGCCCAGCGCCGGCCGCCGGTCAGCGCGGCGGCGGCGAACTGGCCGACCTTGACCAGCGCGCCGGTCATGTAGGTCAGCCCGAGGCCGGCGCCGCCTTCGACCTGAAACACCGAATTTTCCAGCCCCATCGCCAGCACGATCGCGCCAATCGCCACCGACGACGTCCCAAGCGCATAGCAGAGTGCCGCCGCCGCCAGCAGCAGCGCTTCTCCGAATAACACCCAGCATTGGCAGAACGCGGAGCGTATCGACACGATCAGGCTGCCCAGGGCCGCGCCGGCCACGAAAAGCACGATCAGCCCGACGGCTTCAGCGGCGTCGCGCCAATGTCCCGCGGCCAGTTGAACGCCGAGCCGGGTCGAGTTGCCGCTCATGAAGGAAACAAAGAGACCGCCGAGATGCAGGAAACCGATGCCGTCGACGTAACCCGCCAGCGCGCTCAGCGCGCAGGCGAGCGCGAGGTTGCGGCGCTGCTCAAGCAAGGCAAAGCGCCCGATTCATGCGTTCCACTCGAACACTTCCTTTTCGTAGGCTTCCTCGAACCCGGCGCGCTGCAAGTTTCGCAGCGAATGCTCGATCATGTAAAGCGTCTCGGAGACCTGGACCGAACAGCCCATTTGCTCGGCGCGCGCGATGCGTCGGGCGATCAACGCCTGCTGCGCGCCGCGCTTGCGGTCGTTTTCCGCGGTTGCGGCCGCCATCAGATATCCGATGTCCTCAAAGACGCAGAGCGCCGCGATCGCCACCGGCCGGGCGCCGTCGTAAGCCATGTAGTGAAAGAAGTCCTGCTTGCCCGCCGAGCGTAGATAGCCCGGCCACATCGCTTCTCCGAGCTGATCGCGCGCGGCGTTTATTTCGTCGACGCCGACCTCACGCACTTCGAGATCGGTCCTGAAGCCAACAAATGAAATGTTTTTGCGCCACAGCGTCGGATAGCCGGTGCGCTGGATCCGGGACAGGCCTTCGGTCTCGAGCCAGTCGCGCACCGCGCCCATGCGCGGTCCGGGACTGAGCCAGACGAAGAAGCGTTTTACGCCTTTCGATGCGAACAGCTCGATCAGCCGCGCGATGCCTTGCGACGTCAGTCCATTTTCGGCACCGCAGACATGGACCCGATTCATGTTGATCGAGGCAAACGGCCCCTGCCGCTCGGGATCGATCGTGACGTAGCATTGGCCGAATGGCGGCTCGTTGAATTGGCGGCAAACAAGATTGTCCGGCTCGCAGCGAGCGTCGAGCCACGCGGCAAGCCGTTTCATCTTCAAGGCAAGGGCGATCTTGTCCATCGTGCTTCCGGCAAACCGCACCGCCGGCATCGAGGCCGCCGGCATCGTCGCGGCAGTGTTCACGAAAGCGGCGGAGTTGGGAAGCGGAACCAGGGCCGAAAACAATGGCCCGCAGCTAGCCCGCGGCGGCAAGTCTGTCCGGCGTGGCGGCAAGCGTTTCGCGATGCACCTTGATATCGGCAATCGCCCGCGCGATGGTTTCGCGATATCGGGCGCGCGGCGGCCTCACCCCGTGGGTGAGAAGCGCGCGGCGCACCGTCGGCGACGCGCCGGTAATGTAAAGCCGGATACCCCGCCGCCTCGCCTTGACCGCAACACGGCTCATCGCATTGGCGGCGGTCGAATCGAGAAAGGGCACCGCCGCGAAATCGACCACGAACGCCTTGCGGCCGTCCGCGATGCTGTCGAGCGCTGTTCCGACTGCCGCCGCGGCGCCGAAGAAAAACGCGCCGGTGATACGGTACACCGACACGTCCGCATCGGCGGCAAGGCGAGAATCGTAGGGCACCCGATCGCCGCCGTCGTCGTCGGCCCTGTCGTCGCTGACGAGAGGCGCTTCGGCTTCGATGCCCGTCATCTGCGCCATGCGGTTGATGAACAACACCGCGCCTAGCGCGAAGCCGACCAGGATGCCTTCGGTGAGGTTGCGAAAGATCGTCAGCAGAAAGGTGGCAAGCAGCACCGTGGCGTCGCCGCGCGAGGAACGGATCAGTGTCGCAAACGCGTGCTTCTCCGCCATGTTCCAGGCGACCACCGCCAGCACCGACGCCAGCGCTGCCAGCGGAATGTAGCTGGCCAGCGGCGCCGCGATCAGCATGAACAGCAACAGAAAGACCGAGTGCAACATTCCGGAGATCGGGCTGCGCGCGCCGGCGCGGACGTTGGTCGCGGTGCGCGCGATCAAGCCCGTGACGCAAATACCGCCGAACAGCGCCGAGCCGATGTTGGCAACCCCTTGCGCCACCAGTTCGCAATTGGAGCGATGCCTGCGGCCAGTCATGCCGTCGGCGACCACGGCTGAAAGCAGGGATTCGATGGCGGCCAGCAAGGCAAACGCGATGGCGTCGGGCAGTACGTCTCGCGCCTTGTCGAGCGAAAATGACGGCCACCCCGGCAGCGGCAATTCCCGGGGGATGCCTCCGAAGCGGCTGCCGATCGTCTCCACCGGCAGCGACCAGGCCCAGGTGGCGATTGCCGCGACGATGACCGCGATCAGGATGCCGGGCCAGGCCGGGCGCAGTTTCGCGAGCACTACGATGATGGCGATGCTGATGGCGGCCACCGCGACCGCGGAAAGGTTGGCGGTGTGCAGCCCGCCCGCCAACGCTTCGAGCTTCGGCAGCAGTTCGCCAGGCTCTTTTGCCGTCAGCGTAATTCCGAGCAGATCCTTAAGCTGGCTGGCGAAAATGATGACGGCGATCCCGGCGGTGAATCCGACCGTCACAGGATAGGGAATGAACTTGATGTAGGTGCCCAGCCGAAGCAGGCCTGCGGCGATCAGAAACACGCCGGCCATCGCGGTGGCGAGGATCACGCCATCGACACCGTGGCGTTCGGCGGTCACCGCCACCAGCACGATGAACGCACCGGCGGGGCCGCCGACCTGGAACCGGCTGCCGCCCAGCAGCGAGACGATGAAGCCGCCGATCACGGCGGTGTAGAGTCCGCGATCCGGAGTGACGCCCGATGCGATGGCGATCGCCATCGACAGCGGCAATGCCACGATCGCCACCGTCAGGCCGGAGATCACGTCGGCGCGAAAATCCGCAACGCCATAGCCTTCGCGCAGCACCGTGAGCAGCTTCGGCGCGTATAATTCGGCAAAGGTCGGCTGTTTGATCGGATGTATCATGCCTGATTGCTCGCCTGCGATGTCATTCGCCCGCACTGCTCCCGTGTCAGGTCGCGAAATCGTCGCCGCGACAATGCCGACGCCTTGACGTCACGCCCGACGCGGCGGACCCGGCTCCTTCAATCGCACCCCGCGTCCGCCATCGTCGCTGCGCGCGTGCTCGCCGATCAGTTCGACCCCGGCGCGATTCAGTGCCTCGACGACCTTGGTCAGCGATTCGACGACGCCCCGAACCGTGCCAACGCTCGCCTCCATCCGCTGGATCGTCGGCAGTGAAACCCCGGCCAATTCGGCCAGTGTTCTCTGGTCAATGCCAAGCAGCGCCCGTGCCGCTCTCATCTGGAAGGACGTGATCATGTGGTCCTTCCATATATAAAAAAGGATAAATGATAGTTCATTCGCTGACAATGATGTAAAAAACATCAACTTGCAAGCAGTTACTCGAACGCCGTCCCCGCAGGGCGAGAACGGCGTTCGTAAAAGGCCGGCAAGAGGGCGTCAGGCTGCGACGCGGTGCGCGGCGATGATCTGGTCGGCGGCGCGGCCGGACACTTCGGCCATGCGGTCGAACTGCCGGGTGAAGCTGCCAGCGCCCGCGGTCGCCGAACGCAATTCCACGATCAGTTCGCCGATTTCGGCTTCCGGCATCATGGCGCGGACCCGATCCCAGCCGGTCCAGCCCTCGCGGGTGTCGAAGCCGAGGATCTGGCCACGCCGTCCCGACAGGATGGCGTTGATCTTCGCCGTCGCCTCGGTCGGGCAGACGATGTCGACCACATAGATCGGCTCCAGCAGCACCGGCTGGCACTGCGGCAGCGCCTCGCTGACGCCGATCCGCGCCGCGGTGCGGAATGCGAGGTCGGATGAATCGACGCTGTGATAGGAGCCGTCGGTCAGCGTCACCTGCACGTCGATGACGGGGAAGCCGAGCGGGCCGCGCAGCATGCCGTCGACCACGCCTTCTTCCACCGCGCCGATGTAATTGCGCGGCACCGCGCCGCCGACCACCTTTTCGTCGAAGGCAAAACCGCCGCCGCGCGGCATCGGCTTGATCTCCAGCACCACGTCGCCGAACTGGCCATGACCGCCGGACTGCTTCTTGTGCCGGCCGCGCTGGGTGATGGCTTTGCGGATGGTCTCCTGGTAGCCGATCGCGGGCGGTTGCGACTTCACATTGACCCCAAAACGATCATGCAGTCGCTCGAGCGCGACGCGCAGATGCATCTCGCCCTGGCCCCACAGCACGATGTCATGGGTTTGCGGATTGTGGATCATGGTCAGCGACGGGTCTTCCTCGTTCAGCCTCAACAAGGCTTGCCCGAGCTTGACGTCGTCCTTGCGGTCGGCGGCCGACAGCGCCATCGCCAGCACCGGCGGCGCCGGCTCGGCCTTGGCCAGCGCCGGCGGCGCGGTCTTGCCGGCCGACAGCGTATCGCCGGTCTTGGCGGTGTCGAGCTTGCCGAGCGCGATGGTATCGCCGGCTTCGGCGGAGGCGCGCTTGCTGTCATGGGCGCAATTGACGCCGAGGATGCCGGAGACCCGGCTGGTCTCTCCGGACGCGGATTGCAGCGTCGCGCCGTCATCGAGATGACCCGACAGCAGGCGCGTCATCGACAATTTGCCTCCGTGCTGCAGATGCAGCGTCTTGAACACATAGGCCAGCGCTTCCTTGGCCGTGGGCGCGCCGAGGCGTTTTGCGGTCTCCGATACGCCGGGCGCTTCATGGCGCAGCGCCTTCATCAGCCGCAGCACGCCGTTCTCGCGCAGCGCCGATCCCAGCAGCACCGGGCAGATCAGTCCTTCGCGCAATTCGCGGGCGAGATCGTCGAACACCGCATCGCGCGGCGGCGGGATATCCTCCAGCAACTGCTCCATCAGCGCGTCGTCATGATCGGCGAGCTTTTCCAGCATCGAGAAGCGGGCTTCCTTCTCGCGGTCGAGGTCGCCGCCGTCGAGCGCGACCACTTCGGAGGCCTTGTGCTCGCGATAGACAAAGGCGCGCTCCAGCGCCAGGTCGACGAAGCCCGCGATCAGATCGCCGTTCCAGACCGGAATCTGGCGCAGCACCAGCGGAATCCGCGACGCCGGCTGCAAGGTCGCGAGCGTTTCGCGGATGCGCTTGTTGGCGCGGTCGATCTTGTTGAGAAACAAAAAGCGGGGAATGCCGAGATCCTCGAGCTCGCGCAGGATGATCTGCAACTGCGGCAGCTTGCGCTCGTCGGCCTCGCAGACCACGACGGCGGCATCGACCGCCGGCAGCGCGGCGCGCATGTCGTGCGCGAATTCGATCGAGCCGGGACAATCGAGGAAGGTGTAGCTGTCGCCCATGAAGGCGGTGGTGGCGGCGGTGAGGCCGACGCCCATCTTGTGGCGACGCGCCTCGGGCGTTGAATCGCCGATGGAAGTTCCGCTTTCGACGCTGCCGGCCTTGGGAATGGCGCCGGTTCGCGCCATGATCGCTTCCAGAAGTGTGGTTTTACCGCTTTGGAAAGGGCCCACCAATGCGATGCACCGTGAGCCCGACCGTTCAAGTCTTGGGGGACTTCTGACGTCTTGTCCCATCGCCGCCTCCTCGTTTGGAGCTCGGCCCATGATTGGGTCGGCGGCGATGATGCTCCTCCCGGCTTTGAGATTTGGCAAGACGGAAAAACGTCGCTGCAGTGCGTCGTGAAAGCCAAAGGAAGCGGCGCAAACCCTCTCATGCCATTTCAAGCGCGGGTTTCTGCTCTCGCGACTTTTGTCCGACCTTGGCAAATCGTCCGCCCCCGGGGCGGATCTCGACAGCATTCAAGCGGGGTGCAATAAATCATCCATTCATCCAGTGCGGGTATCGCATTGACGGCTGATTCCAATATCGGGGCGGGGGCATAATGAGGTCGAAAATCGGAGCGCCGACACTTTTGCTTGTCGGACTTTTGCTGGGAAGTTGCGCCGGTCCACGCGGCCTCGATGAACCGCCATTGCAGCTTCCGGCATTGAAAGCGGGTTACGGCCGCGTCTACTTCACCCGGCCGGGCGATTTTGGGGGGTCGGCTATTCAGCCGGAGATTCGGATGAACAATGAAGTCGTCGCCCGATCCGTGCCCGGCGGATTTTCCTATGTTGACCGCCCTCCGGGAAAATACGCCGTGACAACGGCAACCGAGGTCGAAAATGTGGTTACGTTCCAATTGGCAGCGGGCGAGTCGAAGTACATCAAGACGTCGGTGACCCCCGGCATACTCGTCGCCCATGTCACGCCGACGCTTGACTTCCCCGAGCAGGGGCAATCCGACGTAAGCCACCTCCGGTACGTCGGTCCCCAATTCTGATCCCTGGCGCGAGACGAGCTAAACGATCAGGCCGCAGGATGGGTAGAGCGAAGCGAAACCCATCTCTTCTGCCGAGCGTTCTCCTGACTTGTGTACAGTCGAACGACGGACGCGGCCAGAAACGCCCGTCACAGCCGAGATGATGGGTATCTGCCGCAACCGGGGCATGCCACATTTTCGTTTGACGGGGCCGCCGATAGGGAGGAATTAACGCACGTCCCCGGCGCGCCCGAGCGCCGCCAGCAAAAGCCCTGTCTGGAGATGTTCCAATGTACCAGCCGATAGAGAACTGGATCGCGCTCGACCGGGACGCCAGTCCGACCACGGCCTCGACCAATTTGTACAACGCGCTGGTCACAGCCGGCGCCAAACCGGTCAACCTCGGACAGGGTCGCGAGATCGTCGAACTGCCGCTGCTGCAGAAGCTGACGATCGAGGCGTTCGAGCAGGCGATCAAGGGCGGCAAGCTGATCAATTCGAAATACGGCTCGCCTTCCGCCGAACTCAATGCGGCGAGCGCCGCATGGCTGAAGCGCATCATGAACGTCGACACGTCAAAGGACACCACGTTCACGATCGAGAACCAGGGCCGCGGCGGGCTCTATGCCGCGTTTCACCTGATGGCGAGCCTCGCCGGTTTTCGCAAGGACGGACGCGTGGTGGTGCCCGACACCTCGTGGCCGATGGTGTCCGACCAGTTGAACGATTTCCAGCTCAAGCCCGCGCTCTACGCCATGGCGCGCGGCCGCTACGCCGATCACATCCGCGCGCAGATCGAGGCGCATGGCGACGCGGTGGTCGGCGTCTACGTCAACTCGCCGCACAATCCGACCGGCGCGCTGCTCACGGGCGCGGATTTCGAGCAGATCTTTGCGGTGCTCAACGCGGCGAATTCGGGCACGGCGCTGGAGCGACGCGGCGGCCGCAAGATCGGCCTCGTGATGGACAACCCCTACCCTCACGCGGCGCCGGAAATTACGCGAAGCGGCCAGCGCGGCCTCGACACCGGACTGGATTGCTTCCGCCAGGATCAGGCCACGCCCTGGTTCATGCCGGTCAGCGCCTCGAAATTCTTCGGCACCGCCGAGCCCGGCTTCGCCATGATCGCGACGCATGCGGCCTACGCAAAACCGCTGGCGGCGCGCTTGATGCGCTCGGTCGGCATCGGATTCTTCTCGCCCTATTTCCGCGCGCTGGCGGCAACGTTGCAAGCCGCCAACGACTCCATCGTTCTCGATCATTTCGCGGCGCTGCGTGCAAAATACATCGCCAACCGAGGCGCGCTGAAGTCCGCGCTCGACGCGGCCGTGGTCGACGGCGATCCCGGCATGACCGCGCTGGTCACCATCGATCCGCAGGATTTTGAAGGCCGGCTGCTGCCCGGGCGCGGCAGCGAGCTTTTTCCGATCGACGATCTCAACGACGCGATCGAATATCTCGCCAATCGTCACGGCGTCATCACGGTCAACAACGGCATGGATGGTGCCGGCCGCGCGCTGCTGCGGCTCGCCGCCGCGGAAGAGCCGGCCAATTACAAGAAGGGCATCGAGCGCCTCGCGGCCGGCTTTGGCGAAATGCGTCAAGCGCCGCGCCGCAACGAGCCGATCACGGCGCGCACCGCGGCGGAGTAGGCGTCAGCCGCGCCTTACCTGCCCGGACGAAGCTCCAGGCTCTCCAGTCCGGCGGCGACGTTGAGGCCGACCTGACCTTGCACGCTGAGCGGCTGCAGCGCGATCGAATTGTCGGAACCGCCGACCAACGCGTTGCCGCCGACGCCGACGCCGAGCGAGGCGCTGCCCTGCGCGCCGGCATAGTTGCCCGAAAGCGCCCCTGCACCGAGTTGCGCGACCGGCGCCCAGACGTTCCACGCCAGCGCGGACTCCTGCGTGATGCCGAGATCGACGCCGACCTTGCGGATGGTCGCGACATAGAAATCGTCCGGCATGTTCGGGACGTGCAACACGCAGCCGAGATTGGTGACGGAGCCGACGATGAAGCCGACGCTGGCGCCGCCGCGGCATTCGAGAATGCCGACCTGAAGGCGCGTGACCGGCTGCGCATCGGCGAGCGACCCGCCGAGCATGCCCATGGCGATCGTAGAGCCGATGGCGGCAAGGATGAGTGAGCGACGCATGAAGAAATCTCCGGCTGAAAAAATGTGATGCGAGCCTTACGGAATCGATCAGCGCCATGCCCTGCGGCGCTTCCTTGATCTATGACATAAGCGCGGCGGAGTTGCCAGATTTCGCGTGTCGCAATTGCGTCCTTTAAACATCGAGTCACAAAAAAAGGCCCGCTCGCGCGGGCCTTTTTCCAACGATAATTCTGTTCGTCTTAGCCGTGATGGCGGTGGTGGCGATAATGATGGCGCCAGTGCGGACCGGGGCCCACCGCCTCGAGGTCGAGGCCTGCGATGCCGGCCGCGACGTTCAATCCGGTCTGGCCCTGCAGGCTGATCGGCTGCAGCGCGTAGGAGTTGGCCGGACCGCCGACCAGGAAATTACCGCCGCCACCAACGCCGATCGAGGCGTTGGCGCCGACGCCGCCATAGCTGCCGGCGAGTTCGCCGCGGCCGAGCCGGTCGGTCGGCGCATTCACGGCCCACTGGAACTGGGTCTGGTCGGTGACGCCGAGATCGAGGCCGATGCGGCGCACGGTGGCGACATAAGGCTCCGGCCGGCGGCCGTCGCTCTCGAAGATGCATTGCAGGCTGGTGACCGAGCCGACCACGAAGCCGACATTTTGACCGCCATGGCACGACAGGATGCCGGCACGCACCGGCGGCATGGCGTTGGCGCCGGCGACCGGCGCCAGCAGGGCTGCAATGGCAATGGAAAGTGTCAGGATTCGCATGGGATCAGGTCTCCGCAGGGGACAGGTTGAACTTGTGGGGCGGACAAGAAGGAAGCGCCGTGTTCAAAACAAGGCGCTTCGCAATGCCGACGTCAAAACATCAAAAGTTTATCGGATGTTGTAATTTGACACGCCTTGTTTCCGACGCGTTTTCACCCGCGCGCGGCAACACGTCGCTCGAACTAAAGTCGAAAAACGGGTTCGCGCGCGAGCTATTTAACGCAGAACCGTAGCCCGGATGAGCCAACGGGTCGCGCGAATGCGCTCCCGATGGCAGGCTCCGCGACATCCGGGTCGGCCGCAGTCCCGCATATCGCAAGTGCTCATGCTTCGTGAAAACGCCCTATCGCAGATTGCCGCAGAAGCGCTGGATGCGTTTGCAGGCGTCTTCGAGGTCGGAGGTTTTCGTCGCATAGGAAATCCGGAACGCCGGCCCGAGACCGAACGCGGAACCCTGCACCACGGCGACGCCCTCGTTCTCCAGCAGCTCGGTGACGAAATCCTCGTCATTGCCGATCTTCTTGCCCGACGGCGAGGTCTTGCCGATGGTGCCGGCGCAGGACGGATAGACGTAGAACGCGCCTTCCGGCCGCGGGCACTCGATGCCGTTGGCCTGGTTGAGCATCGACACCGCGAGATCGCGCCGCTCCTTGAACACCTTGTTGTTCGCGGGGATGAAATCCTGCGGCCCGTTGAGCGCCTCGACCGACGCCCATTGCGCGATCGACGACGGGTTCGAGGTCGACTGCGACTGGATGGTCGCCATCGCCTTGATCAGTTCGGCCGGTCCGCCGGCGTAACCGATGCGCCAGCCGGTCATGCAATAAGCTTTTGAAACGCCGTTCACGGTCAGCGTGCGCTCGTACAATTTCGGTTCGACCTGCGCCGGCGTCGTAAAGACAAAATCGTCATAGACCAGGTGCTCGTACATGTCGTCGGTCATCACCCAGACATGCGGATGCTTCACCAGCACGTCGGTGATCGCCTTCAGCTCGCTGCGCGAATAGGCCGCGCCGGTCGGGTTCGACGGCGAGCACAGGATGATCCATTTGGTCTTGGCCGTGATCGCCTTCTCCAGCGCGTCGGGCTGAAGTTTGAAACCCTGCGCCGCCGTGCACACCACCGGCACCGGTTCGCCGCCGGCGAGCGCCACCATTTCCGGATAGCTCACCCAATAGGGCGCGGGGATGATGACCTCGTCGCCGGGATTGATGGTCGCCATCAGCGCGTTGTAGAGCACCTGCTTGCCGCCGGTCCCGATGATGATCTGGTTCGGCTTGTAGCTCAGTTCGTTCTCACGCTTGAACTTGGCGATCACCGCGTCCTTCAACTCGGGAATGCCGTCGACCGCGGTGTATTTGGTCTTGCCGGACTCGATGGCATGGATCGCCGCCAGCTTGATGTTGGCGGGGGTGTCGAAATCCGGCTCGCCGGCGCCCAGGCCAATGACGTTGCGGCCGGCCGCTTTCAACGCCCGTGCTTTGTCCGTAACCGCGATGGTGGCGGACGGCTTTACACGGTCGAGCGCGGCGGACAGAAACGGCATCGTCTTCTCCTCGATAGATACTTGCCAGAACACTGAAAGATCCTTGGCAGGCGTCGTGAAACCGGCCGTTTCACGACTCTTTTTGGGTGGGATCGACGCACCCTAGGCCTCGCCACGCTGCATCGCAAGAAGCTTGGGCTGAAGCGGCCGAACTTTAGGGAACGTTAAAACCGCGGGCTTAGGGTCACGCAACATTCGGAAAATTCAGCGCTGAAATGACTCATTTCTGGCAAGCGAGCCTTGAGCCCAGTCCGACGTCCTCGGCCTGGCAAATCCTGCGGAGTGGCCGTTGGCTGACCGCGGACCGGGCGCGCGCCTATAGCCTGATCCTGCTGGTGTTCTACGCCATCGCCACGATCGGCTGGATCGCGTTGTCGAACGGCATGATCGACCGCAACGGCAAGCCGATCGGCACCGATTTTGCCAGTTTTTATGCCGCCGGCTCGCTGGCGCTCGATGGACATGCGGCCGCCATCTACGACATGGCCGCGCATTACGCCCGCGAGCGGCAGATCTTCGGCGCGACCATCCCCTATTACGGCTGGCTGTATCCGCCGATCTTCCTCCTCGTCGCCGTGCCCTTGGCGCTATTGCCCTACTCGGCGGCGCTGATCGTCTGGCAAGGCGCGAGCTTTGCGCTTTATCTCTCCGTCGTCGCCACGATCCTTGCAAAACCGCGGCGCGAGAATGGCGCGATCACAAAACTCTGGCTGCCGGTAGCAGCCGCCTTCCCCGCCGCCTTCATCAATCTCGGCCACGGCCAGAACGGTTTTCTCACCGCGGGCTTGCTCGGCGCGGCGCTGTTGTCATTGCCGCAACGGCCGCTGCTATCGGGCATCCTGTTCGGTCTGCTCGCCTACAAGCCGCAATTCGGCCTGCTGATCCCGATCGCGCTGCTGGTGGCAGGGCAATGGCGCGCCATCACTGCCGCCACGCTCACCGTCGTCGTGCTGATGGCCATCACCACGCTGGCCTTCGGCACCGATATCTGGTGGGCGTTCGCGGCATCCACCGGGACCGCACGCAAACTGCTGCTCGAGCAGGGCGACGTCGGTTTTGAAAAACTGCAAAGCGCATTCGCCGCGATCCGGATGTGGGGCGGCAGCGTGCCGCTGGCCTATTGGGTGCAGGGCGCGGCATCGTTCGCGGCGATTGGCGGCGTGGCATGGGCGTGGCGTACATCTGATAACCGCGACATCAAGGCCGCGCTGTTGATGATCGCGACGTTGCTCGCCTCGCCGCACGCGCTCGATTACGACCTGACTATTCTGGGGCCGGCCATCGCGTTCCTGGTCGCCGCAAACTGGCCGAACGGCTTCCGCAGTTTCGACATCAGCCTGCTGGCGGCGGCCTGGATCACGCCGTTGTTCGCCCGCGGCATCGCTGGCCTGACCGGCATCCCGCTCGGCCTGATCGCGATCGTGGCGCTCTATGCGCTGACGATGCGCCATGCGATCAGCGACCGCGCCGCCGCGACCGGAATCGCGCAAGCGTGATCTGACGTGAACCCTTGTGTCGGAATGGTCTGCAGTAAAACATTTCCTGCGATTGCACTGCGGTAGACAATTTCGACTTTTTCCATTCACGGGGCCTTGCGAGCCATCCGCATCGGCATCATTGTTTAGCCGCGTTGCGGGGTGACAAGGCGGCCTTGTTGCCTTCCGCGCGCGGCACATCTTTCGGTTGAGAAGCTCACCAGCGATCAAAGAACCCCAAAAGAACCTGATGTACAAACTCTATTCGATGCAACGCTCCGGCAACAGCTATAAGGTCCGCCTTGCGCTGGCGCTGCTCAATGCACCCTACCGTGCCATCGAGATCGACATCCTGCGCGGCGAGAGCCGGACACCGGAATTTTTGGCGAAAAATCCGAGCGGCCAGGTGCCGCTGCTCGAAGTCGCCGAAGGACGCTTCCTCGCGGAGTCCAATGCCATCCTCTGGTACGTCGCCGGCGGCACGCCGCTGGCGCCCGACACGCGGATCGAGCGCGCCGAGGCGCTGCAATGGATGTTCTTCGAACAGCATGCGCTGGAGCCGAATATCGGCGCGGCCTATTTCTGGCTGTCGCTGGTCAAGGGCGGCCGCACCTTGCAGACCCATGCGCTCGAAGACTGGATGGAGCGCGGCTATGCGGCGTTGCAGGTGATGGAGAACCATCTCAAGATCTGCGATTATTTCGCCGCCGGCCAGCTCACCGTCGCCGACATCGCGCTGTACGGCTACACCCATGTCGCCGACCGCTGCGATTACGATCTCGAAGCTTTTCCGGCGATCCGCGCCTGGCTGCGCCGGGTCGAGCAGACGCCCGGTTTTGTCGACATGGAGTGGCGGCCTGAGAGCGAGATCGAGGATAGCCCGGGCATCGCGGCCGACGCCTGATTCAGGCTCAAGCTGGAGCAAATAGCGGGCATAACCATACCGTTCGCCGTGGTTCTGCCACGATCTGAGTCGTTGGCCGCCGCAATATTGCCAGCCATGCCTGCGAATTAGCCTGACATTCGCGGCTGATTCGGCCGCGCCTTGAAGGAACCGACCATGACCCGGTCGCCCCGCGCCAACGGCTTTTGCGGCCGTTCCACGCGCGTCGCCTCGACCCGATTGAACGACGCCGTCGCGGCCGCGCTCGCGATCGGCTCGCTGTCGCTCTGCCTGATCGTCACGCTCACGGTGTTCACGATCAAGGTCAGCATGGCGATGCCGATTCCGGCCTGACGATTCCCGGCTGACGCCGAAACTCAATTCCGCATCACCATCGGCCATTCCAAAACGACAAGGCGCGACGATATGCGTCGCGATTGGGCATCGATGAAAGCACCTGTGATCATTGTCGCCGCGACGCTGGCGGCCGCGATCCTGCTGGCCGGCTGGCTGTTGATCGTCGCCACGCACGGGGAAAACACGCCCACAGGCAAGCTGTCGCGCGCTGCGCCAGTTGCGAACGAGCGCTTTCTTTAACCTCGCCCCGCTCTTTGCGGGGAGAGGTCGGATCGCCTCGTCGATGCGAAGCATCGTCCGGTGCGATCCGGGTGAGGGGCGAGGCAGAGTGCTAATTTCAAGTTCGGTGCTTGCGGGTCGGAGCGCCCCTCACCCAACCCTCTCTCCGCAAGAGCGGGGCGAGGGCTGAGAGATGCTCCGCAAAATCGCGCAATTTGAATCAAACAATCGCCAACGCGTAGCAAAGCGCGGCATCGCGCCTTAACGACATCCGTGGAATTTCCGCCACTGTTGCAAGGATCGGTCAAACTGCGGCCACTAACTCTCGTGGCGGCGAGAACACGGCATGCGGTTCGACTGGCGCGCAATCTGTGGTCCGGGAATAACAGCAGCGACGGCGTTGATCGCCATCCTGCTCGAGCGCCGCTTCTCGGGCATCCCCAACCCCGCCGCTCTGTTCGTCTGCATCGTTGCGTTTGCCGGCTCGCTCAGCGGCCTCGCCTCGGGCCTGATCAGCGCGGCGATCGCGGTGGCGGGCTCGGCGCTGTTCTTCCTCGGCCATCGCGGAACGCCCGGCTACGACAACTCCGACCTGGTGCGGCTGTCGCTGCTGGCGCTGACCGCGGCCGGCACGGCCGGGATCACCGGCCTGCTGCGCAAGAAGCTGATGGATGCCTTCGCCTGGGAACGCGCCAGCCATGCGACCGCCGAACGGCTGGCGGCGGCGCTCGATCAGGTCGACATCGGCATCGTGCTTCTGGACGCCGACACCCGCGCCGAATTCATCAACCGCGCGTTCCGCGATTACTTCGCCTTGCCGGACGACAAGGCCGACTCCAAGCCGCCGTTCATCGCGCTGATGTATCATGGCCGCGATACCGGCGCTTATGAGATGCCGGAAGACGAACTGGCTCACTTCATCGCGCAGCGCACGAGGATGATGCGGAGCGGCGACCAGACGCCGATCAACATCAAGCTGCGGGACGGACAGGTGCTGCGTTTCGGCTGCACGGTATTGCCCGATGGCGGGCGGATGCTGAGCTATACGCCGGTGACCGATCTGGTCCGTCATACCGACGATCCCGCCAAACTCGACTACTACCAGTCGCTGCGCGGCGGCGGCCTTCGCCGCAACACCCCGCCGCTGCGCGCGGCTGAATAGATCGCGGTTGATCCGCCTGCGTCGTATCCGTATTGGTGAACCGTCACCAATCCGGAAAAGACGCCGATGCCCAGTGAACTGACGATCCGCCCCGTCGCCCGAAGCGATTACGACCAATGGCTTCCGCTGTGGGACGGCTACAACGCGTTCTACGAACGCTCGGGTCCCACCGCGCTGGCGCCCGAGATCACCGCGATGACCTGGGCGCGTTTTTTCGATGCCTATGAGCCGGTGCATGCGCTGGTCGCCGAGCAGGATGGCCAATTGCTCGGGCTGACGCATTATCTGTTTCACCGCTCCACCACGGCGATCGCGCCGAACTGCTATTTGCAGGACCTGTTCACCAACGCAGCCGCGCGCGGCAAGGGTGTCGGCCGGGCGCTGATCAACGGCGTCTACGCCCGGGCGAAGGCCGCGGGATCTCCGCGGGTCTACTGGCTGACCCACGAGACCAACCGCGCCGCCAGGCTGCTCTACGACAAGGTCGCGGAGAATTCGGGCTTTATCGTCTATCGCAAGCTCTTCTAGTTAATTCGCTTTTCAGGAGAGCGCGGCCGGCCTGTGGATAAGTCCGGCTGTCACTGCCGCGTAACATAACGGGCCTAGGTTTGCCTCGCGTCTGATCAGGCCCCCCGTCACGATCACGCGCCCCAAAGCGGTCCCCGTCAGTCGCCGCGTCTGACCGGGGCCGCGCTTTTTTGAGCGACAGGTTTGAGCGCAGAGGCTGGCCTGAGTTGCGCCGGCCGCGCCTTGCGGCGGCCGGGCCGGCGGGTCACAATACGACCCCGTCACATACATTCCGCCGTACAGGATATTCCATGCAAATTCGCAATCTCGGCGGCTCCGGCCTGCGCGTTTCCGCCGTCGGCCTTGGCTGCAACAATTTCGGCCAGCGCACCGACCTCGAAACCTCGCGCAAGGTGATCCACAAGGCGATCGATCTCGGCATCACGCTGTTCGATACCGCCGACATCTATGCCGGCATGGGCGGCTCCGAGACCGTGCTGGGCGAGGTGCTCGGCGACCGCCGCAAGGACATCGTGCTGGCGACGAAGTACTCCAAGCCGATGGCGACCGACGGCACCAAACAGGGCGCGTCGCGGCGCTATATCATGTCCGCGGTCGAGGCCAGCCTGAAGCGGCTGAAGACCGACTACATCGATCTCTACCAGCAGCACGATTACGATTCCCTGACGCCGATCGACGAGACGCTGCGCGCGCTCGACGATCTCGTCCGCCAGGGCAAGGTGCGCTATCTCGGCAATTCGAACTTTCCGGCCTGGCGCATCGCGGAGGCCGAACTTGTCGCGCGTTCGATGAACGTCAGTCGCTTCGTGTCGTGCCAGGACGAATATTCGCTCGTCGTGCGCGGCATCGAAAAGGACCTGCTGCCCGCGGCGCAGGAATACAAACTCGGCCTGCTGCCGTTCTTCCCGCTCGCCAGCGGTCTCCTGACCGGCAAATACAAACGCGGCAGCCAGGCCCCCGACGACACCCGCTTCGGCAAGGTGCCGATGCTGCGCGACCGCTATGTCACGCCGCGCAATGAAGAGATCGTCGAGAAGCTGCAGGCCTTCGCCGAGAAGCGCGGCCACACCATGCTGGAACTCGCCTTCTGCTGGCTCGCCGCCCGCCCGCAAGTCTCCAGCGTCATCGCCGGCGCAACCCGCGTCGAACAGGTCGAGCAGAACGTCAAGGCGATCGAGTGGAAGCTGTCGGCGGAAGAGATCGCCGAGATCGACGGCATTACGAAGTAGCTCCGTCATTCCGGGGCGCGCCACTCCTCCCTCTCCCTGTTCTTACGGGGAGAGGGTTGGGTGAGGGGCAGCCGCACAAACAAACGCGCAGCAAGCCCGTCACCCAACTCAGCCCTCCGATCCTGATCGTCTTCCAATGCGACGGCTGCCGTGCCTTGCCCCTCACCCGGATCGCACCGGACGATGGGCTTCGCATCGCCGAGGCGATCCGACCTTTCCCCGCAAAGAGCGGGGCGAGGTTAGAAGAGGCTCTCGGCTCAAGCGCCGCTTCTCCCTTTCCCGGTCTTCACGGAGAGAGGGGCTACAGCGCCGAAAGCGTGGTTTGAATCACTTCTAGAACGCCGTCGATATTACCAAGCACATCGTTGTTCCAGAAGCGCAGCACTTTGTAACCTTCCTCACTCAATCGGCGATCGCGTATCACGTCCGCGGCCGATTCATTGTGCTGTCCACCATCCACTTCGATAATCAGCAACCTTTCGCGGCAAACAAAGTCGCAGATGTATTTGTCAATCGGCATTTGCCGGACAAATTTGTGTCCATCGATCTGCCGGTTGCGAATCCGATTCCAGAGAGCTGTTTCCGCATCGGTTTGGTTGATGCGTAATCGCCGAGCGATCCCGGTGGCTTTTCGATCTGGGCCACGCATTGCCTCGCCCCTCACCCGGATTTTTCGCTGCGCGCAAAATCCGACCTCTCCCCGCAAAAGAGCGGGGCGAGGTTAAGAGAAGATATCGCGCGGCTCAAGCAACTCTTCTCCCTCGCCCCGCACAGAACTGGGCGAGGTCAAGGGAAAAACTCGCGGCTCAGGTTAGCCCTCGCCCCGTTCTTACGGGGAGAGGGTTGGGTGAGGGGCAAGCGCTCCTGCGGATGCTGCGTTCTTGGTAGATGCACGGCCTTGCCCCTCACCCGGATCGCACCGGACGATGCTTCGCATCGCCGAGGCGATCCGACCTCTCCCCGCAAAGAGCGGGGCGAGGTTGAAGAGGAGCCGCCTACCCCACCAACCCTTTCATCCCCTTCACCGCGCCGCTGTCCGGAAACACGTTCTCCGCCAGCACGCGGTCGGAGAGGCCGAGGTGATCGCGCAATACGCCTTTTATCACCGCGCGAAGGTCAGTGGTCGGCGCGAGGTCGCGGGCCTGGTAGAGATTTGCGGGTTTTAGTCCGGGCCAATCTGAAATCACCCGGCCGCCTTTGATCGCGCCACCCGCTAAAAGCGCCACGGTGCCGGTGCCGTGGTCGGTGCCTTCGGTGCCGTTGATGCGCGCGGTGCGGCCGAATTCGGTCGCAACCACGATCGCGGTGTCGCGCCATCGCGCGCCCAGGCCGCTTTCGAATTCCGCCAGCGCGCCGTCTAACCCGCCGAGCAGTTGCGCGAGCCGCCCGACCGGGCCGCCTTCATTGGCGTGGGTGTCCCAACCATCGAACGCCAATGCCGCGATCCGCGGACCGTCATCCGCCGCCATCAGTTTTGCAGCGCCGCGCGCCACCAGCCGCATCGCGCCGGCATTGTTGGTGCCGGGCTTTGGTTTCATGTCGTCGCCTTGCGCGGATTTCTCGAGTTGCAAGCCCTGCGACAACGCCGTGGCAAGCGCGGGATCGCGATGGCTGTAGAGTTCGACCAGCCGCATCGCGGTGTCGTCATCGGCCTGCGGCAGCGCCGCCGGCGCCCAGCCGACCGTCGGCGCCGGACCGCGCAACACCAGGGGCGTGGTCGGGCCGACCGCGAGCGCGCTCGTCACGCGTTCGCCTCTCGGCAGCGCTTCCAGCGCGCGGTTGAGCCAGCCGGATTGCACGCGGCCGGGACCGGCAAAGCCGCTTTCCAGTACATCCTGGCCGTCGAAATGCGAGCGGTCGCGATAGGGTGTCGCGACCGCATGGATCACAGCGGCATGCTTCTCGCGATACATCCTGGAAAATTCCGGCATCGCCGGATGCAGCGCGAAAAACGAATCCAGCATCACCGCCGCATGCGGGCCGTCCGGGGTCAACGCGATCGCGCCGTGAAGCGCGGCATAGTCGGGATCGCCGACAGGTGCTACGGTGGCAAGACCATCCAGCGCGCCACGCAGGATCACCACCACCAGCCGGGGATCGCGGCCATCGGCGGCGCGCGCGAATTTCGGCAAGTAAGCCCAGGCCGCGAACGACGCGCCGCCGAGCAGCAGCGCGCGCCGCGAGGTGGCCGATGACGTCAGGCTTTCACAGCAATCCATGCTTCGTTCCATGGCGCTCATCTCCGTTGAAATTCCGGCGACATCAACAACAGCGCCAGCGCCTGCTGCCGCGACTCCGCGCGCTCGATGGTGCGGCGGGTTTCCGACGACGCCGCATCCGCCGCGGCCAGTTCGAGCAGATCGCGGGGGTCGATGCTGTCGGCGAGCTTTGAGGCCACCCGCGCCGAGATGTCGAGCCGCAGCTTCAGGCCCTCGGGTGCGGCCCATGCCGCATTGGTATCTGGAAATCCGTTCGGCCCGGCCGGCGACCACAGCGGCTGGCCCAGCAGATTGAGGCTGCCGAGATAGGGACCCGGATCCTCGGGGATCCGCGACAACAGCCGCCCGCTCGCGATCAAAAATTCATACGGGCTGCGCAGTTTCGTCAGCGGCGTTTGCCAGGCCTCGTCGGAATCGACCAGCGCTGTCGCCAAGGCCTTGAGGTCGCCGTCGGTTCTGCGGAACACATCCTGCAGCCGCGCGACGAGAGCGGGCGGCGGATCGTCACTGACAAAATGGCGGGCGATTTTGGTGGCGATGAACTTTGCCGTGGCCGGGTGGCGCGCGATATCGGCAAGCGCGGCTTCGCCTTGCGCCAGTCCGTCGTCTTCATAGATTTTGCCGAGCAGCCGCTGTGGTCCCGGCTGATGCGCGTTGGCGTTGAAGATGAAGCTGCCGGGCTCGCCGAGCTTGCCCTGCCGTCCCGCATAGGTCCAGCCGGTGATAATGCGCGCCAGCGAAGTGACGTCGTCCTGGGTGTAACCGCTGCCGACGCCGAGCGTATGCAGTTCCATGATTTCGCGCGCCAGGTTTTCGTTCAGCCCGCGATGGCGGTTTTGCCCCGCACGCGAGTCCGGGCCGAGCGATTGCTGGTTGTCGAGAAAGAACAGCATCGCCGGATGCTGCTCGGCGGCCTTCAGCATGTCGGCGAAGCGGCCGAAGACGTGCGGCCGGATCGCCTCGCGCTCGAACGAGCCGGCCCACATCCGCGCCAGCCCGCCTTTGTTGGCGGAGATGCAGAAATGATTGGACCAGAACACGGTTAGCCGCTCGGCGAAGCCGCAATCGGCGATCACGCCGCGTTGCAGCCGCGCCAGCGCCTCGGCGCGAAAGGTTTTCTGGATGACGTTGAGCGGCTGTGGCGGCGGCTTTACGGGATTGGACTGCATCGCATCTGCCGGCGACATCGCGGCATTGGCGTTGCCGGCCGCCCCCTTGATCGGCTCCTTGCCGGGTTCCTTCCGAGGCTGCTTCTGAGGTTCCTTGGGCGCCATCTGCATCGCGAGACCGTCGAGCGACAAATTTCGCCGCTGCGGTTTGGCGTCCGCAGGATTGGCCTCGGAATTTGGCATCGGCGCGCCCGATTTCGCGGCCGCGTCGCGCGCCTGCTTGATCTCTTGCTGATATTCGAACACCGCCTGGCCCAGCGCCGGCGTCGACAGCAGGCCGGGCACTTCCAGCAACACGCCGTTGGGATGGCCGAGCTCGGCTTTGACAAACCCGCGCGGATCGGACGCGGCATTGATGAAATCGCCCGACGCGCCGCCGCGCGCGCCCAGCCCGAAACGGTTGAGGGCGACCAACGCTGCTTGCGAATCGCGGGCCATCGGATTTCCCTTTAACTGCCGCAGCGCCTATATTCGGCGTTGGTATCGAGATTCATCTGTGACGCGGATCATAGCGCCGTTCGCGATGAACCCGACATGAAAAGGGTGGCACGGTTCGTTCAGATTCATGACAAATCGTTTAGAAAATACCGCCTCGCGCCGCATCGCCTGTTCTGCCTGTGGAACCGAATTTTCCTGCGACCTCTCGGACCAATGCTGGTGCGCGGAGGAAACCGCAAAGCTGCCGATGCCGGCTGAGGGCGGCGACTGCCTGTGCCGGGATTGTTTGCGCAGGATGGCGAGCGGCGCATCACCGTCATTGTGAGCCAACGGGTCGGGCGAATGCCCGCCCGATGACAGGCTCCGCGAAGCAATCCACTCGTGACTCTGGATTGCTTCGTCGCTTCGCTCCTCGCAATTACCGGGCTGGCGCCCCCTCCCCCTTGCGGGGAGGGAGAAGGACACGCGCCCTACTCCGCCGGCCCCGCGAACAGCAGCAAATTGCCGTCGATATCCCGCACAATAAAGTCGCGCGCGCCCCACGGTTTTGCCTTGAGCGTTTGCGCGAAACTCGCGCCGGCGCCCTGAAACTCGAGAAACAACTGCTTGATCTCGTCCGCGGTCGCGACCGTCAGCGTGGCCGAGAGCAATTCCTCGCGGTCGCGCAGCGCGGGCTCGATCGCCGGCGGATTCATGCAACGCAGATTGAGCCGCGCGGCGTCGCGCTTGACCTGGCCGTAATAAGGCGGCTCGCCATAGGTGAAGACGACGGCAAAGCCGAGCACGGTGGTGAAGAAATCGCAGGACGCCTTGATGTCGGCCACGAACAGTTGCGGCTCGGCGGCGGCGATGACGGCTTTGGTGGCGGCTTTATCTGCATGGTCTGACATGGTGGGCAATCCCTGTTTGAGCGCCTGCCAGCTTTCAAACCCCTGTTGCCGCGCGACCAGTTCCTGCGCATCGCCGAGTTTGAAGCTCTGCGCGAGAATTTCGGAATCGGTCATCGCGGCAAAACGCGGCAAGCCTGCCCTGATCTGGGCGGCGACCGGATAATAGCGGTCGCGGTGCCGGCGCAGAACGAGCTTGGCCTGTTTTCTGAGATTCTCGAGATTGGGCATTTGAAGTTTGCTACGGGCGCGCGACGGTTGACGTTGCGTAGGCGGGCATTGCCCTTTCGGCCGAAGCCGATGCGCCCTACATGCAGCGGCGCCAGTTTCGTCGAAAGCGATGGAACTTGTCAACGCCCGCCTGATCGGGCGCTCAGGCGGCCCGGCTTTCGCGACAAATTAAAATTCTAAGCGAAGAATCGAGGGTTCCTTTACGCACCGCCCAACCTTTCGCGCCGTCAGCCGCGGACGGCCTTCATTTTGTTAATCGACGCCGGATAACCTCGGGTTGTCTTTTGTGCGCGAGCATCCGCAATGAACCGTTTCTATCTCTATGTCGCCATGGCGTTTGTCACCACGTTCGTCGGCGTGTCCTGGGCCGCGCGCGGCTTTCCGGTCGGCTTCTCTCCTACGGAAAACGTCTCCCGCGCGGAAATTGTCCAGCCGTTGCCGGCGCTGGTCAACTCGACGTTCGGCGATGAACACGCCAAGCAATACGAGCGCAAGATGTGGGAAGCCGAACATACCGCGCAAAGTGACGGCGACGCGGCGCGGGACAAGCTCCGCCTCGATGCGCTGCAAGCCGCCAACGCCTATGCGATGTCACCGTGCGGCGATATCACGAAACAGAACCTGATCGAGGCGCTGACGGCCTATACCCGCGCCTGGCAAAAAAAGATGAACTGCCCGCGGCCGCAAAACATGCTGATGTTCTGCAGCGACGAAAAGGTGAAAGCCGCGAGCGAAGCCTTCTCGACGCCGCTCGACATAAGGGTGAAAGCGGCTTTCCACGAAGCGTTCAATCAGCACGGCGTGGTGCGCGCCGATTTCCCCGAGGACATCCGCTTCGACATGCTGCAATTCGCGGGACCCGGTCTTTGGGCAGACGAGGAATCTCCGCTCTGCCTGCCGCGGGAGCGCGCCAGCGCGAGCAACCGTCGATGAACCGCGTCTGGTTGCTGCTGTGGGGTCTCGCGATCTGGCAAGTGGCCGCATGGACCTATGCGCCCGCTCCGGCGGTGCCGGTCACGCGGATGCCCGCTGGCGACGGCCAGGCCTTCGGTCCCAATGAGCGCTACACCCTTGATGCGCGCGACGACGAGCGGCACGAAGCGCTGAAGTCGCTGGAGACGCCGACCGGCAGCCTTTGCACCGAAGCCGGCCGCAAGCAATTCATCCGCGGCCTCGATCAATATTATTATCAGCGGCAGAACCAGACCGAGCGTTACCCGGAAGTCCACGGCAAGCTTGGCGCGGATTATATCGCCGCGCAATGGTCCGGCCCTGACGACAAGCGGATCGATCGGCTGACGCAGGAAGCCTATAGCAACGGCTATTTGACGCTGGCCGAGTTCGACAATGTCGCCCGCAAGATGGTCGCGACCATCCTCGAAGACGAGCGCGTCATCGGCAAGGGCTGCGCGGAATAGCCGAGCGTTTCAGACCGCTGCGGCTTGCCCTACCTCACCACCGCGGCGGTCTGGCCGAACAGGATCTTGCGCTCTTCCTCGGTGCGGTTGACCGGCTGGCCGAAATTCGGATTGACTTCCTTGGCCAGCGCATAGGCGCGCTCGGTCGCGGGGCGGGCCTTGATGGTTTCCCACCAGCGCTTCAGATGCGGGAAGTCGTCGATGTTCTGGCCCTGGTTCTTCCAGCCCGCCACCCAGGGATAGCTCGCCATGTCGGCGATCGAATAATCGCCGCCGATGAATTCGCGGTCGGCGAGCCGCTTGTTGAGCACGCCGTAGAGCCGGTTGGTCTCGTTCACATAGCGGTCGATCGCGTATGTGATCTTTTCCACGGCGTAATTGCGGAAGTGATGGTTCTGGCCGGCCATCGGCCCGAGCCCGCCCATCTGCCAGAACGTCCACTGGATCACGTCGTAGCGGCCATGGAGATCGGCCGGGATGAATTTGCCGGTCTTCTCGGCGAGGTACAGCAGCATCGCGCCGGATTCGAAAATCGAGATCGGCTTGCCGCGGCCTTTCGGCTCGTGATCGACCATCGCCGGAATCCGGTTGTTCGGCGCGATCGCCAGAAACTCCGGCTTGAACTGCTCGCCCTTGCCGATATTGACCGCGAAGATCTTGTACTTCAGCCCGGTCTCCTCGAGGAACATCGTGACCTTGTGGCCGTTCGGCGTGCTCCAGTAATGCAGGTCGATCATGGTGTCCTCCGCGCGCTATTTGGATGCGATTGCATGAAGTTCACCGCATGCCGCGCGCGGAGTCAATGCCGGGACGCGCGCATCCCGGCGAAGTGATCGGCATGGCGTTTTCGCGCGAAGCATGCCCTCGGACTTGATCCGTGGGTGGCACCGGTTCGCGTTAAGAAAACGCGTCAAAAATAAGCCGATGCTTTCAGGGCGCTGATGTGACCGTGATGGTCTTGGTTTCGGTCTTGGTGATCTGATGGCCCATCGCGCTCGCCATGGTCACGGTCTTCTCGCTGACCCTGCGCGTCATGCCGCCCTCGACCTCGAATGTGGTGCGCTCGTCGAGCGACAGCGCCATCGATTTTACCAGTTTCTCGATCTGCTCGGCCTTGCCGGCGTCGCCGGCGGCGGTCAGCAGTTTCTTGGTGACCGTTTGCGTCATCTCCTTCAGCGAGGAATCGTCATAGGCGGTGGTGCGCTCGTACACCCGCTTGCCGCTGGCCGCGTCGGCCTGCGTCAAGGTGAAGGCCGAGTTCGATTTCAGCAGGCCGCCGCCGAGCGGATTTTGCGCGCTGTCGGTCGAATGCCTGACCTCGCCCGGCTTCATGCCGGTGGCCTGCGCGCGGGCCAACGCCGGCAATTCCTCTAGGTAAATCGTCGCCGCCTCCGACGCATCGACCTCGATCATCCGGCTCAACATTTGCTTCATCACGTCGGCAACCTGCGGCTTGTCCTTGAACGGCGCCATCATGCCGTCGACCATGTTGCGCATCGCGGTTTTGGCTTCGTCGAGATTGTCGACGCGAACCGGCTTGCCCGAAAGGTCCGTGGTGGCGTGGATCGTGACGTTCTCCAGCGCCTTGAACGACTGGCGCATGATCGGCAGCATCGGCGCGTTGCCCTCGAAGGTCGCGCCGCGGCTGACATAGGAAATGTGAAAGCCGTCCGCGGTTTTGGCCTCGACCGTCATTTCGGCGCGGGTCTTGATGTCGGAAGTCCGCGGACCGTCCGGCCGCTGGTCGTCGGTCGCGGTTTCCGTATCGATGATCCAGTGGCTGCCGACCGGCGGGTTATACGGCAGTTCCACCGCGTCGCCGGCGCGCGACGGCGTGACACGCAGCGCGGTCAGACCGATCAGCGCCAGGCCGGTTAAAATCGATTTCCGGTGATCATGCGGTCCTCCAGCCCGTTGGTGGCGGGGCGGAGGCGGCAGGTTCACATGAATTCGCCGAATGCGCCGATCAGGGCCCTGATCAAGACTTGCGCCCGTGCGCGCGCAAGAATTGCCGGCCATCCTCGGTTACCGCGACCACGAGACCGGTGCCCGCGATCGTCTCACGCGCGACAAAACCCTGGTCCGCCGCGTCCTCCCAGATCGTCAGCCGCGGGCACGAAGTGCGCCACACCGCGACCACCTCGGAATAGAACCGCGGTTCGCGCGCGATCCATTCGACGAAATCGAGCACCAGCGGATCGGCATTTCCAGCGGTTTGCCCGGCCATCGGCTTTCTCCCTTCATCTGCCAGAACGTTCTGCGTGCCCCGGATGCAGCGCAGCGCCTCTTGGCGGTGCGCTGCTGGTCCGGGGTCCAGCTACGTGGGTGGGTCCCGGCTCTGCGGCGCACCGCAAGAGCGCTGCGCCGCGTCCGGGACACCACAACAACTTGGCAGCTGTTTTTCGCTCGCTTGTCCCATCCGCGCAAACCGGTTTATCTTGGCCTGGCACCAGTTTTCCTGAGGGTGGGATGCGCCGGCTCTTGTTTCTCAACGGCATCAGGGCGTTCGAGGCGGCGGCGCGCAGTGGCAGTTTTGCCGGCGCAGGCCTCGAGCTCAACGTCTCGGCGGCGGCGATCTCCCGGATGGTGCATCTGCTGGAGCAGCGGCTCGGCGTCGCCTTGTTCGAGCGCAAGGCCAACAGGCTGGCGATGACGGCGGCCGGCCGCGCCTACCAAAACGGGCTGACGCCGATCTTCGATGCGCTGGCGAGCCTGACCGCGCAGGTCACCGCCACTTCCGGCGCACGGGTGCTGACCATCGGCGTCGGGCCGACCTTTGCGATGCGCTGGCTGATCCCGCGGCTGGCGGAGTTTCGTAAATCAGAACCCGACATCGAGGTGCGCATCACCACCGGCGGCATGGCCGCACCCTTCGCCGACGACTGGAGCTGCGGCGTGGCGCTGGGCGACGGCGAATGGCCCGACCTCGTCGCCGAGCCGCTGTTCGCCGCCGACCTGATGCCGGTGTGCGCGCCAAAACTCGCAGCGCAACTCAAGCGCCCCGCCGATTTGAAAGGCCCGGCCTTGCTGCGCGTCGCGCATTCGCCGGACGATTGGCCGCTTTGGCTGAAAAGCGCGGGCGTCGCGCGCGTCACCGCGCGCGGACCGGAACTGCAATATTATGGCCAGGCGCTGCAGGCCGCCGCCGACGGGCTCGGCATTGCGATGGGGATCCGGCCCTATATCGACGACGATCTCGCCGCTGGCCGGCTGGTCGCGCCGTTCGATCATTCGGTACCAAAAGGCATGCGCTGGTACCTGGTCTATCGCAGTTTCAGGACCGGACAGCGCGACTTTGCCGCGTTCCGGCGCTGGATCGTCAGTGCCGCGACAGACCATAGCGTTTTCGAGCGAAGTGGCTCCGGTTCGCGTCAAGAAAACGCGTCAAAAGAAAAGCTCACCGGCCGCAGGATAAACACCAAGACAAACGACAGAGCTCGCCGCTGATGCCGGCCGAGCGCATCCCGACATTGGTGATCGGCGGCGGCCAGGCCGGCCTCACCATGAGCCATCGCCTCAAGCAGCGCGGCCTTGCGCATCTCGTGCTGGAGCGGCACCGGATCGCCGAGCGCTGGCGCAGCGAACGCTGGGACGGTCTTGCATTCCAATTCCCGAACTGGTCGATAAAATTGCCGGATTTTCCGTTTCCGCACGACAATCCCGACGGTTTTGCGACGACGCACGAGATTACGGCCTTCATCGACGCCTATGCCGCCTTTGTCGCGCCGCCGATCCGTTGCGGCGTCGAGGTGACAAAGCTGCGGCGCGGCGACAATACCTTCATCGCCGAAACAACCGATGGCGCGATCGAGGCCGACAATGTCGTGGTCGCCACCGGCCCGTATCAGCGCGCGATCATCCCGGCGCTGAGCGAGGGCCTAAAACTGTTTCAGATTCACGCCAGCCGCTACGCCAATCCCGAAACGCTTCCGGAAGGCGCGGTGCTGGTGGTCGGCGCCGGCGCGTCGGGCGCGCAGATCGCGGAGGAATTGCTGCGCGCCGGCCGCCGCGTCTATCTCTCGGTCGGCCGCCACATGCGGCTGCCGCGGCGCTATCGCGGCCGCGATTTGATGTGGTGGTTCGAGGCGCTCGGCTATTTGCGACGGACGCCGGAAGAGCGCGGCCCGCCGCGCCCCTATCCGACGATCTCCGGTGCCTATGGCGGCCACACCATCGATCTCCGCCGTTTCGCCGCCGACGGCATCGCCCTGCTCGGCCGTTTGCGACAGGTGGATCGGGGCACGGCCCGTTTCGCCGCCGATCTCGCCAAGCATCTCACCTATGGCGACGTAGCCTATGCCGAGTTCCTCGGCTTCGCGGATGAATATGTGCGGCAACACGGCCTGGACATGCCGCCCGATCCCGGCGCACGCGCGACGCTGCCGGACCCGCCTTGCGTGAGTGAGCCGCAGCAGAAGCTCGACTTTGCCGCCGCTGGCGTCAATTCGGTGATCTGGGCCACCGGTTACGGCGTCGATTTCGGCTGGATCGATTTGCCGGTGCTGGATGGGCGCGGCGAACCGCGCCACGCCGGCGGCGTCACTGAAATGCCCGGCCTGTATTTCCTGGGATTGCCGTGGCTGACCACGGTGAATTCGTCCTTCCTCGCCGGCGTCGGCGACGATGCCGCCACGCTGGCCGACCACATTGCTGGGCGCGGTTCCTGACGCCAGGGCCGGCCGTAAAAATCCCGGTAAATGTGATCCACTTCACACGCAATTTTACCGCCGCGTGGTCGATTTGAATCCTCATCAGGCAGGGGATTCCCATGGCACGCCATCACGACGGTTTTGACATCGAGTCCTTCGAGGCCGGACGCGACCTCTGGCACGCCCGGATCCGGCGCGCGGATGCGACGCCGGTCGTGATCGACGGCGAGTTGTTCAACGCGCTGGAACTCGGCATCGCCTTCGCCGATCCCGACACCGCGATCGCGCATGCGATCAGCCATATCGACCGCTTCGGCCGCAGCTACGCCACGGCTGGCTAAACCCAAAAACACTCCTCAAACGCTGGAAGCCAGTATGCTGCATCTCGTCCCCAAGACCCCGTCCCCGAATGTGAAATCCCATTGCCCGGATTGTGACGCCGAACTGGCGATCCTGCGCATCATCTCCGGCCGCGGCGGCGCCGAATACTGGACCATGCGCTGCACCGAATGCGGCGGCATCCACCTCGACATCGTCAAGGGCCAGAAGACGCCGGCGCAGCCGACCGAGGATGCTGCCAGCCACTGACATTGTGAGAGGGCAAGCCTGCTCTTCCTAACCTCTCCCCGATCTTTGCGGGGAGAGGTCGGATCGCCCGTGGCGATCCGGGTGAGGGGCGAGGCACTGAATTCATCGCACGCGCGGCATTTGCCGGATCGCTGTGCCCCTCACCCCGACCCTCTCCCCGCAAGAGCGGGGCGAGGGAGTAAGAGGTCTTTTATGTCGGCCTGACTCGCCCCATATTCGGGGCCATGGCCAAGAAATCCGATCATCCCGACGCTCCCAAAAAACCCAGAACCCCGAAATCCAGGGCCCCGAATTCCAAGGCCTCGCGTCCCGACGTGCAACCGATCGGGCCGGCGCTGGCGGAACTGCTCAATCCCGCGATCAATCGCGGCGAGAGCGGCATGGGTTCGGGCACCGGCCTGCAGCCGCCGCCGGATAATTCCTGGGACCGCCGCGCCGGCGGCGAGGCCGCCGCGCATCGCGCGCGCAAATCGACGCCGAAGGAATTTCCGAAGAGCTCCGCGGATCCCTATCCGATTCCGCTGCGGCCCAATCCGCAGCCGGCGGGCGGGCGCACTTCTGCTCCCTCCCCGCTCTTGTCCGACGAAGCCCGCCTTCGGGCGAAGGCGGATGCGGGGGAGGTTCGGGGTGGGGGGTCCACGGGCACTGACTCTGTGGCTACCCCCACCCCCAACCCCTCCCCGCAAGGGGGAGGGGAGAAAACGCGCGTGTCTTCACACAAAAATCCCGGCCTCTCCGAATCCCCGCAGCGCGAATTCGCGCCGGCCAATTACGGCACCGCGGCGACGATTCCGACGCTCGACCCGGAACTGGCAAAGCAGCTCGGCTTCACGTCAGAGGAAGAAGACGCCGCCGCGCTGGCGCGGCCGCCGCGCAACAAGATGGAGGCGCTCGGCGTCGCCGCGACCGCGGATGCGCTGGACGCGCTGATCCGCGACGGCCGTCCCGAATTCAAGGGCGAGGACGGCCAGACAAAAATCTGGACGCCGCATCGCCCGCCCCGCCCGGAAAAATCCGAAGGCGGCGTGCGCTTTGTCATCAAGTCCGAATACGAGCCGAAGGGCGACCAGCCGGTCGCGATCAAGGAACTGGTCGAGGGCATCAGCCGTAACGACCGCACGCAAGTTCTGCTCGGCGTCACCGGAAGCGGCAAGACCTACACCATGGCCAAGGTGATCGAGGCGACGCAGCGCCCGGCCATCATCCTGGCGCCGAACAAGACGCTGGCGGCGCAGCTCTACGGCGAGTTCAAGAGTTTCTTCCCCGACAACGCCGTCGAATATTTTGTCTCTTATTACGACTACTACCAGCCCGAGGCCTATGTGCCGCGGACCGACACCTATATCGAAAAGGATTCTTCGATCAACGAGCAGATCGACCGCATGCGCCACTCGGCGACGCGCGCGCTGCTGGAACGCGACGACGTCATCATCGTTGCCTCGGTGTCGTGCATCTACGGCATCGGCTCGGTCGAGACCTACACCGCGATGACGTTTGCGCTGAAGAAGGGCGAGCGCATCGACCAGCGCCAATTGATCGCCGACCTGGTCGCGCTGCAATACAAGCGGACGCAAGCCGATTTTACCCGCGGCACCTTTCGGGTGCGCGGCGACGTCATCGACATCTTCCCGGCGCACTATGAAGACCGCGCCTGGCGGGTGAACCTGTTCGGCGACACCGTGGAAAACATCGAGGAGTTCGATCCGCTCACCGGCCACAAGCAGGACGAGCTCGAATTCATAAAAATCTACGCCAACTCGCACTATGTGACGCCGCGCCCGACGCTGGTGCAGGCGATCAAGTCGATCAAGTCGGAACTGAAGCTGCGGCTCGACCAGCTCAACAACCAGGGCCGCCTCTTGGAAGCGCAGCGGCTGGAGCAGCGCACCACCTTCGATCTCGAAATGATGGAAGCCACCGGAAGCTGCGCCGGCATCGAGAACTATTCGCGCTATCTGACGGGCCGCCGCCCCGGCGAGCCGCCGCCGACGCTGTTCGAATACGTCCCCGACAACGCGCTGGTGTTCGCCGACGAAAGCCACGTCACCGTCCCCCAGATCGGCGGCATGTTCCGCGGCGACTTCCGGCGCAAGGCGACCTTGGCGGAATACGGCTTCCGGCTTCCCTCCTGCATGGACAACCGGCCGCTGCGCTTCGAGGAATGGGACATGATGCGCCCGCAATCGGTCGCGGTGTCGGCGACGCCG
>Ga0068856_100000782_pt1 | contig 34475 bp, 37 predicted proteins | sample KBSCornC62_FD_66595 | JGI IMG/M metagenome (GOLD analysis project Ga0068856, IMG submission 66595) | Corn rhizosphere microbial communities from Kellogg Biological Station, Michigan, USA - KBS Corn C6-2 | ecosystem: Host-associated > Plants > Roots > Rhizosphere > Soil ...
GCTATGTCACCAAGCGCTTCCAGCGCACCGGCTGGCTTCAGGCGCTGGAAGGCGGCATCGACACCACGCACGCATCCTGGGTGCATCGTTACGAGCTCGACCGTGATCCGATGCACAAGCACGCGCATGCGAACAAGTACATCAAGGCGGACCGCAACGCCGTCTTCGATCTCGAGGAGTCGCCGCACGGCCTCACGATCTTCGGCCGGCGCAACGGGGAGCAGGACTCGCATTACTGGCGCATCACGCAGTGGATCTTCCCATGGTTCACGCTGATTCCGCCGTTCGGCCCGCACGCGCTGGGCGGACATGTCTGGGTTCCGATCGACGACGAGAGCTGCTGGGCATGGAGCATCAATTTCCTGCCCGACCGTCCGTTGCCCGAGGAGGAGCTCCAGGCGATGAAGGAGGGGAAGGGGATTCACGTCAAATACATTCCCGGCACCTTCGTTCCGCTCGCGAACCCCAGCAATGACTGGCTGATCGACCGGACTGCGCAGAAATCGCTGCAGTCGTTCAGCGGCGTCGAGGGATTCTCGATCCAGGATGCCTCGCTGCAGGAAAGCATGGGTCCGATCCAGGACTACTCGAAGGAGCATCTGGTCAGCACCGACAAGCCGATCGCCATGGCGCGGCGCATGCTCGCTCGCGCGGCACGGGCGCTCGAGCAGGGCGCCGAGCCTCCGGCACTCGATCCCGCCACGCAGCGTGTCCGGGCCGCGTCGGTGCTGCTCGATCGCGGCGTCAAGGCCGATGACTGGGCGCGTCAAGCGCTGAGCAGCCTGGAGACACCGGTGTTTTCGGTCTGAACGGTTCGGGCTCGTGAAGCGTGACCTTGTAAGCGAGCGTGCGTTGCCGGGCAGCGCCAAGATCGTCATGCGCGATCTGGGCAAGGTGTTCGAGCGAGCAGGAGGCAGCCAGAACATCGCGCTCGTCGACGTGTCGCTGGAGGTCGGGGATGGTGAATTTGTCTGCATCGTGGGCCCGAGCGGGTGCGGAAAAACGACGTTGCTTCGCATCGTGGCCGGATTGGAAGCGCTCACCACGGGCACTTTGGAAATGCGGCGAGCCGACGAGGAGTCACGGCCGGCGAACGCGATGGTCTTCCAGGAATCGAGCCTCTTTCCCTGGTTGACCGTGCTCGACAACGCGGCGTTCGGACTGGAGATGCGAGGCATGTCGAAGGCCGAGCGCTTCGCCCGCACGCGGCCGATCCTCGAGATGGTGGGGTTGACCCGGTTCGAGGGTCATTACCCGCATCAGCTTTCGGGCGGCATGAAACAGCGCGTGAGTCTCGCGCGTGCGTTCGTCAACGACCCGGATATCCTGCTGATGGACGAGCCGTTCGCTGCGCTCGATGCGCAGACCAAGCTGATCCTGCAGGAGGAACTGCTGCGCATCTGGGAGACCCATCGCAAGACGGTCCTGTTCATCACGCATGCGATCGACGAGGCGATCGCGCTGGCCGATCGAGTCGTCGTGATGTGCTCGTCGCCGGGCCGCATCATCGAGGAGATACCGGTGGGATTCGCACGGCCGCGCGCCATTGCCGAACTGAAGGCGCAGCCCGCGTTCGGTGAGATGGAGCTTCGCATCTGGCGTTTGCTCGAGTCCGAAGTGCGTGGCGCGAGGCAGCGCAATGCCTAGGAAGGCCAAATGGCGTTCCACGGCCAGCCACGAGCGGATGCTCGCGATCGGCTCGCCGGTGCTCCTGCTCGTCGTCTGGGAGCTTTTGGTACGTGCAAAATTCCTCGACGCACGGTTCGTTCCCGCACCGTCGACGATCTTCGAGACGGCGTGGCAGATGATCCTGTCCGGCGAGCTTTGGGAGCATGTGCGCGCGAGCCTTCTGCGGCTCGCCGGAGGCTTCGTCGTCGGAGTCGTGCCCGGCATCGCGATCGGCCTCGTCATGGGCCTCAACCGGTACGTGCGCGCCGCGCTCGACCCGCTCGTCGCGGCCACGTTCCCGATTCCGAAGATCGCGATCCTTCCGCTTCTCATGCTCGCATTCGGAATCGGCGAGGCATCGAAGATCGCGGTCATCGCGATCGCCGTCGTCTACCTCGCGCTGATCAACACGATGCTCGGCGTGGTGACGCTCGATCGGGTCTACTTCGAGGTCGCGCGCAACTACGGCGCCCCCTGGCGCAAGCTGTTCACGCGCGTGATCATCCCCGGCGCGTTGCCGCACATCTTCGCGGGCCTGCGCCTCTCCCTCGGCGTGTCGCTGATCGTCATCGTGAGCGCGGAGTTCGTGGCCGCAAAATCCGGGATCGGCTACCTGATCTGGACGTCGTGGGAGTCGCTCGTCATCGAGAAGATGTTCGTCGGCATCATCGTGATCACGTTACTGGGCGTCGTCTTCAACGCCATTCTCAAGGAGGTCGAACGGCTATGCATTCCCTGGCGCAACGAATGATGCTTCCCAAGCTCGTGGCTCGCATCGCCGCGACGCTGCTCCTGGCGTCGACGGCCATTGGTGTCACCGCGCAGCCCGTGAAGATCGGCCATCTCGGCATCGTCGCCGACGCGCCGTTCTACCTCGCGATCGAAGACGGCTACTTCAAGGACGAAGGCGTCGACGTCGAGCTCGAACGATTCAATTCGGCGGCGCAGGCGACCGCGCCACTATCGCAGAACCAGGTGCAGGTCGTCGGCGGCGGCATGAGCGCCGGGCTGTTCAACGCCTTCGCGCGGGGCTGGCCGGTGCGGATCGCGATCCCGCGCACGCGCGACGTTCCCGGCTTTTCGAGCGACACGCTGATCCTGCGCAACGATCTGCGCGACAGCGTGCACGGCCTTCAGGATCTCAAGGGCAGGAAGATCGCGGTCAACGCGCCTTCCGGCGCTCTGCACTACATGGTCGGCAAGATGCTCGAGTCGGCGCATCTCAAGTTGAGCGACATCGACCTCGTCTTCATGCCATGGCCGAACATGGGACCCGCGCTCGAGACGAAGGCGATCGATGCCGGCGCGGTCGTCGAGCCGTTCGCCGCGATCTACAGCGAAAAGAACATCGCGTTTCCGTTCCGCCGGGCGGCACAGGTCCTCACCCATCCGTATTTCGAAGTCTCCGTCATTCTCTTCAACTCCGATTGGAGCGATCGCAACCCGGACCAGGCGAAGGCGTTCACGGTCGCCTACCTGCGCGGCGCGCGCGACTACTACGATGCGATGCGCGGCGGTCCGAAGCGCAAGCACGTGATCGACGTGCTCATGAAGTACACGTCCCTCAAGGACCCGGCGCAGTACGACAAGATCCAGTGGGAGTACGTCGATCCGAACATCGAGTTCAACGTCGAGAGCATGCAGGACCAGGAGGACTGGTACGCGGCGCAAGGCGCCGTGACCAAGAAGGTGCCGATCGAGAGCATGATCGACCGGCGCTTCGTCGACTACGCGGTCGGCAAGCTCGGCCGCATCCCGGTGAAGTAGTTACCGTCCGCCTTTATCGGCTGGCGCCGACAGCAACGCCCGCAGCACGCGTTCGGACGAGAGAGGCAACTTCGTGAACCGGACGCCGGTCGCGTCCGTGACTGCGTTCGCGATCGCGGCGGCGACGACATTGATGCCGATCTCTCCGGCGCCTTTCGCGCCGAACGGTGCGTCGGGCTCCGGCGCCTCGACGATGATCGTCTCGATGTCGTAGGGCGTATCGCGGAACGTTGGAATCTTGTAGTCCATCAGCGTGGGATTCGCGAGCCGCCCGCCGTCCCAGACGAGCTCCTCGACGAGCGCATAGCCCATGCCTTGGACGAACGCGCCTTCGATCTGTCCTTCGACAGCCGCCGGATTGATCGCCTTGCCGACGTCCACCGCCGACCACGCACGAAGCACGCGTGTCTTGCCGGTGACCGTGTCCACTTCAACTTCGACGACGACGGCGCCAAAGCTGAAAACGCCGGCGGCGTTCGACGGATTGCCGATCGCAACCGCGCGCTTCGGATCGATCGATGGCTTGTCGAACACCCAGCTATGGCGGCCGATGATCGGACCGCCTCGACGCCAGTGGGCGCGCCGGGAAATGTCGCGGAACGTGACCTGCTTGCCCGGCACGCCCGCGATGCCGACTGCGCCGCCTTCGCGAAGCTCGAGATCGTCGATCGAGCACTCGAGGATCTCCGCCGCCTGCTCCTTCGCCTGGCGTTCGACGTCACGCGCGGCGGCCTGTACCGAGCGTCCCGTCGTGTAAGTGACGCGACTTGCGGTCGTGCCCCAGTTGTACGGTGAGCCGTCGGTGTCCGGGCCGGCGATCGCGATGTCGCGCGGGTCGAGCCTCAATGCCGCAGCGCAGATTTGTCCAAGCACCGTATCGGACCCTTGGCCGATGTCGGTCGCACCGGTATTGAGAACGATGCTGCCATCCTCCAGCATCCGGACGATCGCCCCGGTCGCGAGCGTCGCCGAGATGTGCGCGGTGACTGCCATGCCCATGCCGCGCAGCCGCCCTTCGTCTGCCTTCCCGCCGCGACGCCGATTGCGCCAGCCGCTTGCGCGTTCAGCGGCGTCCATGCACTGAGCCAAACCGCAGGAGCGCACGTCCTGACCGCCGAACCAGTGCTCGCCCGCCTGTTTCTGATTGCGCCGGCGTAGGTCGAACGGATCCATTCCGATCCGCTTCGCGATCTCGTCGACGTGCTGCTCGCAACCGAACTGGACCTGCGGCTGGCCAAAGCCGCGGAATGCGCCGGAGCGCAGCTTGTTGGTATAGACGACCTTGCCGTGCGCCTTGACGGCGCGGAATCGATACGGCCCGGAGCACATGCGCAGCATGAAGCTCAGCACGCCGGGACTGTCGTCGGCGTACGCGCCGCCGTCGAGGATGACTTCGACCTCGCGCGCGACCAGCGTTCCGTCGCGCTTCGCTCCGGTCTTCACGCGAACGCGCGCCGGGTGACGGACGCGGACCATCTCGAAGTCGTCGGGACGCGTGAGGATCAGCCGCACCGGCCGCCCGCTTTTCAGCGCGAGCATGACGGTGATCGGCTGCACGTGCGCTTCCATCTTGTTGCCGAATCCGCCGCCGATACGCGGCGTCAGGCAGCGCAACCGCGACATCGGCAGATCGAGGCTCTCGCAAACGTTCGCCTGCACGCGAAACACCGACTGGTTCGCCGACCATAGCGTGACGCGACCGTTGGCGTCGACCTCCGCGAGCGCGCCAACCGGCTCGAGCGCGACGTGCGCCTGCGCGTGGGCTTCGAACCAGTCCTCGAGCACGAGGTCGCATTCGGGCCAGCTCGCGTCGACGTCGCCCTCCGCGTAGCTCGTGCGCGAGCAGAGGTTCCCGTGGCTGCCCGCGTCGAACACTTTTTCGTAGGCCGCGACGTCCTCGTGCAATATGCAAGCGCCCGGCGCAAGCGCCTCTGTCGGTGTGAGAACGGCCGCGAGGTCGCGATAACGGACCTGGATCAGTCGACACGCTGCTTGCGCCTGTGCAAGCGTGTCTGCGGCCACGGCCGCGACCGGCTCTCCGACGTAGCGCACCTTGCCCTTGGCGATCGCATGCTCGTCCTTGATGAACGCGCCCATGCGGGCGTCGGGACAGTCGTCACCGGTGACGATCGCGCGCACGCCGGGGGCTGCAAGCGCCTCGGTCAGGTCATAACCTTCGATGATCGCGTGTGCGCAGCCGCTGCCGAGGATCGCGGCGTGCAGCATGCCGGGTCGCTCGACATCGCCGATATAGCGTGCGCGGCCGTCGGTCTTCTCGCGCGCGTCGACCCGCGGCAGGCGCCGTCCGACGCTCATGATCCACGCGGCCGTGCCACGTGCAGCACCGCGTCGATGATCTTGCGGTAGCCCGAGCAGCGGCACAGGTTTCCCGACAGCGCTTCGCGCACGTCATCGAGCTCGGCCGACGGGTTGTCGCGCAGGAGCGCGTAGGCGGTAAGCAGCATGCCCGACGTGCAGAAGCCGCATTGCACGGCACCGAGCTCGACGAACGCGTGCTGCAGATCGCGGCCCAGCGCGTCACGGTTCAGCGCTTCGATCGTGGTCAGCGGGCTGTCTGCGCAGTTCGCCGCAAGCGACAGGCATGCGCGGACCGGCATGCCGTCCATCAGCACCGTGCACGCGCCGCACACACCCTGGTCGCAGCCGCGCTTTGCGCCGAGCAGCGCAAGACGCTCGCGCAGCGTCGTCAGCAGCGTTTCCGCACCATCGACCTCGACGCTCTGGATGGCGCCGTTGACATTCAGCCGGCAGGCGATGCTCACGCGGCCCTCTCGAGCTGCGCGAACGCGCGCGCCGCAGCGCGCGCGAGCATGCGCGGAATCAGCATGCGACGGTAATCGGCCGAGCCGCGCACGTCGTCCATCGGCTTTGCGACACGCCCCAGTGCAGCGCCGGCAGCCTGCACGCTCGCTGCATCGCCAAGGCCGCGCGAAAGGAGCGCGTCGGCTTCGTCGCTGAATACTGGCGCCGGGCCGCAACCGCCGAGCGCTGCGCGCGCCGTTCCCGATGACGAAACACTGAGCGCGACCGAGGCGATGCAGATATCGCCGGCCACGCGCACCAGCTTTTCATAGCACGCGGTCCCCGATTCGGACGCCGGCAGGCGCACGGCGGTGACGAGCTCGCCGGGCTCGAGCGCCGTCGTGTACCAGTCGACGAAGAACTCGCGTGCCGACAGGCGTCGTGTCCGTCTCGCATTCGCGATCTCGATCGTCGCATCGACGGCAACGAGCGCGGGCGGCAGGTCGGCGCCCGGATCGCCGAGGCTGATCGAGCCGCCGATCGTTCCCATGTTGCGGACGGGTGGGCTCGCGATGCTGCGCGCGGCTTCGCTTACGCAGCCGAGCGGGCCGCGCAGCCGCGCCTCGGCGGCGACAGCTCGATGCCGCGTCATCGCACCGATCGCGATGCCGCCGTCCGGCGTAGCGCGGATGCCTTCGAGCTCGCCGATGCCGCGCAGGCTCACGAGCGCTGTCGGAGCCAGCAGCTGCGCATTGATGATCGCCACCAGCGACACGCCGCCGGCAATCGCATGCGCATCCGGATTGTCCGCAAGCAGCTCGAGTGCCGCGTGCAGGGTTGCCGGGCGATGCAGGACGGTATCGCTCATCGACTCCCGGCCATGTCGAGGAGGCGCTGCGCGTTGCCGAAGCGGATCTTGTCCTTCGCCTCGTCGGGCATGTCGAGCGCGTCGATCGCACCCAGCGTCGTGCCGAAGATCGAGCCCGGCGGCATCCGCGACGCGGGCGGCACACCGTTGAACGGAGCCTGCCCGAACGGATAGTCGGATCCGTAGACGACCTGGTCGATGCCGATCAGCTCGCACACGGCCCTGATCGATGGCGCACGCACTTCGCCCGCGGTGTCGTAGTAGAACGAGCGGTAGTAATGCTCTGGATCGCGTGCGCATTTCGGCGCGCCCGTCGCCCACGACAAGCGGCCGAGATACGTCGGAATCATGCCGCCCAGGTGCGAGATCAGCAGCGTGACATTGGGGAACCGGTCGCGATGGCCGGACAGCACGAGCCGGCCCACGGCAAGCGTCGTATCCGCCGGCCAGCCGATGCGCGTCAGCAGATCGTAGGCCTGCAGCATCGGGCTGCACGAGAAGTTCAGCGGATGCAGGAAACAGGTCGCATGGAGGCGATCGGCCTCTGCCCAGAACGCATCGAATTGCGGATCATCGAGCGGACGATCCAGCACGTTCGTGGGCAACGTCACGCCGTTCATGTCGAGCTCGACGACGATCCGTCGGAGTTCCAGCGCGGCCGCTTCGCCGTCCACCAAAGGCACGCGGCCGAACGCGCGGAACCGGCCGGGATGGCGAGCGACCGCCATCGCATAAAGGTCGTTCACCTCGCGCGCGAAACGCAGCCGGTCGGCGGGCGTCGGCAACGAGTCGGGCGACGGCCCAGGCAGCGACAGCACGGCCATGTCGATGCCCGCGACGTCGAGCGCGGCGACATAAGCATCGGCATCGAACGCGGGAATCACCGGAACGGCAAGCCCGTGATGGGCGAGGCGCTGGTTGACGATCTCCGCCGAGCGGCGCGGATACGCGTGGCAATGCATGTCGATGATCAATCGATCTCCCGATGCGGCGCCAGAAGGCGAGCCACGACGTCGTCGGCGTATGCGACCTCGCCGATGTGCCACGCGATGTCGGCAAGCGTCGTGCGCTGCGCATCGCCCGCACTCACGAAACCAAAGCCGGTATCGGGAAGCTCGCCGGCTGCCGTGCAATCGGCGACGCAGACGACCTTGTAGTCGCGGAACAACGCGTCGCGGGCGGTGGATTCGACGCAGACGTTCGACCACACGCCACCGATGACGAGCGTGTCGACGTCCATGCAACGCAGGATCGCGTCGAGGTCCGTGCGCCAGAACGCACTGTAGCGCGGCTTCAGCACGAGGCGATCGCCTTCGCGGCGATCGACGTCCGGATGAATCTGCTGGGCGCGGGTCATCGCCTCCAGTCCCTTCGCCAGCCGGCGTGCGGGAAAGAGGTCGTCCATCCGGCTGGATGGCTGCGACGGATCGTGCGCGGTGGCGGTGAAGATCACCGGTACGCCGACCCGGCGCGCGACCGCGATCAATCGATTGAACGTCGGCAGGATCGCGAGTCCACCCGGTGCCGCAAGAGGCGACTCGGGCAGCAGGAACGCATTCTGCAGATCGACGACCAGCAGCGCGGTGCGCGCCGGGTCGATGTCGAAGCGGACTTTTCCCGATCGTGTCAGCGCGCAGCTCCCAGCTTGTCGAGCGCGAACTTGACGTAGCGTTCGTCGACGATCGAATCGACGTCGATCCTGCGCGAGATCATGCCCTGCTGCGCGTACCAGTCGATCTGGTTTTGCAGGCTGTCCTTCAGGATCACCCCGTTCGGGTCGATGTAGCCCCAGTGCATCTTGTCGTAGATCGCGCGATCCTTGAGGCGCGTGTTGCGGGTCAGCAGGTCGATCATCTCCGCGCGGTTGGGCCCGCCGTTGATGGCCGAAACGAATTCGCGCGCGCCCTTGATGTAGGCGACCATGAAATCGCTGGCGACGCGCGGATTCTTCTGTGCCCAGTCCTCGTTGTAGAGCACGACGGCAACCTGCCAGCCGGGGTTCGCAAGGCGCGGAATGTCGCCGGCGCGCTTCAGGAGCCATGCGACGCCGCGCGCCTCGTATTGCGTGACGAACGGCTCGATGGAAATCGCGGCGTCGACGGCTTTGTTCGTGAGCGCGGTTCCCATCTCGGGGTACGGGATCGGCACGATCTCGACATCCTTCAGCGTGAGTCCCTCGGGTTCCAGCGCGAGCGCGAGCATGTACACCGGCGCCGACGACGCCGCGACGACTGCGATCTTCCTGCCTTTCAGGTCGGCGAGCGTCTTGACCGTGCTCTTGAGATCGGGCCGCACCATGATCGCATCCACGCTGTTCGTCGCCGAATCGCGCCCGAATGGCGCGACGATCTTGATCGGAAGGCCGCGCGTGAAGGCGTTGAACAGGCCGGGGCTGACGCCGCCGGCGACGACCTGGATGTCGCCCGTCGACAACGGTGCCATCGCCGTCACGGCCGATGCGAACTTCTCGAGCTGGACGTCGAGTCCGGCCTCCTTGAAGTAACCCTTTTCGATGCCGACGTAGAACGGCGCATCGGGAACGATCCCGAGATCGGCTACCTTCACGACGTTCTGCGCGTGGGCGGCCAGCACCTGCATGAGCAGCGCGACGAAAAGCATTCTCTTCATTCGAGTTCCTCCTTGCGGGCGCGATGCGAAACGGAACTGCCGGCCAACGATCAGTATGGCAGTCATCATCGGCATCGGAAGATCCTGACGCCGACGGGCTTCGGCCGGTGGTCGTTGCACGTGGACTTGTCGTCGGGACAGGCGGAGATCGCGCAAAGGACGTCCATCTCGGCGCGCAAATCCATGTAGTCACCCTTCCTGGATTTCGGCGGTCGGATGTAAATCAGGCCGTCCGGCCCGATGCCGGCGTGCATGAACATGTTGAAGACGTCGGGCACCTCGTGTGCACCGATGCCGTACGGCGCGAGCGCCTCGGCGAGATTCTGCTGGCAGCTCGCGTGCTCGTCGACCCCGTCGCGAAGGCGGTAGATCATCGGGCTGCAGCGTCCTCCGCACGGCACGAAATGCTGCTTGACCGTGTCTTCGAGCACCGTCAGCATGGCGCGCTCCCACGGCGGCCCCGAAAAGAGGGTGCCGCAGTAGAATGCGTTGCCGGTGCCGAGCTTGCAGTTGAACGAGTACGAGAACCAGGCATGGAAACGCTCGCGGTGATCGGCGGCGTTCAGAAAAACGGCATCGAGGCATTGCGCGCCTTCCATTGCGACGATCCGGCACACCCGGTCCTTCGGGATCGTGAACGCGGCTCCCTTGCCTGCCTCGATGAGGAGCTCGTTTTCCAGCACGAGACCATTCGGTGCGGCGGTCATCGGACGCTTCCGGTCGTTCGTTCCCGATCGTGGATCAGCTCCCATATCCTTTGCGGAGTCAGCGGCAATTCGCGTGGCTGCACGTCGAAGTCGACGAGCGCGGACGCAACGGCGTTGGCGATGACGCCGGCGACCGGCGCGATGCTGCCTTCGCCGCCGCCCTTGGCGCCGAGCGGGTTGCACGGCGAGCGCGCATGCTCGAGCACGACCGCGCGTACGTTCGGAAAGTCGCTCGCGGTCGGCAGCATGTAGTCGGCGAGCGAGGCGGTCAGCAGCTGGCCGTCATCGTCGTACTGCAGGTGCTCGAGGAACGTGCCGCCGAGACCCTGCACGATGCCGCCGACCGCCTGGCCGACGGCGGTCAGCGGGTTGATCACGCGCCCCACGTCCTCGACGTTGACGTAGTCGAGCACGTCGACGTGGCCGGTGCGCGCGTCGACGGCGACGTGCGCCGCAGCCGCGCCGTACGAGTAGGTGATGTGCGCGTTGGAGAACGCCTCCTCGGCCGAAAGCCCGTCGCCTGCGAGTTCCGCCAGCGCAAGCGATCGCCCGCCATGCTCCGCGCGAAGCTCGGGGCCCAGCGTGATGTCTTCTCGCGGACAGGCGAAGCGCTGCGCGGCCGCCTCGCGCACACGCTTCCCGAGCGACTCGGCGGCTACGAGGATTGCCGAACCGCCCATCGCCGTCGAGCGCGAGTGGTAAGAGCCGAAACCTTCGCTCACGTAGCTCGTCGACCCATGGAACACGCGGATGCGCTCGAGCGGAACGCGCAGTGCATCCGAAGCGATCTGTGCGCAGATCGTCTCGAGCCCTTGTCCGACGCTCGCCGAGCCGACGTACACCGCCAGCGAGCCGTCTTTCTCGACCATGATGCGCGCCGTTTCGCGCGGGCCGGCGGCGCCGCCCGCGACGAAGCACCCGACGCCGAGCCCATGGTAGCGACGATCGATGAGCCTCCCTTGCAGCGCTGCCTTGTCGCGCCAGCCGATTTCGGCGAGGCAGCGATCGAGGGCCATCGCATAGTCGCCGCTGTCGAGCTCGCTCCTTCTCTCGGGCGAGGTCATCGTCGGGAGCGGATAGGGCAGTTGCGTCGGCGAGACGAGGTTGCGCCGGCGCAATTCGACCGGGTCGATGCCGAGTTCGCGCGCCGCCATGTCGAGCAGGCGCTCGCGGAAAAACTCGGCTTCGAAGCGCCCGGGTCCGCGATAGGTGCCGGTGGGCGTCTTGTTCGTGAGCGCCAGGTGCGACGTGATGCGCACGAACGGCACGCGGTAAGGACCGCACAGCGACTGCGCGACGCTGCGTGGGGGAATGGACGCGCTTGCCCGAACATAGGCTCCGGCATCCACCCAGACGTCACCTTCGAGGGAAACGATTGTGCCGTCGCGTTCGCACGCAAGCGCGAGCTCGCAGTCCATTTCGCGTGCGTGATTGGACGCCAGCAGGTTCTCGCGACGGTCCTCGATCCATTTCACCGGGCGCCCCAGGGTGCGTGCGGCGAAGGGCACCATGAAGTCCTCCGGATAGAACTCGCCCCGCACGCCGAAGCTGCCGCCGACGTTCAGCTCGACCAAGTCGATCGACGCTTCGGGCAGCTCCATGCATTTCGCGAGCACGCGTCGCGTCGAGAACGGAACCTTGGCCGCCCCCTTCACTGTCAGGCGAGCGCTCGCGCCGTCCCAGGTCGCGAGCAGTCCGCGGGTTTCCATCGGCACCGCCGTATGGCGCTGCACGGCGAATCGCTCGCGCCGCACGTATGGCGTGTGCTGCGCTCGCGCTTCACCTTTCGCCGCCTCGTAGTGCATGGCGACGTTGCTGCCATGCTTCTCGAAGAGCAGCGTTTCGGCCGCCACGGTGGCGCGCCGATTGGCGATGGCGGGCAGCATCTCGATGTCGAGCGCGATCGCTTCGATTGCGTCTTCCGCTTCGGCAGCCGTATCGGCGACCACCATCGCCACCGGCTCGCCGACGTATCGAACCTTGCCATCGGCAATGACCGGTTGCTCGAACGGCACGAGCTCGGGCGATGACATCAGCCGCAGCGGAATCGTGGGGACCGATCCCTTGGCGAACTTCGCCACGTCGTGCGCCGTATAGACCGCGCGAATGGCCGGCAGCGCGCGCGCACCTGAAGTGTCGATCGCGCGAATGCGGCCGTGCGCGACCGGACTGCGCAGGAAGGCAGCATGAAGCATGCCTTGCTCGTGCACGTCGTCGATGAAGCAGCCACGACCGCGCAGCAGGGCAGCATCCTCGAGCCGCTCGATCGGACTTCCGACGAGGCTCGTCTCGAGCGACTCGCGCGCCGTCATGAATCCGTGCCTCGCTCGCTCCGATAGGCATCGCGCGCGGCGTATACGGCCTCGACGATCGGCACGTAGCCGGTACAGCGGCACAGGTTTCCCGACAGCACTTCGCGGATCCGCGGGCGGTCGGCATCGGGCTCGTTCGTGAGCAGCGCGTGCGCGGTGGTCAGGATGCCGGGCGTACAGAAGCCGCACTGCAATGCGTGATGCCGTCGAAACTCGGTCTGCAGCGGCGAGAGCCGATCCCCGGACGCGAGACCCTCGACCGTCGTGACGCGCGCGCCGTCGGCCTGGACGGCGAGCATCAGGCAGGCACGGACGGCCGCGCCATCGACGATGACCGTGCACGCGCCGCATACGCCGTGCTCGCATCCTACGTGCGTGCCCGTCTGGAGCAGGTCGTGGCGCAGACAGTCGGCGAGCGTCCTGTGGGTCGCCACGTCGATCTGAACGGCCTTTCCGTTCAGATCGAAGCGAATCGATCGCGCCTCGTTCATGACGCCTGGTCGGCGCGAGCACGCGCTTCGAGGAGCGCGCGCTCGGCAAGCGTCTCGACGAGGCTGCGGCGGTAATCGGCGCTCGCGTGGAGATCGCTCGCCGGCTCGACCTCCAGTCGCGCCGCGCGCGCGGCGCGCTCGATTGCCTGCTCGTCCACCGGGCTGCCGTCGAGCGCCGCCTCGGCACGCCGCAATCGGCGCGGGTATTGTGCGGTGCCGATTGCGACGAGGCGCGTGTTCGTCGCGCGGCCGCTTGCGTCGCGGTCGTAGAACGCGACGATGCCCGCGAGTGCGAAGTCGCCACGTCGGCGCGCGAACTCCTCGAACGCCCATCGACGCGAATTCGGCCACGCTGGCAAACGGACTTCCACGATGAGCTCATCGTCCGTGAGCACGGTGGAGAGCGCGCCCCGGAAAAAATCGCTCGCCGATACGACACGCGATCCCTGAGGACCCATCAGCGTCAATTCCGCTTCGCACGCGACCGCGACGCCCGGCAGTTCCGCGGCGGGATCGGCGTGCGCAAGGCTGCCGCCGACGGTGCCCCGGTTGCGGATCTGGTAATGCGCCACGTGGGAGACGGCGTCGACGAGCAGCGGATGCGCGCCCCGCAAGCGGTCATCCGCTTCGATGTCGCACCATCGGACCATCGCGCCGAGACGCACGCCGTCGGCGCCGATCCGAATGCGATCCAGTCCCGGCACGTTGCGCAGGTCGACGAGCAGGGCGGGCTTTGCGAGGCGGAATGCGAGGACCGGAATCAGGCTCTGGCCGCCGGCAATCGGCTTCGCGGTGCCGCGCGCAGCGGCGAGCAGCGCGATGGCATCCGACAGCGACGACGGAGATGCATAGCCGAAGGCGGGAAGCTTCACGAGCGGTAAGATGTAAGTATGCCTACGACCGGCGCCGGACACCGGTAAGCATACTTACGAAATGCCGGTGCCGGCAAGCCGCCGGGACACGCAGCAAGCTCGCGCGCGGCGTCAGCGGGAAGGTATGGAGCCGAAAACGATGGCATCTCTGCTTGCCTATGGCGGCGCGGTGACGGCGGGACATCCGCTCGCTGCGCAGGCCGGGTTGCATGTGCTGAGGTCGGGAGGTAACGCGGTCGACGCCGCGGTGGCCACCGCCGCGGCGCTTTGCGTCGTCATGCCGGACATGAACGGTCCGCTCGGCTACGGCTTCGCGCTCATCGCGATGGCGGGCGAGCCCGCGCCGGTTGCGCTCGACATGCACGGCGTCGCACCGCGCGGGCTCGATCGCGAGCAGTTCGCCGCGGCGCTCCGCTCGCCTGTATCGGGGACCCGCGCGCGCACGGGTCCCATCGTGCGCGGGCCGCGCTCCTGCCTCGTTCCCGGCAATCTGCGCGGCTGGGAGGCGATGGTGCAGCGCCATGGACGCATGTCGTTCGCCGACGTGCTTCGCCCTGCGATCGACTATGCCGAGCGAGGACGTCCGGTCGACGACGAGGGCGCGCGTCACATTCAGCGCCACGTTGCGGAGCTGGGCGGCTTTCGCTCGTGGGCCGACGTGTTCCTGCCGGGCGGCAAAGCGCCGGCGCCCGGTCAGCGTCTGGTCATGACGCAACTCGCGAACACGTTGCGCCTTGTCGCGGACCAGGGGACGGCTGTCGTTTACACCGGCGAGCTGGCTCACGAAATCGCGCGATTCTTCGCCGATGAGGGCGGCTGGATCACGGCCGACGATCTGGCGGCCTATGACGTGCAATGGAAAACGCCGATCGCGATGCAATATCGCGACACGGTCGTCTACGGGATGCCGCCGAGCGCTTCGACCATCACCTGGATGGAGGCGCTCGCGATCCTGGAAGGCTACGACCTGCGCGCGATGGGACACAACGGCGTGCAGTATTTGCACACGGTAATCGAGGCGATGAAGCGCGCCTATGTCGACACGTTCGGCGCGGTCGGAGATCCGGACTTCGTCGAAGTGCCGGTCGAACGGCTGCTCGGATCCACCTACATGACTTCGGTGCGCAAGGCAATCGGTGACGCCGCGTGGCAACCGACGCCGGCTGGCATTGCTTCCGCCGTGGATGGCAAACCGGTCGGATCGACGACGCATCTGAACGTGATCGACATCGACGGCAATGTCGTCGCGATGACGAACACCCTGGGTGCGTACTTCGGTGGCGGCATGATCGCCGGGAACACCGGCATGCTGATCAACGACGGGATGGATTGGTTCGACGCGGACTGCAGTCCCTGGACCGGGAAGCCCAGCCCGACCGCATTCGCGCCTCGCAAGCGTCCGCGCGTGACCCTCGCTCCCGGTTTGCTGTACAAGCGCGGCAAGCCATGGATGGCGATCGGCGGCGCGGGCGCCGAGGCAACGCTTTCCGGCATCCTGCAGCCGATACTCAACGTGACCGAGTTCGACATGGATCTCCAGCAGGCGAACGACGCGCCGCGCTTCCGCTGGGGCGAGCTCATGTATTACACGCTAGGCACGAAGCTCCGGCTGGAGGCCGGGATAGCCAGCGAGACGCGCCGCGAACTCGCCGCGCTCGGACACGACGTCGTGCCGCCGGAAGCGGAGCCGAAGCCCGTCGTGGGCGCGACCAACGTCATCCTCTACGACGCCGCATCGGGACTGATGACGGCGAGCGCGAACAGCCGCGGACGCGATGCCGCGGCCGTCTTCTGAGAACGTCAGACCTTCATGTCCTCGCTGACGATCCGGCCACGATCGATAACCTGTTCGCCGTCGAGAAAGACGCTGCAGTCGCGCATCGGCACGTCGTAGTGTCCCTTCGTCGTGCGCTTGCCGCCCCCTTGCGTATTCGGTCCGGTCGAGAACAGGAAGTTGCCGGCGAACGCGCGCCCGTGCGCGACGCAGCGTTCCGGCCCGAACATTTCGATGCAGTTCCACCGCGCTTTCGGATGCAGGCCCCAGCCGAGATGCGACACGGCGTAGCCGTCCGGATCGCCCCAGCCTTCGAGCCAGTCGCGCATCAGCAGGGCATCGAATCCGCCTTCGATCTTGCGGATGAAACCCTCGCGCACCTCGAGCTGGATCGGGTCCTGGACGTAGCGCCTGAAGGGCAACACGACCATGTCGCCCGTGTTGATGACGACGGTGCCGTTCGCGCTGCCTTCGTTCGGAAACGTATGAACGATCGCGACGCCCCAGTGGTCGAAGCGCCCGGGCTCGTCGGCATATCCGTACTGGCGCATCACCGGGTACTCGCCGGTCTTGATCCGCAGATCGGTCCCCGCGTCCGACGTATAGCGCACGTCGCGCGCGCGCTCGAGCCGCCGGCCGGCGGCCTTCACGGCGCGCTCGATGGAAGCGTTCGATTGCAGCATCTCGAGGTCGTCCGGATGATCGATCACCATGAGCACGCGCGCGCCCGCGCTCATGATTTCGCGAAGCTCCTTCGTGAACAACGGTCGCGTGAAAGCGATGACGATGTCGGCCCGCTTCATCGCCTCCACCGCGGAATCGAGCCCGCGCAACGGATGAACGCCGACGAGGTGCGGATGCGGTGCCTCGGGAACGGCAATGTTGAACACTTTCGCGCCAAGCGCTTTCGCGGCGGCGAAGCTCGCCGTGATGTACTCCGGACGCGCATCCGGGTCGCTCAGCAGGACCATGGACTCGCCGTCCCTGACCTTGCAGAGCTCGAACTGCTTCCTGAACATCGCGGTCATGCGATCACGGTCCATGCGTTCCTCCGTTATGCTGTACCGGCTGCGTCGGCGAACGAGCCGAGCACCGTTTGACACTCCGCGACCCGGGTGACATCCTGTTTAGTAAGCGTACATACAATATGTTGATGGATCAAGGCTCGAGCAGCGTGCGACCGCGTGTCGTCCGCGCGCGGCTCGGGTGAACGCGGAGGAGAGAAATGCGCATCGAATTCCTGTTTCGCCTGTTGTCGATCGTCATTGGCATGGCGCTTCCGATCGTCGGCCACGCCGCGGACTGGAAGCCATCGAATCCCGTTCGGCTGATCGTGCCCGTTCAGGGCGGTACGGTCGACATCCTCGCGCGGCTCGTCGCTCCCAAGCTCGAGCAGGCGCTTGGCCAGCCGGTGATCGTCGAGGACAAGGGTGGCGCGGGCGGCAACATCGGCACCGATCTCGTAGCGAAGTCCGCGCCCAACGGCGAAACGATTCTCGTCGGATTCACGGCGCCGATCACCGTGAATGTCACGCTGTTCGACAAGCTGCCCTACGATCCGCAGAAGGATCTCGTGCCGATCACGCTCGCCGTCACGACGCCGCAATTCCTGACCGTGAACCCGTCGCTGCCGGTGCACACCGTGGCCGAATTCATCCAGTACGCGAAGGAGCGGCCGGGCAAGCTGAGCTATGGCTCGATCTCGATCGGCAGCGCGTCGCATCTGACGATGGAAATGTTCAAGTCGGCCGCCGGGCTCGACATCGTGCATATCCCGTACAAGGGATCGGCGCCCGCGGTCGCCGACCTTCTCGCGGGCAACGTGCAGGCGGAATTTCTCGTGCCGGGCAACGTGCTTCCCTATCTGAAGGATGGCAAGCTGCGCGTCATCGCCTCGACGGGCCGCCACCGCTTCCCGGCGACACCCGACGTGCCGACGATGATCGAGTCGGGATTCAAGGACTTCGAGGCGACGGCGTGGATCGGATTTCTCGCGCCTGCCGGGACCCCGCAGGCGATCATCGATCGCTATAACACCGAGCTCGTGCGCGCACTGCATAGCCCGGACGTGACGAAGAAACTGACCGATATTCAATTCGAGGTCGTCGCGAGCACGCCCGCGGAGTTCGCGCAGTACATTCGCTGGGAGACGCCACGCTGGGCCAAGGTGATTCGCGATACGGGCGCCAAGGCGAACTGAGCAGTCGATGGACGAATCGAAGTTGTTCGAGTACACGCCGGAAAGCCTCACGGCGCATCCGGCTCCGTACTCCGAAAGCTATCGCTTCACGCACAGGCGCGCACCGCTTCGACCTTTTCAGGCGATCACGCCGACGCTCACCGAGTTGACGGGACCCTCGTTCGGCGCCGAGGTGCTGAACGCGAACGACGACGATCTCACGCGACAGCACGAAGGCGAGCCGATCGGCGAGCGCCTCATCGTTTTCGGTCAGGTGCTCGACGAGGACGGCCGCGGCGTGCCGAGCACGCTGATCGAAATCTGGCAGGCGAACGCCGCGGGACGATACGCGCACGAGGTCGACACGCACGAGGCGCCGCTCGATCCGAATTTCACCGGAAGCGGGCGTGTATTGACCGACGCGGCGGGGCACTATCGATTCACGACGATCAAGCCCGGCGCGTACCCGGTCGGCGGCCTCGACAACGTCTGGCGTCCTTCCCACATCCACCTGTCGCTGTTCGGGCCGTCGATGCTGTCGCGGCTCGTGACGCAGATGTATTTTCCCGGAGATCCGCTGCTTCCGTTCGACACCATCTTCAACACAGCGCCCGAGCATTCGCGTCACCGGATGGTCGCCACGCTCGATCGTGCCGCCACCCGATCGGAATGGGCACTCGCGTACCGCTTCGACATCGTGCTGCGCGGCCGGCGGGCGGCGCGCCGCGGATAAGCCCGCCGTGTCCGAATCGCCGGTGATCACGCCCTCGCAAACGGTCGGCCCCTTTTTCTCCTTTTGCCTCGCGCCACGCGATCGGCCGGGTGTCGGCAGCGCGTGCCTGGTTACGTCCGACGCGGTCGGCGCTCGAATCACGATCGAGGGTCAGGTGCTCGACGGCAACCGAGCGCCGGTTCCCGATGCGCTGATCGAGATCTGGCAGGCCGACGGCGAAGGACGCTACGCAGGCTTCCATCCTGCTGCAGCAATCTCGTCGTTCACCGGATTCGGTCGGGCCACGTGCGATGCCGGCGGTCGTTTCACAATCGAAACCGTCAGGCCGGGAAGCGTCGTCGACGTCGATGGGCGACGCCATGCGCCGCACATCGCGATCGGGATTTTCGGGAAGGGCATCAACCGCCGGCTCTATACGCGCATCTACTTTCCGGGCGAGATGGCGAACGGCCGCGATCCCGTGCTGTCGTGCATTGCCGCGGAGCGCCGCTCGTCGATGATGGCTCGCGAAACCGATGGGGCCGGACGGCGTTATGCGTTCACGATTCGCCTGCAGGGCGCCGACGAAACCGTCTTCCTCGATGCCTGATCGACGACGGTGAACGCAGTGCCGCAACCGAAGCCTTGTCTCGGACCGATCGACGAAGCGTCGACTCCGAACAGAGCGTTTCCCCCCGGAACGTGGGACACGCACTTTCACGTCTTCGGTCCGCTCGACCGGTTTCCGTATGCACCGGACCGAAAGTACACGCCGCCGCCGGCGCCGCTCGACGCGTATGTCGCGCTGGCGGAGCGGCTCGGAATCGCGCGCGGCGTGTGCGTCCATCCCAACGTCCACGGGCCGGACAACGACGTGACGCTCGATGCGCTGCGGCGCTCGGATGGGCGGCTTCTCGGCATCATCAAGGCGAGCGAGCGGCTGTCGCTGGCGCAATTGCGCGAATGGGATGGCGCCGGCGTGCGCGGCGTGCGCTTCGCGTTCAATCCGCAGCACGGCGGCGAGCTCGACACCGCGCTGCTGGATCGCTTCGCGTCGTGGGCCGAAGAGCTTCGATGGTGCATCGACTTGCACATGGCACCCGAGGATCTCGAACCGCTCGTCCCGCGCCTTTCGACGCTGACCGTTCCCCTCGTCATCGACCATTTCGCGCGGATCGATCCCGCGCAGGGTCTCGATCAGCGCCCCTTTCGCGTGCTGTTCGATCTGGTCAGGCGCGATCACGTCTTCGTGAAACTGTCCGGTGCGGATCGGATCAGTCGCACCGGACCGCCGTACGGCGACGTCGTGCCGTTCGCGCGGCAGTTGATTGCGGCGGCGCCGACACGGGTCCTGTGGGGCACCGATTGGCCGCATTCGGGCTATTTCGATCCGAATCGGATGCCGCGCGATGCCGTGCTCGCCGATCTCGTTTTCGAGATGGCGCCCCGGGAAGCGGATCGGACGCGCCTGCTCGTCGACAATCCGAAACGGCTCTTCGAGCGCCGTTGATCGCCGGCGAGGCTCGCGTGTCGATCGATGCCTTCACGTATTCCCCGAACGCCGCGCGCATTGTTTTTGGATACGGTTCGCTGTCACGCATCGGCGAGGAGATCCAGCGGCTCGGTTGCAAGCGCGTTCTCGTGCTGTCGACACCGGGTCATCTGCAACACGCGGAACGCGTCGCGGAAACGCTCGGCGCGGCGGCGAGCGGCATTTTCGACGGCGCCGTCATGCACGTGCCGATCGAGACGGCTCTTGCCGCGAGGGCCGAAGCGCGCAGAACCCACGCGGACGGGATCGTCGCCATCGGTGGAGGCTCGACGACGGGCCTCGCGAAAGCCATTGCGCTCGAGCTTCCGGTGCCGATCGTCGCCATTCCTACGACGTATGCCGGGTCCGAGATGACGCCGATCTACGGCCTGACCGAAGGCGGCAGCAAGCGCACCGGGCGCGAACCAAAGGTTCTGCCGAAATGCGTCATCTACGATCCGGCATTGACGCACGAGCTGCCGATTCCACTCAGCATCGCGAGCGCGATGAACGCGATCGCACATGCGGCGGAAGGCCTGTACGCCGCCGATCGGAACCCGGTCACCGATCTTCTCGCCGAAGCAGGAATTCGCGCCATCGCCTCCGCCATTCCGAAACTCGTCGCGGATCCACACGATCGCGATGCACGCAGCGACTGCCTTTATGGCGCATGGCTCTGCGGGACGGTGCTCGGAATGGTCGGCATGGGATTGCATCACAAGCTTTGCCATACGCTCGGCGGTGCGTTCGGCCTTCCGCACGCCGAAACGCATGGCTGCCTCTTGCCCCATGCGCTCGCGTACAACGCGTCGTGTGCGACGAGCGCGATGACCTCGATCGCCCGCGCGCTCGGACGTCCGTCGGCGCCGGCGGGTCTTTACGAACTCGCGGCTGAAAGCGGCGCAACGCTGGCGTTACGCGATATCGGGTTGCGCGAAGATCAGATCGACCGTGCGGTGCACCTCGCCATCGCGAGTCCTTATCCCAACCCGCGGCCTCTCGAGCGCGCCGCGCTGCGACGCTTGATCGTGAATGCGTGGGCGGGCGAACGGCCTCTGGACTGATCCAGGAGTCGCCGCGCCCGCCGCTCAGCGCTGCAGCCGCTCGTCTCGCTCCGCTTGCCGCGCTCGCGCAGCCAGCGCAGCGTCGCGTATTTCGTCGGGCGAGTGATCGGGAACGTCCTTGTTCACCTCGAGCTCGATCATGCCACGGAGTTGTTTCCCGAGCTTCTCACGCAGGACTCCGAGGAACGCGGGTGGCGCGACGATCCACAGCCTGTCGAAGCGCCGCTCGGCGTGTGCGCGATCCAGGCGGTCGCGAAGCCGCTCGGCGAAGCGTTCCGACTCGTGCTGCATCGGACTCACGTCGCCGCTGGTCGAATGACCCTGGGCGCGCTCACCTTTTCCATACAGGCGCCCGTAGGCATCGGAATTGATGTCGCGGTCCCTGGCGCGGCCTTTCGGGTCCGCGAGATCCATGACCTCGACGAGCGGCCCGTGCGGTTTCTGCATTTCGAAGATGCGCGCCTTGCTGCGGTTGGCGGCGACAATCCAGATGTTGGCCATGATGGGTTCCAGTGACATAAGGGATACCGTTTGGACCTCCATCGGGCGAGCGCGTTTCCGTCGCAGCAATCCGCGCTATGCTTATCGACCGGTCTTTTGGCAATGTGGACAAACCGATGGAGGACGCATGAAGACATTCCACGTATCGATTCCCGAATTGGGCTTCGTCGCCGCGACGCGCGGGATCGCGGGCGCCGGCGTGGGCCTTCTGCTCGCCGACTGCATCAGGAACGCGGACACCCGCAGAGCGATCGGCTGGACGCTGCTGGCGATCGGTGCGCTGACGACGATACCGATCGCGTACACGGTTGTCGGACGCCGCAAACAGGACAGTCTGAACGGGCCGGAGCCGAGTGACGGGCTCGAGCGTGCAACGTGATCAGGAATTTCGACCATGTCACCATCGGCGTGCGCGACACCGCCGCGGCGACGCGCTTCTTCGGGCTTCTGGGCTTCGAGCACGAGAAGACCGTCACCATCTCCGGCGGCACCTTCTCGCGCTACATGGGCGTGCCCGGCCTCGAAGCGGAGCACGTGACGCTCGTGCTGCGCGGCGCGCAGCCCAGGATGGAGGTTCAGCTCCTGCGCTTCCTGCATCCCGATCCGCTTCTCGATCCGGACATTGCGTCGCTGTGCAAGACAGGTTTCAACCACGTGTGCCTCGCCGTGGACGACCTCGACGCCGAGCTCGCCCGACTTCGCGCGGCCGGTGTGGACTCGCGTTCCGGCTCGCTCGACTTTCGCGGCTGCAAGCTCGTTTTCTTGCGCGGCCCGGAAGACGTCTGCGTCGAGCTGTCGGAGCGCAAGGCGCTGCCGACGTAACAACCGGCATCGCCGGCTACGGTTAGGTCCTCGTATCGGCCAGCGCCGCGTCCAGCGCCTTGACCGCGACTGCGGCCAGCAGCGCGGTCAGCAGGATGCCGCACAAGCCGATCAGCACCGCAAGTGCGCGTGTGATCAGGAGCTTCGGCGCGAAATCGCCGTAGCCGATGGTCAAAGCCGACACGAACGCGAAATAGATCGATTCGTGCAACGACCAGCCTTCCAGCACGCCAATCACGAATCCCAGCGCGACGACCGTCGCGAGAAGGCCGGACACGATCGGCCACACGACGCGAAGACCGGTCAACAGTCCGGTCAGAAACGCGCGTCGCAATTTTCGCGAATCCACGGCTCTCCCTTCAAGCACGTTGCACGCTGCGCGACTTGAAACCGATTCCCGCATGGTAACCTGATGGCGTACCGGGCATGGTCGCCGTGCCCATCGCTATCGCGAGGGAACGAACAACATGAAAGTCCTGCTGCCATTGCTGACGGGGGTTTTGTTCTCGTCGATGGCTTCCGCGACGCTGGCGCAATCCAGCCTGCGGGTTACGCCGTATCTCTGGGGAGCGGGTTTCGAAGGCACCGTGGGAGCGTCGGGCAGCGGTGCCGGCATCGCCGGACTGATCGACGTCGACACCGCCTCGCTTTCAGACAGCCTGCGGCTCGCCGGCGGAATGTTGCACGTCAACTGGCGAAACGATCGCTGGTCCGCGTTCGGAGACTGGACGTACGCGAATGCGAAAGCCGACGCGCCGACTCCCTACACGACGCTTTATGCCGGCGTCGACGTCAAGGTGAAGGGCCATATCGTCGAGGGCTACGGCGGCTACGAAGTTACGGGCGCGCGCGACTCGCACGTCGACGTCTTCGCGGGCGCGCGCTACTACACGATGGAAGTGAGCCTGGGCTTGCGCGAAGGCACGTTGCCGGGCGCGCTCGCCACGTCCGACGATAACTGGGTCGACGGCGTCATCGGCACACGCTGGGATACGCGCTTCGCCGAGAACTGGGAAGCGTTCGCGAGCGCCGACGCGGGAACCGGCGGTTCCCGGCTGTCATGGCAGCTCTTCGCCGGCCTCGGCTACCGCTTCGGATGGGGATCGATCGTCGGCGGCTGGCGCCACCTGCACGTCGACGTCGACAAGTCCAACTTCAAGCTCGACGGCGCCCTTTCCGGACCGTTCCTCGGCGCGTCCTTCACGTTCTAGACGGATGGAATCCGGATCGGCGCGCGCCCGCTCACATGCCTTTCTTCGCCTCGAACAGCTCGCGCTTGCACGGCCGCGACAGCTCGCGGAAGTTCGCTTTCAGACATTCCTTGGCCGTCCCCTGGGCGGCGCCGGCGCAATACGTGTGCAGGTCGTCCTCGCACGCCTGCACGACTTCCTTCATCAGCGATGCGGTTTTCGCCATCCCGCTCTCGCACGCCGGCGACAGTTCCCGCTTGTGCGAGCGCAGGCACTCGGCGATGCGCCCCTCGCCTTGCGGCACGCCGGGACAATATTTCTGAATGTCGGGCGCGCACGCCTGCTGCGCCGACCCCGCGGCCACGGCGCCTGACGCGAGCACGACTGCGGCCACGGCGAATATGGTGCCGAGTGCGTTTCGTATCGACTTCATGACCAGACCCTCCCGTGATTTGCCGGCGGTGTGATCAGCGGCCCTGAACGGCATCGAGCCGCGCCTTGAAGTCCTGCGCCCACGAGGCGAGCACCGGACCGACGTCCTCCCACTTGACCGGTTCGCCTTCGACGAATTTCCTGTAGCCGACGCCGGTGATCACCGCCGCCAGCAATGGCTTCTGCGAAACGCTGTCCTCGCATTCGATCTCGGCCGACACGCGCGCGACTTCCGCCGACGTTCCCGTCGCCGCCCTGACCACGGTTAACGCCGCCTTGATCGGGATGATGTCGCGCGGCCGAAACGCCGGGCGCTCGGGCGTCACGCCGGTGATCGCGAAACGGCACGTCGCCACGCCGGGCCCGGGTTGTGTCACGACCCCGTAGTTCGGCGCCAGCACGTGCGCGAAGCTCGATTGATAGATGCCGGCGAGGCGCTCGACGACGTCGGCCGAGAGGCCGCGGTACTGTGCGTCGCGATCGATCCAGATTTCCATCGGCGGCAGCATGAATCGCGTGTACGGCTTGAGCTCGGCGGCCGGCGCTGTCCACGCGTAGCGGCCTTCCTTGCCGGGCACCGGCTGCAATCGCGAGTAGTCCTTGAGAAAGCCGGACGCATTGGGTACGCCGCTGGCGGCGCCCGGCTGCTGCGCCGCGCTGTCGACCGCAAGCGTCGCGAGGAGGAAGCAGGCGAAAACGGCTGTCGTCGTTCGTGGCATCGGTCGATCCTCCGATCACTGCGGCTCCGCGGCTTTCCGGTCCAGCGGCGATTGCTTCAGCGCCGGCAGTCTACCCGAACGCAACCGAAAGTGGGATCGCGAAAGTGGCCGGCCCTTCCGTCCGCTCCAGCGAAGGCGTACCTTCGGTGGTCCTCCAGGAGATGACGCGATGAGCCACGACGAATCGACGCCGCAGGGACCGGATCTCAGCGCAGGCGTTGCCGAGAACGCGCTGGCCGACGGTGAAATGCTCGCCGGTCACGTCGGCGACGACGCCGTCGTTCTCGCCCGAAGCGGCGACGCGTTCTTCGCCGTCGGCGCGACCTGCACGCACTATGGCGGACCGCTCGCCGACGGGATCGTCGTCGGCGACACGATTCGCTGCCCATGGCATCACGCCTGTTTCAGCTTGCGAACCGGCGAGGCGCTGCGAGCGCCGGCGCTCGTGCCGCTTGCCTGCTGGACGACCGAGCGGCGCGATGGAAAGGTCTGCGTGCGAGCGAAGGAGGAGCGCGCAGCGGTGCGTCGTGCGCCGTCGGGCACGAAGATGCCGGAGCGCATCGTGATCGTCGGCGGCGGCGCGGCCGGCTTTGCCGCCGCGGAAATGCTTCGCCGCAACGATTACGACGGCAGCATCACGATGCTGAGCAGCGATGCCGCGCCGCCTGTCGACCGGCCGAATCTGTCGAAGGATTACCTCGCCGGCAACGCGCCCGAGGAATGGATCCCGCTTCGCGACGACACCTTCTATGCGGAGCGCGACATCGATCTTCGTCTCGAACGCACGATCGCGGCGATCGATCCGCGCGCGCGCGAGGTCGTCACTGCCGACGGGAGCCGCATCGGCTACGACCGCCTGTTGCTTGCGACCGGCGCCGAGCCGGTGCGCCTGCCGCTCCCGGGCATGGACTTGCCGCACGTCCATACGCTGCGCACGCTTGCCGATTCGCGCGCGATCATCGCGCAGGCCGCGAACACGCGCGTCGCCGTCGTCATGGGCGCGAGCTTCATCGGCCTCGAAGTCGCCGCGTCGCTGCGCGCCCGCGACATCGAAGTGCATGTGGTCGCGCCCGACAAGCGGCCGATGGAGAAGGTGCTCGGTCCGCAACTCGGCGACTTCGTGCGCGATCTGCACGAAACGCATGGCGTGATTTTCCATCTCGAGAACACGGCGAGCGCGATCGAGCGCGATCGCGTCCTGCTGCCAAGCGGCGCAACGCTCGCGGCCGATCTCGTCGTCGTCGGCGTCGGCGTGCGCCCGCGCATCGCGCTCGCGCAGGATGCCGGGTTGACGATCGATCGCGGCGTCGCCGTCAACGAATATCTCGAGACGAGCGCACGCGACGTTTTCGCCGCCGGCGACATCGCGCGCTGGCCCGACCCGCACACGGGAACGTCGATACGCGTCGAGCACTGGGTCGTCGCCGAGCGCCAGGGACAGACGGCCGCGCTGAACATGCTCGGCGCCCACGAGCGCTTCGAAGCCGTTCCATTCTTCTGGAGTCAACACTACGACATGCCGATCAACTATGTCGGCCACGCCGAGGGATGGGACGACATCGCGATCGATGGCGACATCGCGAAGCGCGACTGCACCCTTCGCTACCGCCGTGGCGGTCGCGCACTCGCGGTCGCATCGATCGGGCGTGACCGCGAGAGCCTGCTCGCGGAACTCGCGATGGAGCGCGACATAGCACACGGTTGAACGGCAATGCAACGATGAAACGATCACTCTGCATGCTTGTCGTCGTGTCGGCGTTCTTCGCCGGCGCAAGCGTTATCGCGGCGGACCGCAATCGCCAGCATCCCGACACCGCGGCGCTGTTCGCGAAGGTCGAGTCGGCCGACGCGGTCGTCGAAGGTCCGGCGAGCGCGCAACACGTGCTGTACGTGTTCTTCGACGCCAACTGCTTCTATTGCCACCTGACGTGGAAGGCGCTGCAGCCGTACGAAGCGGCGGGTCTGCAGGTGCGCTGGATTCCCGTCGCCTATCAGCAGCCGAGCTCGGTCGGCCGGGCCGCGGCGATCGTGCAGGCGCCCGATCGCGCCGCGGCGCTGCGGCTGAACGAGACCGGTTACGACGCGTCGACGTACGACGGCGCCATTACACCGATCGCCGACGTTCCGGCTGCGCTCGCCGCACAGTTCGAAGCGAACACCGCGCTGATGCGCGCGTTCGGTGCGCCGGGCACGCCGCTCGTGGTTTGGAAGACGTCCAGCGGAGCGCCGCGCTACAGGATCGGCGTGCCGCGCCTCTCCGAGTTGCCCGCGATGACGGGATTGCCGCGCCAGGCGATCGACGATCCCGAATTGAAAGCGTTTCGATGAGCATGAACGGGGACGACATTCGCAGCATCGTCGTCATCGGCGCCGGAACGATGGGGCCCGGCATCGCGGCGACGTTCGCGCGCCACGGCTGCGACACGACGTTGTCCGACATCGACGCGAAGCAGATCGACAAGGCCAGAACGTCGGTCGACTTCGTCTTCGGCCTATGGTCCAAAGGCGGCTTCGCAAGCGACGGGGACATCGCGGCTGCGCGGAAGCGTTTGTCGTTCGCCGTCGATGCCGACGAGGCGATCGCACGCGCGGATTTCGTGCTCGAGAACGGACCGGAGCGGCTGGACGTCAAGCGCGCGATTTTCGCGACACTGGCTCGACGCACGCGCGAAACGACGATCCTCGCGTCCGACACCTCGGGCATTCCGATTTCGTTGTTGCAGGACGGCGTCGCGAATCCCGCACGCATCGTCGGCATGCACTGGTCGAACCCGCCGCACCTGATCCCGGTGATCGAAGTCATCAGAGGCCGCGAGACGTCGCAAGGCGCACTCGATGCGACGGTGGCGCTGGTCGAGCGGCTTGGCATGCTGCCGGCGATCGTCGACCGCGACGTTCCCGGATTCGTCGAGAACCGGATTCTCTACGCGATCATGCGCGAGGCTCTGCACCTGCTCGACGAACGCGTCGCATCGGCCGATGCGATCGACCGGATCGTCCGCTGGGGCATCGGCTACAAGCTCGGCGTCGTCGGCCCGCTGCGACTTCTCGACATGGCGGGTCTCGACATCTACACGGCGGTCGCGAGCTACCTCAACAAGGATCTCTGCAACGAAAGCGGCGTCTCGCCGACGGTGACGAGCAGGGTCGGCGAGGGCAGGCTCGGGATCAAGACGCAGGCGGGCCTCTTCGACTACGCGCGCGAGGAAATCGAAGCGCTGGCGCGCGAGCGCGCACGACTGCTCGTCGCATCGAAGAAGGCGCTGCTGAGCTAGCGGATTGCCCTACGCGGCGTTCGCGGCCGTCAGACGGTCGAGAATGATCCGGTGTACCGCGGTCAGGTGCGCGCGCATCGCCGCTTCCGCGCGCTCCGGATCGCGTGCGGCGATCGCCTCCGCAACGCCGTGGTGCTCGCGATCGCGCTGCGCGAGGCGGTTGGGGCAGGACGGGTCGCTGCCCTGGACGCGCACGCGCGCATCGGAGCCGACCTTGCGCAGCAGCGCGTAGAGATCGGCGGCGAGGCCATTCCCGCTCGCGGCCGCGACGAGCTTGTGGAACGCGAGGTCGGCGCTTGCGCGCTGCATGCCGGGCGGCGTCGTCGCGGCGCGCAGGATCCGCGCGATCTCGAGCGGTGTCGCGCGAACCGCGGCGAGCCGCGCGAGCGCCGGCTCCAGCGCCAGGCGCAGTTCGATCACTTCGAGCGGATTCGTCGAGCGGATCAGCGATTCGCCGTCGGCACCGTTCGTGCGCCGCGACGGATCGAGGTCGCCGTGCTCGCGAAGCAGCGCGAGCGCCTGCCTGACCCGATGCCGCTTGACCGCGTATTGAGCCGCGAGCGCTCGCTCGGCGGGCAGCGCTTCGCCGTTCGCGAGCCGCGTCCGCAGCGCGCGGGCAAGCTCCGTAGCGGACGGTGCCTTCGACGCCTCCGGTCGAGCCTGGTTGCGCATTGGTTGCAACTCCGAGGTTTGGCGGATGCTAAACGGCTTTTCGGTCGAGTTCAAGTACGCGCAGTCGATGCGATCGCAGCATGGTGCTAATCTGTTGCGCCAACCAAATTGTTCCTGGTTGCATCTGGTTGACAGGCTCGGGTCCGCTTGGCACTATCGGGCCATTCGACGCGTCGGAGACACGGGACCATGGGCAATCTTCGCGAACTCGAGCTGACGGGCGCGGCGAAGGAAGCGGCGTTGCGCGACCTGTACGCCGAGATCTCGTCGCGCAACATGTTTCCGTTCTGGGCGAAATCGTCGGACGTCGAGCACGACGAGATCCGCCAATTGATGAACGGTCCGAAGCCGGTGCCGTTCCGCTGGAGCTACAAGGACGACATCGAAGGACTCCTGCATCGCTCGGCACAGCTCGTCACCACAGGCGACACCGATCGCCGCTCGCTCGTGCTGGTCAATCCAGGGCTTGCACCCCGCCGGGCGACCGTCAGCACGCTCTACACCGCGTATCGGCTGAACGATCCCAACGAGATCATGCCGCCGCATCGGCATACGGCGAGCGCGATCCGCTTCGGTCTCAGCGGCAGCAGGAACTTCACCGGCGTCGAAGGCGAGAACATCACGTTCGGACCCGGCGACATGGTGCTGACGCCGCGCGACACGTGGCACAACCACGGCAACACGGGCGACGAGCCGGCGATCAACCTGTCGGTGCTCGACTACCCGCTGGTCGAGAACCTGAACGCGCTCGCGTTCGACCATGACTACAGGGAAGGTGGAGTCACGAAGAAAAAGCAGTCCGCGCGCTTTCCGAGCGACTACTCGGCGCGCGTCTACGGCGCGGGCGGTCTCAAGCCGCGCTTCATCGACCATTTTCGCGGCGTCGGCGGCTCGTCGCCGATGTACGTCTACCGCTACGACGCGATGCGCGAACTGCTCGAGAAGCACCGCGACTTCGACGGCAACGCGCACGAGGGGCTGCTGATCGAGTACGTCGATCCGCTGACCGGTGGCCCGGTGTACCGGACGATGACGTTCTTCATGCAGATGGTGCGCCAGGGCGAGACGACGCTGCCGCTCAAGCAGTCGGCGAGCGTGCTCGTCGCGCCGTTCGAGGGACACGGACACGCGCTGATCGATGGCGTGCGTTTCGACCTCGCGCCGTTCGACACCGTCGCGATCCCCGGTGGCCATTGGGTCCAATACGCGAACGAGGCCCGCGATCCATTGATCCTGTTCGTCGCGAGCGACGAGCCGGCGCTCGCGGCATTCGGGCTCCTGACGCGTTACGGCCGCACCGCCGCGGGCGACGTGGTCCGGTTGGCCTGAGCGCATCGCAGGCATGGCGCGCGCGTCGAACACGAAACTCGTCGGCTACATCGATTGTCCCGGCGGCGGCCAGGTCAGCCGCGATGGCGACACGCTGTACGTCTCGCACATGCGACCCCCGGATGGAACGTCGATCTACGACGTTTCCGATCCGAAGCACGCGAAGCTGCTCGCGAAGATCGAAGTGCCGATCGGCTGGCATTCGCACAAGGTGCGCGTCGCGAACGGCCTTATGGTCGTCAACTACGAGAAATTTCGCGACGGCGCACCCGAGTTCGGCGGGGGTCTCGGCATCTTCGACGTGTCGACGCCGTCGAAGCCGCGTCTTCTCTGCAAGTGGCGCGTCACCGGCGAAGGCGGTGGCGTGCATCGCTTCGATTTCGACGGCCGCTACGCATACATCTCGCCGACGGCGGAAGGCTACGTCGGCAACATCATGATGATCCTCGACCTCGCCAATCCGGAGAAGCCGCAGGAAGTCGGCCGCTGGTGGATTCCGGGCCAGCACGTCGCGGGCGGCGAGGACTACCCGTGGAATGATTACGTGAAGCCGCGCTGTCACCATCCGCTGCGCTACGGCGACCGGCTCTACGTCTCGTACTGGCATCACGGGTTCTTCATCCTCGACATTGCCGACCTGTCGAAGCCAATGCTCGTGTCCGGCTTGAACCCGGGCCCCGCGGATCCGCATCCGACGCACACCGCGCTGCGGTTGCCGATGAAGCTCAAGGGTCGCGACATCATGCTCGTCGCCGACGAGGACGTCGCGAAGCTGCGGCCATCGCCGCCGGCGTTCGCATGGGTCTACGACGTGACGTTCGAACGCCAGCCGATGCCGATCGCGACGTTCCAGGTACCGGGCCTCGATCCCGACGGCGCGCCGCAGCCGCCGATGATGGGCTGCCATCAGCCGTCGGAGCGCTTTCACGGCACGATCGTGCCGTTCGCGTGGTTCGCCCGCGGCTTGCGCCTCGTCGACGTGAGCGACCCGTTCGCGCCGATCGAGGTCGGCTGCTACGAGCCCGACGCGCCCGAAGGCTACGCAATCCCGTCGTCGAACGACGTCACGGTCGATCCGTCCGGGCTCATGTACCTGATCGATCGCCAGCGCGGCTTGAGCATCGTCGAAAGCCGCGTATCGTGAATCGCGACGCCATGGAACGTCACGAATGAGACCATCCAGAATCGAGGTCTACGGCAAGAAGAATCCGAACCTGCCGTTCCACCCGGCCGTACGCGCGGGCGACTACGTCTACGTGTCGGGGCAGGTGGGCAAGGACGCGAACGGCAACATGGTCGCGGGCACGATCGAGGAGGAAACGCGCGCGGCGCTCGAGGCGGTGAAGCGCGTGCTCGCCGACGCGGGCTGCGAGCTTTCGGACGTCGTCAAGGTCACGACGTACCTCGAGGATGCGCGCGACTTCGGCCGCTACAACGGCGTGTTCAAGGAATATTTCCCCGACGGGCGCATCGCGCGCACGACGGTCGAGGCGAGGGCGGTGATCAGCACGAAGATCGAGATCGACTGCATCGCCTACAAGCCGCTCTGAACGGTTTCACGACGACGCGAAGGACAACCACGATGATCGAACTCCTGGGCCGGGCGACGTCCGGCAACGTGCAGAAGGTGATCTTCCTGCTCGAGGAACTCGAGCTTGCTTACGAGCGCAAGGATTACGGACGGCAGTTCCAGAACACGACGACGCCCGAGTACGCGGCGATGAACCCGATGCAGAAGGTGCCGACGCTGGTCGATGGCGATACGGTCGTCTGGCAGTCGAATACGATCCTGCGCTATCTCGCGAACAAGACGAAGAGTCCGCTCTATCCGGCCGATCCGGCGCCGCGCTCGCAAGTCGAGCGCTGGATGGACTGGCTGCTGGCTGAACTCAACCCGGCCTACCTCGCCGGCTTTCGCGACGCGAAGAAGGCCGAAGGCGAGCGCGCGCCGGACACCGCGACGAACCTCGCGAACGAGTTGAAGCTGCTCGAAGGTGCGCTCGCGAAGTCGCCGTGGGTGGCCGGCTCGCAGTTCTCGCTCGCCGACGTCGCACTCGGCCCGATCGTCAAGCGCTGCATCGCGTTTCCGCTCGGCCTGCCGGCGATGCCGAAGACGCAGGCGTGGATCGCCGAGTTGCAGAAGCGGCCGGCCTTCCAGAAGGCGACGGCAACCGGTTGACCGGCGCGAGCCCCGGAGCATCGATGGCGGCACCGGACATCGCGGCGAACGCGCCGGCGCACATCGTCGCGCGCGGTGTGTGCGTCGACTTCACGGTCCGCGGGCGCACGACGCGCGTGCTGAACGGCGTGAATCTGTCCGTCCCGAAGGGCGGCTTCGTCTCGCTGATCGGCCCGTCGGGGTGCGGCAAGAGCACGCTGCTCAAGGTGCTCGCCGGCTTGCTGCCGCCAACCGCCGGCGACGTGTCGGTTGCCGGCGTTCCGCCGATCGAAGCGGTGCGGCAACGGCGCATCGGCGTCGTGTTCCAGGAAGCGACGCTGCTGCCGTGGAAGAACGCACACGACAACGTCGCGCTGTTGATGCAGGTCGCGCACGCGGGTCGCGGCGCCGACGAGATCCGTCAGCGCGCCGCCGACATGCTGCGGCTCGTCGGCCTCGAGCGCGCCGCCGACAAGCGCCCTGCGCAATTGTCGGGCGGCATGCGCCAGCGCGTCTCGATCGCGCGCGCCCTCGCGCTCGATCCCGAAGTGCTGATGATGGACGAGCCGTTCGGCGCGCTCGACGCGATCACGCGCGAGGAGATGAGCGATTTCCTGCTCGAGATCTGGGAGCGGACGAAGAAGACGATCGTGTTCGTCACGCACGCGATCGACGAGGCGGCGTTCCTGTCCGGCGAGGTGATCGTCATGGCGTCGAATCCGGCGCGGATCATCGAGGCGCTGCCGATCGGCCTCGCGTATCCGCGAAGCGAGGAAAGTTATGCGGCCCCCGAGTTCGCGCGCGCCACGGCGCGGCTGCGCCGGCTCCTCAAGGAAGGCCATCGGCAGGCGCTCGCCGCGTGATGGGAACGATCGTGAACGACCGGGCGGCAAGCGTTCCCGCGGCAAGCGTCGACAAGCCGCCGCCCGCGGGCCTGCGCGCACGCGAGGCGGTGTCGGGCGTCATGCCCGCGCTGGCGCTGTTCGCCGGCGTGATCGTCGTCTGGGAAGCCGTCGCGCGCGTCTTCAACGTGCCGCAGTTCGTGCTGCCGCCGCCGACGGCGATCGTCCATGTTCTGCTCGCGCACCAGCGCGACCTCGGTTACGCCGCCTGGGTCACCGCGCAGGAAGTCGTCTGGGGCTTCCTGTTGTCGGGCCTGATCGGCGCGGGCGTCGCGCTGGTGATCGCGCGCTTCACGACGTTCGGCCGCGCGCTTTATCCGCTCGTCGTGCTGTTCCAGAATGTGCCGAAGGTCGCGCTCGCGCCGCTCTTCATCCTGTGGTTCGGTTTCGATCTCGCGCCCAAGGTCGTGCTGATCGTCGTGATCGCGTTCTTTCCGGTTGCGATCAACATGCTCGCCGGTCTCACGACGGTCGACGCGAACCTCGTCGCGCTGATGCGCTCGGTCGGCGCGAGCCGCAACGTGATCCTCTGGCGCATCCAGCTTCCGAACTCGCTGCCCTATTTGATGGCTGGCCTGAAGGTCGCGATCACGCTCGCGGTCATCGGCGCGATCGTCGGCGAGTTCGCGGGCGCGCAGGCCGGTCTCGGGTACATGATCCAGTTCGCATCGACGCAGATGCAGACGGCGCTCGTGTTCGCGGCGCTCGTCGAGGTGTCGGTGCTCGGCATGCTGTTCTATTACGCGATCGAATGGATCGAGCGACGCTACATCGACTGGATGCCGCACACGGCGTGAGCGGGGCCGGGCCGCGTTATCGTTTCCGGCGATCGACCATCGACAGGAGGGGCGAATCATCATGATGACGAGGAGATGGAGCAGTTGGTGGTCGGCGCTCGTCGCCGGCACGGCGCTGGCGGTTGCGGGTGTCGGCGCGCAGGCGGCCGACCAGGTGTCGGTGCAGCTCGATTGGCTGGTGCGCGGCGACCACGCGATGTTCTTCGTCGCGCGCGACAACGGCTACTTCAAGGAACAGGGGATCGACGTCACCGCGATCCGGAAGGGAACCGGCTCGGTCGACGCGCTGAAGCTCGTCGCCAACGGCAACGCCGAATTCGGCTTCGCCGACCTGCCGACGCT
>Ga0068856_100000784_pt1 | contig 34435 bp, 35 predicted proteins | sample KBSCornC62_FD_66595 | JGI IMG/M metagenome (GOLD analysis project Ga0068856, IMG submission 66595) | Corn rhizosphere microbial communities from Kellogg Biological Station, Michigan, USA - KBS Corn C6-2 | ecosystem: Host-associated > Plants > Roots > Rhizosphere > Soil ...
GCCCTTGGCTATGGCGCCCGCGACACCCCCGCTGTCGTGGTGAACGTCACCCAGAAACTGGACGATAATGCGGACCAGCTGGTTCACTTGCTTAGGAGGAAGAAGGCGCAGGTACTAGAGGGTGAATCAGCCGCCTTCAACGACATTGAGGGCTAGCCCGCCGCCCTTGGCGGCCGTCATTTAACTGCGGAATTTGGAGATCATCATGAGTAAAGGTAATGGCAGGGCGTGCATCAAATACGCCTCCCCGCTGTCGAGGTTCTCGAAGGGGAAGGCCACCCGCCTCTCCGGTCGGGGGCTAGTGGAAGAGCCGGCCCAGCCCGTCCCCACCGCCGACGCACCGCTGCGCCTACACCAGAAGCTTGCGAGGCAGAAATGAAGCCGCTCTACCGCCAAGCAGCCGCCGGCTTCGGCCCGGCCATCCCAGTCGACTACCGCTCCGTCCCCTTCGCTGTCGGCGTGATGGGTATCCTGTCGTCGAACGGCTCGCTTACCTGGGGCGTTCAGCATACTCTCGATGATCCGGGCCCGGAGGGGTCGCTGCCAATCAGCTATTCCCAGACCACCACTACCATCACTGTCACTGATAGACGAGTGGTCTCCGGAGTCGCTGGCCACGGCCTGAGCGTAGCGGATTCCGTCTTCCTGCGAGGCATCTCCGGCACCCCCGACGGCAACTATCAGATTGCCTCCGTCATCAGCCAATCGCAGTACACTGTCACCTCCGCAGTTTCTCAGACTGCCGCCGGAAACGGAAGCGCGAACAATTTTCGCTGGGATACCCACGTCTCTCTCACCGGCCAGACAACCAGGGCCGACGGCAACTACGCCTTCCCTGTTCGTGCTATCAGACTGAACGTGAGCGCATATACTGCTGGATACATCGACCTGATCATTCTCCAGGGCTGGCTCTAATGCATGCCATTATCACCAGCGGCTTTCGGATGATCCAGGCTCCGCCGTCATCCCCGTTGGCCAGCTATCTCACATGGATTCCTGATCCCTCCCCCGGTGTAACTGGCTACAATATAGGTATTCGAACCAGCGCTAATCCGCCTGGCACCTATCCGTTGATCCTGGCGGTGGAGGGACAGCCAACCTCTCTCGTCCTCCTCTCCGATATCAATCCTCCTCTCTCTTCTGGCAACTATGTGGGGGCAGTGCAGTCTACATTTGCCTCCAGCGTCGGGCCCTGGTCGGCGGAATTCCTCTTCAGTGTAGCATAAATGATGCGTAAGCTAATAGCCCTCTTCCTCCTCTTCGCCACTGCCCCAATCGGCGCACAGCCGGGTAGCCTGACCGGCGGCCAAGCGCCTGCTACCCTAAGTCTCGCCGGCATTCATGTCTCTGGCAACCGTATAGTGAACAGTCTCGGCCAGGGAGTATCCCTGCGAGGGGTGAATAAGTCTGGTACCGAGTACCAGTGCTTGAGCACTACTGGCACTGCAGTATTCGACGGCCCCGCCGATGCCTCAGATGTCGCCAACCTCACGGCCTGGGGCGTGAATATCGTTCGTCTGCCGCTGAACGAGCAGTGTTGGCTTGGCATCAACAGCATGCCTAGGTCGAATTACACCAGCGCCTTCTACCAAAACGCCATTGTCAACTATGTGAATCTGCTGAGCGCCGCCAACATAGCGACGATTATTGACCTCCAGTGGGCGGCCCCGGGGGTGATTCAAGCAGGTACTGGCGCTCAGCCTCTCATCCCCGTTCCCGACCTCGACCACGCGCCTGCCTTCTGGACCTCCGTCGCTAACACCTTCAAGAACAACAGCCGAGTGCTGTTCGATCTCTACAACGAACCGTATCCGGACAATAACCAGAATACCACGGCGGCCTGGACCTGCCTGCGGGACGGTTGCCTAGCAACCTACCCAAACGATGGCAGCACCTATACCTCCGTTGGTACCCAGTCACTCGTCAACACCATTCGCGCCACTGGCGCAACCAACATCATCATGGTGCCGGGCGTTCAGTTCACTAATGTCTTGGCTCAGTGGGTGTTGTATAAGCCAACTGATTCTGCGAACAACCTAGTCGCCTCCTGGCACAGCTACAGCGATCAGATCTGTGTACCGCAGTCCTGCTGGGACTCCCAGATCGCCCCCGTCCTCGCAAACGCCCCGCTAATCACCGGTGAGCTGGGCGAGCGAGATTGTGCTCACACTTACGTAGATCCGCTGATGGTCTGGCTTGACGCCCGTTACGGCCACTATCTAGGTTGGGCGTGGAACACCTATAACTGCTCCAGCTTCCCTTCCCTCATTGCAGATTACAGTGGGACGCCGACCAGCTTCGGTGTAGGAATGCGGGATCATTTCCTGGCGGCACAGGGCCTGACCCCGCCCGTTCAGCCTCCTCTTCCTTACTTCAACAACGGAGTATTCCCTTACGGCATCTCTGTTGGGTCAAACAGCAGTTATCTCGCCTCCGACGGAGTTACCTACTTCGCCGACGTAGCTGCTAGTGGGCTAGATCTGAGCATGCAGTTCTTCATCCCTTATACCACAAATCACTCCATCACTGGTACCCCCGATCCTACTCTCTTCCAAAGCGGGCGGTACGGGAACTTCGGTATCTGGACCATAAACGTCCCGAATGGCACCTATACAGTTACCCTAAGTGCTGCCCCAGTCACCGCATTTACCCAGTCGGTCTTCGCCGACCCCTCCACTGCCTCAATCAACAACGCTGGTGAATTTGGTCAAGACCAGGCGATAAACGGCAACGTAGTACGTGCATGTGCGTGGAGCAGCTTCAGCGGCACGAATGACTCTCCTTACAGCCCTCCGGACTCGGGCGGCACTCATAACTCCTGCCTCCGCATCACCAGTACTCCGGTTCCTTCAGTAGATGCAGCTGTCACTTACAGCTACACAATTACTACTACGAACCAGCAGCTTAAGATCCAGACCTCTGCTTCCTTCGGCGGTGGCAGGAAGACCATTCTGAACGCCATCCGCATTGATCAGCAGAGCATCGCCCCTCCGCCTACTATCCCCACCGGCCTGGCAGCCACCGGCGGCAATGCGCAGGTGAGTTTGAGCTGGAATACAGTGAACGGTGCTAGCTTCTACAACATCTACCGAGGCCTGGCCTCTAGGGGATTCTTCCGCCAAATCGCTCAGAGCACAACGACTTCGTACGTAGATCTGAGCGTACTCAACAATAAGACCTATTACTACATCATCTCCGCCGGAAACGCGACTGGGGTTAGTGGGAAGACCTCCGTCGTCAGCGCTACTCCAACACTCCCGCCCCCCAGCGCACCTACCGGCGTAGGAGCTTCATCTGGCAGTGGGCAGGTAGTGATTTCGTGGACGGCTAGCTCGGGGGCGACCAGCTATAACGTCAAGCGTTCGTTGGTGAACGGCGGTCCTTATTCCACCATCGGCTCCGTCAGTATCTCTCCTTACGTCGATTCGGGGCTGACGAACGGTACTACATACTACTATGTAGTATCGGCAGTAAACGCTTGCTGCGAGAGTGCAAATTCCGCACAGGTGAGTGGAACCCCGGTGGCCGGCGGCGCTACGGGCGTATGGACGAATGTCACTCCTGGCAACGTAGTCCTCCTTACCGACCCCGGCTGTGGTAACTTTGGCATAGAATCGGTAGGCGCTGACACTACTCACCCAGGAACGCTGTATTTCGAAGCGCATTGCCAGGGCCTCTGGAAGTCCACTGACTACGGGATCACCTGGAGCGGCCCCATCAATACTGGAACGAACGGGTCGAGTGCAGGGAACTGTGCTGGAGGCATCACAGTCGTCCCGACTGCGAACCTGCCTACCATTTATGAGACCTGCATTCGGGGTTCGGTGGTGGGCTTGTGGAGGTCTATCGATGGAGGGGTGAACTGGGTGAACCTGAGTGCCGGCCTCACGCCCCCGCTACCCAGTGGCCGTCCGGACATCTATCCCGTCTCTGTCGACCCCTACAACAACAACCACCTGCTCGCCTGCGGTCATGAGCAGAATTTTCTGATTGAGAGCACAGATGGTGGTGTAACCTGGGTAAACAAGACGATGCCCACCAACCCCTCTGGCGGCGGCACAGCATTCACCTTCTTCATCGACGATGGTAACGCTACAACTACCGCCAACCATTGGCTGTGGATCATGCAGGGTACGGGCGGCGGCCCGGGCACCTACATCACCACCAACGGTGCAGCGAGCTGGACCAACACCAGCAACATCAACCACCCCCATGGAGATTCTCAGATCTACCAGCCTGACAAAAACGGCGTGGTTTACGAAGCTGGAACGAACTCGACTGGTATCTGGGGCGTCTACCGCAGCACTGATTATGGCCTAACCTGGACCCACGTCGGCTCTAGTGTAACAGAAGCTCTCGTGTGGGGGACGAGTAAGAATGTCTATTCCATCTATGGATGGTCCGCTGGCAGCACGGTGCAGGTTCAGCCGAACTTCATTTCCGCCCCGCAGCCTGGTATTACTGGTTGGGCGAATGCCTCCGGTGCACCTGCTAACTTCCTCGGCGGCCCGCATCAGGTCGCGGTTGTAAACGATGGGTCCCATAATGTCTTCCTAGGGGCGATGGGCAACAGTGGCGTTTGGAGATACATAGAGCCCTAATATGGCAATCAACTTAGGCTCCTTCGCTCATACCCATTCGACTCCCTTCGGTAGCTCTACTACCGCAACGACAGGATCAGTAACAACTGCAGCGAGCGGCAGCACATTCGTAATCTGCACGAATACCAAGTCGCAAACGATATCGAGTGTTACTGATAGCAAAGGAAACACTTATGTGCAGAAGGCAAGTGGGACGCTGTTCAACACCGCCAACATCTACGTCTGCGATGGGGGGACGGGCGGTTCAGGACACACCGCCACCCTCACCATGTCTGCCGCCGACTCGTTCTGCTTCTTCTTCATCGAGCTTACCGGAGCCGCCAACCCCAGTGTGGACGTAACCGGCAACGGCAGCAATAATGATTCTGGTCTTACTACCGTCACTGGCGCTTCCGTAACAACTACTTTCGCCCCAGATCTCATCCTCTCCCTCATTGGATGTTTCGGCTCAACCGCTACGATCACCGATTCAGGAACCGGATTCGCATTCGTAGACAAGGACGTCACCGACGGCGTCCCTGCTGGGGCCGTCTCTTATGCCATAAAGTCCGCTACCGGAACCTATTCCGATACTTATACGCAGGGTACAGGGAACTTTAACTCTTTCGCTGCCGTCGCCTTTAAGGAGCAGGGTGCTGGCGATACGCTAATGGGCCAGGCGTGGATGTGATATGGGAACCTTAGCGAGACAAACGGTCGTCAGTCCCCCTAGGCCAGCGCCAAGGCTGCTCTTCGACTTCGTTTCGCAGAATCTTACCCTAATCACTCCTCCCTTGTCGGCAGGGAATCCGCTGTCCCAGTTTGACACTACACCTCCCGTCCGCCGGGCGGTGCGCAATCCGGGCATCTACGACGTAGTTCAGAACTACACCGTCCGTCTTATCCCAAGTTCTACGCTGGCGATGAAGCGTCAGGTAGTCTTCAACCCGCCGTTCCGCCCAGGGCGGCTGAGATTCGACTTCGCTCCGCAGAACATCCTCCTGAATCTGAGCTTCGCACCGCCGGTTCAGCCACCTTTCCAGCAAGATCTCTCGGGTCGGCGGGCACCAGCTCCCATAAATCCCGGCCTGTACGATGTAGTGCAGAACTACACCCTGCGTACTCCTATTACTACTACCCCGCAGCCAGCCTTTACCCCCGTGCTGCATGAACTAGTGCCTAGGCGTCCCTGGAACCCCATACTATACGAGTCACAGATTGCCTTCGCAGTCCAGAAACAGACCTCTAGCTTCCCGCCCTTCGCCAGCTTGGTCGCACCGCGAGTACCAGTGATTGGAAGGCAGGGCTTGCTGCCCGTGCTAGAGCAGAACTTGCTCAATACTCTGCTGAATGGCGTCGGAGACAGTCCTTATGTGCCCGTTGACGTCAGCGATAGTAGGGGCCCCGCGCCTCGCTTGCAGGTAGAACACCTCCGCAACACTATACTTTTCAGCGGCACTGGCCTCCGGCCACCAGGAAACATCACCCCTGACTACGTCTATCCGCCTGTCAAGCGTATCGACTACACAATCACCGTGCGAGGCTTCCTCACCTCTACCGTTTCCTCTAAGCCCAACTTCCCGCTGTCGCAGGATCTTCCGCCAAGCGGGTTCCGTCGCAATCCGGATCTGTATACCTCATACAGCCCTAATATCTACCGCATACTGGCTTCAGTAAAGCCGCCGGTTAGCTACTCCAGCCACGATATTCGCCCCCGTCCCATCTATAACTTGGCCCTCGTCCTCTTCCAGCCTATTACTTTCGCCCTAACCGCCCCGCCAACTTTTGTTCAGGGTATCCCGAACTTAGCCTACAACATCAACAACGGAGTTCAAACCTATGACACTAGCTTCGCTTTCGCCGGTACGGTCACCTCTTACACCATCGCCCCTGCACTAGATACAGGATTCTCCTTTAACAGCGTAACGGGCGTACTAACTGTCAACACCGCAGTAGCGAGCGTCGCTACTCACGGTCCTTATACTATTATCGCCTCTAATGGAAATGGTAACACGTCCAGCAATGCGTTTACCATTTTGATTAGTGCTGGTAACTATAAGGTTGATGGTCCGAGAGTAACCCTCTCGACCACCGCCCTCTCTACTACCTACGGCACTTCGGGCCCGAACGTCACTCGGGATAAGCCAAATTCAGAGGATATCTCCTGATGAGCAGCAAGAAGAGATTCGAAGGATACCTCCTAACCGACCACCGGTCTGGTCCGGGAGTGAACTTCTACAGCTCCGCCCTTCGGGGCCCGGTCGTCTATCCAGGCGACAAGCTAGTCGAGCAAGCCACGCTTTGGTGCTGCCACTGCAGCGCAAACTTTCTTCCGAACCCAGATCGCGACAGGCAGCGAGAATACTGCCGTTCTTGCGATAAGTATCTCTGCGATCCTTGTGCGCGTACAGCGAAGAAACCTGGTTACACTCACCGCTCTTTTCATGACATCGCTGCGATGGTCAGTAGCGGAAGGTGGACAATTGTCGGTCCTGTTTCGGACCAAAACTTAATTCCTAACTTCATCGAGGTTTAATTGCCATGGCTAAGCGTATTTTCCAAGTTGTCAACTGGACTCCGACCGCTACGGCGGACGCCTCTGCGCTCGCGAACGCGACGTACTGCGCACTGAAGGGCGGCTCCAGTACCCAGCTCCTCTGTGTCCTTGAGATCATGGTCTCAGGATTTGCCGGAGCGAGCTCCCCCACCATCCTGCAGTGGGCACGGGCAGGCACTATCGAGACCACGCCGACTGCGCTGGCGGCCCCCAACTCGGACGGCCCGGCGCATCCGTCCACCGCAGCGTTGGCCGCAGTACCCGTCAGCTTCGTAGCTGCGGCGACCGGCCCCCAGCGCTCGTCCGCTACTACCGACGCCAGACTCGACATGGGTCTGAACGCCTTCGGTGGCATCAAGCGGTGGGTAGCCGCGCCTGGTGCTGAATGGTGGATCTTGGGCAACACCGCCTCCGGCGGCGAGTCCATCCTCTCCGCCTTCAGCGGTGGTACTGTGGGGGCAATCAGCTCTCACGTTGAGTACGAGCCTCTGTAAATGCGGCTCAAACAGGCACAAGGGGGGTTGTCGCTATACCCGACAATCAACCCGTCACCTCCAACACCCCCTCCGCCGGTGGTGCCGAGACCCTTTGTGCCTGTTGATTTGGCAGTTTCGTTCAGGAAGAGTGGACAGTCTAATGCTCTCACTGGTATCCAGCAGGCGCTTAACATCCCTCTCCTAATTCCACAGACCATTCCAGACTTGGGAGCTACCCGCATTCACCCTGGCCATGGTTTCCACATGGACAACCAGTTCTTCCCGGGGAACCAGGTTTCGACACTGCAGAGCGCCATCTCTTCCATCGCGAACCCGGTCAATAAGGTAAATCGGGTCAACATCAACTTCACCTGGTCTGCCATCTCTGACTCCGCCCTGACCGGTGGCAAGCAGACCTTCAACACCTTCCGAAATAATCTCACTACGATCCTGAATATCCTCCGTGCTCAGACGCAGAAGAAGGTCTACCTATCCTGCAAGTTTTGGCAAGGGGCATTCTATGCTACCCATAGCGGGACTACGACTTCTGTCTCAGGGAACACGATTACCGACTCAGCAGGGTTTGGTAGCACGGGATGGACCTTCTGCAACATTGGGGGGCATACTTATCCAGTCAGTTCTAGCACAACGACCACGGCTACGCTGACAGGATTCTCTGGAGGTAACGGAAACTACCTTCTCGGAAAGCAAAAAGCCGTCGATACGTCCTATTGGCCCGCCTGGATGCCCTCGAGCTGGATCAACACCTTCTTCCAGACTAATACTAATGCCCGGGCACAGCTGGATAGCGACAATGCGGCGATGTGGGCTGCAAAGCAAGAGATGTATCTCGGGGCCTTCGACGTCATCCAGCAACTCGACACCGACAACCGGATTGATCTCTTCGCCACTGCTGATGAAAGCATTGATGCGAATGTAGACATCAATGGCGCTTCCATCCAGAATGATACGAACTATCAGACAAAGTTCATCGCCCTGCACATCGCCCTTCGCCAAGCCTTCGCTCCACGGATGGTCTGGTGCCCGGCATCCTACTTCGCGACGAATGAGGTGCCAGGGCTGACGGCTCTGTACCAGCAGCTCGAAGCCGCCGACCCGGGCGGGTTCGGCTACGGCGGCCCGGATACGCCGCTGTTCGGTGTCCATGGTACTTCTACTGCCTGGTACACCACCTTCCTCCAGCTCATCGCCGGCAACGTCGGTTCGCTGGGAGATATCCGAGACCAAGTATTCAAGATAGGCAATTCGGAAGGCCCGGGGCTCGGAACCGGCTCGAGCTTTGCGAATTGCCCACCGCCTCTCGGCACAGCCCAGGCAACCTTTGTAGACGCCTGTACTCGCAACTCCGTCCCTGCCGTAGGCGCTCGTCCTGCACACACCGGCATGGGCTGTCAGATTATGATTTGGCCGTGGCAGCAGAGATTCTGCCTCAAGTCCTCCGACCTCCTCACCGTCATCAACGCTAATAACGGCGCGGTCGGTGCCCTTCCACCTGGCAGTTGGGATACTTCACCGTAATGGCAGGCTGGGCATTTCGCAGTATTGGCGTCCCGGGCACTTCGTTTAACGCGAATGTGACGCCGGGGCAGCCTGCCGGTATTCAGCTGAACGACCTGCTCATCATCGCTACCTGCGAACTGCTCGGCAGCAACGCTCGTCCCGTCGTTCCCGGCTGGCTCGATATCACCGTAGCGGTACAGTGGACCGTCGGCTGTGCCGTCTACGCAGCAATCGCCGCCGGCAACGATCCGATGCCTGCGATTCCGAGCTGGGGGAACCAGTTCCAAGTGGCAGTCTGCCTCTGCTACAGTGGGGGACCGAACATCCTCACTGGCCTGGTTGATCCGGTAAGCAACGATCGTGGATACAACCGAGTAGGCGCACTGGTGTGGAGCTCTATGAGTGCCCCGGCGAACGATCAGTCCCTGATCCTCGCGATTAACTTCGGCAACACCCTGGGTAATCCGTCCCCGGTCGCGACTGAAGCTGGTGGCTTAGTTGGCTTCACCCGCCGACTCACTCACTGGCCGAACGCTAACCGCCCGACGATAGTGATTGATGAGCTAGTACAGCCCTCAGCGGCACCCGTCAGTACTCCCAGTATGACCATGAACTTCACTGAGGCCTCTTCACAGCCCGGCCGCAGCACGATGTTCGCCTTAGTTCCTGCGGTGATCACCGGCACACCACCTGGTGATGACGAATTCCCGCACAAGCTCTTCGGCGCCGCTAGTCCGTCCTCCCTGCATGAATTCTGGCAAGTACCAGCGACCATTCTACAGGTCCCACCACTGCAGATTCCTCCCAGCGACCTAGATATGCCCGCTTACCTACTGCGAGCAAGGTCGAATGTACAGTTAGGGATTGAGCAAGGCACCCCCGCTACCCTTCGAGGCCAGGATCGGGTGCTGATTCCGACTGATTGGGGATACGAATGGGATGCTCAGCAGCTCTCCGCCGCCTTGCGAGGTGTAGAAAGGGGCCTCAACGCCCTCGACATAGTTACCCTGACCAATTATCCGCCTTATCTAGAGTTTAACTGGATACCGCCCCTCGGACCTAGGCAGTGGAACAGGGGCTTTGAGCGAAGTATAAATCTGAACCTCTTGGGCCAGGATAACATCCCTCTCGGCGCACTGCATAATTTGCAGTGGGACCCGCCATTAGGCGCTCGGCAACCGGCTGTGAATCGAGGCTTCGAGGCGTATGGCCTAGCTCTCTTTTACACCATCCCTCTCAAGCCGCCTCTCTGCGGCGAGTGGCCCCTGCCGCTTCGTCTCAGGATACCTGTCGCAGACTACATCCAGGGTACGGCACCAATATTGCTGGCCTCACTGACAGTCTTCCCGGCATTTGCTCCCTTGCAGGACCTGCCGACGAGTAGACGAGCGGGGCCGGCTTCTATATTCGATCATCAGGAGACGCAATGGGCCCTTCTATTCAGCAACCTAGCGCCGCCGTTTGGTGCGCAGTTGATAGAGCAGATAGTTGTCCGTCAGCGGTCTCGTAATCTCTTCAGCATCACCGAGCGGAACCAGTTCCTGCAATCAACTGGTCCAACGCCTCCACCAGGTTCTCTAGGAGTCCGCCACGTGGGTAGAATTATTATTGAGCCTATCAAGATTGGAGAGGCGCCATTCATACCGTTCGACTTCATCTCCGGGATGGAGAGCCCAACGGAGGTGGTAGTGTCAGCTACTACCACCTGCACTCTCTACTCTGGCACTGACCCGTCTCCACAGTCCATCATCGTAGGGGCTGCTACGGTCCAGGGAACTTTAGCTATCCAGAAATGCCTCCCAACCATCGTCGGTAATATCTACGACCTTACATGCACCGCGATCACCAGTGGTGGGCAGCAGTTAATTCTCGACACTTATCTTGCGATCGTTCCGAATCTGCCATGAAACTTCTGACCGCTGAGCATATCGAAGCATTCGCAGGTGTCTACCTAGCGGGGCGTTATGATCAGCCTCAGCCGACTCCTGAATTCCATCGTGAATGCTGGGCTCGTTATTGCAGCTCTCATCCTGCTTGTGCTACTGCTGCCCCTCGCAATCATGCTAAGTCTACTGGCCTCACCCACGACTTCACGCTCGCAAACGTCTGCCTCGGAGTAGAAGACTATGTGATCATCGTCGGCGCTAGCGAGGAGATGGCCTGTGAGCATCTTGGAGATATGGCGACGGAGCTGGATGAGAACGAGCTCCTCCGGCGCGACTACTGTATCAAGAGCTTCATCAAGCGAACTACCTCCGACATCATTGTGGAGAGGACAGATGGAACGCAATTCCGAATCCTTGCACGTGGTAGTGAACAAAAGATTCGTGGCCGTAAATGGCATGGAAAGCGCCCTGGACTTATCGTGGCAGATGACCTGGAGGATGATGAACAGGTTGAGAATAAGGATCGTCGCACGAAGTTCCGTAAGTGGTTCTTTCGTGCTTGTAAACAGGCTCTGCGTGACGGAGGCAGAATTCGTGTCCATGGGACCATCCTTCACATCGATTCTCTGCTAGCACGGTTGATGAAGAATCGCTCGTGGGACTCGCGGCGCTATAAAGCGCATAAATCGATGAATGACTTCAGCGAGATCCTGTGGGAGGAGAAGTTCCCCGAGGCACGCCTCCGTGCGATCAAGCAAGAGTTCGTAAACGAAGGCGACTCGGCGGGCTATTCGCAGGAGTACCTGAACGACCCACAGGACGATGATGATAAGTACTTGCACGCCGAGTGGTTCGTGCCGATGACTGATGAGGATCATCAGCTCTTCAAGCGCTTCGCCTGCGGAGTAGACTTTGCGCTGAGCAAGAAGAAGAAGGCTGATCGAACCGCCTTCGTGGTTGGGGGGAAAGATCTGCGCAACATCACCCACATCGTAGACGTGCGTGCAAACAGGATGGACAGCTTGCAAATCATTGAGATGTTCTTTGAGATCCATGAGGCTTGGCAGCCTCGCTTCTTCGTCGAGCACGGGAAGGAGTGGCTGGCGATTGAGCCGATTCTGCAGAAAGAGATGCTTAGCAGGAACAAGTTTCTCGACATCGCCGACTCACTTGTACCGGTGGATGATAAGAAGGTTCGCGGCCGCCCGTTCCAAAAGCGGATGAAGACCCGCGCTTGCCGCTTCGACACCATGGCGGACTGGTTCCCGGAGTACAAGGAAGAATGCCTGATGTTCACCGGCAATGCGGATGCAGAGAAAGATGACCGCTTTGATGGTACTGCTACTCTCTTTATCGGCCTGGAACATGATCCTGAGCTGGAGGATGGAGATGAGAGATCGGAGGAAGAAGAGGCTTTCGAGCGAGAGAGCGACTTCTGGCGGAACAGCGGCGACGGTCGATCATCGATAACTGGATACTAACCATGCTAAATTTGACTAAACGCCTGACCGTTAACCAAGAGATGATCGACGCCCCGAACCTCTGCGGACGGTTTGGTGATGAAGACTGTACAGCGATCGCCTCGTTGATCTACCGCGGCTATCAGATCGATAAAGAGTCTCGTGCGCAGTGGGAGGTGCGGATGGAGGCGGCAATGAACCTGGCTATGCAGGTCGCCGTGGCGAAGAACTTCCCCTGGCCAAACTGCTCGAATGTGGTGTTCCCGCTGGTCACCATCGCTGCCCTCCAGTTCTCCGCCCGTTCTTACGCCGCCATTGTCCAGGGTAATAACGTCGTCCGATACAAGACCGTGAATGGGGAGGATAAGCTCGCTGTCGATCGCGCTAAGCGCATCGGCAAGCATATGAGCTGGCAGGTCCTCGAAGAGGACGAGGCGTGGGAAGAGCAGCATGACCGCCTCCTAATCAATCTCTCCATCGTCGGCTGCAACTTCATCAAATCGTACTACGACGCCTCGAAGGTTCATTCCGTCGGCGTGCTAGTGATGGCAAAAGACCTCATCATCGACTACCATGCGGAGAGCGTAAGTGCAGCGGCCAGAGTTACCCACCGCTTCCCCTTATACCGCAACCAGATGCGAGAGCGAATGCTGCGGGGAACCTTCGTGGATTGCACAGATGAGGCGTGGTTTAAAGGACCTCCCGCCTCGCAGCAAACGCAGGCGCAGATCGATGCAGACAGACGACTGGGTAGATCACCTCCCCTGGGCGATCACGACACTCCGTTTTACCTATTGGAGCAACACTGCTGGCTAGACCTCGATGGCGACGGCTACGCCGAGCCCTACATCGTAACCGTGGAGGAGTCTAGTAAAACCCTCCTCCGCATTGTAGCTCGATTTGAGCGGATGGAAGACATTGAGTTCACTGACAATGATAAAATCCTGTGTATCCGAGCAACACAGTACTTCACAAAGTACTCTTTCATACCTTCTCCGGACGGGGGCATTTACGACCTCGGATTCGGCGTATTTCTCGGACCGATTAATGAGGCAGTCAATTCTGCTATCAACCAAATGCTTGATTTCGGAACCATGCAGAACTCTCTTGGAGGCCTCCTTGGTCGGGGCGCAAAGATCCGGGGAGGCGTGTATACTATGGCACCCTGGGAATTCAAGCGTGTTGATAGCTCTGGTGATGACTTACGAAAAAATGTATTCATGTGGCCTGACAGAGCCCCGCCAACATTTCTCTTCCAACTAATTGAACTGTTGATCGAGTACAGCAATCGGATTGCGGGCACTGTTGATAGTACGGTGGGAGAGAATCCTGGGCAGAACACCCCCGCCTCGACCTTCCAGGGCATGACCGAACAGGGGATGCAGGTCTATAAAATGATCTTCAAGCGGGTCTGGCGGTCGATGAAGGAGGAGTTCAAGCAGCGTTTCGCCCTGAACCGCATCTATCTTCCCCGCTCCTTCAAGTTTGGCTCAGGGGACGATACGATTCGGAGGGAGGATTATGTTACGGCTGCGGCGGACCTGATCGCCCCCGTCGCTAACCCGAATGTCAGCTCGGTTACGATGAAACTGCAGACCGCCCTCGCGGTCAAGCAATCCGCTATGGCCACGCCTGGCTACGATATCGCAGAGGTGGAGAAGATCTGGCTCGAGAACATGGAGGTGGAGAACATTAGCGTGATCTATCCCGGGCCGGGTAAGGTACCGCCTGATCACACCGCCCCGAACCCGAAAGCGGCGGTTGAGCAGATGAAACTGCAAGGCATCCAGATGAAGCTGGAAGCCGAGAAGATGAAGTGGGCGAATCATCTGATGGAAGAGCAACGCCTGAACAGCGCGAAGATCCGCCTGCTCGAGGCGCAGGCGATGAAGGCTGCCTCCGAAGCGCATGGTGCCCAGGCTGCCCTGCAGATCGAGGCATTCGAACAGCTACTCAAGATGCACGAACAGCTAGGTGATCAAATGAACAAGCAGATTAGTACTCTGCTGGGAGAAGGTGATGGAAGCAAGGGTTCTGACGGAGGAGGAGTTTCTCAATCTGAAGGCAAGCTCGGGGATGAAGGCGATTCAAGCGTATCTGTCGAGGTGCCTGGAGGGTCTAAAGTCTCAGTGGGCGATGGGTCTGCTAAGTGATGAAGACGCGCATAAGCAAAAGGCCGCGGTGGACTCGGCGCTTGCCCAGTACAAATGCATTCATGAGCTACTTTATTTGGACTACGAGCAATACAGCGAGGTAATGAACGATGTCGACTATCATGAACGAGTCAGGTCTGGAACCGAGTGGCCAGGCCATTCTGTGCGTTCCATACATGCCGGAACTGACAGAGTCCTTAATGCAGATCCCAGACAACGTGATGGCGCTGGAACTGATGAGGGAGATGAGAGGGACGGTGATTGAGCTGGGGGAGGATGCGTATAAGGGCGTCTCCGCTCGCTGCAAGCCCGGCGACAATGTGTTGATCAGCAAGTTCTGCGGAGTGATTGTGAAAGGGCCGCTGGACGGCAAGTTCTACCGCATCATCAACGCGGAGGATGTGTTCTGTCGCCTGAAGGGCGATATTAGCAAGATGATAGTGAAGAACCCCGTCACCCAATCTAAGCAAGAGGGCGGCGAGGGGCGGACGAGAGCAACGATCTTACAAGCGAGGAGCTAATCATGGCTGGTGAACAGACAGTTGAAGAGAAGGCGAGGGCACAGGGCTGGAAGCCTCGTGAGGAGTTCAAGGGAGATGAGGCCCAGTTTGTAGAAGCGGAGGAGTATGTTCGTAGGGGCGAAGAGGTGCTCCCGTTTGTGAAGGCAACGAATCGCCGCCTGACGGAGACGGTTGAGCAGCTGCAGGCGAGACTGGAGGCCGCCGAACGGACTGCGCGGGCAAATGCTGCGGCGCTGGACGAAATCCAAGCCACTAACCACGAGGTGCAAGTTGAGCGGGCGGAAGAGTCGGTGGAGGAGATCGAAGCTGCTATCGTAGATGCTCGCGAAGCTGGCGATATGCAGACAGAGTTGAAGCTGCTGCGCAAGCATGCTACTGCAGTGCAGACCGCCGCAAAGGTGAAGGAAACTCCGCCGAAGAAGCAGGAACTGCAGCAGCAGCAGGGGAATCCTGCTGAAACCCCCGAGTTCAAGGCCTTCCTGAAGGACAATCCCTGGTGGAGCGAAGATGCTGTGATGCGGGCTGCCAGCATCGAGATCAACAACCAGCTGATCCGCGAACGCAAGGTGACCGCTGAAACCTCGCAGGCCGATCGTCTGGCGATGGTTGCGGAGGCTACTCGAGCGAAGTTCAACTTGAAGGACAGCGGCCGCCGAAGCGGACCCTCCCGGGTCGAAGGTGGTGGAGGTCCTGGCACAAACGGTAGCGGATCGAGCCTCGCTGGCAAGTCCTACTCCGACCTCCCCGACGACGCCAAGGCCGCCTGCGACAAAGCCGCGAAGCGGCTGAAGATCGGCGAGGGGCAGAAGTTCAAAACCATGGATGACTGGCGGAAGTCCTACGCCAACACTTACTTTTCAACCTGAGGAATGATCATGACTGAATCCGACCCGACCGCCCCCGAGCTCCTGAGCGCCATGAGCCAGCTCTCGAATCCAACGGAAACCGCTGCCGTCCGCACATCGCGCCCGCCTCGCCGGTCGATGTCAACCGCACGGCAGCGATTTTCAACCCCGGAGATTCCAGGATGGCATCTCCACTGGTTCAAGGAAGACAACGTTCCCCTCGCTATCGACGCGTACTACGAATTCGTCGATCGGAACGAGGTGAGCATGAACCAGCTAAACGTCGCCCTGGACGGCAAGTCAACCGGGACCGACCTCGGCTCTCGGGTCTCCTTGATCGCAGATAAGACCGAATCCGGTACTCCCGTACGCGCATACCTGATGAAGATCCCGGAGGAGTACTGGCTCGAGGACCAGAAAGAGATCGAACGCCGCAATAGCGGCATCATGCAGGCCATCTTCGGCGATGAAGCCAAGATCGACACCGGCGATGGTCTGAAGCCAATGGGCAAGGAGGCTTACCGCGAAACAGCCATCTTCAACCGACCGGCCCGCAAGGCGGTCATTCGACGGAAACGTTAATCTACTACGGAGAACCTAAATGGCTTTTGTCAATCCATCAAAGCCGGCGGGACTCAGCCCTGTTCGCTATCTGAACGGGGCGAAGTACGACGGCAAGGTCCAGATCTACTCGATCTTGGCCGCAAACACAAACCCTTTCTACATCGGGGATATCGTGTCCCTGGTGTCGGGAGGTGCTGCGACCGCAGCGGATGCGAACGGCATCCCTGCAATCACCCTGGCGACTGCGAACAGCGGTCTTACCCTGGGCGCGATTGTCGCGGTGGGCACGCTGTCTGCAGGCGTGTACGCCAACCCCAACAACCTGAACATCACCAACCGGCCTACCGGTGCGCAGTCGGTGAACTACTACGCTGCGGTCAGTGATGACCCGAACATCATCTACGAGATCCAAGAGGGAGGTACCGGCACGAACTTCACAAATGCGATTGTTGGTCGCTATGTGCGATTCGTGTACGCAGCCCCGGCGACCGGCGTAGCGGTCAGCGGAACGCAGATCGACAATGGAACGGCTCCAACCGCCGCCCCGACGGATCTGCTCGTGATGCGCTTTGCCCCCCGCATTGACAATCACTTGGTCACCTCGCCCGCTACCGGCGGGGCTGGACAGAAGTGGTGGGTGATGCTGGGCAAGCACGCTTTCCTCACCCGTCCAACTCAGGCTTAAGGAGAATCCTTCATGGCAATCGGTGGCGTAATCACAACTGGCAATCATCCGAAGGCGCTTTGGCCTGGGGTGCATGCCTTCTGGGGTCAGATGTACGACGAGCACCCCACGGAATACACTGATCTCTTCGATCAGCTCGATTCCGACATGGCCTATGAGCAGGATGTCCAGGTAACTGGCTTCGGGCTCGCATCAGTGAAAGAGGAAGGAGGTGAGGTAACTTACGACTCTGAGGTTCAGGGTCCAGTCGCGACGTATCCGCATATCGCCTACTCGCTGGGCTATATCGTGACCTACGAAGAGATGATCAACAATCTCTACGAGAAGATCGCGATGAACCGGGCGAAGGCGAATGCGTTCAGCATTCAGCAGACGATCGAGAATATCTGCGCCGCGGTGTACAACGACGCCTTCACCGGCAACGTGTTCACCGGAGCGGATGGGCAGACTCTCTGCAGCGCGAGCCATCCGAACACCACCGGAGGTGTGTACTCGAACGTGCTGAGCCCGCCGGCGGACCTCATGGAGGCTAGCCTCGAGGACATCGTCATCCAGGCGATGGGGTTGCAGACGGACCGTAACCTGCTCATCAGCATCCTCCCCACCAGCCTGCACATTGCCCGTCAGGAGTGGTTCAATGCGAACCGCATTCTGAAGAGCGTACTGCAGCCCGGCACTGCGAACAACGATATCAACGTGCTGAAGGCGACCAATGCGTTCCCGGGCGGAGTGAAGCTCAACCATTACTTCACCTCCCCACACGCCTGGTTCGTACGCACGAACTGCCAGCATGGAATGCAGCAGTTCTGGCGGGTACGCCCGATCTTCGATCAGGATAATGACTTCGGGACGAAGAACGCCCTGGCGTCAACCTACATGTATTTCAGTGTAGGTAATACTGATCCTCGGGCGGTTCTCGGCAGCAACGGACCGTAATGGGCGCCTATTAACCAATCGTAAAAGGAGCCCAAAATGGCATCAACTCCCGCCAATCAGCGTCCCCAGAGCCTTTCGGCTGGGTATACGCAGGACCCCCCTTGGGGGCCATTGTGGCAGAGCGGGGCAGGAAATCCGTTCTTCTACGAGCAATTCGCAGACGACTTCACCGGGCTGGATCTCGGCGCCTACACTGTCACGAACGTGAACAGTGGAACGGTGGCGAATGCGGCAGGAGATGGCGGTACCGCCCTCTTCACCACCGGTGCCGCGGCAGGAAACTTCGAGTCAATCCAATCCGCAGCGGCGTTCGTGTTGCCCAGTACCGGCAACAACCCGCCCGCGACCAGTGGATCAATGAAGAAGCTCTTCTACCTCGCGCGACTGCAGATCGCCGCTGCATCTACCGCCTCGTTCATCGCAGGCCTCTGCATCACTACCGCTACTCCCTTCTCAGCGGGCGCACGGAACGTAGTAGATGGCCTGTTTTTCTACAAAGCAGCAGGTGCAGCCAATAACCTGGTGCTGATCAACATTGCGAGTAATAGTGGCAGTCCGACTGGTGCTGGATTCACAAATACCTTCACCATTCCGACCTCCGCGTACACGCTCGCGAACAACAGCTATATCGACCTCGCATTCTTCATCGACCGCAATCAGAACCTCTACGCATGGACAGGTTTTCCTCTCGTAGGCTACCTGCCGTCGAGCGGTTCTGGCGCTGTTGACCCAGTCACAGGTCTCAGTCTCAACCCCCCGAACGGACCGGTACTAGCCAACTACAACTATCAGTCTCAGGGTGTTCAGGCCCCAATCATGTTTACCACCGTCAACCTTGCCCCAACGCTCTCTCTCAGTAATGGAGCGACCGCGGCGGCGACGACTATGACGGCGGACTTCCACTGCGCTCAGAAGGAGCGATAAAATGACCGTCCTAACCGAGATTGCCGGCGGAACTCAGCGTAATCTGACCTTCAGAATAAGCGGTCAGGTCACCGATGAGTTCAGGATCGAGATTCCAACCAAGCAAAAGCTGTTGAAGCTCTCCTCCGCCGCCTGGCTCATCGAAGAAAAGATGGGCTTTATACTCAGTTGGGATCCGGACAGTGTGCTTATGCCACTGGAATCTCGCTCCAACATTCGCTTCGACCATGCGATACCCTCCCCAGACAATTGGGAGGGGTCGCTATGGTTGACTCCGTTTAAGGTTTCAGACCCCCCGATGGCCTTTTTCATCTTACTGGACTTCGACAAATGACAACCGCAAGTGCTGCAGCAGCCCCGAGTACCTGTTATCAGGTCATCTGTGATGGGATGAAGGATGCAGGGAAATTAGGAGAAGGTAGAGAACCTACAGGTGAACAGCTTGCAGAGAACATGCGCAGGCTGAATAAGTATGTGAACTACCTGCAGACCCAGGGGGCAATACTGTGGGTGCAGGAGGACGTAGCGCTAAAGGCCCCAGTTTTACAAGCGGGGAAGAATGCTTATACCTTCGGCCCTCTTGGAGATGTCACGTCGATCAGCCGCCCCCGACGCATCATAGATAGCGGATATTTCCTCGAGCCTAACTCGCTCTCGAAGCGTCCCTTGAGTATGATCAGCAGGAATGAATTCAACACCCTGTCTACTACCGTGCAGCAGGGTACAATTACTTCTTATTACGTGGATAAGCAGCTTCAGGTCCCTAGTACGCCAGGCTTAAGCATGGTGGTAAATCTCTGGATGACTCCTAATGCGCAGGCCGCGCTGGGGGAGGTCCACCTGGTAGTAGACGGACAGATCCCAAACTTCTCTAACCTGACGGATACCATGGCCTTCCCGCCTGAATGGGCATTATGTCTGGAATGGGGACTAGCGGATCAGATCTGCACCGGCATGCCACAGGAGGTAGTTGATCGCTGTGCTTCGAAATCACTCTCTTACGAAGCTGGGTTGCTGAACTGGGATGTAGAAGATGCTTCGACTACCTTCCAGCCCGACCCCCGAGGGGGCTATTCAGGTAAACGAGTGGGGCGCTACTGAGATGCCACAGAGAATCGAACTGCCCGACCGCTTTCCTCTCTACGCTCCGTTAGAGGTGAGAGATGGGGAAGCTCCGCTTGTCAAAGACTCCCGGTTGTATAACGGATATGTAGAATTCGACCCGAAGGACGAGCAATTCTGGATCTACAAGCGTCCTGGGATGAAGAGAAATGCATTCTTTCAGAGTATCAGCGGAGGTGCCGGGTGCGGGATTTACCAATCCCCAAGGATTGCTGGGGTAGGGAATTTGATTACCGTCACGGGAAGTGCTCTGAGAGTTGGTGGAACGGTAGTAGGTACAATAGAGCCGCAGACTGGGAACGTACCGTATACCTTCGAGACGATTACTAGCAATCCTCTAACCGTGATCCTAGTGGGTCCGTTTAATCAGTACCTACTCGACCCTGCTGCCCAGACGGTTACGGAGATTACAGGCAACATCCCCGCCGTTCCGTTTGGCTTCAATCTTCCTAACCTAGTACCCGGTGTAGCGTATCTAGACGGAACTACCTATGTGATGGATGTAGGTGGGAATATCTGGGGATCGAATCTGAATGACGGGGCGACGTGGAATCCGCTGAATGTAATCGCCGCCAATTCTACCTCTGACCAAGGAGTAGCACTTGCTAAGCAACTCAGCTATATCATCGCCTTTAAGCAGTCTACTACCCAGGTCTTCTTCAACAACAGCAATCCTGCTCCAGGCAGTCCACTTTCCCCTGTACCGGATTCGCAGATCCCCCTCGGATGCTTCGCGCCGTACAGCGTAAAGTCGATTGACAATTCGCTCTTCTGGGTGAGTTCGAATGAGACGGTTAGCCCACAGGTGGTGCAGCTGGATAGCCTGATCCCGAAGATCATCTCTACCCCAGCGGTAGAGAAGATATTAGACGGGGTAGAGGTAAGCACTGAGTTCGGCGGTGCAGGGTTGGTTAGCTGGGTGCTTAAGCATGCCGGGCACAGGTTCTATGGGATGAATATACAGAATCTGAACCTCTGCCTCGTCTATGATATTGATCAGCAGCAGTGGTACATCTGGACCGACCCGGTTGGGAATGCGTATCCGGTAGTTGGGACAAGCTATCAAGGAGCATTTGGTCAGGGCATCGCCGCCCCTCACATCGCTCAGCTCTCAAACGGCCTGATCATGGATATTGATGTGGCGAAGGTATTCCCCAACGACAACGGAGTGCTGTTTCCGGTTGACATCTACACTCCGAACTTCGATGCAGGAGTGGACAAGATCAAGATGCTTAACCTCCTACGTTTCCACGCCGATCAGACGCCTGGGAGTGCCTTGAACGTCCGGTATAACGACAATGACTATGATCCTTCTGAATGGTCGAACTTCCGGAATGTGGATCTGAGCCAGAAGCGCCCGTACATCGACAATGAAGGGTCTTTTTACCGTCGGGCTTATCACCTGCGTCACCTCCGTAATACGCCGTTTCGAATCAAATCTGGGAGCCTGTTACTAGGCTTAGGAACACTATGACCGTCCTGAATTCTCCGCCGCCTCGGGGGGCATCAGTAATTGAAAGGAAAGAAGGCGAGCCTGTGCGAGCCTTTACTCAACCCTGGAGCGGTTGGTTCCGTAATCTATACAATGTACTGCATCCCGGAAAAACTGAAGATGTGGTGGTGGGGGGAGTGACACTGCACTTCGTCAATGGTATCTATACAGGGCAATCATGAAACTCCCTGCAATCCTAGATCAGCCTGCAGTGGCATGGAACGATCGGGTAGCGATGATGGCGTATCAGCTGTCAAAACACGCAGGAGAACTGCTACCGGTTCGACACATTTTCAAGGATATGTGGTATATACGAGAAATGGAACTGCCAAGAGATATCTACTTCGTAGGAAGAGAGCATAAGGAAGGGCATATTGTGAAGCTCTTGCGCGGCAAGGCTGCCCTGCTGCTGCCAGACGGCCCGAGGGACTTCTGTGCGCCGGCGGTGATTCATACTCAGCCGGGTTTCCACAGCGTAGCCTATACGTACACGAACATCCTAGTACAAACGTGGCATGATAACTTTGATAATTGCCAGGATATCGAAGTGCTGGAGGCACGTTACTTTAGTGCGGCTCAACCGGTCCTAGAACGTGGTAAACAATTGATGAAGGAGCTTTCATGTCAGGCGCAATAACAGCTGCGGCCGCTGCAGTCGCGAGTGTCGGGATCGGAGCCTATTCTGCCTCCCAGGCAGGGAAGGCCGCTGGACAGGCGAATCGAATGGCTGGGTCGCAGCTGGAGATGGAACAGGAACTGTTCGACGCGCAGGGACAGTATAGGGATCAGCTGAGCAAGCTCATGGCCGACCCGTCGTCGGTTACGAAACTGCCGAGCTATCAGTTCTTTAAAGACCAGGGAGCAGAGTCGGTGGCCAGGAACTTTGCAGCGAATCCTGGTGGTGCACAGGGAGTGGCGCTGGAGCAGTATGGCCAGCAGTACGCATCGACCGCGTATGAGCAACAAGCACAGCTGCTAGCCAGCCTGAGCGGACTGACGCAGAACCCCGCCGGCTACGGGTCGGTTGCGAATGGAGCGAACTCGAATGCGATCGCCGCGCAGGGCCAATCATTTGAGCAGATCCAACAGCTGCTGGCACAGGGTGGTAGTGCGATGAAGATGTTTGGTCCACAAGGGAATTATTCAAGCGCCGGGACACCCGGCGCTGGCACACCGTATGGCGGGATTTATCCTGGTTACACAGTAACCTCACCGGGAGGCTGAAATGGCTGACGGAGTAGGCGGATTCATGGGTGGGTACATGGCTGCAGGCCAGTACCAGTCACAGCAGCAGGCGGCAGGTGACCAGCATCAGGAGGCGATGCAGCAACTAGCGAAAGGAAAGCTGGAGATTGCGCAGACGCAGCAGTTGCTAGATGCGCAGGCAGCGGCGATGATGGAACTGAAAGGAAGGTCGCACTCAGGTGCGGGAGGCGCGCCGGGCACGCAGGGAGGAGTAGGCGGGATTGCGGGGCAATCCTACAATGCCGCTGACCTCGCCTTCGCCGCCGGCGAAACTTACATGAAGCACGGGCTGATTGAGCAAGGCTCTCAGTTCATGGAGAAGGGAGCGAAGCTGGCAGAGAGTGGGGCTGCACTGGAGGTGCATCAGGCCCAGCAGCAAGCGAAGCTGTGGGGGCATGTAGGCAGTGTGCTGGATACGATCCACGAGAATTCACCTACAGCGGCGGCGGACTGGGACAAGGCACGGATGACCTTCCCACTGATGTTCCCGGAAGAAGCGAAGAACCCAGAGGTACAGAAGTTCCTCAGCAAACCGTATGATCCGCAGACGGTGGATCTGCTGAAGAGGGCGAGTCAGACAGCGCAGCAGCAGGCGGAGCTGCAGAAGACGAAGGCGGAGACGAAGAAGAATGAAGCGCAAGCGAGATTCGAAGCCGCTGGTGTCCCTCTGCGTCAAGCGGAGGCGAAGGAGCACGATGCGCGCGCTGCTGCAATTGGCAAAGCAGGCGGTAAGCCTCCACCGGCAGCAGAAGTGAATAACGCAAAGTCGCTTATCCAGGCGGACTATCCTGATGCGGATCCGAAGGGATATCAGCTGTATGCGACGGAGGTGGCGGAGAGGGCAAAGGGACTGATGGCCGCCGGGCAGACCCGAGATGAGGCGTTCCAGCAGGCGTACAGTGAGCTGAATGATAGCGGGAAGCTGAAGAACCTGCCGAAGAAGGCGAGTGCGAAGGAACAGCAACAGGCAGCAGCGAAGAACGAGCTGGTCGAATCGATCGATGATCTGATCAGCGATATGGAAGCGAATCCGGGAGCGGCAGGTCTAAAGGGCAAGCTTGGAAGAATCGGTGAGTTTGCTTCCACATCAACTGGCATCGGGGATCAGGACACTCCGCTGACTCGCATTGTATCTAAGGCACAGATGATCCAGACGCAGGTTCCGAAGGCACTTACCGGCAGTGCGCGGAGTGCGAAGGATGAGCGGGAGCTGACAGCTGCGCTGTCGGATATCACTCGGCTAGGTACGAATGATCCGCTGTATATTACCAAGCTGAAAGCCCTGCGGGATCGGCTGGCGGGTGGAGGTGATAACACGATTAAGGGCAAGGGGGATAAGACCGAATCCTTACCAACCTTCAGTACAGAGCAGGAGGCAGCAGCTGCAGCCCGAGCAGGTAAGCTCAAGAAGGACACTAAGGTTATCATCAACGGCGTTAAGGGGACTTGGCAATAATGGGCTTCGTACCTGATTCTACACCGACACCAGAATCCGCTCCCCCGATTGGACCTGCACAGGGCAAGTTCGTCCCCGACTCGCCAGGTACTAAGGCGACGCTAGGGGCAGTGGCTAAGGGAGTAGCAAACCAAGGAAGGGCCGCGGACCTGATGCTGACGGAATCGTTCCAGCATCATCCGCCTGCTGCTCCTAAGCTCAGCAAGCTGCCATTTACTCACCAGGCGATTTTGTCCATGATGGACAACAAGGCGGAGAGGCAGGCTTTCCTTGAGCAGCAGTATGGAAAGGGATCGGTCACGGAGGATTCGAAGGGACTGATCGTCAAGGGGAAAGACGGGAAGATGTATCGGGGGTCGAGCAGCTTCATGGCTACCTTGGTAGGAGATGCCCCGGAGACCACGCTAGGGATTGCAGGGGCCGCGGAAGGTGCAGCGGGGGGAGCAGTAGCGGGTCCTGCAGGTGCCTTTGTGGGAGCGGTTGGAGGTGCGATTGCAGGTGCGGCTGGAGGGAAGACGATTAAAGAAGGGGCGAAGGCTGCCGCCGGTCTGTATCGGAAGACGCCTGGGGAGTATGCGAGGACGATTGTAGGAGCGGGAGAAGCTGGCGCGGAAGGAGAGGTTGGAGGAAGAGTGGTTGGAGGAGCGATAGGGAAGCTGACGAGAGGACCGCTGCCGAAGCTGATCACCGGTGCTACAGATGAGACCCGGACGATGACGGATAAGGTGCTGAAGGGAGGCGCACGGCCACCCGCCCAGTCCACCATGCCGGATGCGAAGAAGCTCCAGCGAATCGCCATCCTGGCGGATAAACTGAGTGGCCCGTCGAAGGCGATTGATAGGGCGAATCGGGGATACTTGAAGGATGCTGCAGGCAAGATACTCGACAAGGTCGGCCTGCGCGGGGGTGTTAAGCAATCGACGCTGAAGAGCATGGAGGGAACGGAGGCTGCGCTCAATACGCAGCAGACGGGGCAGATGATTCAGCAGGCCGCCCTCACTACCCTACATTCTATTCAAGGCAGCAAGCAGGTTGGAGGTCGGAAGATCGAAGCTTACTTGAAATCCCTCGCACAGAACTCCCGTTCGCCGGAGGATGCGTATAACTGGTTGGTACACGGGGGGCAGACGGATCGACTCGATCAGTTCTTTCGGATTATGGGGAAGAATTCACAGGTGACGGAGGCGGTGCAGCAGCAGGCCCTGCGGCATGCGTTTGCAGGGGCGATGGAGGAGGCTGGGGAAGGAGGGATGAAGGGGATTAGTGGATGGATGGCGCAGTTCACAGATAAGCAACAGAAGCTTCTCTTCCCCGGTGGGCTGCATGAAGATCTGCGGACGCTGGATAAGGAGATCAAGTTCCTCTATCCTGGGATGAAGGACCCGAGCATGGCGGGTATGACCTCTGGTGCGATGATGCAGAAGAAGTTCTACGAGCGGTGGTACCATCAAGGAGTAGGGGCGCTGTACCGCGCGTTCCTGCAGAACCCGACAGTGATTCGCCGGCTAGCTATCGGCTTCAAGGGTGACTCCCGGCAACGAATGGCTGCCCGAACTGGACTGCGGGAGATGTTCTACTTCGGCGCACTGGAAGCGAGCGAGCCGGATCTGGATAAGGACCAGAAGAAATGAAGGTTCTGATCATCGATACCGTCGGGTCGGCGGGGCTGGACCTGGCAATGAGGGCACAGGATCATGGACACGCTGTTCGGTATTACAATCTCCCCAAGGAGTGGGATACAGGCGAAGGGCTTGTCGATAGAGTTCGTGAGTGGGAACCGCTTATGGATTGGGCTGACCTGGTCATCCCCACAGGGAACAACCTCTACGAAGCTGCCCTGGCGCCGTATTTTGGTAAAGGGTACCCGATTTTCGGTGCCAATGCTAAGGGTGCTGAACTTGAACTGGATCGGGAACTGGGGCAGCGCATCCTCGAAGATCACGGAGTGCAGGTCGTACCGTATCACACTGTTAAGGATATCGACGAAGCGCTGGGGATTGTGTGTGAAACTAGAAAAGCTTATGCGATCAAGCCCTGGGGCGGCACTACTGATAAGGCGCTGACCTGCGTCGCTAAGGACGCTGACGAGGCAATCTTCATGCTCAAGCGCTGGCAGACTGACGGCCTCGACGGACAGCTGATGCTGCAGGAGAAGATCAGTGGCGTGGAAATGGGCATTGCCGGTTGGTTTGGCCCAGGAGGCTGGAGTGCAGCTCTCGAAGAGAGCTTTGAGCATAAAAAATTCCTTGTTGGTGACCTCGGCTGTAATACTGGCGAAATGGGGACGGTAATTAGGCATGTCAAACGATCCAGGCTCTTTACAGAGGTATTGGAGCCAGTCACAGACTATCTCCATGCTATCAACTATGTCGGAGACTGCTCTATCAACTGTATCATTAATGACGATGGAGCTTGGCCCCTCGAGTTTACTTGCCGACTGGGCTGGCCCGATTTTGCGATCCGGCAAGCTGTTATCGAATCTGACCCTGTGGAATGGATGGCTGATTTGCTGCGCGGCACAGACAGCCTCGAAGTCTCGACGGACATTGCGGTAGGTGTACTACTGGTGCACGGGAACTTCCCCGCCGAGGGGGAGGATAGGTACTGGTCTGGGTACCCGATCTCCGGTATCGAACAGCGGATCGCTCATCAACTCCACTACCAGCAGATGAAGTTTGGAACCATCCCTACCCTGATAAATGGGGAGGTGAAGGATGTACCTGCAGACGTTACTGCTGGTAACTATATTATGGTCGTTAGCGGCACTGGTCGGACTGTGCGAAGCGCTCAGAAGGACGCGTACGGAGTCATCCGGCAGTTGGCTATTCCTAGTAATCTTGGTTACCGTACTGACATTGGTGATCGACTGGCTGATGATTTGAAAGAGCTGCAGGCGGGCGGGTATGCGAGGGGGATGGAGTTCTAATGGGCACTACACCGCAGAAAGGGAGGGCTGACTTCCTCTCTCCCGGGGACTTTAACGCGGTCTGCTCCATGTGCGGGCGAAAGCGGAAGGCCTCCACGATGGAGAAGAATTGGCAGGGGCTCTACCGCTGCCCGGAGCATAATGAACCCCGTCAGCCGCAAGACTTCGTCCGGAATGTTAAGGATGATCAGAGCGTCCCCTGGGCTCAGTTGCCTCAGAAAACCTTCACTGTCCTCTGTACTCGCAACGGAGTCTCCGCGATTCCGGATGCGGCGATGCCTGATTGCTCAATCCCTGACAACGCTGTGTACGACCCCAACGGAGTTTAATTATGGCCTTTTCCCCACAGAATTTCATTCCTAAGCTCGGACCGGCGATCAAGGCCTCTTGGCTCAACGGCGTTGATCTGCTGGTTAATCTGGTCTTCCAAGGGGCGAATTCGCCCCCGACCGCTCGCGCGGCACTGACGCAGGATGCTCCACTGGAGATACCCAATGGTGGAACTGCTGCACGGACTGCGGCAGATGCGAGAGCGAGCTTGACAGCGGATGAGCCGCTAGAGGTATCGAATGGAGGAACGGGAGAGAGGACAATTACTGATTTCCTCAATTCTATCTTCCCCTTTATGTTCAAGATCATCAATCCCCAAACGGTGCAGGAAGCTGCGGTAGGAGTAGTGCCGAGCAATTATAGCTGGCCTGCAGGCGACCCTCGGCGGTTTGGCGCTGTGCTGGATGGAGTGACTGATGATACACCTGCCCTGAATGTCTGGGCGAGTGTAGGCGGGCGACTTACCTTCCCCCCTGCTATGACGGCGCTGATTAGCAGTTCTATCAACCTAGTCAGCAATACTACGCTTATCGGCTCGCAGGGTTCAACCATTCTTTGCTCGACGGCTAATGTTAATCACCTAGTTGCGACCTTCAAAAGTGGGATAACGATCAGTGGGATGCATCTTAAGCAAACGGTACTCGGTGGCTCTTCCAGCATCGCAGGCATATTGCTGGATCGCTGCACGCACTGCTTGGTTAGTTCGAATGAACTGGAAGGAATGCAATTCACTGGCATCTGGATTCCGGGCTCACAGTATTGCACGATAAAAGAGAACTACCTGCACGATGCGCTGGGGAAGGGATCGGGAACGGGAGATATTGACCTAGCGAGCACGACGCTTCCTGCGAAGTACAATGTGATCGAAGGAAACTTCTGCTTCGGGGGGAATGAGTTTGGGATAGCAGTCTGGGACCCGGATAGTGGAGTGATTCCTGCATATAATATCGTGACGAATAATCGAGTCAGCGGATGTACGGGGTATGGAATACTGGTGTACATGCCCACTGCAGCGGATACGTTTAATCAGGTGATCGGGAATAGTGTTCAAGATGTGACGGGTGGATCAGTGCCGTCAGGGAATTCTAGCTCCGGGGCCGGAATCTATGTAGTGGGCGCGGGGATTGGCGGAACGATAGTTTCGGGGAATGTTATCAAGAACTGCTGCATCTTGACCCAGGACACTACCCTAGCGCCGGCGGGCATTGGTGTAAGTGGTTCGGCGGTAGCTTCCGCTCCAATCACCGTGACAGGGAATGTTATCTCTAACATGACACAGTATTGGGGGATACTGATCACCGGGTGCAGGGGGGGAATAGTCTGCGCATCGAATACTGTGAACATGCCAGCGGTAAATGCGAATGGAGACGGGATTAAGATTGCTAATAGCTCGAATGTGGTGGTGAAGGGAAATACGATTACTCTGGTAACCACTACCCAGCCGCAGATCGGGATCTCTCTCTTCGCACAGGGAGCGGCGAATACGAACATCTCAGTAGCGGATAATACAATTACTGGCGGGCACTCTTCGCAGATCAGAATGATTCAGAGCGGAGGGAGTAGTAATACTGGGGTGTCGATTACAGGAAATCATTTGACCGGAGGCGATGCTTCGTGTATTCCGCTAGTGTTTGATACCCTGGCCGCCCAGAATGTACTGGTGGCGAATAATAACATCAGATCGAGTGGGCCGCCGGCTATTCAGCAGACCAGCTGCAGCGCCGTCCGATACTCGAACAACTTTGTGCTGAGCTCTGGAGCGATAGCTCTCTCGTTCAACGGAGCGAATATCGGAGGGTTTTATGATAAGAGTAATACTGGTACCGGACTGGATGGCGCGGTGCTGAATCAAGGAACAGGGATGATCATTCATCAGTTTGGCTTGGCGGCCCCCGTCGCGGGAGTATGGGCAGTAGGGGATACGGTGCGGAACATCGCCCCCTCAGTTGGTGGAGTACTAGAATGGGTCTGTGTGACTGCTGGGCTAGGAGGCAGCAGCGCAATATTCAAGACCATCTCTAATACTTAAGGAGAGTGTAGTGTGGGATGCGATCTTAGAAACAATATTTGGGACACTGACGAAGGAACAGAGGACCTTTATCATGAGAGGAACTTGGGTAGCTGTAGTTTCTTTTCACATGGTTTGGGTTTGTGGCTGGGTGGGCTTTGCGGGACTTGAAGCGCCGTTTGCAAAGGCAGCGGACCTGAGCAAGGCGAATATGAATCTATCGCAGATTTCGAAGCAGTTGTTGGAGGATAGAGTAGAAAGGCTGGATCTAGCGATCCAGACGGTGAGGGGGCAGCAGTGTAGGACGGCGGTAGATTCACCTGCGAGGCAGAACTATACGGATAGGCTGAATGAGCTGTATAGGAAGTACAAGGACCTTACCGGCACCGACCCCCATGTTCCAAGATGTGATGAAACCTAGAGGAGATGATGAAGATGAATAGTCCAGACCCCTTTCCACCAAATTCCGCTACGCCATCGAATAGCACGATAGCGAGTGTGGGGATAGGTATACCGCTCGCGACGATTATCTCGTGGGTGGTGAGCTTGACTGGTGTAGTGATGCCTGGGCCGGTAGAAGCGGCACTGGGGGCGGTTATTTCCGCCGCGGTAGGGTACTTCTTCCTCGGCGGCAAAAAGGAGCATACGACGTGAAGAACTTTTTCTTGGCTGGTGTGCTGATAATGATTACAGCGTGCGCTGCGCTGGGACTATCCACCCCCCAGGGCTTTGATCAGCAGCTCGCCCAAGCCTACGGCGTGCATACGGCTGTTGTGCAGACTGCGAGTCAGTCGCTGGATAGTGGGGCGATGTCACAGGAAGATGGAAGGCGGGTATATCAACTTGCTCAGGACTCCCGTTCGGTGCTGGATGCGGCGAAGGCTGCTGAGCTGGCGGGTGATCAAGCGGGGGCGCAGAAGAATCTGGTACTAGCGCTTACAGGGCTGAATGCGCTGCAGAGCTTTTTAACTTCGAAAGGAGTGAAGTGATGGGAACAGCAATCACGTTGGGAGAAGGGATTAGCTTGGTGATCACCCTCCTGGAGAATGCGTCGAAGATCAGTGCGCTGATCCAAGCAGCACAGGCCGCCGGCCAGAAGAATCTGGACGAATCGGCCTGGGCGGCGATCAAAGGAACAGACGACACTGCAATGGCGCTGCTGGCGAAGCAGCTAGGAATCGGCGTGCCGCCGGTGACGGGCTGAGTTACTGGGCGAGATCGTTCTTTCCCTCCAACGCACGGTTGATGGAGCAAGCGATCTCCTCTTTGCCCCCCAGGACATCGAAGGACTGGAAACCCTGGGGGGTGAGGAGAGTAGTGACGATTCGGGTAAGCAGCGGGTTCTCCGGTGCCCCCATGACGCAGCGGATCTGGTCCGCTTTGAAATAAACCTCCTGCTTCCCAGGCATTTCGGTTAGTTTGATTAGCATGTAAGCTCCTGTGATTGAGGCGCCGGTTATGGATCGATAATAGGCGCCGTTATTGGCAACTCTGGCAATTTCGCCTTCAGATAAACAACTCCCTTGTGGTCAATCCGCTCGATGAACCCCGCCTTCAGGGCTCCATTGACGACCCCCTCGAAATTTCGGATATCAGGGAACGCTGAATGAACGTGTGCGTATGCCTCTGGGTACGATACCTGACCTCTTTTATGAATGAACCGAATGAAGCGCTCAGCTTGGACTGACTGGCTTGTTCGTCCAATACGTGCAAAGACCTTTTGCATATCCCTCTCAAGATCAGTAACCATATGGGAGGCCATAGAAAGATCTTCCGCCTCCACAATGAGGTTATTATGTCTCGCTGCAGCGAGGACCATAGCAGTCTTGTGAATGTGGGTCTGTTTTCGAGAAAGATATCCACCAAGACGATCATCGTCGAGCTCGTCTGGCTTATGCTTCCAATGAAATTGGTACCAGTCCTCCCCCCAAGCGAACGCCTCGGGAGTGAGGCGATACGGTCCGCAGATATTGTTAGCGATGTCTTCCAGATCCGCCACGAGAGCGTTTTGGACTGAATAAAAATCTGCGGGTGCATGCTGCGAGGGGTAAGCCACGTACTTGTCTTTCTGATCTGCATAGACGAACAGGCACCGTGAGGTGAACCCGCCTCCGATTACGTATTCAGGGAAGTTGCCGGCGATCCACGCAGGAGTGGTGCAGGCGATGAGGTTGATCCAGGGGTTTTCGATGTTATCGGTGCCGTTTCCCTTGGTCATTTTCTTGAAATTGCCTTGCTTGCCGTCCCATAAGTTAACTAACAAATCTATCATGTCTCGGTCTGCGGGGTTTACCAGATTTCCAAACTCGGAGGAGGATAGTGTCAGAGCACACTGGGGTAGCCATATCGATTCTCCAGTTTCGTCTTTCATTTCGAAAGCTTCGTTGGATTCTGCAAATGCACTTGATAAGGCTTGCCAGGTCACGATGTCCGGCCCGAATTTGATACCAGGTACCTTCCTCAAAAGGGCCATGGCAATCTCCGCAGTGGTAGACTTGGCAACGATACCGGGCGGAGCAACCATGACAATGTACATATTGACGTGCCAGCGGAACAGCTTCATGTCCATCCATACTCGTCTCCTTAATGCGCCAGCAATTGCAGAAACCCCGCTCCAGAAGTGCATCCGTGCGGGGGCTTCGGAGAAGCTGGCGTACTGCACATAGGCGGTAAGCCAGTCGGGGAAGTTTCTACTCAACAGTGACCCCAGCTCTTGGTAGATGTCTTAATGTTGACTGGGATGATCAGCGGATCTTCATACGGTATAACAACCTTCGCGCACTCACGGATCTTAGGTAGAAGTTCCGCAGCTCGATGGGTAGGAAACTGGCCAGGTAAGGAGTCATGCACTTGCATAAGGATCTCGACTTCAGGGATCTCACGGTTAATGCGCTCCCATGCTTTGTTGATTACAATGGAAGTGTGCGACTGAGGAATCCATCCAATTGCTTCGTTGAGGGCATTCTCCACTCGATCGAAGATGTACCATCGATACCCGAAACGATTTTCAACGTATCGCCTTGCGGAGATCTGAGCCTGAACACGTTTGTGCCATACGCGGATTCCTGGATGAGCTCCAAACCAGATGGACTGAGCTCGCTCAATCTCTGCAATAGTGCGTCCTGTATGTGCTGCCATAGTTCGAGGCTGTCCGCCGAAGTTAGTCCCGTGGCAAAAGACCTTCGCGAATTCTCTAGTATACTCATGTGGACCTCTGTGTGTTTCGTAGCGCGGGTGGGTTTCGACCAGTTCCTCTAGTGGTGGAGGTTCCTTGCCAGTAATAACAAAAGCGTTAAGGAGATGAATATCAACTCCCATCCGCATAGCTGCTTTAAGCTGCGCATCGTCGGCTTCCCAACATACAGTAAATAGATCTGCCCGCTCAAGATCCATATCAAACCAAGTATAGCCAGGATCCGGTATGAAAATCTCGCGTATGTTTGGAAAGCTATAAGAGTCGCCAAATCCAGCAATAGCACCGCGCTGCTTAGCTTTACCCATCGACTTAGATTTCTTCGACGGGATGTTTTGGAGGTTAGTGCCGCTTCCAAAAGCGTTTTCAGAGGAAGAGAGGCGATAGGTCTTCGGGGCGGATGCGCCACTTTCGGATCCTCCTATGTTGTAAGAGCAGCGCATACGACCGTCGTAATCGAGGCTGCGGCAAAGGAAATTAGAGAGAAACTTACCCAGCGTTCTGATGTCAGCAATGCAATTGACAAGAGGCTTGATAAGAGGCTCAATGCGAACCAGCTTAGTGAGAGCCTCGTCATCCAGCGTAATATTGCCTGGCTTACCCTTTTTCGCACGCTTCCGTTGCACTGGCAGTCGAAGATCGCTGTAGAACAGCGTGTGCATCTGTTTAGGTGAGTCGGGGTTGAGGGGGTGTCCGAGGACACGGTTGAGGAAGGCGAGTCGCTTATCGGTGGCATCTTGCACCTCCATTATTAGTTGATCGCGGCGAGCTCTATCGATGCGAACTCCACGCTGCATGGTACGGAGGACGGGCCAGAACATCGATTGTTGGAACGCGTGCACTTGCTGAAGACCCATCTTCTCGATGGTCTCAAGCTCCACCATGCCAACTTCATCTGTGTAGACGCAGTCCAGGCAGTTATATGTCCACCACTGCGTTTCGTCCGCTTCGGAGGTGGGGTCGATGTTTTTACCTTCGTCTTTCCAGTAAACGTAATATTGCGCATACATACTCGCTTGGAAGTCGAGAGACTTCCGCATGTCGCTGAAAATGGAGTGCTGGGAGATCATCGTGTCCTGTACGACGTTCGGGCAGAAGAGCAGGTGGCGGATGAAGTACTGGCAGTCGTAGAGGATGTTCTGGCCGACTACGAGGGCGTTTTCCCCGGTAAGTAGCCGATAGAGGACCCACAGGATTGAACACTCTTCGTCTTCAGTCCAATAGCCCTTAGGCCGTCCGACGGCCATGAGAGGAATGCAGATCGCATCGAGAGCAGTATACGAGATTCCAATGCACGCAATGTGTCCTGCTCTTGTTTCGATGTCAACGGAAAGTCGTATCCGCTCACCTCCTCGAGTTCGATGGAGAAGGCTAGTAAGCACGTGCATGACTTTTTCATAGGTAGGCCTTACGTCGAAGCGCCAGTTAGGTTTTGGATAAGCTCTTCCGTCGGCATAGAGCGCAGCTCGACGGAGATCTGCAACTGTAATGTTTCGCGCGGACCAGTCTCGAAGAACGTAAGCGGGATGGTAGGTAGGTATAACCTTGCAGGCAG
>Ga0068856_100000786_pt1 | contig 34380 bp, 36 predicted proteins | sample KBSCornC62_FD_66595 | JGI IMG/M metagenome (GOLD analysis project Ga0068856, IMG submission 66595) | Corn rhizosphere microbial communities from Kellogg Biological Station, Michigan, USA - KBS Corn C6-2 | ecosystem: Host-associated > Plants > Roots > Rhizosphere > Soil ...
CCGGCGTGGACGCATAGCTCAGTTGGTAGAGCAGCTGACTCTTAATCAGCGGGTCCTAGGTTCGAGCCCTAGTGCGTCCACCACTTAAACCCTTAGAAATCCTAGGCTTTTCCGGATGGCCCTCGTGGTTGTCGGGTCCGTACGGTAGCCGATGAAAGCAAGATAACCACACCGGTCAGCCATTCAGATGCTCCCTCCCCCCGTGTTCCGCATCGTCCACGTGTCCACGTAGGCGTCCAGATCGGAGGGCCGATAGCGGACCATGGACCCCCGGAGCTTCACATAGAGAGGACCGCCTCCACGCACTCTCCAGTCCTCTAGCGTTCGCCTAGTCGTACCCAAACGGGATGCGGCCTCCTCGGTCGTCAGCAGTCGATCATCCATGGCCCGCCTCCGGTTTCCCGGCGCGCGGGGATCGAATACGGGGAGAGGCCGCGACCAGGGGGCCATGGGGGAAACTGCGCCCCTCGCAATTCACGCTTAGGGGGGTGGAGGCGTGCGCTGAATTATTCCCGGGGGCGGTCTCCCTAGTAGGGTAGCTAGCAGGGGCCATCATCTCCGCCCCCCACCTGACAGAGCCTCTAACAGTGTCCCCGCTGCCCCATCGGTGATCTTGTCTGCGTACTCCTGAGGGTCCACCCCGTTGGCGCGGTACAGGTCGGGGTTGCGCACTAGGTCCTCTAGCGGGACCGCGTTGAGGTACGCATCATCCCTGTGCTTGGCCGCAGCGGCGGTCATGTAGCGGAGGGCGATGGAGGAGGCCGAGGCGATGTCTGCCTTAATCGCCTTGTCATACCGCCCGAACAGGCTACGCACCATGTAGGCCCGGCTCGGCTCCCCCAGGGATGTCTCCGCCTGCCCGCTGTCCGCATCCCGGGCTTCATTGTAATCCGCGCTGGCGAACAGTTCTCCGAGCGCCTGCTTGAGCGTCTGCCCATCGAGCCGCATGGTGGCACGGGCTTGAAGGGCGTGCGAGTAGAGGCTCACCCCATCCTCCAGCTTCACGTCTTGCGGATCGGCAAAGCCAAAGAGGAGACTCTTCGGGTCGGCCCCCGCTCCGTATCCGGTATGACGGTACAGGCGGGTAAGCTCATCAAGGACAGGCTCCCGGGCGTAGGTCGCCACGGGGGCCATGGTCACCGGGAAGACCGCTTCGCCAATGGAGTTGTTGGGGCGGTTGACGGGCTCCCCAAGGACGTTCCTCAGTGGCTCCAGCTCTTGGGACAGGCCCGGAATGCCAGCCTTGATGTAGTCCTCCCAGTGGCGGCGCATCCGGGCGTAAGGGTCGGTGGTGTCCACCCCGAGGGTCCGAATGAGGGCCGACCCTGGGACCGTCCCTGCGGCTATCGAACCGAACATGCTCTCAATGGCCTTGGCCGGGTTCTGCATGGGGTTGTCCCCCAGCTCCAGCAACTGGGTGGCCGTGCGCATGGAGGCCTGGTCCTTGAACCACGTAGCCAGCGAGCCCACCGCCATGAGCATCGCGTTGCCCATGCCCTCCTGGTCCATCTTGTGGTAGACCGACATGTCCGACACGGAGGCGGGGATTGCGAGGAGGCCCCCGAGGATGTCCAGCTTGCGGTAGCTCACCCAAGTGTCGCCTACGCGGATCGAGTAAGGCTCGTGGGTCTGTCGCCACACCTTCGCATCAGCGCCCATCTGGGGACCGGAGCCGGTGAGGAGGCCTGCTTGGTTGAGGAGGTAGCCTGCCATAAGGAAGCTCGCCCCGAGGAGTGCCCGGCCGTGAGCCTCTGCTTGGGCTACTACCCCGTTGTCCCCGGCAAGGTCGGCCGCATGGTCCACCATCCAGGGCATCCGGTCGTACAGCGGAATGCGCCGGAGGGTCTCTCCGAGGGCATTGGCGGGGACGTTGAAGACGGGGAAGATGAAGCGAGTGAGCGGGTAGTCGTGCCGCATGGTCTGGATGCCGGTGGCCACCTTCCGAGCAAACGTGCCCTCTGCCCCCACCTGCCCCGTGAGCGTGGTTCTCTCAGCCGCACGGAGGAGAGCCTCATCGGTGGCCGTCCCTGCCTCATCCACGGAGGACTTGAGCACCTGCGCCACGTAGGCCTGAGCATCGTCCCCCACCAGCCCCTTCCCCGCAGCCTCCACCTGTGCCCGCACCCGGGCTTCGCTCATGTAGGTGAGGCGCTTGGCCATCTCATCCAGCCCGGCATTCACGCGGGCGAAGGCCTTGGGGAAGATGTTGAGGACGTTGCCGAGAGAGTAGCGCCAGTCCGGGTCCGCCCCGGCCGCCTTCAGGAGGTTCTCATTGTACGGCCCGAAGGAGATGTTGGCATCCTGCACCGTGCCTCCCCCACCCAGTACCGTGTGGTTCTCCTGGAAGGCCTGCACCCCGTAGCGGAAGGCATCGCGGATGTCCCCGAGGGTGTGGAACAGGGCGATGGGGGTCTGCTTGGCCACCTCCGCTGCGGCTGCCCGTTCGGCTGCGGATGAGAACGGATTGAGGGCGAGGAGGGCACCCCCGCCCATCTTCTCCAAGGACCGCACGGTATTGATGACCGCAGGGCCAGCCACGTTGAGGATGACCGTCTTAGGGGCGGAGAGGATCGAGGCGGTGAACAGGTTGGCGAAGGAGGAGGCAAGATACTTCCCTGCCGTGGGGACCGTGAGGGTGCCCGAGAGAAGGTCATCGGGGTTCAGGTTCCCCTTCCGGCCCATCCCCCACAGCTCCATAAAGTCCTGCATCTCCTCGGGCGTACTGGGGAGCGGCGGGAGGGAGCGTTCGCCGGGGATCGGGGAGCCAAGGGACTCCTGCTGGGCCATCGCCTCAAAGTACCGCTCGGAGTTGGGCAGGGAGAAGACCCGCAGGGCCCGCCCCGCTCCGACCTTCGCAGCCTGGACCAGCTCATTGACCTTCTGGACGTTGTAGATCGCCTGCCCGGCACTCTGGATCATCTCGGGGGTGGCGGTGCTCCAGTCGATCCCGGCACCGTGGAACAGGTCCACATCCTCCGCCGCCCTGCGCTGCACGGTACGGAGCACACCAATGGCTAAGTCAGGGCGGCCCATGGGACCGGCAATCTGCTTCGCCAGAGCGTCCAGCGCCTCGTGATCTCCGCCCGCAAGCTCCCCCGCAGCGGCCTTCACCTGTGAGATGTATTCGGCATCGCTCAGCTTGGGGAGGGAGTCGAGCTGCCGGGTGAGCGCCCCGAGGAGGCTCATCGGTTCGGCATCGTCCCCGAGGTTGCCCAAGCGGAAGGCCCCAAGGGTCGGGTGCTCGGGGGAGCCGGTGGTGATGTCCACCGCCCGCCCATCGGTCTCCTGTACCCGGCTGCGGAAGTGCTCCACCTGAGCCTGCAAGTCTTGAAGGCCTGCCCGGGAGATGGTCCCTGCGGGCTCTCCTGCGGGGGCTTCTGGGGTGCCTTCGGTGTGGAGGGGAACTATCTCCTCGTGAGCGGGGGAGGCGGGGATTTCATCGGCCCCTAGGATGGGCTGGCGGTTCCCTGAGTTATCCGCTGCGGTCCATGCGAGGGGGCCTTCTCCCTCGGGCGTGGTATCTGTGACGGACCCGGTGAGGCCTTCCTCCACAGGTGCCGCTTCTCCAGCCACCCCCGCCTCACTGGCCAGCGCTTCGGCCTCCTTGGTAGCTCCCTTGCCGAACAGTTTGGAGACCAGAGGGGCGGCTGCTTCGGTGACCTTGCCAAGGATGCCTCCTACGGCTCCCCCTATCCCCGCCCCCTCCACAGCCCCTAGAGCCCGGCTTGCTAGATCCTCCCCAGAGCCCGCCCCGTAGGCAGCACCCTGCACCGCCCCCACCTTCGCCACCTGGAGCGCACCCTTGGCCCCTGCACCGAACGGAATGAGGAGGCCTCCGAGGAGCTGCCCCGCGATCCGGCTCTTCCCGTAGTATTCCGCATCCGCCTTCTGGACGGCGCGCTCCTGGGCGATGTTCGCGGTGAGGGTGTCGGAGAAGCTCTTGCCGGATGTCCACACGGAATGGGTCCCGGTGAGCCCTCCCCCAAAGGCCGTGTCAAGGAGGCCGCTCGCTTCGTCCAAGGTCCCGAACGTGGCGGAGTCGGCCGCTCCCCTGAAAGCCGCCCCCAGCTCCTCCGTGAGGCCTCCGTGAGCGTTGTATCCTTCGGGGGCGGGAGATTCCTCGGCAGGCTTGGGTTGGGGCTGTTGGGGCTGATTTCGGGGCTGCTGAGGCGCGGCCTGCGGGTTGAGGGCCTCTAGGGCGAGTTGGTCTAGGGTGTCCGGCTTCCCGGTAGGCAGAGTGCCAGCGGCGAGGCGGTCTAGAGCGTCGGGCACGGCTTAAGCCTCCCCCTTGTCGGCGGTGGACTTACCCGGCTGCGCCCCCTCATCCTCCGGCTCTCGGCCCTTGATGTGAGTTCCGAAGCTGTAAAGGCCGATCCTGCCTTTCCCGGACCGCTTGGCAACCATCCGGCAGGTGTACTTGATGCCCTTTTCGTCAAGAGCCCGGAGAACCCGGGTCACTTCGGAGCTTCCCCCGAGAGCTTGGTATAGGCTGTCCCACGGGTGCTCCTCACCGGACGGCGAACAGAGGAAGCGGGCTAGCGCTGCGTTCTGCCCTCGGAGAAGTTGGGGCTCTTCGTCGCCCACCTGTACAAGGTAAGGCTTGTTGGACGAACGGGGAACAGACGGACGGCCGCATTCGCGGCAAACAGGTACGCTACGGACCATGGCGGGTCTCCAAGAGAAACAAGGGGGGTCCCGCTGGCCCGGCGCACGTAGCGGGGTTACCGCGCGCCAGATATCCGAGCGACTTAATGCCTCGGCTCTCGCTATGGTGCAGCGCCAGACAGTCCGCAGGCCAATGGCCGCTCTAATCGCTGGTTGCAGGGGCCGCTATACTCAGAGGGCATCGCCCTGTCAATAGAAACCTCAGAGTAATTCCCTTGAATACGCTTTGGACTATCGGCAGACATCTAGTCGTTCCACCTTTATACTTAGTCTATGGAAAGTGTAGGACTTGCAGGCCTCCCCGCATCCTCCGTATCGACGCCAACAAGGAACCTAAACCCTTAACCGGACCAGAGGCGCTGAGGGAGGCGACGGCTGGGGCGCACCTTCGTATGGTCCCGAGGCGTCCGCCCCATCGCAAGGTCAAAGCGGGGGCCGTGAGTTGAGACCCTCACCTTGCCGGGCCGCTTGCTCAAGCAGGGATGACCAGCCGGGGCCAGGCACTGGGGGCAGGTATGATTGGCGATTGCGAGGCGGCGCATCTCGCGCACCAAATCGGTCGAATACACTCTGGACATATAGGGAGGCTCCGGGAGGCGAAGGCCGTTTAGCAACCAAGAGGGTGTGAACGACCGCCCTTCAAAAGACCCCGTCCCCCATCAACTCCAACCCCTAAACCCCTCCCCCCGGGGGTGGCATACTAAGGAGACCCTTAGGGGAAGACCCTAGGAGTGATTGGTTCTTGGGAGGATGTTGGGGGGGGAGGGAGAGTGGTTCTCTGGGGTCGTTCCTGGGGTGGCCCTTCGTGGGACCACTCACTGGTTGGTACGGTCGAGAGGTGTTCTCTCTTTAAGGGTAGCTAGCAGCGGTTCTCCCGCCTCCAGCCATGTTTCCCCAGTAGGGTAGCTACCGGCGGATCAGTCCCCTTGCTCCCGGGCAATTGTAATCAGAGCGAGGACATGTTCTGCATCATGGAGCCCTGGACCGGGCGCAAGCTTTCATCAGCCCTCGCCCCAGCGCCGTCAGCATATAGAACCTCTCCGGCGGCCGATCATCACGCGCCACGAGAAAGGGGGCATTTGCGCCATACTCGTGCAGGCCTGCCGCAGCACCCAACATGTCGGCCACTTCCCGAAAGAAGCGGTCAGCTTTGCGATGGTCAATCACTGCGTAGTCGGTCGTGCCATATTGTTCCCTGGGGATGCGGGCCAAGAGTCGGGATGTGTCCAATGGAGCTGGCCGGAAGGTGATGCAGCTCAATCGCTTTAAGTTTTGTATAGCCGTTTCCCGCTCACTCGCCGGGAACTTCCGCCAACCCTCCTCAGCGGCCAGTCCAAGCTCCGACTCCCAATCCCTTGTGCGATTGAGCGCGCCTCTGGTCGGGGGGTCACCAGCACGAAATAACAGTTCGAGAAACGCTGCCTCAGGTGCGGAGAGTGACTTGAGGATGTCGATGTGCGCTTTGGAGACCGCCGTAGGATTAGAGGGATCGGTGGCATTGGCAAGAAGACGTGCCCAGAGCTGCTGCACCGTGGGGTCGTCCTCCTCCGATGCAGCGTTTACCACTCTGAGTGCGTCTCCAAACGGCAAAGCCTTCAAGTTCTCTTCGGTCAGTCCCCGCTCATCCGCCTCCCGCTGCAAGTCAGCAAGGATAGCGATCATGTTCTTGGCGCGGTGTGCTCTGGCGCGGTCTCCCCATGATGCACCAAGCTCAGTGAGCACGGGACCGAAGACCTTCCCGGCAACACTCCGGGTGTCCGCAGCCGTATCCACAATGACTTTCCCCACGGCCTTGCCAATATTGTCGCCCATACCTCAACTCCGCTCAGCATCGTAACAACCATACCGAACGCGGGGCATTTGAGGAACAGTCCGGCGCGGTTATTGAGGGGACAACATGGACTGGACTGGTCTGCCTGCGGCGGTGATTGGGGGAGTGATCGGCGCACTCTCGGGCGGACTGCCCGCATGGCTTATCGCCCGAGCGCAGTCACGCGAGACCCTCAGGCGTGATCGGGAGGACCGGACGCGCCAAGAGAAAGGTGTGGCATTCAGCGCTCAGGTTAAGCTGGTAGTGATCGTCAACAGTACGCTCCACGATTGGAAGCACGTACACGCCTCGCTTCACCTGCTCACGGTCCCGGAAAATTCCCACATGGAGCCTTGGCAGGTCGTCATGCCCATAGTTGCTCAAGCGGGGGAGAAAGACCTTCAGTTCGCCGCCGAAGAGCTAGCCCTGTTCCTGGGAGCCAGAGAAAATGGGTTCATGCATACAATTATGCTGCTGGCCCAGAGACACGCTGCGGGGCAGTCCGCCATGCGAGAGTATCAGGTCCAACGAGAGAGAATGCTAGAACTAGTCCCGACCCCGGATGAGATGGACGGGCTGCTGGGAAAAGCAATGATATCTGACGAAGAACTGCGAAGACTGCGCCCTCGGGGAGCATCTCTCAATTCCCTGGTCACGCAGATATCAGAGGGGCTGACCGAAAATATTGATCTTTGTAGGGAGGCCGCTAGTGGAATTGGGCCAATCCTTGCGCGGTATTTCGATGATCCTTCGATTGGAGGGGTTTCGTTTCCGTCGCCGGAAGAGCTTGGGGAGTTGTTGCTAGAGGCGCAAGCGTAGGCCTAACTGGCAATCGATCCCCGCAGCTCGTTCACCCGCTCCCTAATCTCCTCCAAGACGCGCCTGCCCACGCCCGGCCACCTCAGCAACTCAGCATCGCTCAGCGCAGCCACCTCCCCCAGAGTCTTGAACGGCGGGAAGATGGAGCGGTCAGCATAGGGGCTGAGAAGGGCACGGGTGGTTCGCGTGGAGAGCCCCGCCTCGGCAACCGGGAGGGACATCCAAGGAGGCGCAGGCTTCACCATTGGTCCCCCATCACCCCCGCAGCCGCCTCCTTCTCCTGCCGGGAGCAAAACTCCGTTCCCTGCAAGAGCATCGCCGTGAAGCCGATGGTGAGGACCACCCCTGTCAGCAATCCCATGGCGAATGCCTTGGTCTCTCCGGGGGGTGGCTTGCCCCTTTCAAAGGCTGCCCGGTCCACCTGCTCCCTTAGCAGCACCTTCATGGCCTTCCGGTACTCGGGGCCGCTCCAGTCTGGCATCATCGGAACCTAATGCTGAGAACGCGGGGCGTGGAGGCGGGCGGTCTCTAGCACCTCATTATCCCAGTCCTCAGTCCCCGCGCCCCGCTCCTCATCACGCCCCGCTGCGTACAGGATGGCAGCCGCCCCCTCAGGCGTCTTGGGGTCAAGCCTGTGAATGGCCTTGTCCAGTTCCTGCCAGCGCTCGAATATCTCGGTCCCCTCAAGGCCTCCGTCCTCGTCCAGGGCTTCGGGAGGCAGCTCGTCCATCTCATCCAGCAGCGCTGCCCACTGAATGGCTAAGCTCCGGGGGTCGGTCGGGGGCCACGTCCCGGCGAACATCTCCTGTACCGCCCCTTCCCGCTGCACCCTCACCGGCTCACACTCATCGGCCACGGGGGCAATCGGCATGGCGAGATACGCAAGGGCGGCCTCCAACGCCTTCACCACCCGGGCTCTCTCATCGGCCGCGTCTAGGGCCTCAATTGCGGAGGCTTGCTGCACGGGAGGCAGTGAGGTGAACAAGCGTTTTAGGAGGAGTGCGTTTTCGGCTCCTGCTTCCATCTCCCGCATCCAAGACCCTATGATTTCCTCTGCGGTCCGTACACTCGTCATGGTCTATTCCTCAGGTGGCAAACGGTGGGAGGCGGGCAGAGGACCCGGCAACGGCGCTGACCGAGGGGCCTCACTTGGAGGCACTCTCGGGGAAAGGCAGCACGTCCGCTCCTCGCCCCTGCCCTCTCAGCGCAGCCATCCTCTCGCCAGCCGCTCTCAGCCCCTCCCGCTGCACAGAGGCTGCAAGGGTTGCATACCGGGCAGTCGTGCTCGCTTGGGTGTGTCCTAGGGCCTTCCCCACCGTGGCAAGGGAGGAGCCGCCCGAGAGCATGAAGCTGGCGGTGGTCCGCCTCAGGTCGTGCAACCTCACTCCATCCAGCCCCGCCATGGCGCTAACCTCCGCCCACGGGTGCCTTAGGTCGGCCCTAGGAGCGATACCCTTTGGCTTCCCGGTCTTGATGTCCACGGGGGCATCCTTGCGGCGGAGTTTGGGATTGCCGGGGAAGAGGTAGACGGGATGGCTCTTGCGCTCTGCCATGGACTTGAGAAGCTCCAGCGCCGGGCCGTCCAGCTCTAGGCGATGTTGCCGCTTCGTCTTGGTGTGTGCCGAAGGCTTCTCCCACAGCCCCGCCCCCAAATCGAATTGCGACCACTCCGCCTGTAGCACCTCCCGCAGCCGCGCCCCGGTAAACAAGAGGAGGCGGATAGCGTCCGCAGCTTCCCTGTCGGTGGAGGTGCGCTCCGACTGGGGCAGAGGGTCGGTAAGGGCGAGAGGAGCGGCCTTATCGTCCGCACTCAACTTGCGCCCCCTGATGGACTCACCCCCGGGCCTCAGCCGCCGCCCCTCCTCGTAGGCATCGCACGCATCCAAAAGCCGTCCCACCTGCCCCTCCTCAAGGTTGTACCAGCGCTGGTCCTCGGGGAACTTGGCCACACCCTTGCACGGGTTATCGATCCGCCACCCCTGCTCAATCGCGATGGAGAAGCACTTGGCGAGTGTCGCTAGGAGCCGGTTCGCTTGATAGACGCCCTTGGTGCCCGCCTTGATGCCCGCAGCCCGAGTGTCCCCGTGGAGCTTGCGGATGTCAGTGATGGTGATGTCCGCCACCTTCCGCTTGCCCAAGGCATCGGTGGCCACCTTAAGGAGCGCTCGGGCATGGCGGAGAGAATTGGGCCGGAGGGCGCGAGAGGGTGCGTAGTCGTCCAGGTAGGCCTTTGCCAAGTCGGCCACGGTTGGGGCATTACGGCTCGCCTCCGCATCCTCCCTCGCCTGCCTTTCCCGTTGCTGCGGGTCCACACCATGCCGAGCCAGCCTCAGCACCTCCCGGGCCTCGTCGCGCGCTTGGTCCACGGTGAGCTGGGGGAAGGTGCCGAGCGCTTTCATGCTCGACTTACCCGCAACCCTGTAGCTCGCCACGAAGCGGCGGGTACCCGTGGGCGAGACTACTAGGCGGAAGCCGCGCACCTCATTGTCCGAGAGGCACTGGCCCGGCTGGGCAGCCTCTACAACCCGCTTAGTGAGGTGGACTTGAGAGAGCTTTGGCACGGCAGGCCCTTTGCGTTTGCCTGCGCATCCTACGCCCAAACAACCGCAAAGGGAATCCCCCGTGAAAGCTAGATGAAACAAAAAGACACCGAGCGCCCCGAGGCACGAGCGGGCCTCACGTTAGGCTGTTCTCAGAGAATGTCAGATTTCAGGGACTTTTCTGCCTCACCCGTGATCCCACGTGACCGCTCGTTAGAAGAGACATGCTCACTCTTAATCAGCGGGTCCTAGGTTCGAGCCCTAGTGCGTCCACCATTTTTCTACACTCGCAACACAGACAGTCCGTTCCCGATCGCGATCACGTCCCGTTCGATCACGCGGGCGGTGAAGCTGATGTGCGGACCGTCCTGCCAGAGGTCCACAGCGAGCGTCTCGCCGGGAAAGACCGGGGCGGTGAAGCGGGCCTGGTGGCTCGCGATGCGGACCGGATCGTAGCCCGCAAAGGTCTGGAGCACGGCCCGGCAGGTCATGCCGTAGGTGCACAGGCCGTGAAGGATCGGACGGGGGAAGCCGCCCGCGCGTGCGGCCGCGGGGTGGGCGTGGAGCGGGTTGCGATCGCCGTTGAGCCGGTAGAGCAGGGCCTGGTCCGGCCGGGTTGGCAGCATCACGGTGCGGTCGGGCGCACGGTCAGGAATGGCATGGGGCGCGGGCATCCCGTTTGCCGGACCGCCAAACCCGCCATCCGACCGTGCGAACATGGTGCATGACGAGGTCACTACCGGCTCTCCTTCCTCGTCAATCCACCGGGCCGTGCGGACGACCAGCGCCCCCCTGCCAGCCCCCTTGTCATAGACAGCGTCGATCGTCTCCCGGACGGTGAATTCACCCTGCGCTGGCAGGGGCCGATGCAGTTCGAGCCGCTGTTCGCCGTGCACCGTGGTCGGCAGGTGCAGCACGGACTTGCAATGACCCTCGGCCGGCTCCAGGTCATCCGCCCGTGCACCGGTCTGCGCCCAGGCCAGCACTGCCCCCGCGGTGGGGACGATCTTGAGATCCTGCTCGTAGACGAACGCCAGCTCGCGCTCGTCCAGCGGGTCCGAGCCGAAGCCGATGCTAAGGGCATAGAGGATGGCATCCTTGTCGGTATAGCTGAACCGACGCGGCGGGCTGCTTTCGGTCAGGATGTCGGGATAATGGATCGCCACGTTGGCCTCTTTCCTAAAGTGTGGCGCCGCCATCCACGACGAGCACCTGGCCGGTGATCTGCCGTGCGGCGGCCGACGCGAGGAACAGGATTGCTTCGGCCACGTCCTCGGGCTCTCCGATATGGCCTACCAGGGTTCTGGTGGCCAGTGTGTCCATCACCGCCGACGGTATGTTGCGTAGCATGTCGGTTCGCGTGGCGCCGGGAGAGACGCAGTTCACGCGCACCCCGTGCGGCCCCCAATAGGCGGCAAGCTGGCGGGTCAGGTGGTTCTCCGCCGCCTTGGCGATAGCATAGGCCGGCGACATCGGGGCCAGCTCGACGCTCGCGGTGGACGAGACGATCACCATGGCCCCGCCCTGTCTGGCGATCTCCGGCAGGGCCAGCTTGCTGAACAGCCAGGTGCCGGTGAGATTGGTGTCGAGCACCTTGTTCCACGTCGCCTCGTCATAGTCCTGGATCGACTTGGCCACGGGATTGATCGCGGCGTTGGCGACGAACAGGTCGATCCGGCCGAACCGCTCAAGCGTCTGCGCGATCAGCCGCTCGCGGTCCTCGGCCCTGCCGACATGGCACGGGAATGCAGCGGCCTGCAGTCCGGCGGCGCCCAGATCGGCCGCCATGGCCTCGCAGGCTTCGGCGTTGCGCGAGGTGATCACCACGCTGGCGCCGCGCTCGGCGAGAAGACGCGCCGTGGCGGCGCCGATCCCGCGGGTCGAGCCGGTGACGATGGCCACCTGGCCGGCAAACGGCCGGGCCGGATCGTGGGGGGCGGTCGAAGCATTGGTCATGGGCCTATCCTCTCGTTGCGGCGGGTGCGCCGAGCCAGTCCCGCAGGATGGCCTCGCGGTGCTCGTCGGGTTCGGGCGGCGCCATGCGGTAGCGGACCGGCGTGCGCGACAGGCGGATCGGGCTGGCGATCACCGGCACCCGCCGACCGTGGGCATCGTCCATCTCCCGCTCGACCCCGCGCTCGCGCACCGGCTCGCTCTCCAGCGCGCGGTCGATCGTGTTCACCGGTGCGAAAATGATCCCTGCGGCTGCCAGTGCCTCCGACAGGTCGGCCAGCGTGAAATGCTGCAAAGCCTCCGCCAGTTCACGGTCCAGCTCCTCGGCATGGCCGACGCGTTCGGACCGGACGGCAAAACGCGGATCGCTCGCGAGATCAGCCCGGCCGATCGCCTTGCACAGGTCATGGAAGCGCTGGTCCCAGGCCGCCTGGACGAACATTTCGCCATCGCGGCAGCGGTAGACGTTGCACGGCGCCGAGTCCGGCAGGGCATTGCCCTTGCGCCGGGGTACCACGCCGGTCAGCCGGTAGTCGATCGCGCGGCTGGCCACGAGGCTCATCGCCGAGTCCAGCAGGGCCACGTCGCAGTGCTGGCCCAGCCCGCCCTGCACCTCGCGGCTGCGCAGCGCGGCCAGCACGGCAACCGCGGCATAAAGGCCGGCGCACAGGTCCACCACCGGGACGCTGGAGCGCTGCGGTGTGCCGTCCGGCTCGCCGTTGAGGCTCTGGAAGCCGCTGATCGCCTGCAGCACGCCGTCCGTTGCCGGGCGGTCAGTGAGGCGCGAATCGCTGCCGAACCCCGTGACCGAGAGATGGATCAGCTGGGGGTGGGCGCGGCTCAGGCTCTCGGGATCGAGCCCGTAGCGCGCGAGGCCGCCGGGCTTGAAGTTCTCGATGAACACGTCGGCCCGCGCGATGAGCGCCTTCAGCGTCGCGAGATCGGCCTCGTCGGCGAAGTCGAGCGCAATCGAGCGCTTGTTGCGGTTGCAGGCGACGAACAGGCTGGAGAGCGAGGTTGGCCGGCCCTCCCCGTCGCGGACGAAGCCCGGCCCGGTTTGGCGCACCTCGTCACCCGCCGGGCTGCGCTCCACCTTGACCACGTCTGCGCCGAAATCGGCGAGGATCTGCGCGCAGCTCGGCGCGGCGATCAGCCGGCTGAGCTCCACCACGCGGATGCCGTCGAGCGGGCCAACGGAGCCTTGATCCGGATCCGGCACGGGTCGACGACCTAGGCCGCCACGACGTGCGCGCGGATGCGGCCCTGTTCGTCGAGCCAGCCCTTGCTGCGGGCGAATTCGACCATGCCGGCGAAGTTGCGCTGCCATTCGGCATCGGCGGCGAGGTCCCCGGCATGCCGCCGCAGCCAGTCCGGCTCGACGAACAGGTGCTGGCCGTCCAACGACCAGACCCCGCACCCGCCAAGGTCCTGCGCGGCCTCGCGGGGGATCGTCAGTTCCGCGGCGAAGGCGCGCAGATTGCCGGCGTCCTCAAGCCTCGGACCGGCCCGGTCGATGATCACATTCACGTCTGTGCACTCCGTTTGTGACCGGTGGGAATGGCCTTCACTCCAGCCCGGCGTCCGCCGGGCCGAAGAAGCTGCGATGCTTGCGCATGGTGGCATCGAGCCACTTGATGAAGGCAGTGACCCGCGCGCTCTGCCGGACGTCCTGCCGCACGACCAGCCAGAAGCTTTGCCGGATGCGGATCTGCTCGGGGCAGATTACCCGGTGGCCGGGGATCCGCGAGCCGACGTAATAGGGCAGCATCGCAAGGCCCCGACCTTCCGAAACGAGTGCGGCCTGAACGGCGATGCTCGTGGTGCGGATGCCCGGGATCAGGCCCGGCACCGCGTTGAAGGTGAATTCGACCGCCTGGACGTTGGCCGGATTGCCGCTGACATAGCCGACGCATTCGTGCCCCTGCAGGTCTTCGGGCGTGCGGATCGGCGGATGGCGATCCAGGTATTCGTCGGTCCCGTAGAGCAGGAGCGAGCTCTCGGCGATCTTGCGGGCGTTCAACGCGCCGCGCACGGGCCGTTCGATCAGGATCGCGGCATCGACCTCGCGCTTGAGCGGATCGGGAACCCAGCTGGGCGATATCAAGTCCACCTGCACCCGCGGATAGGCCTCGCGGAAGCGCGACAGCATCGGCGCCAGAAACAGGGTGGACAGCGCTTCCGGGGCGCCGATCCGGATCAGGCCGGAGGGCTGGCCGTCGGTGGAGGTTTCCAGTCCCTCGAGGATCGCTGCCTCGGCCCGTTCCACCACCTGGAGGAACTCGGTCCCGCGCTCGGTGAGGTAGTAATAGCTGCCGCGCCGCTCGAACAGGGTGGCGTCGAGCGACTGGGAGAGGCGGGCAAGGCGCCGCGTGACCGTCGTCGGGTCGATGTTGAGGCTGGTCGCCGCGGCGCGCAGACTGGGGTTGCGGGCCAGCGCCAGAAGAATCCTCAGGTCATCCCAGACGATCGCAGCCAAACTTTCTCACCCTTTCCCGCGCCTCTGTTCCGGCGTCGTTCCGACCCTGACCGATCAGGCCAGGGTCTGCGTATCGTCCACCAGCAGTTCCGCTCCCGAGACCGAGCGCGATCCCGCCGAAAGCAGGAACAGGACGACCGGATCCAGATCCTGCACCGGGATGGTCCGCCTGCGGGGCCAGGATGCGATCTGCCGCTTGCCGGCCTCGCTCTCGAGATAGTCGGAAATGATGTCGGTCGGCATGAAGCCTGGCAGGATCGCGTTCACGTTGATCTCGTGCCGCGCCCATTCGAGCGCCAGCACGCGCGACATCATCAGCATGCCGGCCTTGCTCGCACCATAGGCCACGGCGCCGCGTTCTGCCTTGGCCCCGGTGGTCGAGGCAATGAACACGACCCGGCGCGGGCGCGAAGGATCGGGATCGCCCGACTTGATGAGCCGCGAGCCGGCCTCCCTGGCGGTCAGGAAGGCCCCGCGCATGTTCACTGCCATGACCTGATCGAATATCTCGGCCGTGATCCGCGTCGCCGGCATGGCGTGGGCAATCCCCGCATTGACGATGGTGGAATCGATCAGGCCGAAATTCTGCTCGCCCGCGTCGAACGCAGCCTTGACCGATTCTTCGTTCGACACGTCGCATTGCTGGGCCATGGCCGTACCGCCCCTGGCCGCGATCTCGGCTACGAGGCTCTCGAGGTCCGCGACCCGGCGGGCACAGCAGACCACGCGTGCGCCTTCGGCAGCCAGCACCTGCGCAAGATGACGGCCGACCCCGGACGACGCGCCGGTCAGGAGAACGTTACGACCTTCAAGACTGCCCACCGAACCAATTCCTCGTTTGCACCACACGAACCTGATGGCCCGGGCCGATCGCCATCGCCGACCGAACCGAACGAATGTTCGGGAACCGGCCATGCACTGTCAAGCTGCGGGACGCAAGCCTCATCCCGCCTTCCCGCGGAGCACTTCCGCAAGGATCTTGCGGCAGCCGCAAATCCGCTTGCAGACGTATCCTGCGCCGAGCAAGTAAGGTCATGGACAACGTCGCGCAGATGGCCACCTTGTGGCGCTGGACCGGGGGAAACGGAGGCTCGTGGCATTTCCTGATCTTCACCGGTGACGTGGCCGAGACCTTGTCCGCCACCCGCCTGATGCGACGGCTGGAGACAGGACAGGCGACCGGCTTCGGCTCCATCAAGGTCCGGGCGACCATCGGCGGCACGGTCTGGCAGACCTCCGTCTTTCCGCACAAGGGCGGAACCTGGATCCTACCGGTAAAGGCGTCGGTGCGCCGGGCGGAAGAACTGGCCGAGGGTGATAAGGTCGATTGCCGCCTTCAATTCTAACCGCTGGTGCGTATAGGGAGCTGTGCTCAACGCGGAAACCGCCCTGCCGGGGACCTCTTCGTCCCTGCCCGCTCCGGCCGACGGCTTCCAGCCTCCCGTCGGGGCCGGAGAACCGGCGGATGCGCCCGTGCGGCTGGCCGGGCTTGATGGGCTGCGGGCCGTCGCCGCGCTTTGCGTCGTGGTCATGCACGTGGGTGCGATCTGGCCCAATGCCCCGCGCATCATCGGGGCGGCGTACCTTTCGGTCGACTTCTTCTTCCTGTTGTCCGGGTTCGTCATGGCCCGCACCTACGAGGAACGGTTGCGGGACGGCCGCCTATCGGCAGCCCGCTTCCTTGTAGCCCGTTACCGCCGCCTGTGGCCGACCATGGCGTGGGGCGCGGCATTTTCGCTGCCGTTCCTGTGGCGCGACAATCCCGACCTGCCGACCTTTCTTGGCGCGTCGCTGCCGAACCTACTCCTGCTGCCCTCCTTCGCGACCCCGGTGCTCTTCGCCTTGAACACCCCGGCCTGGTCGGTGTTCTTCGAACTGGTCGCCAACCTTGCGCACGGGCTGGTGCTGCACCAGCTGCGAAGGGCCGCGCTGGCGGTTGCGGCTGTCGTCTCGCTTGTCGCCGTGGCAGCCTGCGCGCGGCACTGGGGCAATCTCGACCTCGGATCCCAGGCAGACACGATGGCGGGCGGATTCGCGCGGGTCGCCTTTTCCTATGCCCTGGGGATTCTGCTGTGGCGCTGGCATGGCAACCGCGCGCCGATCGGCATTCCTGCCGCCCTGGCGTTCGCCGCCATGCCCGTGCTGTTCATCGTGGCCAGCACGGTGCCGTTTGAAGGTGCGGCCTTCGACCTTGCCTTTGTCGCCGTCGGAGCCCCGCTGATCCTGTGGGGCGGCCTCAACATGCGGATCGCCTCGAGCGGGCTCGGCTGGATGTGCCGGGTCGCCGGAGCCATGTCGTTTCCGCTCTACGCGGTCCACTATCCGGTTCTCCTCGCTGCCGAGGCCGTGCGGCTGCCGCTGTGGCTGGGACCTGCCGTGGCGATTGGTGCCGCGGCGGTCGTGACCAGGGCTACCGGCGGGTTCTACCCCCTGAAGCACCGATGATCACATGGAATGTGATTTTTTCTGTTCCGATCACATCGGATGTGATACACGCAGGCCATGTCTGATCTTCTGCTGAACCGCATTCGCGAAACCGTAACCTCCGGCCAGATGACCCGCGCGAGCCTGGCACGCGCTGCAGGGCTCCATGCCAACACCCTGCGAGACTGTACGGAGGAATCCTGGAACCCGACCGCCGAGACGCTCGCCAAGCTTGAGCGCTTTCTCATGGTGAACGATGATCGCCCGGTCCTCGTGCCCATCGAGGAGATCATCGAAGAGGCGCGCAACGGGCGCATGTTCATCCTCGTCGACGACGAGGACCGCGAGAACGAGGGCGATCTCGTCATTCCCGCGCAGATGGCCACGCCCGCTGCGATCAACTTCATGGCCACTCACGGCCGAGGGCTGATCTGCCTTACGCTGACCGGAGACCGCTGCGACCAGCTCAATCTCTCGGCCATGGCGCCAAAGAACGGCACCCGGCACGAGACCGCCTTCACCGTATCGATCGAGGCGCGCGAGGGCGTGACCACGGGCATTTCCGCGGGAGACCGGGCGCGGACGATCAGTGTGGCCATCGACGGCACCCGCGACGCGACCGATATCGTCACCCCCGGACACGTCTTCCCCCTGCGTGCGCGGAACGGCGGCGTTCTGGTCCGCGCCGGCCATACCGAGGCCGCGGTGGATATCTCGCGCCTTGCCGGGCTCAACCCTTCGGGCGTGATCTGCGAGATCATGAACGATGACGGGACCATGGCCCGCATGGAGGACCTGGTCCAGTTCGCCCGGCTGCACGACCTGAAGATCGGCACGATCCGGGATCTCATCGCCTACCGCAGGCGGCACGATCACCTGGTCGAGTGCACCAGCGAAGGTCCGTTCGTTTCGGACTACGGCGGCGAATGGACGATCAAGACCTACCGCAACAAGCTCAACCAGACGACCAACTTCGTGCTCCAGAAGGGGCGGGTGGTGCCCGACCAGCCGACGCTGGTCCGGATGCACGCCATGTCGCTCTTCAACGATGTGCTCGGGCGGCCGGGACCGGCCAAGCGCGCGCTTCAGCGCTCGATGGAACGGATCGGCGAAGTGGGCGCGGGGGTCATCGTCGTCCTCCTGCCGGAAGGGCATACGGACCTTGCCAACGAGATTGCCGGGGCGCGTCAATCCATGGACCTGCGCTCCTACGGGATCGGCGCGCAGATCCTCAGCGACCTTGGCGTGCACGACATGATCCTGATGACCAATGCACACCGCAACATCGTGGCCATTGAAGGATATGGGCTGTCCGTCGTAGGCGAAGAATCGATCAACTGAGCGGAGCAATCTCACGTGGCCAGGTTTCTTATCGTCGAAGCGCGCTTTTACGACCATCTGAACGACATGCTGGTCGCTGGTGCGCGCGCGGCGCTCAAGGCCGCCGGCCACGAGGTGGACGTCGTCACCGTTCCGGGCGCGCTCGAGATCCCCGGCGCCATTGCCCTTGCCGACCAGAGCGGCAGCTACGAGGGGTTCGTGGCCATCGGCGTGGTGATCCGCGGCGAAACCTACCACTTCGAGATCGTCGCCGGCGAGAGCGCCCGGGGGATCATGGCCCTGACGATGGACGGCGTGGCGATCGGCAACGGCATCCTCACGGTCGAGAACGAGGCCCAGGCCCTCGTGCGGGCCGACCCGGCCCAGAAGGACAAGGGCGGCGAAGCGGCCAAGGCGGCGCTTGCCCTGCTGGCGCTGAAGGACCGGTTCGAGTCCTGAACCCCGCTCTCGCGCGGGAACCAGCCGCCGGTCCGGCGCGTCGTGCGGGCATGGATGGCCCTCTCGAATGGTTCGGCGCGATAGGCGCTATCATTGCGGCGGGGCTCATCGCCGCCGATCTCGGCCGCAAGGTCACCGGGTGGGCATTCGTCCTGTTCGTCGCCGTCTCGCTGGCGTGGATCGCTTCCGGGCTGGTTCACGGTACCTGGTCGCTGGTGGCCCAGAACGGTCTGCTGCTGGCGGTGAACGGCTGGGGCGTCTGGCAATTCCTGCTGAGCCGCCGCAAGAAGCGCGAACTGGAACTGCAGCAAGACCTTGCCGAGCGCGCAGAGCGGCTGGCTGATCGGGAAATGGCCTGAGCGGCCCTACCAGATCTTCACGCGCTGCTCGGGCGGCAGGTAGAGCCGGTCGCCGGGCTGCACGTCGAAGGCGCGGTACCAGGCATCGATGTTGCGGACCGTCAGGGCGCGGTACTGCGCCGGGGCGTGGCCGTCGGTCGCCAGCCGCCCGCGCAGGGCCTGATCGCGGTATTTGGTCGCCCACGACTGGGCATAGGAGATGAAGAAGCGCTGGTCCCCGGTGAAGCCTTCGATGACCGGCGGCTCCTTGCCGTTGAGCGAGGCGCGGTAGGCGTCCCAGGCGGCGGCGAGGCCGGCCACGTCGGCGATGTTCTCGCCCAGGGTCAGCTTGCCGTTCACCCGCGCATCGGGAAACGGCCGGTAGCCGTCGTACTGGGTCGCCAGCGCGCGGCCGTTGCGAGTGAAGCGGGCAAGGTCGGCCGGGGTCCACCAGTTGCGCAACCGGCCTTCGGCATCGAAGGCCGCGCCGTTGTTGTCGAAGCTGTGGCTGATTTCGTGGCCGATGATGGCGCCGATCGCGCCATAGTTGAAGGCAGGGTCCGCCTTGGCATCAAAAAACGGCCGGCGCAGGATCGCGGCGGGAAAGTTCAGCGCGTTCTGCAGCGGCAGGTTTACCGCGTTGACGAGCTGCGCGTTCATCCACCACTCGCGCCGGTCCACCGGCTTGCCGATCTTGGCGATCTGCTGCGCCAGCCGGTAGCGGCCCGCTGCGAGCTTGTTGGCATAGGCCGCGCCGGGCGTGACGGTGAGGCCCGAATAGTCCTTCCAGGTGGAAGGATAGCCGACCCCGACCTCGATCGAGCGGACCTTGGCTTCGGCCTCGCTCCGCGTTTCCGGCGTCATCCAGTCCAGAGCGCCGATGCGACGAATGAAGGCGGCCTTTATATTGGCGACCATGCCCTCGATCTCGGCCTTGGCGGCAGCGGGAAAGAATTGGTCCACGTAAAGCTTGCCCAGTGCATCGCCCATCGCCTCGTTCAGGGAGTCCAGCCCGCGCCGGCTGCGCGGCTGTTGCGCCGTGGCCCCGCCGAGCATCGTCCCGTAGAAGGCGAACCGGTCGGCATCGAGCCGCCCGGGCAGGACATCCGCGTTCATGTTCAGCTGGTGGAACACCAGCCAGTCCTTCCAGCTCTGGAGCGGCTCGCTGGCGACCAGGCCGGCGAGGCGGGCAATGGCGCGAGGGTGATAGGCGTCGAAGCGCTGCTGCCCGCCCAGCCCGGCAGCGGCGAAGAAGGCATCCCAGTCTACCCCCGGTGCCTTGCGGGCGAATTCGGCGCGGCTCCAGAGCGTACCGGCCCGCTGGAAGTCGTCGCTCTCCGCGCGCGTTGCATGAGCCTGCGCGATCTTCACTTCCAGCGCATAGATCCGCTCCGCCCTTACTTTGGCATCGGGCATGCCCGCATCGCCGAGGAATTTCACGATGTAGGCCCGGTAGGCTTCGCGCAGGCTTTTCATCTTCGGATCAGGCGACAGATAGTATTCGCGCTCGGGCAGGCCGAGACCACCTTGCAACATGTAGGGAATGGTGCCCGAGCCGTTCAGCGACTGGGTAACGAACAGGCCGAACAGGTTCTCCGTATGGAGATCGGTGGCATTGAACGGGTCCACATCGGCGCGCAGCTGCTCACCAAGGACGCGGGACAGGCCCTTGGTGTCGGTGATCGCGGCAAAGCGGTCCATGTCCGGGCGGGCTGGACCGAGCCCTGCGGCATCAATGGCCGCCGTATCGACATAGGCCGTATAGTAGGTCCGGATCCGCCCCGGATCGCTGTCCGGCGCGGCATCGCCCTTGACGATATCGTCGACCAGCCGGCCAAGCTGGCGATAGGTATCCTGCTCCGCGAGGGAGAAGCCGCCGACCTGCGACCGATCCGCCGGAATGACCGCCTTCTTCAGCCAGGAACCGTTGGCATAGGCATAGAAATCGTCGCCCGGCTTGACCGTCTTGTCCATGGCCGACACGTCGATGCCCAGCCCGGTTCCGGGGCTGCGTGACCCGGCATCGTCGTCTCCGGCCGTGCAGGCAGCCGGGCCGAGCAGGGCGACGGACGCGGCAAGTCCAATCGCCAGTGCGGCCCGCCGGACAAGGGAACGGCGCGTGAGACGGAAGGAAAACGGCAGGTTCATTGATCCTCTGGCAAACCGGCCGGTTCGAGTCCGGGTGGTCCGCTATACGGACATGCCGCAATGGCCGCCACCCGCAAAAGCGGCGGCGCAGGCAATCCGCCGGTGTCCCCGTTCGGAACAGCCTTCATTTCTCCGACAAGGCAAGCGTGGACATTGCAATCGATTGCTCTAATCGATTCCTCCATATTGGTCGGACCATGAATCTGTGGCAAACAAACAGAAGCCGGAAAATCGTTCAGTCCGACGAATAAATGACAACGGGATCGCCACCGATGAACAGCACCTCTGAAGTCCACCGGCTGCAGCAAGCGGATGCCAGCGAAGCCGAATCGATCATGCTGCAACTGCTAGATAGCCTGTGCCGGCTTGACCGCGCCGGAGCGCCGGTCGCCGCAGCCTATGTGCAGACCGCCATTGATCATTTTCGCCTTCAGTTCGATCTGGACGAAGATAGATCAGAAACGGATTAGGTTGGCGCACCGAGAACCGCTCACTTGAGTTAGATTTCCGCCCGTTGGCGCAGGGGCTCGGCCACGATCGGGCTCTGGCGCGTTCACGGCTGGATCGAAAATGGCATCACTCAACGGCAGTTCGGATGGAACCCGCGGCACCTCCGTGCCCGATCGCAAGGGGAATGGCGGTGCACCAACAGGTGATGCTGCCCTGCAGCGCAGTATGAACGATCCGGCAAAGTCTTCCCGCGAAGGCATGGCCCATGTCGCCGCTCCGGCGCCGGACCGGTCGGCCGAGGCGGCGCAGCAGGCGCGCCGGCTCATCGCCTCGGCCAACGAGCTGCTGACACTTGCTGCCGAACTGGAAGAAGTCGCGCGGCGCGGGGCTGCAGCAAACGGCAACGCGGCATCAGCATCGGCCCGCGTCGCCCCTCCCCTCCCGGAAGGCGGCACCCTGCTGGAGGATGACGTCCGCTGGCTCCGCCATGCGCGCCGCACCTATCGCAACCGACGCAGTCGGGCGAATGTCTTCGGCGATGAAAGCCTGTTCGGGGAGCCAGCGTGGGACCTGATGCTGGACCTGTTCATCGCAGCGAAGGAGCGCAAGCGGGTGCCGGTGACCAGCGCCTGCATCGGGGCGGCCGTCCCGACCACAACGGCGCTGCGCTGGCTCGCCGTGCTGGAGGAGCGCGGACTGGTCGTTCGGGAAGCCGATGCCAGCGACGCGCGGCGCGTGTTCGTCCGCCTCTCCGCGGAGGCCTATGGCAAGATGGTGGCGTTCTTCGTGCGCGCGGCAGTGGGCGATGCGGAGGACACGATCGAGGCGGCACGCGCCCATGGCCGTGCGATCGAGCGGGCCTGGCGATAGCCGCAACGCGACCCCAAGCGGAATTTCTGCTGTTTTGACAGTATCTTGACGCGTGATAACAGCGCGGTGGGGCAGCGCCGAAGCCGAGATCCTGCTCGCAAACGCCGCAGTCGTCGCGGTCTCGGCGATCGAGGGCCGGATTGCCGATCCCGCGCCCTGCCTGCATCCCGTGCCGGAGCCGGCGGCATGAAGCTGGCGGGCCGCGTCTGGAAATACGGCGACGGGCTGAGTGCGACCGACATCGTCCCGGCCGCCTACGATCCGCTGACCCTCGTCTACGATTGGGATCGCTGCGCAGAGCAGCCGTTCGAGGAAAACGATCCCGGGTTCGGCCCCGGTGCGGCGGCGGGCGACGTGATCATTGCCGGCCGCGCGCTCGGCGCCGGCCATGCCCATTACCACGTCACCGCGATCATGGCCTGCCGCTTCCGCGGGATCGGCGCGATCCTGTGAGAAAGCGCGGACATGCTGTTCCAGCGCGCGGGGATCGATCACGGGCTGCCGATCTGGCCCGTTCCGGGCATCGGCGCCCTGTTCGACCATGGCGACCCCATCGCCTTCGATCTCATCAGCGGGAATTGCCGCAACACCACTACCGGCATCGCCGCGCAGTTCACGCCCCTGCCCCCGCTTGTCCCGGACATCCTCGCGGCCGACAGCAGCCTCGACAGGGCGCTGGCCCGCGCCGCGGCGGGTCACCAGCTCAATCCATCATCATGAACAGCGCCCAGGCGAGTGCCGTGCCGATGATGAACAGGGTCCAGGAACCGTAAAACTCGGTTCCGCCAAGATTGAACCGCTGGATCGCAAGCAGCCCGCCCCGCGAACCGCCCGATCCGACGAAAGTGGAAACCAGCCAGGACAGCAGGGCCCCCGGCAGGATGGCCTTGATCAGTGCAATCACACTCGCCTCCCGAATCGCGCCCCCGCGCTGCCCTGTTTGGCGCAGCTTTGCGTCGTTGTCTCGCCTCTCTGCAGGCTCGTCCTTCACGCAAAAGGGCGCGGGAAGGCCTGTGCCCTCCCGCGCCCTTGCGCTTGCGACAATCGCGGTCGGTTCAGGCGAGGCGCCCGAAGGCCGATGCGCCGGCATAGCGGGCGGCGCTGCCCAGCTCTTCCTCGATGCGGATCAGCTGGTTGTACTTGGCCAGCCGGTCCGACCGGGCGAGCGAGCCGGTCTTGATCTGGCCGCAGTTGGTGGCGACGGCGAGATCGGCAATGGTCGCGTCCTCGGTCTCGCCCGAACGGTGCGACATGACCGCGGTGTAGCCGTTGCGCTGGGCGATGGAGACGGCTTCCAGAGTCTCGGTAAGGCTGCCGATCTGGTTGACCTTGACCAGCAACGAGTTGGCGAGGCCCTGCTCGATGCCCATGGTCAGGCGCTTTGGGTTGGTCACGAACAGGTCATCGCCGACCAGCTGGACCTTGTCGCCGATCTTGTCGGTCAGCGCCTTCCAGCCCTCGAAATCGTCCTCGCTCATGCCGTCCTCGATCGAGATGATCGGATAGGCGGCGCAGAGGTCGGCCAGGTAATCGGCGAACTGCACCGGGGAGAGCGACAGGCCCTCGCCGCTGATCTCGTACTTGCCGCTCTTGAAGAACTCGGTCGAGGCGCAGTCGAGCGCGAGCTTCACTTCGCTGCCGGCCTTGAACCCGGCCTTCTCGATCGAGGCCATTACAAAGTCCAGCGCGGCGCGGGTGGAGGCAAGGTTCGGCGCGAAGCCGCCCTCGTCGCCCACGGCGGTGGCAAGACCCTTCTCGTGCAGGCCCTTCTTCAGCGTGTGGAAGATCTCCGCGCCCCAGCGCACCGCCTCGGCCAGCGAGGAGGCGCCGACCGGCATGATCATGAACTCCTGGAAGTCGATCGGGTTGTCGGCATGTTCGCCGCCGTTGATGATGTTCATCATCGGCACCGGCAGGACATGGGCCGAGACCCCGCCGACGTAGGAATAGAGCGGCAGGCCGCGTGCGTTGGCGGCAGCCTTGGCCACCGCGAGCGAGGTGCCGAGGATCGCGTTGGCGCCGAGGCGGGCCTTGTTCTCGGTTCCGTCGAGGGCAATCATCGCGAGGTCGATGTCGCGCTGGTCTTCGGCGTCATAGCCCAGCAGGGCCTCCGCAATCTCGCCGTTCACGGCATCCACCGCCTTCAGCACGCCCTTGCCGAGGTAGCGGCCCTTGTCCCCGTCGCGCAGTTCGACCGCTTCATGGGCACCGGTCGAGGCGCCCGAGGGCACGGCGGCGCGGCCGAAGCTGCCGTCATCGAGCAGAACGTCGACCTCCACGGTCGGATTGCCGCGGCTGTCGAGGATTTCGCGGCCATGGATGTCAATGATGGCGGTCATGGCAAGGGGCTCCGTGCTATGTGTCGATGGGGTTCCACAGGGATTGCGACGCCCCTTGGCGGAAGGAACCTTGGCAGGCAAGCCGCGTTGGCCCATCATGTCTGCGCGAGCGCGAATATTTGCCGTTTTGCAAGGATGATTTCACGCGCGCCTCGCGCTATGAAGTGCGCAACCGTTAACCGCCTGGGGGGATTTCCGGAAGTACCGACGGGCCTTCACCGGAATCAGGATCCTCCCGGACCTGCCGACCGAACATAGGGATTGAGCAATGGCCGAGACCGAAGCGACCACCAAGAGCCCCGCCCGCAAGCCGCGCGCACCCAAGGTTCAGGCGGCTGATGCCGTCACCCCCCTGCCGGACAATGCGGGCGGCGAGGCCAAGGCCAAGTTCGCCAAGGCGCTGGACGAGGCCAAGGCCGGCGCCCAGGCGCTCTCCAAGCAGGCGCAGGACACCGCCGGTGCCTATCGCGAGAAGATCACCGGCAAGAGCGACGCCCTGCTGGAAGAGGCGAAGGCCATGACCGGGCAGGCCAAGGACAAGGCCTCAGCGCTCGCCGTCGAAGGCAAGAGCCGCGCCGTGGAAGGGATTTCCACCGCTGCCCGCCTGATGAGCGAGAATGCCTCGATCCTCGATGAAAAGCTCGGCGCCAAGTATGGCGAATATGCCCGCACGGCCGCCAAGGCGATGGAGGACGCCGCTGCCAAGCTCGACGCCAAGGACCTCGGCGAGCTGGGGGAGGACGCCCGCGAGATGGTTCGCAATAGCCCGGGCCTTGCGATCGGCATCGCCGCCGCGGCGGGCTTCTTCTTCGCCCGGATTTTCAAGGGTGCCGACAAGCCTGCCGACAAGGCAGACTGATCGGCGGGCAAGGTGACGGGGCGCATTGACGCCCCGCGCCGCAAGCCGGATTGTCGCATCCATGCAATCAGACGAACAGCATGACTTCGCGCCCGGCGCTGGGCCGGACAGCGAACCCGACGGCAGGCTGGGGCCAGATCTCAGCTCACTGATCGCCGAGGCGAAGCGGCTCGCCTCAGACGGGCGCACCTATGCCGAGGCGGAGCTTGCCTTCCAGATCACCCGCGCCCGCGTGCTTGCCGTGGCGGGCGGGTGGATGGCCGGGTTTGCCCTCGTCGCGCTGATCTTCCTGCACTTCGCACTGATCGCCCTGGTGGTCGGCCTGCTGATCGCCCTCGCCACCCTGATCGGCCCCTGGTGGTCGATCCTGGTCGTGGCCGGCGGTCTGGCCGCCTTGTCGCTCGCCAGCCTGCTGCTGCTGCGCGCCCGCTGGCGCCGCGTCTCGGCACTGGCCTTCGGACCTTCGGGGAAAACGAAATGACCGAAGCCGAACAAGCCCTCGTCGAGGACCGGGCCTTGCGCGACGGCGCCAGGGCCGTGTTTGATGCCCGGCTGTCGGGAATCCGCGCGGCGCTGAACGCCAGGGGCGTTGTGCCCCGGGCGCGGGACGAGGCGCTGGATCGTGGCCGCGCGGCCGCCAGCGAGGCGGCGGAAATCGCATCGGAGTACCGCTGGATCGTGGCCTCCACCCTGCTTGCCATCCTGGCGTGGCTGCTGCGCAGGCCGCTCATCCACGGCGCGGACAAGGTCCGTGAGCGACTGTTGACGAGGGAACCGGCGACGCGGTGGCAACGTTGGCGCAAGAGGATTGAGCAGAAGGTGCGACCGTGACCCGGACCAACAGCGTGAGCGAACAGCCGGCAAAGCCAGCAAACAAGCGCGAGCAAATCCGCCGCAAGGTGACGGAATCGCAGGCGCAGCTCGCCGCCAGCCGCAATGCCGGGGGCGAACCGCCGGAAGGCCTGCGCGCACTCGCCATGGATTATCCCTTCGCGCTGCTTGCCGGTTCGGTGGTGGTTGGCGCGGTGGTCGGTGCGATCCTGCCCCGCTCGCCCCTGCGCAGGTTCGCCGGAGCGGCGACGGCCCTTGCCACTGTCGCCGGCGAACTTGGTCTGGCCTATGGCCGGCACGCGTTGGACAAGGCCGGGGCAGCGGCGGGCAAGCTCGATGGCCTGCGCGAGGATCTGGGCGACAGCGCGGCAGACTATTCGCGTCGGGCGACCGCGCTGATCGGCAGCGCCGGCCGGCTTGCCGGCGAGGCCATGCAGGAAGCGGCGAAATCTGCGCTGCAAGCCGGCGAGGCCGTCCAGGAAAAAGTGCTGGACGCCGCGGTCACGGCACAGAAATCGACCCGGGAAGTCGGAGCGAAGGTGGGCCGTCAAGCCATCCGCCTGCGCTCCCACGTCCGACACTGAGGGCTATAGCCGCGCGACGCCGAAACCCGGATTGCATCGCGGGCCGGGTCGGCTAAAGGGTCGGTTCCCATCTCTCCAGGGAACAGCCGATGCAAAAACTTCACCTCGTCATGGGCGGCCGCGTCGCGGACCCGCAAGGCCTTGAGTTCGTTGACCTCAATAAGATGGACCTCGTCGGGGTCTACCCCTCCTATGCGGAGGCCGAGGATGCGTGGCGCGGCTGTGCGCAACGCACGGTTGACGATGCCGAAATGAAGTACGTGATCGTGCACCTCCACCGGCTGCTCGATCCCGACGCACCCGGCACCTGACGCCGGACACCTGCTATTCGAACAGGCGGCGCCGCAGCCGGTTGAGCGGCAGGTCGACCCGGCTGCCCAGCAGCAAAGCCGCCCCGGCTATCGGCAGGCAGGCACCGAACAACGCGAGCTTGAGCGTCATGCCTGACAGGCTCAGCGCGAGCGTGCTGCGCGCCCAGAAAACCAGCGGCAGGTGGATGGCATAGAGCGGGAAGGACAGGACGCCGAGCGCGCGGATCGCAGGCCCGCGCGCGCCGCAGACGGCGCCCAGCCCCACCATCAGCGGATTGACGAACAGGACGGTGCCGATCTGGCGGACCGGCTCGAGCCATGGATGGATCGCCTCCAGCCCATGGATCGAGGCGAGCACGAAGATCGCCGCGGCGAGCATCCAGAACGGCACGCGCGGCAGGTGCGGCAGGATCGCCTCGCGCAGCCGCCACAGCAGGACCCCGGCAAAGAAACTGTAGCCCATCCGGGCCAGGCCCACGTCGATATGGCGCAGGTCAAAGCCCCAGTTCATCGTGCCAAGCGCGCAGGTCCGCCAGGCGAGGACCCCGCCCGACACCACCAGTACCCCGGCCAGGACCCGGTTGGTCAGGACCGGCAGCAGCAGGGCATGAAGCGCGTTGGCCAGCAGTTCGTAAAGAATGGACCACTGCACGTTGTTGAAGGGAAACGCCTTTTCCTGCCCGTAGAACGGGATGAGCAGCATGTGCGCCAGCCAGGCCAGAGTGAAGGTGGTCGGGCTGGCGGCGGAAAGGAAAGGGATCGCCTCGCCCGTGCGCCAGGCCAGCAGGCCGATCACGCCGCCCACGGCCAGCATCGGATAGACCCGCATCAGCCGCCACGAGACATAGCGCAGGAACGGCAACCCGCTCCTCAGCTTGCCTTCGTAGGCCATGGCGATGACGAAGCCGGACAGGCAGTAGAAGAAATCGACCGCCATCCACCCCTGCGCGTTGAACACCCAGGCGTGGTAGAACATCACCGATAGCGCCGCGATGCCGCGCAGCCCGTCGAGTGCTTCGACATGGAAGCGTTCGCCGCTGGCGGCGGGCCGGGTGGCGGAGGGGGCGGCAGAGGTCATGCCGGCTGCAACGCCCCTTCGCTCGCCCCGGGCCGCGCCGGCGCTGTCAGATGAACTCGATCTGCTGGACCACGTAGAACCGATCGCCGGAGGGCACCGTGACCTCCACCTCTTCGTCAACGCGGCGCCCGATCAGGGCCCGGCCGAGCGGCGAGTTGTAGCTGATCCGGCCAACGCGCGCGTCGGCCTCGTAGGGGCCGACGATCTGGTAGCGGACCGGCTTGTCATCATCGTCGAGCAGGGTGACGGTGGCGCCGAACACGATCTTGTCGCCCGAAAGCGAGGCCGGATCGATGATCGAAGCGCGGCTGACCTTGTCTTCGAGGTCCGCGATCGAGGCTTCGACCTGACCCTGCCGTTCCTTGGCGGAATGGTATTCGGCGTTTTCGGAAAGATCGCCGTGCGCGCGCGCCTCCTCGATCGCATCCACGATCTTCGGCCGTTCCTCGCGCAGCGCCCTCAGCTCGGCGATGAGCTTTTCATAGCCCTCGGCCAGCATCGGCAGCTTTTCGATAGACGCCATAACCTTCATCTTTCTCCTGTCGCGGCCCCGACCGACAGGTCTTCCCTGCCGCAGTGCGCCCTCAACGCGCCATACGGCAAAAAGTTACCTGTCGCGATTGGGGGAGACGCGGATTGGTTCAGGCATAATAGGCCTGAAGGGAGCGCACTTCAAGTTGCGCCCCGCGCAAGGCGGCGATGGCTTCCACAGTGGCAACCGATGCGGCCGCCGTGGTGAAGTACGGCACCTTGGCGCCCAGCGCGGCAACGCGGATGGATTGCGAGTCCTTCAGGCTTTGCCAGCCCTCGGTGGTATTGAAGATCATCGCCACGTCGCCGTCGACGATCCGGTCGACGATGTGCGGGCGCCCTTCGGCCACCTTGTTGATCCGCTCGACCGGCACCCCGGCTTCCGCCAGGAAGCGCTGCGTACCGCCGGTGGCGATCAGGCCGAAGCCGAGCGCGACGAGCTTCTTCGCCGCGGGCAGGATCACCGCCTTGTCGCTGTCCTTCACCGAAACGAAGACCAGCCCCCCGTCCGGCAGCCGTGTTCCGGCCCCGAGCTGGCTCTTGGCGAAGGCGGTGGCGAAGTCCTTGTCGAGGCCCATGACCTCGCCGGTGGACTTCATCTCGGGCGAAAGCACCGGATCGACCCCGGGGAACCGCGCGAAGGGGAACACCGCCTCCTTCACCGCCATGTAGGGTAGGTCGCGCTTGAACGGCGGGAAGGTGGAGAGCTTCTCTCCGGCCATGACCCGGGCGGCGATCTTGGCGACCGGCTGGCCGATCGCCTTGGCGACGAAGGGCACGGTCCGGCTGGCGCGCGGGTTCACCTCGATCAGGTAAACCTCACCGTTCTTGACCGCGAACTGGATGTTCATCAGACCCTTGACGCCAAGCGCCATGGCCAGCGCCTCGGCCTGGCGTTCCATCTCGGCGATAATCTCTGCCGGGAGGCTGTAGGGCGGCAGGGTGCAGGCGCTGTCACCCGAATGGATCCCGGCCTCCTCGATGTGCTGCATGACGCCGGCGACGACAACCTCTTCGCCGTCGCTCAGGGCATCGACGTCGCACTCGATCGCGTCGCGCAGGTACTGGTCGATCAGCACCGGGCTGTCCCCCGACACCTGCACGGCGGTGGCGATATAGTCGTCAAGCTGCTGGACGCTGTCGACGATCTCCATGGCCCGGCCGCCGAGCACGTAGGACGGGCGCATCAGCACCGGGTAGCCGATGCGGGCGGCAACCGCGACGGCCTCGTCCCGGCTGCGGGCAATGCCGTTGGCCGGCTGCTTCAGCCCCAGCTTTTCGACCAGCGCGGCAAACCGCTCACGGTCCTCGGCAAGATCGATGGCGTCAGGGCTGGTGCCGAGGATCGGGATACCGGCATTCTCCAGCGCCTGGGCCAGCTTCAGCGGAGTCTGCCCGCCGAACTGGACGATCACGCCGACCAGTTCGCCGTTCGACTGCTCGACCCTCAGGATCTCCAGCACGTCCTCGGCGGTCAGCGGCTCGAAATAGAGCCGGTCCGAGGTGTCGTAGTCGGTCGAGACCGTTTCCGGGTTGCAGTTGACCATGATGGTCTCGAACCCGGCCTCCTCCAGCGCGAAGCAGGCATGGACGCAGCAGTAGTCGAACTCGATCCCCTGCCCGATCCGGTTCGGACCGCCGCCCAGGATCACGATCTTGCGCCGGTCGGACGGGCGCGCCTCGCACTCCGGCTCGCCGAAGCTCGGGCCTTCGTAGGTCGAATACATGTAGGGCGTGATCGCCTCGAACTCGGCCGCGCAGCTGTCGATCCGCTTGAACACCGGGCGCACGCCCAGCCGGTGGCGCAGTTCGCAGACCTCTGCCTCGGAGGTCGCGCCGGCCAGGCCCTTCAGCGCATCGTGGAGCAGGCCGGAGCGCCTGGCCTGGGTCTCGGCCATGCCGCCGGCCACGCCCACCCCGCGCACGGCCAGGGTGGCAAGGCGCTTGTCGGAAAAGCCCATCGCCTTCAGCCGGCGCAGGCCCTCGGCCTCCAGCGGCAGGCCGTTCTCGACGATCTTCGCCTCTTCCGCGACGATTTCCGCGATATGGCGCAGGAACCAGCGGTCGTAATGGGTGATCGCATGGATGTCCTCCACGCTGAAGCCCTCGCGCATGGCCTGGGCGACGTGGAGCAGCCGGTCCGGCGTCTGCTTGGCGAGCGCGGCGGTGATGACGTCGCGGCTGGCGCCTTCCAGCTCGGCCACGCGGTTGAACCCGTCGAGCCCGGTCTCCAGCCCGCGCAGGGCCTTCTGCATCGATTCCTTGAAGTTGCGGCCGATCGCCATGACCTCGCCGACCGACTTCATCGCGGTGGAGAGCAGCGGCTGCGAGCCCTTGAACTTCTCGAAGGCGAAGCGGGGTATCTTGGTAACGACATAGTCGATCGACGGCTCGAACGAGGCCGGGGTGGCGCCGGTGATCTCGTTGGTCAGTTCGTCCAGCGTGTAGCCGACGGCCAGCTTGGCCGCGACGCGGGCGATCGGGAAGCCGGTGGCCTTGGAGGCCAGCGCCGAGGAGCGCGAGACGCGCGGGTTCATCTCGATGACGATCAGCCGCCCGTCCTTCGGGTTAACTGCGAACTGTACGTTGGAACCGCCTGTTTCAACACCGATTTCCCGCAGCACGGCGATGCTCGCCGAGCGCATGATCTGGTATTCCTTGTCGGTCAGCGTCAGGGCCGGGGCAACCGTGATGGAATCGCCGGTGTGGACGCCCATCGGATCGACGTTCTCGATCGAGCAGATGATGATGGCATTGTCGTTCCGGTCCCGGACGACTTCCATCTCGTATTCCTTCCAGCCGAGGAGCGATTCCTCGATCAGGACCTCGGTGGTCGGGCTGGCATCGAGCCCGCTCTTCACGATCGCCTCGAACTCGGCCTTGTTGTAGGCCACGCCGCCGCCGGTGCCGCCCAGCGTGAACGAGGGGCGGATGATCGAAGGCAGGCCGGTGCGCTCCAGCACGGCGAAGGCTTCCTCGACCGTGTGGGCCACGCCCGAACGGGCCGATTCCAGCCCGATCTTGTCCATCGCCTCGCGGAACCGCTGGCGGTCCTCGGCCTTGTCGATCGCATCGGCATCGGCGCCGATCATGGTGACGCCGAACTTTTCCAGAGTGCCATCGTTGAACAGCGCCAGCGCAGTGTTCAGCGCGGTCTGCCCGCCCATGGTCGGCAGGACGGCGTCGGGACGCTCCTTCTCGATGATCTTCGCCACGATCTCGGGCGTGATCGGCTCGATATAGGTCGCATCGGCGAATTCCGGATCGGTCATGATCGTCGCCGGGTTGGAGTTCACCAGGATCACCCGGTAGCCCTCCTCCTTCAGCGCCTTGATCGCCTGGGTTCCGGAATAGTCGAACTCGCAGGCCTGCCCGATGATGATCGGGCCCGCGCCGATGACGAGGATCGAGGAGATGTCAGTGCGTTTGGGCATTACTGGCCTTGCTTGTTGTCATCGGTGGCCGGTTCGGCCCGATAGGTGAACGGGCGTTCCTTCAGCCACTGCTCGAGCGTGGCGAAGGCCTGGGGAAAGCCCTGCATCAGGTCGGCGCGCGGGGTCAGCGGTGCCTTGCAGTCCTTGGTGAAGTCGGCATAGCCCTCGGCGATCTGGTCGGAGACCTGCCGGCTGCGGTCCTGCCCTTCCTCGAAGCCGAACCCGGTGTTGTAGTTCAGTCCCTTGCACGGCCTGAAGTTGACAGTGAGGCCGGCGCCGGTCCCGCTCGGCAGGTAGATCACCTCCACGTCCGACAGAGCGCGGGTCAGGCGGACCTCGCGGTCGCTGTCATCGCCGGGATGGCTGCCCTTGTCGGACAGGGTCCAGCCGGCGACAGTTTCGACGCGCGGCGGCAGCGTGGGCCGGGCAACGGCGAAGGCGGCGTCGAACCCGGCAAGGAACCGCGCTTCAAGCCCTTCGCTCAGCGTGCAGTTGAGCCGGGCGTTGGCAAACTCCTCGGCCATGGCCTCGCGCACGGGATCGACCAGCCCGGTGCTGAGATCCTCGCTCATGCCCCAGGGCTCATCCCCGCAGCCCTTGACCACTATCACCAACTGGTCGGTGTCACCGGGGCGCAGGCGGTAATCGACGGTGACGTTCTCGATCGTGCGGCTCATCCCCCCCTTTCCCACCGCCCAATCGCCGTCCGCCGCCCGGGCCGGAGCGGCCAGGACGAGCGAACCCGAAAGGGCAAGGGCAACGGCGAGAGTGTGCTTCACCCCAGCATCCCCACGAACTTCTCGAACAGGTAGAAGCTGTCCTGCGGCCCCGGGCTGGCTTCCGGGTGGTATTGCACCCCGAACGCGCGCTTGCCCTTGACCGCGATGCCGCAGTTGGAGCCGTCGAACAGCGAGACGTGGGTTTCGACCACGTTGTCCGGCAGGGCGGAATTATCGACCGCGAAGCCGTGGTTCATGCTCGTGATCTCGACCACGCCGTCTTCCTTGCGCTGGACTGGGTGGTTCGCGCCGCGGTGGCCCTGATGCATCTTGGTGGTCTTGGCCCCGGCGGCGAGCGCCAGCATCTGGTGGCCAAGGCAGATGCCGAAGACCGGCACGTCCTTGTCGAGCAGGGCCTTGATCGTCGGCACGGCATAGGCGCCGGTCGCCGCCGGGTCGCCCGGGCCGTTGGAGAGGAACACGCCGTCCGGCTCCAGCGCGAGGATCGCATCAAGCGGGGTCTGAGCGGGAACGACAGTCACCTGCGCGCCGGCCTTCACCAGGTTGCGGAAGATGTTGTCCTTCGCGCCATAGTCCACCGCGACCACGTGCGGCCGCTTGTCGCGCGGGGAGCGGGCATAGCCCTTGCCGAGCGTCCAGACGCCGCCTTCCCAGCCCTCCTGGCTTTGGCGGCTGACCACGCGGGCAAGGTCCATCCCTTCAAGGCCCGGCCAGTCCTTCGCGCGCTTCACCAGCGCCGGAATGTCGAACTTGCCGTCCGGACGATGGGCGATCACCGCATTGGGCGCGCCGGACAGCCGGATGCGGCGGGTCAGCGCGCGGGTGTCGATCCCGGCGAGGCCGATCTTGCCCCTGGAGGCCAGCCAGGCCGGAAAGTCCCCCCGCGAGCGGAAGTTGGACGGGTCGGTCACATCCTCGCGCACGACGCAGCCGACCGCGCCCTCGACATTCGATTCCAGGTCCTCGTCATTGACGCCGACGTTGCCGATGTGGGGGAAGGTGAAGGTGACGATCTGGGCGGCGTAGGAGGGATCGGTCATCACCTCCTGATAGCCGGTCATCGCCGTGTTGAAGCAGACCTCGCCCACGGCCTCGCCCGCGTGGCCGAAGCCCTTGCCCCACAGGATCGTGCCGTCTGCCAGCACGAGGACTCCGGTCGCGCCTTTCGGTTGCTGCCCATTCTTGTGCTGGGCGTGCGAAGAGGCGGCGTCGGCCATGAAAAGGCGCTCCGTTACAGGGGGTCTGGCGATGGTGCTAAGTCCCGCCCGCTAAGGCTCGGCTGCCGCCGCGTCAACCCCAAGGGACCTACCATGCCGGGAAAATTCCGGCTAGGGTCCGGCCCCGTTTGTGCAACCGCACGCTTATCCATGTTTCTGGGGGAACAATGCTCCGCGATTCGAT
>Ga0068856_100000787_pt1 | contig 34363 bp, 21 predicted proteins | sample KBSCornC62_FD_66595 | JGI IMG/M metagenome (GOLD analysis project Ga0068856, IMG submission 66595) | Corn rhizosphere microbial communities from Kellogg Biological Station, Michigan, USA - KBS Corn C6-2 | ecosystem: Host-associated > Plants > Roots > Rhizosphere > Soil ...
GAGCAACAGCGCCGCGATCAGCACACCGAAGCCAATGATGTAGGTGAGCGAGTTTGTTGGCAGATGCACAAAATCGGTGTTCGCATCGTTTGTAACGAGCTCGGTGATCACGACGGCGGCAAGGCCAAGTGCCAGGCTGTCGATGACAGAGATGGCGAAATACACCAGGAATGTCAGGCTGCCGAAGCGACGACCAGAAGGCATGGACTCGATGCGCCAGCGAAAGATTTCTTCCACAGCAGGGACGATTCCCTTGAATGCCGAGATGTAATGCTCTTTGATGACGTTCATCGTCAGCAGACTATCGTCGAACGCCTGACGGATGCGCACAATCTTAAAGAAGAAGATCAGGCCGATGAATCCCGCCAGCAGCAGCAGCGCCGCGGCAATCACTTCGGAATGCGCGCTCCTATCACCTAGTTCGTAGAGCGCGCCGACGCCACCCGCCATGACGCTGGCGATAGCGAGGTAGATGCCAAACATCCGCCCACGGTCGTCGAGCGCCTGATAGGCCGTCGAGTTGGCGTAGTTGAATTCGGCAAGCATCATGCTTTCGAGCCGCAGCGTCTGGTCGGTATTGGTCGCCGGATCATGCTGACCAGCAGCGGGCGACTGTATGGGTTCAGGACCAATAGGGGAAAATGGCATTGCGGCTCCTCCGGTGGTATCGGTCGCTGGCGCCAGCGCATCCCGCGCCAGCAAGAGTCCGAGCACAGTTTTGCTATCGTCAATCTCGCCAGACTGGCAGCGCGCCAGCGCGTCAGCTAAAGGCGTCCAGGCGACGCCGCTAATCTCTGCGGGATCTTGCGGACCAGACTGGCCCGACGTCGGCCGCAGATCGGTCGCGAGGTAGAGCGCGATAGTTTCGTTCGTAAACCCTGGCGAGGTATGCGTCCGCACCAGCAGGCGCAGCGTCCCCGCCTCGTAACCGGTCTCTTCGCGCAGCTCGCGGCGGGCAGTCTCTTCTGGCTGACCATCCTCAGCGGCATTCACCAGCCCCGCGGGAATCTCCCAGGTGCGGCGGTTGATCGCCGGGCGCTCCTGCTGCACCAGCGCCACCAGCGGCACACCCGCCTGCGCGGGATCGGCCCGGAGCGCGACAATCGCCACCGCGCCGGGATGCTCGACCACATCGAACTCTGTGCGGCCACCGCTGGGCACGGGAAGTGTCCGTCGCAAGACTCGTATCAGCGAGCCGCGATAGACCTCTTCGTCGGAGTAGTGCTGTGGCTGCATAGCATTCCCTCTCCATCGGCAGCGGTTGGCCCGCGGGGTGGTCCGCTTGTTGAAGTCGAGGCGAAGCATAGCATGTTTGGCCGCCTGCGTGAAGCCCCTGGCCCGCGAGTGATTAAATGTGGGAGATTATGGGCATATGGGCAATACAAGTAAGTGGCTTCACTGCGAGGGCCAGACAGACTCACGCGCCACGCGATAGGTACACATGACAGAAGGCATCACTTCGGCGAAAGAGACCGGGCCGCTGGAGCAATCCAGTGACGAGAACGAGACGACGAGAGTGCGTTCCTGGCTCGCCCGGATTCCGTGGGCGCGCTACCCGGAGTTCTGGGTCATCGTGCTGGTCGCGGCGTTGCTGCGGCTGTGGCTGCTGGACCACTCACAGTGGCTCGACGACCAGGCGCAGCTGCTGACGCTGGCCCGCGATGCCTGGCTGCACGGCGCGCTGCCCATCACCGGCATTCGCTCCTCGATTGGCACGCTCAACCCGCCGCTCAGCGTCTACATTCTGATGCCGTTCTACCTCTTCACCAAAAGCCCCATGCCCGCGCTGATCGGGCTGGCGCTCTGGAACATCTTCGGCGTCGCGCTCTGCTATATCTTCGCGCTGCGTTTCTTCTCGCGCAGGGCCGCGTTCTGCTCGGCGCTCGTCTTTGCCTGCTGTGGCGCGGCCGTCAACTACAGCCGCTTCATCTGGCAACAGAACTACCTGCCGCCGCTGCTGCTGCTCTGGGCATTCGCGCTCTACGCCGGGGTCGTGCGCGGGCGGCGCAGCTGGCTGGCGCTCCATCTGCTACTGCTGGTCATGATTATCTCGCTGCACCCCACCGGGCTGACACTGCTGGCCGTCACCGTCGTCGCGCTGCTCATCGCACCCAGCTGGCCGACCCGCCGCGACGCGCTGCTCGGCGTTGGACTGGTCATCTTACTGCTGCTGCCTACCATCCTCTGGGAGTTGACGAGCGGCTTTTCCGATGCCCAGCTCCTGCGCCAGTTCACCCAGCAGCCGCCCGTCTTCAACCTCGACGTCTTGCACGCGATCTACCATCTGCTCGGCGCGCCCGCCTATCCCGGCCCCGGAACCAACACGCCCTATCCCGCCATCCTCGATACCGCCCTGTATGCCCGCATTGACGGCCTGAACGTGGCCATTCAGAATGTGGCGATGGCGCTCTACATCATCTGCTACCTGGTGCTGACGGCCCTGACCCTGGCTCCGCTTCGTCGGGTGCACGCCGGAGTAGAGGCGACTGGCTGGCGGCGCGCCTGGGGCTGGCTACTGGCGCTGCGGTCGGCGCTCCAGACGGATGCGCGCTGGCGGGGGTATCTGCTGCTCTGGGTCTGGCTGACCATTCCGCCGCTGACAATGCTGCGCCACGGCAAGACGGTGCAGCCGCACTATCTGTTCATCCTCTATCCCGCCTTCTTCCTCTCGGTCGGCGTCGCGGTGGATGCCATCATTCGCGAGGGACCGCGCGTGCTCGCCGCGCTGCGCATCCAGCTACGCCAGAGACAGGCACAGCGGATCATCGGCGGTGGAGCGCTGGCGGTCGTGCTGCTGGTGTCGCTTGGGCAGGGCATACAGTCCGCCCTCTTTATCGCGGCGCTCGGCAACAATCAGGTCAGCACGGTCAACTTTGGCTATCCGCTCAACCAGCTCCTTGCCGCGGATAGCGCCCTCGCGACGATCCAGCGCGAACAGCATGCGGGTGGCATAGTCGTCAGCATGCCCTCGCGCTACACCGCCTCGGCGCTGGACTCGACGCTCATCCGTGAGGAGGCCGACCGCACCGGCGTCATAGGAGACTGTCTGGCGCTACCCGGAGCGCAGGCCCAGCCAACGCTGGTCGTCTCGACGCGCGCCGCCAGCCCGCAGGCGCGGCTGCTGGAGGCCCTGGCCCTGCCCAACGCCACGCGCATCCAGGACGTCCCCATGCCAGGTGATGAGCCGCTGGTCGTCTATCGCCTGAGCGGGCAGACGCCGCTGCTGTCGGATGAGTACGCCCTGCCCTCCGTCACCTGGCAAAGCGGAGATGGAGGTGCGCTGCGGCTGGTGGCGGGCGCGCGGACAGCAGCGGGGGTGATTCGGCTGCGCTGGGTCGTTGAACGGTGGACAATACCTCCTGATGTGAATGGCGCTGACATGAGCGCTACGCCGCAATTCGAGGTGCACCTACAGGCGGCCTCATCGGGCAGCGCGCAGACGAGCGCTCCGGTGGCGCGGGCCACCTGTCAGCCGACGCAGTTGCAGCCGGGCGAGACGCTCTTCACCTGGGTCACGACCGCCTGGAGCGCCAACGGAACCAGCCTCACCGCCGTCGCGTCTCCGTTGCCCACTGCGCCACTCGCGCTGTCGGTGCTGCACGGCACGCAGGCGCTCTGGCAGAAGCGGATTGGGATTGGGCCGCTGCGGCTGCTCTCGGCTGCGCCCGGCGGCATACCACTTGCGCCGATGACCATGACCAGCGCAACAGGCGCGAACGGGGCGAACGGGAGCTATCTGCTGCCCGCCACCCTCACCGGGAGCGGCGCGCCGTGAGCTCCGCGCGCTCTGAGGAGAAGCCGACCCCGATGGCCGATGATCGCACCGATACTGTGGCTAGTCTATCGCCGAGCGCCGTGCCTGCCGAGGCGTCGTCGAGGTATGCGCCAACCACGCCCCGCTATCGCAAGCCCTGGCTCGATGTGCTCTTGCTCCTGGTCGCGCTGATCGAGCTGCTGGCGCTCTTTCCCCACAATCTGCGCGGTGATGGCGCGCCACGTTTCGCCGCGCTCTCGCAGCTGCTCGAAGGGCACGGCATCCCCACCACCAAATACTCGCTGCTTGGCCCGCTCTTTTCCGCGCCGCTCTGGCTGCTGGGCAAAGCCACCTCCACCCCGCAGACGCTGGTGGAGCTGTACAACTGGCTCGTCTTCGCGGTGGGCCTGCTGGCGCTCTATCTGCTCTTGCGCAACGTGATGGACCGGCGGGTGGTGCGCACCTTTCTGCTGTTGCTGGTGGCCGCCTCGATGTTTCCCGCGCACACGCTCTCGTTCTATGCCGAGATGTTCACCGCCGTCGCTGTGGCTATCGGCTCGGTGCTGGCGGTCTTCGGCAGACGGCTTGCCGCCTTTGGTGGATGGGCGCTGGCGGCGCTGGGGGTGGCCAATATCCCCGCCAGCAGCCTGGGCTTCGCCAGCATGGCGGCGCTCTATGTGCTACGCCGACGGCGGCTGCGCTATCTGGCGGCCATAGCGGCGGCCGTCGCGCTGATCTTCGCGGAGGCGTGGCTACGCCGTGGCAGCCCATTCGCCAACGGCTACGCGGGCAACTCCGGCTTCCACACCGTCATGCCCTACTCCGGCGGCCCCGGCTTCAACTATCCTATCCTCTTCGGCTTACTCGCCATTTTTCTCTCCTTCGGCAAGGGGCTGATCTTCTTCACGCCGGGACTCTTCCTGCCCGCGCGGCGCTATCTGCTGGGGCAGGGCGCGGAGAACGGGGCGAAGCTCTACACCCTCTATCTGCTCTGGCTGGCGTTTGTCGGCGGCATGGTCATAGTCTATGCGCACTGGTGGGCGTGGTATGGCGGCTGGTTCTGGGGGCCGCGCTTCTTCCTCTTCGCGTCGATTCCCGCCGCGCTGGTGCTGGCCGTCCGGCTGCATGCCCGCGACGCCGGGCTGGCGGCGAATCTGCTGACGCTCGGCGCGCTGGCGCTCTCGTTCTGGGTGGGCATCAACGGGGTCGTCTTCGAGCAGCAGGGGCTCTCGGCGTGCACGGCGCACAACTACGCCCAGGAGTTTCTCTGCCAGTTCACGCCGGAATTCAGCGCGCTCTGGCATCCATTCGTGGTCTTTGAGCCTCTTTCCTCTGGCGCTATACTATACACTGCCACCAGCAGCGCTATCTTTCTCTATCTCGCGCTACCGTTGCTCATACGCACGACGCGCCAGATCGCGGACAGGCTTCGTAGCACGGCAGCGGTTTACCTGCGCCGGGAAGCCTGGCGCCTGTGAGCCGAGCCGGTGACCTTGTGGGGAGATGACTGAGTACATGGAACCGAATGACGATATCGCCGCGCCAGATATGGAAGACATGGATACCGTCGAGATGCCCGCGGCAGCGCCGAATCCAGCCCTGGGCCAGCCCGCCGCGCCCGCCGATACGGATGATACCGACATTGCGGACGACGTAGAGACGATTGAAGGGGCCGAAACGAAGGTCCTCAACGGCGTGGGAGCGGCAAATACATCTGACACATCTGACATATCCAGCGAGGACACGATCCAGTTCGCCGCCAGCAAGCCCGTCGTTGAGCGTGTAGATGATGACGTGTCCCTGACCGATACGATGGTGGAGATGCCCGCTGTGCTCATGCCCGTCGTGCATGCGCCAGCCGCGCCACGCGAGCCGACCACCGCGCGCGCGCAGGCCATCCGAAGCCGCATCGCCCAGATTCCGTGGCTGCGCTATCCCGAGTTCTGGCTGGTGGTGGCGCTGGCGGCGTTCCTGCGCCTCTGGCGTATCGACCTGACGGAAATCCTGAACGATCAGGTCCAACAGTTGATCCTGGCGCGCGGCGCCTGGCTCCATGGCGCGCTGCCCATCACCGGCCTCGTCTCGTCCATCGGCGTGCTGAACCCGCCAGTGACCGTCTACGCGACAGCGCCGTTCGTGGCGTTCGGCAAAGACCCACTGCTCGCCACCATCGTGGCGGCGCTCTGGAACATACTCGGGGTCGTGATTTGCTATATCTTCGCCAATCGTTACTTTGGCCGCGTCGTCGCCGCGAGCGGGGCGCTGCTGTTCGCCACGTCGGGCATGGCCGTCTACTACAGCCGCTCGATCTGGGTCTCAGACTACCTGGCGCCCGTCCTTATCCTGTGCATGCTCATGCTCTACCTCGGCTGTATCAGTGGGCGGCGTGGCTGGTTCGCGCCCCACGTCGCGCTCCTCATCATAGCGATTGAGATTCACCCAGCAGCCGCGCTGCTGATTCCCGTCTCGCTGGTGGGCTTCCTGCTTGCTCCGCGCAAGGCGTGGCCGTCGCGGCGCGAGTGGGCGCTGACCGTCGGGCTGGCGCTGCTGCTGCTCGCGCCCACGCTGCTCTGGGAGTCGATCAGCTCAGGCTACGATATCCGCCTGCTTGCGCACTATTTCCTGAAGAGCAACGGCACATTCAGCCTCGACGTGTTTGGTCTGCTGGCGCAAATGCTCGGCGCGCCCAACCCGGGAGAGCTTGGGGCGAATAGCCTGTACGCGCAGACTGGCGCCTGGGCTGGCGTCGTCAATGTCGCGGCGGTCGCCTGTTTCGTCGCCGGAATGGCCGTGCTGACGGTACGCCTGGGACGGGTCGGCCTCTACGTCTGGCGCGAGGGTACCGTCTCCGCGACCGACTGGAAATCGCGGCTGCGTGGCGGGACGGTAGCCGTCTGGCACGGACTGCGCGCTGAGCCAGTCTGGCGGGCGCATCTGCTGCTCTGGCTCTGGATCGTCGTCCCGGTTGTGTTGCTACTGCGGCACAACAGCACGCTCTATAGCCACTATCTGCTCATCCTCTATCCTGCCGTCTTCATCGCGGGTGGTTTCGCCTTTCAGGCCGCCTTCCGGCTGGCTGAGAAATGGGTGCCACGGGCGGCGTTCGCGCGCCAGGTTGCCCCTGCCGTCATCCTTACGGCGCTCACCGTGCTGGTGCTTGCGCAGGCCTTCCAGTCCACGCTCTACCCGGCGGCGCTTGCCAGCGGCTCCTATAACGCATTTGTCAGCGCGGCTCCCGATCCCGGACGTAGCTATCCACTGGCCGAGCTGGAGCAATTGGATGCCACCCTTGGCACGCTCCAGACCGAACAGCACGCCCGCACCATCTTTGTCAGCCTGCCAACGTACTATCTCTACCACGATGCCATCGAGTACATGACCGTCGCCGAGCACAGCGACCGCGTCGGCTCCGTTGCGAGCTGTCTCGTGCTGCCCGCGCCAGATGAGGAGCCCGCGCTGGTGGTGGCCACACAGCCCGCGGGGCCAGCGAACAGCCTGTTGAGCAGCCTGCCTGAGCTGAAACCGGTCGCCAACCTGGCGATGGCGGGCAGCGGCCCTATCGCGGTCTATCAGATCGAGGGCAAGCTGCCGCCTCTGATCGGCGAACAGGCGCTCACGCCAATCACGTTTGCCGACGGCGCGGGCAATGGCCTCCGCCTGGATGCGATGGCGGTCCAGCCTGATGGCCAGATCCGCCTGCGCTGGACGGTGCTCGGCTCGGCGACGACCAGCGCAGGCGTGCCGTGGTATCACATCGTGCCCGCGGCGCGCTCGGCCAATGGCAGCGCCAGCGCATTGTCCGCCACCGATTGCCAGCCAACCCGCTGGCACGCGGGCGAAACAGTCTTTACCTGGGTATCTGGCAAGGGCACGGCGAGCGTGCAAACGCTCTTGCTCCGGGTAAGCAGCAGCGTGCGAACGGACAACTACACGTTGCGGTCCGTCGGCCCACTACGGGTGCTTACCGGGCAAACTGACAGCACACCACTCAAGGTGCTGCGCCCATCGTCCGGCACGGTAGGAGCGGATGGCTCGGTCGCCATTTCCCTCTCCGCAACGCCGTAAGGCGCATGGGCGAGCGTGAGGCCAGTGTGATGAAGTAGCCGAAACACGAGGGCGTCTTTTATCGTCTAGACAAGAGAGGGCGCTGCTCTGCGGAATCGGTCAACCTGGCACTTCAGGGCGTATTTGTTGCAAACCGCCGGAGCCGTCTGTAGAATATTGTAGCTGGCATTGCGCCCGGCTTGGGCCATGCCATCTCCAAACATCTCATATCATCCTGGACAACATCCCGAAGAAGTCGTCGCCAGCCGCCGGGGAAACCAGCGGCGTCGGGCGAGTTCGAGCGTATCCGCGGGAAAGGATTGAGGCTATGCTATCCTCGCGTGGGGCGAAGCCGCTAGTGAGCATTTTTCTCTCGCTGTTGCTGGTGCTGGCATTTGTGCTGCCATTCCTCCAGTACAATTTCCTGGCTGGCCCACTGACACCTTTCGACAAGGTGCAGGCCGGCGCAATTCGTTTCGGCATTATCATGGCGCTCGCGCTGATCTGGCTGGGCGTGCAGATGTTCTGGAAGGCGCCCTCTGAGGCGACCAAACTCGGCATGGCTGCCTCCGCGACGATCATCTGGCTGGCGCTAGTATTCTTCTTCAACTTCGAAGTGGAGGGCATCGGCGGCGCAATGGCCTTCTTCGTCCTGATGGGCGGCCTGGCGGTGACGCTGATGTGGACGCGCTTCCTCGCGGACGAAATCAACTTTTGAGGGCTGTTGGGGGAGACGAGGCTGGCTCCAGGATGGCCGCGCGACGCATGCATGCCTCATCTCCCAGTGAAGTGACAGGGACATAGACATTCTCGTTGTCCACTATGCAGACTATAACCCTGTGGCGGACCTTTCGTCACCCACGGCTCGCCAGACGGCACGCCTCAATGCGGTGTCACCTGGAGCCGTAGGTAGCAGAGAGAGAGTCTGATCGCCACAGGCGCTTGAGGACTTTAAGGATTCGGATTCATACCCTATTGTGCTGGTGGCGTGATGATGATGGTGACGGTGACGTGGATGCACCCAGATGTCATCAATTAAGGTAGGCGGCAAATATGTGGCAACGGTTCGTGAAATGGTTCTCGCCCCCGACGCGCACGCAACGCGCATGGCACATTGGTGTGACGGCGGTCGGACTTATCGTCATTCTTGTTCTTGTCGGCGACGGATTGTACGGCCTCTTCACGCATATCAATCAATCAAATGCGCTCAATGCGAAGGCAACTCTCGACTCATCGCTGGCTAACGCCACGTCACAGGTGAACGCCCCTGGCTCAATGCTCCAACCCATTCGTGCCCAGGAGCAGCAGGTGACCGCATCAAACGATGGATCGCTGGCGGGCTGGCAACACGCCTCCCAGGAATACACGCGGCTGAATGGACAGGTCCAGACGATCATCGCGATGCCCGCATCTCAGGCGCGCGCCCAGGCGCAGAAAGACCTCGACCAGTTCCAGACCTCCCTTGCCACACTGGTGGCGGGCAAATATATCGAAGCACCGGGCTACCAGGGTCGGTTCCAGCAGGCGCAGACATCCTTCCAGAACGCCAAGACGACCCGCGACTACTTCCTCGTCGATGGCTTCGCGCAGGATCAGGTCGCCGCGCTCGCCGCGTTTAAGCCCACCTACGACAGGCTGCAACAGCTGACCACGATGGTCACCTCCGAGCAGACGCTGCTCTCGCAGATCACCGGTTCGCCGCGGTCCGCGCCGCTCCTGTGCGCCGATGGCGTTGGCTCGACGCCTGAAGAATACTGGACCACCTACAACGATCTCACCGCGCATCCAACCGCACGCCCTGGCTCGACGCCCGTGGAATCGCAATGGCTCAACCAGGATCTGACACTCTTCCGCGCGGCGAGTTCGTCCAACGATTACGTGACGCTCAATCAGTTGCTCGACGGACAGATTGCCCAGGTGCAGGCGACGAACGCCACGCTCGTTCCCGCCACGGCGGCGAGCTATCTGGCCGGGTTCAAGGCCGACATCCAGACCATCCAGGACTATACGACCAATGCCCAGGCTATCAAGGACTCGTTCGGCAGGATCCACGCCCTGTCTACATTCTCATCGCTCGGCATAACGGGGTGGGACGCCCACGCGCCCGCAATGAAGGACATGAGCAAAGATCTCACGACCTTCCAGAGCGAGTACGACCAGGACACGCAGCTACTCGCCAGCCAGACCTTCGGGGACTATAGCAAAGCGGTGCAGCAGATACAGAAGCACCGTAGCGGCATGGCGTTCGATGTCACCTACGCCAAAACCTACCTTGACATCAAGAACCTGGTCGACCTGATTGCCCAGGGGCAGGCGCGCACGACCCTGAATAACCAGAAAACCGGGGATAACAAGAAGTATCCCGACGCCTACGAATATATCTATCGAGGGACGGGCATCGGCGATGTCATCAACCCGACCTCCACAAAGATTTTCGGCACGGGGCGTCTCTTCAGCGCGAAGACTCTCGCCGACTACCGCTATCTCGACACTGAGTTGCAGATGTTCATCCACAACCTCTCGGCGATGTTGACGAATCTGGACGACAAGACGCCCTACAATCAGCCACATCAGACCGACGCGGATCTGATGCAGTACTACGGCATCATGCGGGGCAACGTCATGATCGTCTCGCTGCGCGAGCAGGTGGCGCGTTTCTACACGGACGGGAAGTTTGTCAAAGCGATCTACCTGACGACGGGCGCTCCCGACCTTCCATCGGCGCCGGGTATCAACTGCGCCTCGCATGCGGTACAGGGCCAGCTGATGGTCTCGCCTGACCCGCCTGGATCGCCCGATTACTACACGCCGACGCCAGTCAAGTTTGGCATCTACTACCACAATTACGGCCTGGAGATTCACGACGCCTGGTGGCGCAACCAGTTCGGCCCATTGACAAACCTGCCGCACTATGACCCCGCCGCTTTCAACGGTGGTTCCCACGGCTGCATCAACATCTCGAAAGAAGATATGCCGTGGATCTTCTTCAATTTCGTGAACTACAAGAACATCCCCGTGGTGGTCTATTAGCAGTCCGCGCACGAGCGGATCAGGCAGGCGCATGATCGACGCCCTGGACCCGGTGGAGCGCCATCCACCGGGTCTCTTGCTCTCTCAGGCTGCCGCTGGCGATGGCTCTTTGGCCTTATGGGTCTACGGCTGCCCGCTAGCCGCGGATAGCGACCTCGGCCTCGATCTCGACCGGGATATCGAAGGGCAACACCGCCATCCCAACCGCCGAACGCGCATGGCGGCCAGCTTCCTCGCCGTAGAGTTCGAGTATCAGGTCAGAAAAGCCGTTGATGACGGCGGGCGGCTGGTTGAAGCCAGGCGCGACGTTCACCATCCCAAAGACGCGCAGCCACGCCGCCACACGATCCAGATCGCCCAGCTCGCGCTTGAGGCTGCCAAGAATCGCCAGCGCCGTCTGCCGCGCCGCCGCGTAGCCCTGGTCAAGCGAGACCTCCGCGCCAACCTTGCCGCGTGGTTCCGCAATGGAGCCATCGGGATCAAGCGGCCCGTGCCCCGCGACATAGGCTCGTCCCTCCCAGACCCGTACGTTGACAAATGGGAGCCGCGCCCCGGGTGGTCCCTTCATCGGCTCAGGCAACACCAGGCCCAGCGCCTCCAGTCGTTTCTCGATTTCCACCTGCAAACCCTCCACCTATGGAAAACTCCGCCATCCCCTATCGCATCCGCCATGGATGTGCGTCAATGCGGCAATAATACAACGCGCTATGAGCCGCGTGTTGCCAGTGCCAGATGTGCCAGATGTGCCACAGTTGCCGAAATGCGCGCGCATGCGTATATTCTTGTAGGTATTTTATCGGCGGGCGTCAGCAGGCGCCGAAGAACGATATCATCTCATCTCATCATGTTGATGCTGGAAGGATAGTGAGCAATGGCGGAGGGATCGGGCGACGGGAACGAGCCTGAACACTCGTTTCTCCAGGAGCCCCTGGAACCTTCTGATAACCAGCCTGATCTTCGCGACGATCCCCTCTTCGGGGAGATCGTGAACCTCCCTGGTGAGACCGCGGACGACGACCAGACGCACCGCATCAGTGAGGTGCGCACGGGTCTGGAACGCCGCGAGGTCGTGCATGGCAAGCGGCGCAACGCCGACTATATTCGCATGCAGTATTCGGGACGACGGCAGTTCCGACACACCGGCGGGGGAACGCTGGAAGCCACTCCTGAAGCGCTCAGACCCCAGAGCGGACCCGGCCGGGCATGGGAGCGGGTGCGCCGCGTCATGCTGGGCGAGCGGCTGAGCAGCGCCGAGCAGGAGGCCGAGCGGCTCACCAAAGTGAAGGCGCTCGCGATTCTCTCCTCAGACGCCATCTCGTCGGTGGCCTATGCAACCGAGGCATCGCTCAGCGTCCTCATACTGGCAGGGGCCGCGGCACTGCAGATCAACCTCATCCTGGCAGGCTGCATTGCGCTGCTGATGATCATCGTCGGCACGTCCTATCGCCAGACTATTCACGCCTATCCGCAGGGAGGCGGCTCGTACATCGTCGCCCGCGAAAACCTGGGCGACCTGCCTGGGCTGGTTGCCGCCGCCTCGCTGCTGATCGACTATGTGCTAACGGTCTCGGTGAGCGTTTCGGCGGGCGTGGATGCGCTGGTATCCGCCGTCAGGCCGCTCATGCCCTATAGTGTCGAGCTAGGTGTCCTCTTCATCGCCATCATCATGGTCATCAATCTGCGCGGCGTGCGCGAATCCGGTTCGATCTTCGCCGCGCCCAGCTATCTCTTTATCGGCGCCTTTCTCATCATGATCGCGGTGGGCATTTTTCACGCCGCGACAATGCCCGGCGGGCTGACGGCGCATGTGCCAGCGGTCAAGAGTCCGGCGCTCGGCTGGGGATCAGAGTCGCTCTCGCTCCTGTTGATTCTCACGGCATTCGCGTCTGGCTGCTCAGCGATGACGGGCGTTGAAGCAATTTCGAACGGCGTCCCGCTGTTCAAGAAGCCGGAGCCTCGCAACGCGGCGCGCACGCTGAGCTGGATGATCGCGATTCTGGTCACGCTGTTTCTCGGCACCTCATATCTGACATGGCGCCTCGGCGTTGCGCCCTTTAGCACTGGTGAGCCAACGGTTACCTCTCAGATCGCCGAGACGGTCTTCACCGGCGCGTTTGGCTGGATGTACTATGTCCTTCAGTTTGCCACCCTGCTGATCCTGGTGCTGGCGGCCAATACCAGCTTCTCCGGCTTCCCCTGGCTGTCCTCGATTCTGGCGCGCGATGGCTTTCTCCCGCACCAGTTCTCGGCCCGCGGCGGCAGGCTGGCATTCACCACTGGCATCGTCGTCCTCACGCTGCTCTCGACCTCATTGATGGTGATCTTTCACGGCAATACCGTGGCGCTGATTAACCTCTACGCCGTCGGCGTGTTTACCGCGTTCACCCTCTCACAGACCGGGCTGGTCGTGCACTGGTGGCGGCTGAGAAACACCGCTGGCGCGCCCCACTGGCGTCAATCAATGGCGATCAACTTTGTGGGCGCGATTGCGACAGGGATCGTCGCAATCGTGATTACGCTGACCAAGTTCGTGCATGGCGCATGGATTGTTGTCGTGCTGGTGCCTCTCTTCGTGCTGCTCTTCAAGGCAATCTCTCGCCACTACGCCAGCACGCGCAGGCAGATCGCGGAGCTGCCGGTGAGTGACCTACGGCGACTGCGCCAGATCATGGTAGTGCCAATCGCTCAGTTCGACCACGTTGCGCAGCGGAGCATCGCCTATGCGCAGGCACTGGCCGATGAAGTGATCGTCATCCATGTGGCGACCGACTCGGAAGACAGCGCCGTGCTACGTCGCGCCTGGAACAGCTGGAATGCCCAGCAGGCCACGCCGGAAGATTGGACGGCGGATTCCGGGTCCGGTCGAGTCCCAAGCCAGACGCATTCGCCACCGCGGCTGGTGGTCATTGATTCACCCTATCGCTCGCTGACGGGCCCGCTGATCGCCTATGTAGACGCGCTGCGCGATTCCCATCCCGAGGCGGTGATTACGGTGGTCCTGCCAGAGTTTGTGCCCGCCCACTGGTGGGAGCGCGCGCTACATAACCAGACGGCGCTCCGTCTCAAGCTGGCATTTTACACGCACCCCAATGTGGTGGTGGCGAACGTGCCCTATCACCTCCGCTAGCGCTGACGCACAGGTCAGGCAACACCGCCATATATCCCCCATTGTCGCGTCCGGTTGAAACGCCGGGAGCTACGGCCTATACTGAGCTATGGTCTGTTGTGGATAGTACGCTCGGCATGAGACTACACATTCCTGACAGGAAGTAGAGTGCGGGGGTGCTCGTGGGGAGGAGTGGCGTGCGTTATGATCTGTCCCCGGTGCGGAGAATCGCTGGCGGCTGATGCGACGGTCTGCCCGTCGTGTGGCCTTCCCATCCCGTCCTCTTCGGCGCAACGTTGCCCTGTCTGCGGCGCGGGTCTGGCGGCAGACGCCACCGTCTGCCCGCACTGTGGCACATCACTACCCTCAGCGAATCACGCCGCGCCCGCCGCCTACGAGCCGCCGCCCGCCGATGAGCAATCTGGTCCCCCCACGACACCATATGCCAAATCCCCCTATCTGCGGCCGCCCATCATGCGCACAGTGCCGCTGCTGACCACAAACGGACGACCACTTGGGCAATCGTCCGACGAGACACCGACCGCACTGGGCCAGCCCAGTGGCGACGCGGAAAGCGCATCGGCAGCGGATGAAGCGCCCTGGACAGGCACACCGTCGCTGCTGACACCCGCCGAGCCAGAAGACATCCCCTTCACGGCGGCGACGGCAGCATCCGCCGCAGAGCCAGAGCAGCCAGACGCCTCACCAGAAACGTCAGACGCGGAAACGCCGGAAACACCCGATATCGAGCGCCCTATGATTCATGCGCCAAAGCCGCCCTTACCCGACTATGACACACCCGATATCGAGCGCCCCGCGGTCCACGCGCCGAGGCCGCCGCTGCCTGACTACGATACGCCCGATGTCGAGCGCCCCGCGATTCACCCACCGCCAGCGAATGGAGAGCGCGCATCCACCGCCAGTCCGGCTGAGGTTGGGGCTGCGGCTGGGACTGTGTCACCCAATGGTGTCGTCACGCCAGTTCCCGACACGACCAACCCCATGCCGATACCGTCCGGCGCGACCGCAAGCCCACGCGCGCCACACGGCGCCAGAGCGGCGACCGACAGCGCCATTGCCCGTATCTTCGGCGTGCAACCACCGCCGCGCAAACGCATCGCCGACAATGCCATCCAGGGCTTCTGGCTGCGCTATCTGCCACCAGAGTCGGCCGCAGTCCCCTGGATTTCGATCCCAATTGGCGCGTTGCTTGCGCTGATCACGGGGCTGCTCGCGACCATCGTCGGCCTCATCTTCTGGTCGCGCGCCATAGGCTACGTCCTTGGTCTCGGCGGCGCTGTCAATACCAACACCAGCCTCTTTGGGTCCGTCCTCTCGCCCAATCTGCTCCAGCTCTTCCTGCTGGAGCATGGCGTGCCGATGTCGCTGGCGCTTGGCTCGCCCGGCGATACTGGGAGCTTTTCCGCGCTGGTGACGGCGCCGCTGACTGGGCTTTCGCTCATCCCCGCCTGCGCGCTGATCTTCGCGGGATACGTGGCCGCCGCCAGCGACTTCTCGCATCGCCTGCGCTTCAGTGTGGTACGTGGGGCGCTGGTCGGACCAGTCTATGCGGTGCTGCTGCTCCTGGTGGCGCTCTTTGGCTCCAGTGCCATCCATTTGGCGCAGAACACGACGATCCAATTACATCCTTCACTCGGCATCGCCTTCCTGGCAGGGCTCATTTGGGGAACCGTGCTGGGCGCGTCTGGCGGCCTGCTGGCGCTCCGTCGGCATCATCTCTTCACCACACATCGCAGCCCCGATCTGCTGGCGGGCGCGGCGTGGGGCGCGCTGATCGCCCTGGTCAGCGGGTTGCTGTTGGCGGCGGTCGCCCTGCTGGCGGGCATGGCGGCCCATGCGATTGGCACAGTGCCCACTGTTGCCGCGGGATCTTCGGCGAACGGGTTCGTGGGGGCGCTTGGCGCGGTCCTCACAACCATCGCGCTACTGATTGTAGTTGCGCCGGTGGCGGCGCTCTGGCTCTTTGCGCTGGGCACGGGCGCGACCATCGATAGCTGGATCACCACATCCGGCGCGAACTTCAGCTCGGCCACATCGAGCGTTGGCCTGCTCGCCGCACAGCATCATCCATCGAGCATCGCCTGGTGGCTGCTACTGCTGGTCCCGCTTGCCAGCTATATCATCGGCGGCCGTGCGGCGGCGCATATCGCGCGGGCCGACTCGCTCCTGGATGGCGCGCTGGTGGGCTGGCTGATGGCGGTGGCGCTGACCGCGCTGATGCTGCTCTTTACCCTGCTCACGCGCATGCTCGTTTCGTCAGAGGCGACGTTCTCCGGGCGGACGATCATCACCAGCCTGGGCATCGCGCCATCAGTAGGGGCGATCGGGCTGCTGGTGCTGCTCGTCGGCAGCATCGTCGGCGCGCTGGGTGGCGCGAGCGCGGTGCTGGCGCCGGAGCCGGGCCCGGCGCTCTTCTCGCTGCTCTTGCCGCTGATCGCCAAACTTGCTCCAGTGCTATCACTTGCCCAGCGGCCGTGGGATATGCTCGATGCGGCGCGCAATCACCATCCCGCACGCACGCCCATGCGGGTGCTGCTCTACGCCGCGGCGCTCTCGGCGGTAGTGCTGGTGGCGCTTTTCGTGCTGGCCGTGCTGATCGGCTGGATCGCCAGCCACGTCGCCCCGGTCAGTGCGGTACGCGGCTTCGACGGATTCTTCGTGGGCCTCGCGGTCGGCGTGCCGCTTCTACTACTGGCCAGCGCGGCAATCCTGGCGATCATGAAGACGCTGCCGCCACTGCTGACGGCGCATGCCAAGCCCAGGGCGGAGACGCCGATCATCCCCCGATTCCCCAGTGCCGCGCACCATCACCCATGAAGCAGGGGCTGATATGGCGGCGGCGCGGGATAGATGGCGAAGTCGTTGAAGGTAGCGGTGGTGGCCAGCGCCCAGAGGCCCACATAGCCAGACTGCGGCGCGGGTGGGAGAGCGTAGGGGTCGTAGATACTGCCCAAAAATTGGCCGTTGGCGTAGGCGTAGTACATTGCCCCAACCACCACCAGCATCAGGCGATTCGGCACACCGACACCGGTGTGAATCGCGGCGCTGGTATTGTCTAAGGTAAGGTAGCGCCAGCCATCGTCGTTGCTATCGCGTGGAGGCTGTATATGGATAAGTGACCATGCACCCACAAGCGGATCAACTTTGAAAATGATCTCATCGACGGCGCCACCCGCATATCCTTCATGAACACGAGCGACCAACCCAACATCGGCGCCATATTCGGATGCCTCTTGCACGCGCATTGTGACCGCGACCGCCACATCCGCATAGCGGGCGCCGTACCAGGCGTTGTAGTCAGTCCCCAGGCCGCCGTTTACCGTATAGCCGCCATTCATAAACGCAAGGTTCGTCCCATCATTATCCGACGTTGGCGTGTGAACTGGCCAGCCGTTGATGTTACTGGTGAGCGGATCGCTGAAGAGGGGAGTCTCACTGGCGACCCGCGCAGGCCACGTGTCGAGATACGACTCAGCTTGATGATGCGCGAAGAGCCAGCCGCCGCAGAGTCCCAGGATGACCACCGCAATCTCCAGAGCATTGAGCCAGTAGAAGCGCGGCGGCAGGCGCATCAGCCGCGGCCTGGCGCTCTCGGCGTCGAATCGAGTGATGGGGCCGCCGTCACCCTCACGCAATGCGGTGAGCGCGGCCAGCAGCGATTTACGGGGTTCGCGATCATTGGGATAGGCTTTCGGCTTTGACGAAATCGGCGCTTCCCACGCGCTCAGCACGTCCGCGCTGGCGGTCACATCACGTAGTGGTCGGCCAGAGCGCGCGACCGCCAACTGACACAGCAGCGCGCTGGAGGAGCGTTCGACAGGCTTTGCGCGCGCGGGCACGATCCATGCGAACGCCGCCTCATTGCCCAGAAGCATATAGGTATAGGCAGTGCCCGAGCTAAATCCCGACTTGTGACGGTGCAGACCGAAACTCACGACATCCTGCCAGGCAAGCGTCTGCTCGCGTCGCCGCCAGCTGCGCGGCTGCCAGCGGATGCCCCAGTCGTCCACGGCAATCAATCGCTGGCGTCGCATCGGCAGAAACGCGCTCCAGCCATAGGACACCATCTCCGGCCCGGCGTAGATGGTGACGATCTTCTCGCCGAAGAAGACGCCGTAGACCAGCTGGAAGACGCCCAGAAGCGCCTGGAGCGAATCATAGTAGGTCGTCGCGGGCATGCGATGCAGCGTGGAGATCACCAGAGTAATCTGCCCGACGGTGATGAGTAAAACGCTTACCGTGAAGATGACGGCGGTTCTGCTGACACGCGCAAACCGCAGCGGCAGTCGCATCGCCGCGAGATCTGCTGACTGTTCAGGGGTGAGCGCTGGCGGCTGTTCTAATGCGACAGGAGCGACGGTCTCGTTCCCTTCGAGCAGCGCGTTGCGCACAATACGCGCGCCAAACCAGCGAGCGGCGGGCGGCGCAACAATGGGCGTGAAGAGCACCGTTGTCAGTGGCGGGAAGGCGAGGATGAAGGCGATCATGACCAGCGTCTCAGTATCAGTTGGAAATGCGTCAACGGGCAGCAATGCGCCATACTGAATGAGAAAGACGAGAAAGACGAGCCAGCCCCACGCCAACCCGATCCCCAGCCATTGCGTCGCGCGTCCGCGCCGCCACGCCGCCCGATACGCCGACGGCGGCATCTCTAGCAGCGCATTGAACTGGTCGCCTGATGTCGTGGCCATTCCTGCGCTATTCCCGCTTTCATCCACGTGCCAACACGCCTGCGCGCAGGCATTCCTTACCGCTAATAGCCCCCTCAGCATACACTGCTCGTCAACTGGAGCATTCGGCATATTCAGCGGCAAAGTTATCCACAACTTGCGGAGTTATCCACAATCAGTGTGGATGAATGGGCGATGGTGAACAAATCCCTATTTTTCCGACGATTCGCCGCACCAGGGTGACTTTCCAGCGTCGATGAGAGTTCGTTGTCTGCGTGGATAACAGGCCGAAAAATGTGGACAACTTGCCCCTTGTGTGCATAAGTTGGCGCTCGTCTCATCCTCATGAGGTCTCCATCCATTGCCACACTCCCTGTGGATAACTGTGTGGACAAGGGCGAATGACAGTGGATAGCTGGTGGGTAGCGCGTGGGTAGTCTTTTCGCCGGGACAGCACGCCATCATCCACATTGTGGGCATCTGCTGTTGAGAGACCGTGGATGGTTGTGGATGATCCGCGCTCTGTCCACTCTGTGCGTGGATAGTCTCGTGGACACCTCGTGGAAGGAGTGGATAGCCGATCTCCGTTGTCCACAGCCATCCACAGACAAGGGGAGAACTATCCTACACTTGCCACGAACACATCCACAAAAGGAACATCACAGGGACGGACAATCAGCCCTCGGCATCCCTGATTTCAAGGGACATATCGTGCGGTGCGCAGGCATTTCTCACACTTATCCCCAGTATCCACCGCCCCTATTACTATGACTGCTATTTCTCTTATTCAACAAAAGTATAAAGATAAAGAAGATAGGGTGAAACGATCTCGTGTCAGGATATCCACACAAAGAGCGGGAACAGAACGTCGTTTCTTCAGCAGGAGATGATGAATCACCATAGCCATCCCAGCACACAACACCAGTTCGCAGACAACACGAAGACCAGGCTCTGGGCACCTGGTCTTCGAAGGGGAGGGGAGGAGATTGTGAATAGTCTCTCTCACCCAAGAATACATCGCATTGTTACATAGTCACATCAGGTAAACACCTGATATCGGATAGGGTAAACACCTGATAGCGCACGTTGATGAGATGGTTGAGATTGATGAGATGGTTGAGATTGATGAGATGGTTGAGATTGATGAGATGGTTGAGATTGATGAGATGGTTACCCACATGCCATTGACCGTTCACTACGCGGTCGTGATAGTTGCCGTGCTGACGCTCGCCGTGACCTCGATGTCGTAGAATGGGGTGGCGCTATCATAGTTGGCGCTTTGCAGCCGAACGTCGTTGCCCATATTGCTGAACCGCTGGTCGTCAAAGACAAACGCAGAAGCCCAGCCTTTGAGATGCACGCGCGCGGCGACACCCGCGGGACGTTGAACAACGATGTCTGACGCAGCGCCACTGATGCGTATCGGGATCATGCCAGAAGGTCTGGGAAGATCGAGGCGGATCATGCTTACTGCCCCCTTGATCTCCAGCCCGACGAGATCAAGCGCACCCAACTCGGCGATAATCCCCGACGCTCCGCCTTGCAGCATGATCTGCCACGGGATCGCGCTGTTGAGCGTGACCTCAGCCGACCGCTGTGGCATCCCTGGCAGCCATGTCAGGCGTCGCGGATAGCGCATCGTCACTACACCATCTTTGAGCTTCACGTCTGGCGTATAACCCTCGAAACGAGCCGTATAGAGGTCGGCCAATCCTTTTTCCCCGCGCACTCTCCACATGGAGACGCCCGACGCGACGAGCCACGCGCTCGTCAGATCGCCCAGTGGCGCGGAGAAGCTGCCCTCCTTATCCGATGGCGTCTCTCGCAATCGGGCAATCTCCCTTTGTGAGAGCGCGTTGCTCTGCTTGAGGAACTCGAGGAGCGTGACGAGCTGCTCGTCGTCGTAGTGTGACGCCAGCTCGCTCCACTCTTTGCCTAGAGCAGCGAAGATAGCATTGATCTCACCCATGGCGTCCGTATCAGGGATAGGTCGGACGATGACCCGGCGGCCATCTTCAGGATCGTTCTCTCGACGTACGAACCCGGCCTCCTCTAATCGCTTGAGCATCCCGGTGATCGCCCCGGTCGTGAGCCCGGTCAGCTCGGCGAGCTGACCGGCGGTCGTCGGGCCAATGCTGTCCAGGATGTCAATTACCTCAATATCCGTGACAGCCATCCCAGTCCGCGCCGCCGCGGCTCGCACGAAGGCCGCGCCAAGCCCGGTAAAGCGCCGCAGCTCACGCGTAAGCGCTCCGAGCAACGCCACACGCGTTTCCTGAGAATCTTGAGACCCACTTGACATTCTCAAGCCCTCCATGTACATTATTATTACCTTAGTGACTAAGGCAAATATTTTTTGTTTCACTTAGTTGTTGAGTCAGTAGCATGGTTTTTGCTTAGCGGCTCAGTGATTCCATTGTAGCATATGGAGGTGTCCCGGTGATGATCGAGACGCGGGGCTTGCGTAAATCCTTCGGCGAGAAAGTGGTGCTCGACGGCATCGACCTGAACGTGGCGGAGGGAACAATCTTTGCGCTGCTTGGCCCCAACGGCGCTGGTAAGACCACGGTGGTTCAGATCCTCTCCACGCTTATTAGCGCCGATGGCGGCAAGGTGCGGATCGCTGGCCACGACCTGGACAAGGAGCCTGACGCGATTCGCGCGGCGATTGGCGTCACTGGCCAGTTTTCGGCGGTGGATAGCCTGCTCACCGGCGAAGAAAATCTGCTCTTAATGGCGGACCTCCACCATCTGAGTCGGCGCGAAGGCCGACGGCGCGCGGCGGCGCTGCTCGAACGATTTGATCTGGTCGATGCGGCGAAAAAGCGGCCAGCCACGTATTCCGGCGGTATGCGGCGACGGCTTGACCTCGCGATGACCCTGATCGGCGACCCACGTGTTATCTTCCTCGATGAGCCGACCACTGGTCTCGATCCGCGCAGCCGCCAGACGATGTGGCAGATCATTCGCGACCTCGTGGCCAGTGGCGTCACGATCCTGCTCACCACACAATATCTGGACGAGGCCGACCAGCTCGCCGACCGCATTGCGGTGCTCGACCAGGGGAAGCTGGTTGCCGAGGGGACGCCCGATGAGCTGAAGCGCCTCATCCCTGGCGGCCACATCCTGCTCCAGTTTGCGGGCACAGACGCGCTCGCATCGGCCGCCCGCATCCTGGGCAGGGTCACACGCGACGACAACGCGCTCACGCTCCAGGTCCCAACCGATGGCAGCGTCCGATCGCTGAAAATCATCCTCGACCAGCTCGACCACGAGGGCGTCGAGGTCAGCGGCGTATCCGTTCACACGTCCGACCTCGACGATGTCTTCTTCGCCCTCACCGACCGCCCGAACCACACCGATGTCCCTGATACACAGAAAGAAGGCGCCGCACGATGACCACGCTTGCATACACCCTGCGCGATTCGGCGACGATGCTGCGCCGCGATGGTCGGCACTCGCTACGCAATCTCCCAATGACGCTCAGCGGCGTGGCGACGCCAACCATTATGTTGGTGCTGTTCAACTACGTCTACGGCGGCGCCATGGGCGCCGGTCTCGGCGGCGCGGCGCTTAGCGGCAACTATATCAACTACATCGCGGCCGGAGTTATCGCAATGACCGTGGCCACCGGCTGCGAGACGACCGCGATCAACCTCTGTATGGACATGAGCGAGGGCATCATCGCCCGCTTTCGCACGATGGCAATCTCGCGCGCCTCGGTGCTGACCGGGCAGGTTGTCGGCAGTGTGATTCGGACGATGCTCAGCGTCGGACTGGTGATTGGGGTTGCGTTCCTCATGGGTTTCCGGCCCACCGCGAGCCTGATGGCCTGGATCGCGGCGATTGGTCTCATCGCGGTCTTCGCCTTCGCGATCACGTGGATGGGGGTGGCGTTTGGCCTGATCGGCAAAACACCCGCGGGAGCCAACAGTCTCTCCCTCATTTTTCTGCTGTTGGCGTTCACCAGCAGCGCGTTCGTCAACCCAGAGACAATACCCGCTGGAATCCGCTGGTTTGCCGAGTACCAGCCCTTCACGCCGGTGATCGACACATTGCGCGGCCTGCTGCTGGGGACGCCGATCCCGAATAACAGCGCCATTCTGGCCATCGCCTGGTGCGTTGCCCTTGCTCTGGTCGGCTACCTGTGGGCGCGCGCGGTCTATAACCGCAACGCCGTGGCGAACAACCTCAGCTCGGTACGATAGGCAGCCCAGAGCGTCTTGCCATCACCTCAATGAAAGGTGACAGGTCAAAGGCAGTGACGATTATGATAGGGTGACACTGTGATGTGCCACCCTATTCGTGTTGCCCGCCATCGCCATGAAACTATCAGTTGTCGGAGTTGTCGAACGGGCTGCGCGCAGAACTACCCGTCCCGGACGTTTCGAGCGCGTCGAGCACGCTGGCGATATCGGCGGCAACCTCCGCGAACATGTGTGGCAGCCACTCTTCGGGATGTGGCTCGCCCTGGTGATAGACCGACTGTCGGCGCGTGCGGCCAAGCGTCATGTGGCCCTCACGATACTCCTCAGCCGCATGAAAGCCGCTCACACCCTCGGGATCCCAGAGGGGCAGCTCCACCCGCTGTTGCAGCGTGAGCGCCTCGGCCTCCATGTTCGTATCGCCCAACGCCAGCGCGACGTTCGAGCGCGTCTCCACGGCGCGGCTGCTATGCTCCGACGCGCGCAGCTTGACCAGGCGCGCGATGGCCTGTAAGTTGATCGCGCCCAGATCGATATGCGCCAGCGGAAGGCTATAGGAGAGGTCTACGACCAGCGGCAGCACATTTTCCGTGTGCAGGTGCGGGCACGACTCATCAGGCTCGTGGAAGAACTCACAGACGCCTTCAGCACCATCGATGGAGAGCGCGGTATCCAGCGGACCCCAGGCGAACGAGAGCGTGCAGACGGCGCGATGCTCGGCCTCTTCGCACGGGCCAGGATGCAACGTGCAGGCGAATTCGCGCTCCAGTGTCTGCGTGTTCAACCAGAACTCTGGATGAACCGAGAGGCCCGTTGCCTCCGCCGCGCCCAGGAACAATTCGGTGAGGTCTTCATAGGTAACCATAGTCGGGCCATCCCTCCCGCCGACGAAATCTCTGTGACCGCTGTTCTGCCCCAAACGACGACATTGCGGCTTCGCGGAACGCAGTGCGTCCATCATACAACAATCGCCGCCACTCGCACTATCGGTCGGCGCCCATCATCATCGCGACGACAGGCAGCAAAAAGCCCGCCGCCACGCGAAGGTGGAAGCGGGCTGGATGCATGGGCAAGTCTGCCGTCGGCTATTCCTGATTTGGCTGCCGCAGCCACTCCGGCAAATCGTGGTCTTCTATCTGTTCGCCTGGTTCGAGAGACCATGGATTCACCTCGGCAGGCGGCGGCGCGTAGCCCGGGCCAGCCGGAGCGCCGTATCCGCTGGCAGGGCCAGGCATCGGCGAGCGTGGCCCGCTCGGCGGCACTGCTTGCCCCGGAATGCCAGCGTCGTCGGGCATCAGCGTGCGCATCCACTCGGGCACCGCGTTGACGGCGTTGCCCGCCGATGATTGCGGGTTGGGGTAGGGCGCGGAGGGGCGATCTGAATAGCCCACGGGCATATTGGGAGCGCCGCCAGGAAGCGGCATATTGTTGGTGCTGGCGCCGGGATATCCGCCGCCGGGTGACGGCGGCAACTGTGCAGCGCCCGCAGCGCCCGCGGCTCCAGGGGCGCGTGGTGTGAGCGCCCCACGCAGCACATCCACGAGCCGATCTAGCGGGGTATTGCTGGGCGCGGGCCAGATGGGCTGGCGTCCGCTATTGAGCATGTAGATCGCCTCAGTCACGCGATTCGCTTCCTCCTGGGTGCGCCGCAGGACAAAATCGGCCTGCGCAAGCCGACCCAGGCGGGCCACCAGGTTATTCAGGCTGCTGCCAATCTGCCAGAGCAGACTATTGCGGATGGCGGGAGCGCGTACGTTGAAGTCGCCATTGGCGAGGTGAACGTGCACCGCAAGCAACTGGCGGACGCCCTCTTCCAGCTCGTGGGTGCGGTCCAGCTCGCGGCGTTCCAATTCGGCCAGTTCTTCGGCGCGGTCGGCGCGCCGGATGGACTGCACCGTGTTGCGCGCCCAGAGGAAACCGATCAACCCCACAATGAGTTGGAACGCGACCGGCCGGGCAATGAGGGTGAGCAGGCCATCCGAGGTTGCATAGAGCGGATTCATACTTGCGACGTGTGGCTGAAGCAAAATATCGGCGACGGTGAACCCGATAGCGGCCAACATGACGAGGAGCACCGCGGGCGGCGCTAGGAGCGTAGCTGCTATGACAATGGAAATCGCGAGCAAATCAAATAAGGGAAGATAGAGCGTGTCCAGTTGTCCACTAGGCGCGCCAACGATGCTCAAGACAATCACCAGGGCTGGCAGCGCGACCATGATCAGACCGGCGATGTTGACGAAGCCGCTGCGGTTCAGGATCATGGCCACGACAACGGCGCCAAGGCCGATGAGCGCGCTAATAAGTGATGCGGGATCTCCCAGACCGATGAAGACGGCCAGGATCATCAGCAAGAGCAGACCGAAGAGCAGCGAGCCGCCCAACCGCCCGCGGCGGGCACGGTCGCGCGTCGCAAAGTCGGCGCTGGCGGGGGGCTCTGGGGGCACTGACAGCCGGAACCACCAGCCGAATGGTCCGCCATAGTAGTTCGATGTGCCTTGCGTCTGTGCCGTACCTGCCGAGCGATAAGGGGCCCGCTCAGGCTCGAAGGAAGCATTTGGCCGCATGTTCATTCACCTCACCCTACACCTGTAGACGCACACGTGCCTGCGTGATATCCGCTACCAACCAGTCCTTGGGGATAATGATGGATATCTCCGCATCCACTCCTGCCACATATGCCACACAACCCATGTGATAGCGCCAGACCGCGTGAAATCCTGTCTGGAAATAAGAGTATTGCTGTTCACCTTCCCGACGAAGCCAGGAAGTGTTAACGAAGTTATGATACGCGGATTCAAGGAATCGGTCAATCAACCCGGCTGTTTCCGCAGTCGTCGCTCATCATCGCGATACCCGATATGCTCAGGGCTGGCCCGACTGCCCCACCGGAGGGATCGGCGGGCCATACGGCGGTGAGGCATACCAGCGCGGCGGGATCTGCGCCTCGTGCAGAAACATCGGCTGGGGCAGGTTCGCATTCCGCGCCAGCCTCGCTACCTCAATGATCGCGCTCCGCGTGGACTCCGCCGGGCTGGCCAGCGCGCCATTTAGCTGTAGGCGAAACGGCGCAATCGCGCGCAGGTCGGCGGTTGCCATGACGAATGGCCAGAAATAGCCTTCCGCGTTGGTCGGCGGGATCCAGAAATCATCTTCAGGCGCCGCCTCCGAGACAACGACCTGCGCCCAGGGCGCGTAGAGCATCGGAATATTGACCAGCTCCATCAGGTTGCGCGCCTCTGGCCCGCTGCTGCCCAGGGTCAGGTCGATGCCCAGCCGGGGATTGGTCAGCACCTCCGTCAGCGCGTAGCAGACCTCGAAGACCGCAATCCCCGTCAGCGGCGTTTTGATGGCCTGGTTCCGCATCAAATGGGCAATCTCACGCATACGCTCGACGGGTATCGTTTGTATCGCGGGCAGCGACTCGAAGACGCCGCGGCCAAAGAGTTCGCTCTCGGCGGGAAACACCGCGCGTTCCTGATCGGCGAGCACCAGCGGTCGGCGGCGCTTGACCAGCAGCCCAGTTGGCTCGCTATAGAGCGGCCCCCGCGGCGGCACAACCGAGCAACAGGCGAGGATTTGCCCCGCGGCTGTGCCACAGAGCACATGGATCGCGTTCTCCGCCAGGTCGGCCAGCGTGGGGTCGGTGCGGTAGCCGCGTTGCGCAATCTTCGTCGTGTCGTAGAGTCCCGCCAGCGCGTACTGATCGATTCTGAACTCGCCGAATTCGTTGAAGGCGCTTGCCGACAGCATATCGTGACGGATCGCATACGACCATAATCCTGACGGGCGGTTGCGCAGATAGAGGGCATCCTTCCCCTTCGTGGCTATCGCGGTCAGCGCGGGATAGCGCGCGCTCAACTGGCGGCTGCGCAGATAGACGCGAAAATCGTCGTCAGACTTCTTTGGCGCGGGCATTCGCAGGATGCCGGGGCTGGCGCTGGCTTTATGGGTCTCTGGCGTCGCGCTCACCGGGGCTGGCGCTGGCAGCGTCGCGGAGGCGGCATCGGCAGCGGCATCGGACGATTCATCAGTCGCTGCCGCTGCCACAGCCACTTCAGCCTGCTCATCACCTGGCGTAGCGGCAGGCGCGACGGCGGATGGTTCGAGTAGCATGCGCAGATCAATATGCGAGGCCGCTGGCGCGACCCGGACCGGCTCGTTGGCGGCGAGCGCCGCCGCTGCCCGCACCACCATCGCCGCGGTGAGCGAGGCGGCGGCGCCCAGTTGCGGCTCGCAGGGCCACTGCGCGCCGTTAGTCTGGAAATCCGCCAGGGTTGCGGCGAGGTAGTCCGGCACGCCAAAGGGGGATCCCCCGAAGGCGCTGGCGACGAGTCGCCCCGAGACATCGGCGGCGCTATGAGCAGCCGCAGGGTCCACGCCCAGCACCTCCTCCAGCGGCATGGAATCCCCCGTGAAGACGAACACCGCGCCACCCCAGCCCAGATTCAGCGGGATAATCATGGGAATGCCACGGGAGCGGGCATCACGCGCCAGTGCGAACAGCGCCGGATTGTCATAGTCAATGGAGTTAATGACGATATTTGCCCGCTCAAGTGAGGCCACATACGAGTCGTTCTCGATGAACTCAGGGAGGACAGTCACCTCAACCTCTGGCCGGATATCGCGCAGGAGCTGCGCCGTCGCGACAGCCTTATTCTCACCGATCTGGCGTCGAAAGAACGCCTGCCGGTTCAGGTTCGAGAGCTCGACGTTGTCGCCGTCCGCGAGGATGAACGAGCCGAACCCAGTGCGACATGCCAGCGTGACGATAGTACTACTCAGTCCAGCGCCTGCGGCAAACAAACACGTATGATCGAGTATGTGCTGGAGCGCAGGTGTGATGAAGGCCCAGTTGCGTGAAAACAAATCATTGGAAACACTTGTCATGTCGTACTCTCCTGCACAAGACGATACTGGCTATCCTTTACCTGCATCCAGTTCTCATGACTAGCGGGTTTTCCGTGTGCGCGCGAGACGTGTAGCTGATGTGGATTCCAACCAGCATCCGCATTCTATGAGCGCATCGGTGCGGTGTCAATTAAAGCAAGAATACAAAAATCGTCTGGCCGCGAAAGATTGAGGCTTGACGAAAGTACTATAGGAGGCGTAGGCTGATCGTGGCCCAGATGCCATTATGGGGGCTATACTGAGCAGGGACACGCATCAAGAGTCGTTTGTTCTATAGGGACGTGCTTATGTGGGTGCCTGCTACAAGGAGGAAAAATGACTGTCGAGGTGGTGCGAGCGACGCGACCGAGTATCAAGCAACAAGTTGGGGAACTGTATGCGAAGTATGGCCAGCGCAAACCGATGGGAGTGAGCGCGCCCAGTCCGTGGCTGCCTCACTATTTCCTGCACAGGACGTTTCTCGGCGATCAGGATATGCTCATCATCTTCAATACCAAGCGCTGCAAGTACCGTTGTCACTTCTGTCAGCTTCCGGCGAAAAGCTCACCAACGCTCATCTCAGGAAGCGAGATCGTCTCACAGTTTTGGTATGTCGTGAAGGAATTGAAACACTCGCTGAGTGTGCTGGATCGCGTCACTTTCAGCAATGAAGGATCTGTGCTCGACCCTGCGACGTTTCCCACTGGGGCCATGCTCGAAATCGCCGAAGGAATCAACGAGCTGCGCCGCGTGCGCACGCTCGTGCTGGAGACGCGGCTCGAGTTTGTCGAGACGGACGTGCTGGCCCAGATTCGCGAGGCGGCTCCTCGTCTCACCCTCAATATCCTGACCGGCTTCGAGACACACGATCCCTACATTCGCGACAAAGTGCTGTTCAAGCGCGAACCGCTCGAGGTCTTCGAGCGTGGGCTGGATCGGGTGGCTGAGGCAGGCGCGCAGCTGACGTCCTACGTGCTCTTCAAGCCGCGCTGGGATATGACCGACGAGGAGGCCGTCGCCGAGGCGGAAGCCAGCATCGATTACCTGGTGGAGCAGACGAAGGCGCGCGGGCTCGATCTCTCGGTGCGACTCAACCCCATGTACGCCGCCGATGGTTCGCGGTGGGCGAAAAAGGCGCACACCTCGTCAGACTACCAGCCGCCGCGGCTGACCGATGTGATGCGTGTGGCCGAGAAGAAACGCCGGGAAGGCGTCAATATCTACATCGGCATGTCCACTGAAGGGCTCGACGACGGCTCGAACTACATGGGGCGCGAGGACTACTCCGCGAAGCTCATCAGGCCGGTCCTGCTCTTCAACGGCGGCAAGATCGACTCGTTCGACGGCTACATCTAGGCACACGGCACATCTAAACACATGGTAAACACTGGCGACGACAGTACCGGCAAGACAACGACGATGATGCAGCCGACGACGCTGGAGAGGCTGCTCGCGGAGGGCGGTGTCCGTTGCTTCGCGGGCGGCCTGGAGGTTGAGGTACGGCGCGCGTGGATCGTCGCGGGCGAGGACCGCCTCGCCTATACGGCCATCGTGCGCCTGGTGGAATGCTGCCGCGAGTGGCACTGGCAATCTGATATTCTGCCGCATGCGGGCGGCGCGCCGCTGGACTCGATCACCAAATCGTTAAGCGGCGAATTTGTGCACCCCATAGCCCTTGGGAGCCTGCTTCGCATCACACATCAGGTGATAGACGCGCGCCCCCGCAGCTACCGCCTTCGATTCGAGCTGACCACACTACAACCCGAACAGCTGTGCGCCACACTGGAGATGGTCAGCGTCTTCTACGACCCCGCGCGCGAAGCCGTCGCCGAACCACCGCCCGCCGTGGTGGCCTATCTCCGCTCCCACATCTCCCCCGCTCAGCCAGCCGATAACGACAACCCGTAGCAAGCGCTAGGGCGCGGCAGCCGCGAAGACCCTCCCCTGCGCGTCGGTGACGATGCCATTCACCGGTACGGACCAGAGCATCCCATTCCCGTTCGCCGTCGGCGCATAGAGCAGTGAGAACTCGGGCGTCGGGCCAAGCGCCTGCCAGCGGTTCGCCCCGGACGGCAATCGATACACATTGTATGTGGTCGCGCCGCTGCCGGTCGTCGCCATAGTGATCGCCAGCAGCGCGCCGTCGCTGGTGAAGGCGGTATAGCGTGGCGTAGCGTTCGCGTCGCCGGTGTCGAGCCCCGTCATATCATGCCAGCCCTGGTCGCTATCATCGCCGCAGTAGAGCAAATTGCTCGGCGCCGTGGTCGGGCTTGCCATGAAGTCGGAGACACAGATATCCCAGGCATGATTCGGCTGTGGCGGCCTCACGATCACGGATGTAAAGCCATACGCTGGCGCTTTCAGGTCGCTCCAATGCGTCCCGTCATCGCTGGAACGCCAGACCACCATAGATGTGCTGCTCGTCGCTGCTGCTCCGCTGGACGAGGGCGGGACGTTCGTCGCGAGCAACACGCCGTTATAGGGGTTCAACCAAAACTGCCCAATGCTCGAGCTTCCGCTGCGGATAGCGCCATCCACAGCATGCCAGGTCGCCATACCGTCTGCGCTGGCCTGTAATTCCGCCGTTGCGGTGTCGCTGTTCGGAGTTTCAACGCGCAGGGCGTAGATTGCGCTGCCATGCGTCGCGAATTGATAGACCACTGAGCCGTCAAGGGCGGGTATGTCTTGCCAGGCGTTCCCGCCATCGGTGCTGCGATAATACAAATCTGGCGGATTCCCCGGCGGATTGTGCGAAAAGCCCAGCAGCACATCGCGCGGGTTCACCTCGTCCACCACCAGCGAGCACCGGCCCGCGACGTGTGGCAGCGGAAGCGTTGACCACGACGCGCCGCCATCATGTGTGACCCAGCCACGAAGAGGCTTGGCGGGCGGGTCCGCGTTCGGCTGCGCGCAGGCGTAGGCGGTGCGGCCATCGCTCGGCGCGACCGCCAGAATGTTGGTGCTTGTCAGCCGCGGCTGGAAATCCGCTGGAGTGGCAATCGGCTGCCATGCCAGCGGCGCGCCCAGATCGACGTTGCCCGCGGGTGTCGGCGTCTGCTGTGTCTGTGTGGGCAGCGGCAGCGCGGCTGGCCCGGGATAGCTGGCGGTGAAGACTGACACGGGCGCCTGCCCATCCAGGGGTGATGCGACGGGCATAGACCAGAAGATTCCCCCGCCCGGCCGTGGCACATAGGTCACGACTTCAATGCCCGGCGTTCCCGGTGTCTCGCCGCCATTCTGCCATTGTGATGATCCTGCCGGGAGTCGGTAGAGGCCGCTTTTCGTCGTGTCACCCTTCGCATCGAAGCGGTTTTCAACCGTCGCCAGCACAGCGCCATCGTTGCCGACACCCACGAGCGAGATCGCCCCATAGGCAGAGCTATTTGGCGACTGGCCACAGCCCGCGCAGACCGACGGCGTCGCGCCGCTCGACCGCAAGATGTCGAGGCCGGGCCGTTCATTCCAGCCGCCGTGATCCGTTCCACAGTAGACATGGCTGTGGAAATCGGGGTGTTGAGGATCGGCGCTGACGCCCTCGACCAGCGTACAGATAGACCAACCGCCGTCGCTGGCGGGGGTAGCCGCCATATCGCCGACGGGTAACTCCCCTATCTTGCGCCAGTTGGCGCCGCTGCCGTTCGCCATCCAGAACGAAAAGAAACCATCTTTGTTCGCTGCAGAATGCGTCTCCACGAGTAGCGCCCCTGTCGTCGGATTGATCCAGAAATAGTCGCTGAGCAGCTTCTGGATATACAGGGCGTTATCTATGCTATTCCAGGTCTGTGCTCCGTCCCTGCTGACCATAAGGTGATTCGTGTTCGTGTCATCGGATCGGATGGCGTAGATCGCGCCATTCAGCGTCGCAAACACCCTGTTGAGCTGGAAATACGGCGCCTCATGCCAGCTCGCGCCGCCATCGAACGTGATGAGATTGTCTCCCTGTATAGTGATCGCTTTGTTGGGGATAAATTCGTAGTTGAGCGCGGCCACATCGGGATCGAGTTGATCGGGAGTGATCTCACATGAGAATGCCTTATCAATCCGCGCCACTGCCACGGCCTTCCAGGTGGATCCACCATCGTTCGTGCGCCAAAGATGTAGCGGGCCGGGCGCGGGTTTCGTTCCCGACTGGCACAGCCAGGCAATCGAGCCATCCGCCGGAAAAACGCTCAACATGGCGTTGGCGCCAGGGTTGGCGGTGATCGCATCGGGCAACGTCACCTGGCGCCAGTGCAGCTGAAACGGCTGCGAGCGGTTGCTCGCGCCAGACTGGAACAGCCGCGCAAAGCCGACCACCACCAGCGCGATGGCGGCCACAGCGGCCAGCGTCCCCAGCGCGCGCCTGCGCCAGCTCCGTGGGGGCACATGTGATTGAGATGTCGGGTTCCGGTTGCCCGACTGATTGGGTACGACATACGCGCCGGTGATCGTGTCGTCGTTCGTCGTCCGCCGTTCGGTAGAGTCGGCAGAGACAGCCGCGAGCACGGCCTGCCAGAGTCGCTCGTCGGGCGCGGGAACCTGCTGGGCCTGAAGTGTCGCCGCGACCAGCGCGAATCCGCGTAGTCGCTGCTGACAGGCCAGGCAGCTTTCGCTATGCGCGCCGATGTGGGCCGTCTCATCCGGCGTCAGCATCTCGTCGCGCCACGCCGAGAGGTCGGCGGAGGTCAGGCCAAGCGCGCAGGTGGGTGTGGTTTGTTGGCTCGTATCGCTTATCTGGCTCATGGGTGCTGCTCCTCCCGCGTATAGCGCGCGCGGAAGGCGTCGCGGCCACGGCACAGTGTCATCTTGGCAGCGGCCAGCGTAATGCCCAGTGTCTCGGCCACCTCCGCGCATGAGAAGCCACACACCTCCCGCAGCACCAGCGCAGCCCGTTGCTGTGGCGGCAGCGCCAGCAGCGTCGCGCGTATGGCCTCGCTCTCCGCCAGCCGCCACGCCGGATCGCTCATAGACGGTTCGTTGGCCATGGAGAATGGCTGGGCCGCGCCAACGGGAGCCGCCGCGCGCTTCTGGTGGGTCAGGGCAAGGTTGGTTGCCACGCGAAAGAGCCAGCCGCCCGGACGCTCATAGGTGGCGATGCGGTCGAAGTGCTGCCAGGCGCGCACGAAGGTCTCCTGGCTGAGATCGTACGCCGCCTGTTCATCGCCGGTCAGCCGCCAGAGATAGCCGAAGATGTCGCGCTCGTGTCGTCGGAAGAACGCCTCGAAGGAGGGAAGCGGGCTGGCACTGGTGGCGTCATGAGTAGCAGCAGCCTCATCAGCAGATGCGCTGGCCAACGTGTGCTTAGGCGCGCCGGTGATTTCGGTCAGGTCGGCATTCCTCGACAGCGCGCGCGTTCTGTGCCACATTTTCCACCATGCGCCAGGCGTCCGCGAGCGACGGATTCTCCGCGCCGACCAGCTGCCCGCGATAACCATCTCCTCGGCTTCCTTTCATCGCCTCGCGTATATCTCGATGTCGCGATGTCCTGGCTGTACAGGTCTCTCATTTCACACACTATTGGAACGACATGAAAGTAACATCCGGTTCGGGCGTCCCAAACGTACAACGTCTGCCCAGGCCAATCGTGTACAATGGCAGCGCGCCCGCTCGATAGCGCAGGTGACCGTTTTTGCTGGTCGGAGTGACGACATGCCCGCGTTGTATCCCCTGCCCGCGATGCAGCCGTTCGCGGCGGCCCTCACTGTGCTGGCGCTGGTGATCTGCGCGGCGCCGGAGTGCGTCCGTCTGCTGAGGCGTCGTCGCCGCGAGGGAGCCACCGCGTACGATGGTGGGTCGCTGGCGTTGCTGCTGACATTGCTGGCGCTCAGCCTCGCCGCAGCGGTGCTGGCGGCGGCGCTGCTGCCGGGCGCGGAGATGGTGCGCGGGCGGACCGTCGTTTTCGGTCTGGGTATCGCGTTGATCCTCGTCGGGACGGCGCTACGGACCTACGCTATTCGTGTGCTGGGCCGCTATTTCGTGATTACGGTTGCCGTCGGATCAGATCAGTCGGTAGTCGAGCGCGGGCCGTATCGCCTGATTCGCCACCCGTCTTACACTGGCGCACTGCTATCGTTGCTTGGCTTCGGACTGGTGTTGACCAACTGGGCCAGCCTCGCCGCTATAATTGTTGGTAACGCGGTGGGCTTCGGCTATCGCGTGATGGTGGAAGAGCGGGTGCTCGCGCGCGCCCTCGGCCAGCCATATATCAGCTACATGCGGCGGACGCGCCGATTGATACCCTATGTATTTTGAGAGAGTACGGAGTGCAGTACAGGGAGGCGGAAAGATCCGTGACCGAGCCGATGATAGCGCCCTATGGCGCGTGGAAATCGCCACTGACGGCGGATGTGCTGCTGGCCAGCGCCCTGGGCCTGAGCGAGCTTCAGCTGGATGGCGAAACAGTCTACTGGACTGAGCTACGCCCCAGCGAGGGTGGCCGCACCGTGCTGGTGCGCCGCACCACGGATGGCCAGATCAGCGATGTGACGCCTGCCCCGTTCCATGCGCGCACCCGCGTCCACGAATACGGCGGCGGTTCATTTCTGGCCGCTGGCGGAGCCGTCTACTTCGCTAGCTTCGCCGATCAGCGCCTCTACCGCGTGCGGGATGGCGCCGCGCCTGAGCCGCTGACGCCCAACCTGCCCGGCGGCGTCCTGCGCTATGCCGA
>Ga0068856_100000791_pt1 | contig 34177 bp, 34 predicted proteins | sample KBSCornC62_FD_66595 | JGI IMG/M metagenome (GOLD analysis project Ga0068856, IMG submission 66595) | Corn rhizosphere microbial communities from Kellogg Biological Station, Michigan, USA - KBS Corn C6-2 | ecosystem: Host-associated > Plants > Roots > Rhizosphere > Soil ...
CCGCCGACCGTGAACCTGTGCTCATCCTGCGCGATAGCTGATCCCACAAAGGCCAGGAGGCATATACAACGAGGACAACGCGACAGCGGTGTCGAAAATACGCTTGTCTTTGGATGCCTGGGCTCGCGCAGTAGCAACCTCGCAAACGAATTCTTGCAAGGTGCGGGCCAGAGTTTCTTCTCTTCTACGAGTTGTGCAACTCTTCCCTAAGAACCTGCTGAGTTATTTCCAGTCTGGGCTGAGTCTCCCCGGGTCGAGACCTCTCATGGGATGAGACTTTGAACGAAACAGTATTGCCGTCGATCCTTGGACTCGGCTCTCAATTTCTGGGGGGAGCGGAGGGCGAACGAAAGCAGCACGCCAGAACGCCGCCTTGACGTGAGGCACAACTGGATCTCCTCCCTGATCCCAAGCCGAACATCATCCGGCGGTGTCAAGTTTGCTCGATGCCACGGTTGAGCAGGACTTTGGTGCATCCGTCGCCTAGAGTTTTGGCTTGGGCTTCTGGTTTTCTTTTGCCATGCGGCGCTCGTAAGCGGCTTCGGTCTCGATACCGACGTCGCCAACCTCTGTATTGGTAACTTCTCCTTCAGCCGCGCCCTTAATGACGACGTCATACATCACGTGAAGACCGGGCAGCTTCCACTCCAGATTGTTCGCTGTGAATGCGTTGCCCACATGGGGCGTGACCACGATGGAATGGCTCAACGTGGGTGGACCGTACTTTTCACGCAATTCACGAGCAACAACCTGGTCGACAGTGTGCCCCTTGGTGCTGAGATCAACGGCAACTAAGCGACCATCATAGATCAATAGCCTGGCATTGCACCCCGACATCCAGGCAGGACAATCGTCGCCAGAGAGGCGCACCGCACGCCCCGTGGAACGCTTGTCCTCGGCGGTCGAGGTATCTTCAATTCCGAACATGGAGGTGATGCTATTGACGAGCTCGGCAGGCGGCTCCTCCTGAAGACAGGTCTTGGATTCAAAGATTGAGGCGCAGGTTGGGACCTGCACTGGCTCGCCCAAGAGCATGCCAAGAACTCTCGTGTCCACCTTGGCTGCTCGCGCCTTTGCGATAGACGGGTCAGCAGCGCCTAGAGCATTCGCGGCACCAGCCCTGGAGCTGCTGACACTGAACGTCTGGTTCGAAGCTGGAACGGGTTGCGCAGAGTTCCCGTATACCCGCTCCTGAAAAGCCGTGTATCCCACTGCCGCATTGCGGTCCGCTTGGAAATATTGCCCGCGGAAGTTTTCCGAGAAGAACTTCGAGAGCAACTCATTTCGCAGATCGCGATCGTGATCGTAGACGTGCCCTTCCTTATTGTTGACCTTATGCCACAGCTCGGCGTAGGCGGTCTGATAGCCGATCCTGATCCGCCGTTCATCAGGCGTCAAAGCACGAGTATCGGCATCGTTCACGTATCGATGACTGAGGCCCCAAGCCATGTCGTCCATCATTTTTATCAAGGCCTGGAAGGCACCCATCTGCCGCTCGCCGGTGTCCTCGGAGTCCTTGCCCTTGATCTCTGAGAAGACCCGCGCCGGCGCCGGCATTTCGCTGAGATAGGGTGGATTGGTTGGCCCTCCACTCGGCGCTGGTCCTTTCGTTTGCGCAGAGTTTCCTCCGGGTGGGGTACAGATCAAGCCAATCGCAGCCGCTTGCGCCTTGGGTAAGGTGATCTCATCCCCTAAGGAACCGCCCGCCGGGCCTTTCACAAGGAAGCAAACTTCCGATCCATTTTTCAAGCCGCAGCTCTTCACAACGACAATGGTGTTGTTCGAGCAGTGATAGGGAGCATTCAGCTGCAGCTGCGGTGCCTGCTGCGCATTCACCGCGGGCAGAAGACCTGCCAAGAACGAGACGCTAAAGAAAGTCACGATCTTCATGTTTCCCTTATCCCTTCTGCTTCCGCAACATCGGCATGAAGCTATCCGGAGGTCCGGTCAGGGAGCCTTCATCATGGATCGTGAAGGCTATTTTGCCAGCCGGCCCCTTGCAGTCCAAGGTGAGCTGATTGCCGCTGGTGCTGTAGGTGCAGTCAGCAACATCGCCCATGAAGGTGATATTTGCTTTCGCGCTCGACTTTAGCTCGAGAAGAACACTGCCGTTCGAATCCGAGTAAGTGCCAGAAGGGCCGGAGTTGCACGCGACCAGAAAAGCGACATCCAAAGCGATGAGTACAAGCAAATTGTTTTTCATGCGAGTTTCCCTTTGTCAGATCTCAACTGTGCCAGGGTTCGTGTACCCACTGTCATTGAAGATTCTTGGCCATTGCTTTTCCGCCGAGCATTGTGGCCAGGCTAGTCTCGGCCGAAAGTGTGATCGTGATGCGCTTGAGTGAGGTGTCGTCCTGGGCAAGGAACGATAGCCGGCCGTCATCACTAAAATCCCACCAATTTGGAATGCTTCCAATCTGATTGCTAGCCCCAAAGAAATCCACCAGTGGGTTACCGTCTACAAAAAGGCGGTTCGGACGGCTTCCGTACATGTGGATCCAGAAAATGTGGTTGCTGTCGGGGGAAAACACCAGCTTAGTGTTGGCACCTTCTGTACCGATAGGCGCGAATTTGCCATCAAGGAAAACGCCGCGGACGACCCCTGTGGATGTGTTGCCCAGGGCAAAGTGGGCGTAATGCTTGCCATCAGAGCTCACGATGTACTTTGGGGCCTGTGGACGAGCCGAATCGGGAATGTCGTTGCTGAGAGTCGATTGCTGCTGAACGACCCCGTCAATTGTCAAATGAAGATCGGAGCCAGACCCGTTCAGCAGATACGCGTAATGCGCCCCATCGGGGGTGAACGTGAGATCGGCCCCCGAACGGCCGTCTAAGGGCGTTAGCTTGCCGTCGAGAAGAAGATTCACTCGTCCATTCATGTTGAGGAAGCTGCCCACACGGTTCCCCGCTGGCGAGAGGACAGGTGGTAGGACCGACCCAATCGTGCTTCCGAATTCTTTCTCGCCGACCACGATGAAACTTCTGCCATTGACCGAGCTCATGTAGACCAGAGTCGAGGAGTCCGGGGTGAATGTTATGTTGTCGATCGAGCTGTATTCCTGGCTGCGCTTCCCGTCCACGATAAGGTAATGGTGGGTACTGATGTCCTCACAATGCGCGGCGTAGTGTTTGCCGTCAGGGCTGAAGAAGACATCATGGATCATGCCGCGCTCGACGGTTTCGCTGCCGGGGACTTTTTTGCCGTTTACCACCAGGAACGAGAGGGGGTGAAAGGTGCTCCCGCCGGTGATTGCCATGACAACCATATCCCCTACCGGCGCCTTGTGAATTCTGAAGTCGAAGGCACGGGCGAGCGGCTTGCCGTCGAACAACAACTCCGTTTCACTGCTGTTCGGAACGTGCCTCTGGGTGTAGAGATGCTTGCTGTCGTTCGTCCAGACCGGGGCACCTGCCTGGTAGAGAGCGGTTTTGCCATCGATTATAAGCAGCCATGGCTTTTGGCGCCGAGGGTCGTTCCAGACATATGCGTAGTGATCCCCGTCGGGGCTGAATGCGACTTCGCGGGTATCCCAATCGCCGTTGTTCGGTGGATCCGATTTGCCATCGAACACGAAGCGCCGAAACGTGATGGAGCTCGGGTTAGTTATGCTGGTCAAACTGAAGAAAAAAATATGCTTGTTGTTTGAGGTAAAGCCAAGCCGGCAACTCGACTCATTCAACAGTCCAGACTGAGTTTCCGAGCTGCGGAGAAGTTCCTTGCCGTCCACGATGACCACATACTGGTTGCCAGAACGGGCGCAATAAGCATAGCGGCTGCTGTCAGAGCTGAAAACGATGCTATGGTTTCCATCCTGGGGAATGATCTGATCAAATTTCGGGCCTTCATTGCCGTCGTAATAGACGACCGCCCGGCTGCCGTCGGTCGCTACGGTTGCCACGTGGATCCCGCGTGGGCTCACCTCGAACCGGGCACCTTCCTGCAGCGGAGCTAAAACGGTTTCCTCAATTTTGGTTCCGGCGGGCGGTTTGAATGGGCCTGCATCGTTGACTGACGTGGACAGGGGCTGACCCGCGGACGGCTGCCTCTTGCTGGGTTGTTGTTGTGGCGGTTGCTGCACTTGCGGTTGCGACGCTTTTTTGGCAGCGTCCTTCATCTTTTGCCAAACGCTTTGAGCAGGAGCCGCACAAAGAAAGGTTGTGATGGTCAGGACGACGAAAAGAAATCCTCGAGCTCTAAGAACAAATTGGCGCATTTCAACCCCCAAAAGTGCGGCGACCGGTGGAACGGACCAAGTCGCGGCGAAAAGTGGCGCAATCCACGCTGCGCGTCCTTAGTTCAGAACAAGTTATGACCTTTAGTCCTGACGGTGGTCTTAAGAACTCTAAAGACGGGCGGGAAAAGGAAACGGGAGTCTCCTGAGAGCACGTTTTTACGGAGGCAAGCCGGGTGAATGCGAGCATGGATGAACCCGAGGGCCTGGTCTCTGCCCGTATTTTTTCGACTCGGAAAAGCGGGTAAGCGGTCGCCGTTCTTAGGAGTTTCTCGAGCGAACCCTTGGCTTTCAACGGCCGAGAGTGTCTGCCGAAGACGCCGATCTTAGAACGAAGATAGGACTGGTAAGTGACTGATTCTACAGCTATTGTTCCCGGAAGAGGGAGACAGCCACGCCCCTGATGCCATACACATATATAAGGTTGAAGTGGGTTCTTCCCCCATGGGCCACGGCCCTGAGGGCCCTTTCAAATGTCGGGCCAACCGGGGCGAAACTACGTCTCACCTCGGGATGGCGAACAGAACAAAGCCGCTCCGGCTGATTTTGCCCCGTACCATTGATTATGCGGCACCCTGACTCGTTATCCGCCGCTCCTTGAGCCTCTGTTCTTTCTCTTCGAGCATGCGGTTGATCTGTTCCATGATCTGCATCAGTTTGTCAGGATCGCGCTCATCGATAGCCTTCCGGCAAAGTTGCATCCAGCGTTCTTCGTTTTCGCCTTGCATGGGCAATGCCAACGTGGACTAATATTACATAGGAAGAAAGCGCCAACTAACGCCAACGACGAAGAACTAGACAGAGAGGAAGCAGGCAACCGTGCTTCTGAATGGGTGGAAAGAGATTGCGAATCACGTGCGGCGCGGGGTTCGCACTGTTCAGAGATGGGAACGTGATCTCGGTTTTCCCGTGCGGCGCCTTGGCAACGCGCTCGGGCACCTGTGCTCGCCACTTCGGAGGAAGTAGATCAATGGCTGGTGCATTGGAGTAAAGGTGCCGCTGGACCGCAAGATGCAATCCTTCTGCTGAAGATCGCTGAAGCGCGAAGAATCGCTCTGCTAAGAAAGTGAATGAACTGATGAGGAGGAAGGCGGAACTCCTTGAGGCAACCTCCAAGCTGAGGAGCAGGTCGAAAAGAGCCTGAAACTTCAATTCCGGGAGAGCTTATTGACTCGGCTTGGGCGAGCAGGGATCGGGTTTCTGGCAGGTTACACCTAATTTAGGGCTCAACGATTAACTCGCCCTTCATGGATCCGTGATGCCACCCGCAGTGAACACAGCATTTGAAGTGGTATGTCCCCGGTGTTTGGGATGTAAACTCAACGGTCGCCGTCTGTCCCTTCTCGATTCTCTGACAACCGATAGGAGATGAGAATACAAGGCCAGCATGTTCGCCCCCCTCACCTCCTTCCGGGTACGCTCCAATCCTGAACCCATGCATATGATCAGTCGCGGTGATCCTAAGCTGGACCTTTGCCCCTTGTTTCACGCGGATCGACGCTGGATTGAATTCATATTTCTTCGCAGTGACTTCGATGACTTGAACGTTCCCGGCAGGTGTGGGCAACGGCTTGGACGAGCTTGGAACGGCGCTGCTTGAAAGCACGAGCAATGCAGCCAGCATCACTGAGGGTAAAAGAGATCTCATGGTGGTTCTCCCTCTAGACAACTGCACCGAGTCTGATGCCGAAGAACGTCAGCCTGCTGTAACCAGGTTGTAAATTCCTCAGGTGTTGCGGATGCCTCCTTCGTCCGTGCCAGGAGACACTCTCTGGGCTCAAAACGTGAACGACCGTGAATTTCCTAACAATCAGTAGGAATGGGACCGGAACCACTCCAGATGGTCGTTTATTACTTGCAGAAAAACGCCCTGGTTTGCTGAGTCCCGCACGTAATTTTTGATGCCCTGGGCGAGAGTCGTAAGCTTGCCAGGAATCGTTGTTCCTAAAGGCGACCAAGTCTTCCCGCCATTGCAGGAATCCCTTTTCTCGAATAGGCAAAATGGTACGTGATGCCGTCGCAACCATCCAGGAAGGGCGCGTGCGGATAGCGAGTCTGGGACAGGACCTTACTCCAAATATCGCAAATACCCGCGCCCAGTTCGATGGGCAATTTGGTCCAGAGCTTCTTGACGGACGGTGTGCGTGGCATTTTTTCCCCGCTTCTCATCGAATACCAAATGTTTTCTTGTGTCTCCGTCATGACAGCCCAAAAGCCCTCCTTCCTTTCCCCCCACGATCGACAGCGCCCACTCCGGGCCGAAGGAGGGTATGCATACCAGACTCGCCGTTTCTTCGCGCAGCCAACGAGGGGCGAGCAATTGAGCTTCGCACTCCGCCTCTGCCACAAGGCTTTCGGCCACCATGAGCTCGTAAACTCTCGTTCCTGCGTCCGGCTGGCCAGAAAGGAGAGTTCTCAGGCGCAAGGTGAGGACTTCGCTTAAGCGGCACTGGTTTTGCGCTTTTGAATAGCGATTGCAGGGAGCCTAAGCCTGATTCGTCATCGAATTGGGCCATGCGGCATCCTTATCTTCGAGGGGAAATGCATCCCTCAACCAGACATTCACACGGGGAGACGCGTCGTCGCCAACTCACTGCATTGTAAGCGGAAAGGTTAACTGCACTAAAACAGCGGTGTCGTAAGCTTGCGCCCTCTCTTCGCGAGCCTCCTGCCGGACAAGCCTTGTGGGGCACTGATCTAGGATGTACGATCCATTGGACTGATGGCGTACTTGTTCTACATTCTCTGGACTGCCCCCCATATTTGCCTGGGGGTAAGTATGGTGTTCTTACTCAAGCGAGGCGTGCACCGCCAGTTACCACTGTTTTGCGCTTACACCGGGTGGTTGATGGTTGAGTACCTTGTGCTGATGTTGGTTAGCTTCCTTGCGCCCAAGGTATCGTCGTCTCCACTCCGCTTTTATCGATCCTTCGCCATCGCCGGCATGGTCCTCTCGCTTACGCTGGAGTTCTTGGCCATTTTCGAGTTGACGAAGGAACTCACCCTGCCAAGTGAGCTGGTGGGCAAACTAGTCCCGATTTTCCGATGGGTGGCAGCGGCTCTCGTGCTGAGTGCGGCGCTTTTGTCGGCACGGTTCTTTGGGAACGGCGGCGGGGAATTAATGGCTGCCTTCGAGACGTTGCAATTTTCTGCCAACCTGGTGAAACTTGGACTGCTTTTGGTGCTACTTGTGTGCACCATCGCGCTGAAGATTTCATGGAAGAGCCTGCCAGCCGGTCTTGCCCTGGGTTTCGGTATTCAGTCGTCGGCTGAGATGGGAGCTTCAGCTTTGTATTCTGCCTTGTATCCCGCTTTCGGCAAACCTGGTCTTCTAAGGGTCGACATGATCGGTATGATTGCGTTCCTGTTTTGCACCATGATTTGGCTGGTCTACATCGTCCGACCTGAGAAGACTTTTGAATTTAAAGACAAGGGACTACCGCTTTCGGAGCTCGACCTCCTCGACCAGCAAATGCAGAAAATGATGCACCCTGACGTTTGACTTGCTTTCAAGCTCCGTTTTTGTCCTTCTAAGCTCCCGCCCGGCATGCAGATCAGCAAGAGCCATTGCAAGCGCCAAGAGCGGCGATCTATAGGGCGAGTCGTTCTTTAGGGAATTGACACTCATTCCGCCGGACCGTAAGCTGATTTGTAAGGACCCAAAAGACGCGGCGATGCGGTGGTTTCCGCTCTTCCGCAGCAGTGGTCCACGTGTCGGGGCACCATGAAACGAATTCCGGCGTTCCTACTTATCTTGTCATGTTTCGCGTGGTCGGTTCCGGCTCACGCACAAATCTATCGTGGTCCGAATAGTGCCGAGCAGGCCCGGAAGGCAGCAAAGAAAGACCAAAAGAAATTGGCTAAGCAACAGCGGAGAGCCGCAAAAAGATTAGCCAAGGCACAACGCAAAGCAGCAAAGAGGCAAAAGCATAATCGAGTCGCTTGAACTTCGTGCGCAGGTGTAGGAAATTGAAGTTCATGGACCACCAAGGGGGCGTGTTGTTGCTGCTAGCTTTTGTCAACCTGTCGGTGGTCGGTTGTGGGAATTCTCCTGCCCGGCAACGCCGCAAACCCGCACATTATCACGTGATAACAGACAGTGATTTGTTGCCAACGTGATCTCTCTAGGGTGCGGTATGGTAAATACTGCGTCCATACCACGCTGTGATCCTGCCACGAGCTGAACGCAGAGAATCCTTAGGGCACATTCTTCCGAAGGAACCACGTCCCTCCTGTACGGGAAAACAGCAGAACAGTGGCATAAAACGATATTGCGATACGTACCATGACGATCACTGCTGAAAAAGGCGAATTGAAGTCGTTGGCAGCGCCTTTGGAGCCGCCCAGGGCAGCTAGGGCAAGAAAGACATTTGAAAGGGCCCCACATGCGAAGAGTACAAGCCATGTAATACGCGCCCACCTGCGCCCTTGGCCTATCTTCCAGATTAAAAGTGCCCACAAACCAGCGACAAAGATATGAAAAAACACAGCGAAGGCCACCCCCTTTGGAGAGGGTCGGTTCCAATGATCAACAATTGCGGCGATAAGGCCTATCGGCACACATAGCCATAAAAGGCCGACTGCACGTCGAACTTCCATTGGCATCGTGTTCGATTCGGGTTGCACGAGTGTTTCAGTCATGTAACTGCAAGCGAAGAGAATACCAAGAAAATTGCTAGGGGTTGATATTAGGCGTTGTCCTAAGACTGCGCGATGAAGATGCAAACAGCAATCCTGATTCTGATCTCATCTGCTGCTGCGCTGGCTTGGAGCCGGGGAATCAAGATGCAGTCGGGGCTTACGTCACCCCGTTGAGCGACATGGAGATGGTTCGGCAATCGACGAGATGCAGAAGAAGAGCTCTGACGGCTGAGTCCATTTAAAATCCGATAATCAAAATCTGATGCGAAGCACGAACGGTTCGGAATTGCCTTTTGGTTGGGGTTGCAGAGCGCCCTTTGATACCGGCAGCCGATTATCGAGCGTACATCCTGCGACGTAAACGTCTCCGCTTGCAGTCGCAACCACACCTGTCGCTTCGTCGTTGTACCAACTCGCGTGCTGTTTGCGTGTCCCGCCCACGAACGTGGCGTATCGGATTTGGCCGTCAGAAGCGCGAAGCTCAATCAGTGTTGAGTCATTTTCTGCTTCGAGCCGATTATGAATGGCCATTCTGGTGACTGGAAAATCCTTTGACCCGCTTCGACCCGACACGAAAATAGCGTGTGGCATTCCCGCAGAAAGCGACAATAAATCCTCGTCGCCCCGACCGCCCAGCCGTCGTGACCAAATCACGCCCAATTGCCCCCGCGCAAATCTGTGCCCGTCGATCTTCATGACGAATCCACCACCTACTTGGTTGCGAATAACGCCCGCCAGTGGAAAATTCGGCGAACTTGTCGATCCACAAACATAGATGTCGCCCCGGGAATCGAGGACCACACTGGTGAGATCCTCGTTCCCCGAGCCGCCGATGCGAATACCGAAAGGTGGTTGTGTGCCCGTCGGATCGAGTCTCACAACAAACCCGTCAGTCGCACCCGTGGCCCCGAAGTGCCGCAGAGGGAGACCCAACCAACTTCGTGAGTCAGTGATGCCCGACACATAAATCGCCCCATCAGATGCAATTGCAATTGCGGTAACTCGATCGTTGCCTGATCCTCCAAGGTAAGTGCTGTAGAGGAGCTTGCCCGACCTTCGATCAATCGATGAGAGAAAGCCATTGCTTGTGCCGTTCAGTTTTGACTGAAATGCTGTTTTCGTGACCGGAAAATTTGGGGAAAAGGTATACCCCGCGACATAGACCACGTCCCCAGCCGGAGCCAATGAAACCGCGGTCGCTGCATCCTCACGATTTCCACCCAGGAAGCTTCCATATTCCAACTGGGAGCCTTCCGGATTCAACCACGCTAGGAAGCCATCGCAAGCATCGATCTTGTCAGTTCCCCCAGCCTCGTGAAGCACGGCGGAACGACTGGTCGGGAAGTTGGATGAACAGGTTGAGCCTGCCACGAAAGCCCGCCCCGCCGAATCAACAGCCACCGCATTTGCGCTGGAACGAAAGTTTCCTCCAAGAAAGGAAGAGTACAGTAGGTGATCTCCGCGCTCATTAATTTTGCTGACAAATCCCGTCCAGTCGTTGTTGTTGACTTGTGTGCTGTTGCTGAACGCACGTGGAGTCACCGGAAAGTCAGGTGAGGGAGTTCGACCCACCACGTACGCGTTTCCTGATCTGTCAACAGCAATGCCAGTCGCGCATTCCTTAGCGCTGCCTCCGAGATAAGTTCCGTAGACAAGGTATGGTGCTGTTTCGCCCGCATGAGTGCTGCCGAGCAAAAGAAGCACAAGGACAAGGTGGAGAAGCGCGTGCGGGCGCACTTTCATGATTAGACACATCTTCCTGCGTTTTGTTCCGTCCGTGGCAATTGCGTCACTCCGCAAACTGTCGCAATCTTTGCGCTTTTCATTCGTCCTTTTGGTGCCACCGTGAGCGCCATGGCCATGTATCACCAACTCTAAAAATGATGCGGGACTACGCTATCCTCGCAATCAACTCTGGGATCTGCTTGCGAGGTATAACCAATTTGTGCTCGCTCGCCGCGCTGTTGACCATAATGCCCTCGCAGTCGGGGTTTGACCACGCGATCTTCAGAAAGGCCGCGGCACTTACCTCCGCATGGAACGGTTGCTTAAAACGTCGAATGAAAATCGCTCGATCCGCACAAGCTAGGACCATTCTTTTGCCATCTGGCGTGATGCTCATTGCCACAGCCAGTTCATTCTTGCCAGCCACGTATTGGCCAGAAGCATCCTCTGGAATGCCTTGCGCAATAACGCCCAATTGAGAGGTTGAAAGACTCTCAAAAATTGTTCGTAGTTCTCGCCTGTTCGCTGTTCAACGTAACGAGAGATACAGTCGGATAAGGGGGTTGAGGACTCCGGCATCGAGACAGCTTAGCATTGATGTTGACCGGGGGCGGTCTCAATGGCGATAGGATCCCATGACAATGTCGGCTGCCAGGTCCGAGTAGAGTTGATGGTGCCTAGCCAACAGGTTCGGAGAAAGGAGTCGAGCAAGCGACATCTGACTCATGAGAACCTACCCGTTCACAGAAGGTCTTCATCCGACTTCTTTCTGAAGAAGATCAAGGGTATCGAAGGCTCGGCCAAAGGTATCTCCCGGACCGGACGCAGCTAGCCCCACTCCTCTGTAGGGAGTGTACCCGCAAATTTGAAGAAGCCAATCCTTCAATACATCTAGTTCTGCCGGACTCAGTTCCAGGAAGCGACTTGCGAAGTTCTCCGTCCACCCGCTCACATCTGGACTGCGGTCAAGTTCGCTGATGAGCGAGTCCACCGCATCCAGGCAACCATCCGGGTTCTGGACCGAAAGTAATAGTGCGCTAGGGAGATAGTAGGCAAAAGCCTTTGGATCGAAAAAGAAAATGGCGCAGCTGTGCTCCTGCCAGTCCCGCCAGGTTAACCCGTGCCAATCGCGCCCCGTGAACCAGAGTGCTTCCTCCACATCTGAATCGATCTGAAAACATTTCACCATATCCACGACTGAATCGGGCATCGCCCGATGTGCGAAGACGCGCTCGATCTTCTCGGCCAATGTCATTATGTGAGCACTCCCCGGAACGTCTTACACGGCTTTGGTGGGCATCCATGAGAAGCTACCGACTCGGGTTCGAACGCCTTGCAAGCGCCTCGTCTGAGCGTTACCTCCATCACGACATGGCTCACTGAGTCTTTGCAGTAGCAGTGCAGACGTATTCCGCCATAGCAGGATCAGCCGTGCTCCGTTCCAGATCGCGAGGCCGTTGTGCCGTGAGGAAAGCCTTCGAAAGCCGAAGGCATTCTGCTCAATCATCATGGGTCAGATAAATCTCAGCAACCGCCGAAGTTGACCATTGGAGCACCTGACCTGGCACTCGGTAACGTCCTGATCCGACCAGAACACCTCTACCTCAATGCCACCGTTTGGAGAATTGTAGAGGATTCTAGCTCTTGCAGGTCGCAGTCCAGCGACTGCGAACGTCATTACGCGGCGACTACACCTGGCTCTTGCGATGGGCTGTTGAAGTACCCGACCTTTCTGTCTCGCTCTGCACGGCAAATATGCCCTGGAACAAGAAGTACAAACATGGTGGCGAACTTGCAGCCGTGGGACTCGCTTCAACGGTGGCATTTGTAATTCAGCATCCAGACGAAGGTAAAGACGGCGCCACGGCGGGTATCGCAGCAATGGAATCTATGCTTCGGGCGTACCAAAAGATCATCGAGCAAGACTCGAAAGCGCATTCAAAAGAGATGGATGATGTCATGGAGATTCAGAAGCAGAACAAACTAGGCGAATACGCAGGTTAGGAATGTTCACGTCGAGCAGAAAAAAAGATCATGGGAATCATTCCCCTGGGCGCCGCAATTCGAAGCGCAAGGACCTGACGCTGCAACCACGTAAAGGTGTGAGCCACCGAAAGCATACGCCGAAAAGATGCGATGGTCCTCGGTTCCCACGATGTCCGGAGCGGTAGGCTGCTGAGCGCTTTGGGGTGCATTAAACAAAAATCCGGTCGGGATTACGATCGCGCTGGAAGCAAAGCTCGCGACGGAGCCGGACCACGTTACGGAATCCACCACGAGATTTATAGGAACGTTCACCCCGCCTGAACCCGGAGACGACCGGGTCACAAAGTATTCAGGTGCATTTGCGGGCTTATTCTGATCCAGATCGATCGCGGGTATCTCGTCCAAAGTTTTGCCGCTCGCAATCCCCTCGTGTGTCAGCGAGATCGTGTTTCCGCTTGTCCAAGCGACATCGTTATTCGGGAGTGCAAACAACTTCGAGGTGATCGTTACGATATCGGTTTGGACAACATACACACCATTCTTATCGAACCCAACCCGCATCGCCAGGTCGCCGGAGTCACCGCTTAAGGCAACTCCCTTCCAGGTGCCGGTCGCGTCAGTGTCGGCTGAGACAATGAGGTAATTTGTAGCGCATGAACACACCAACAGCCACCGCGAGATAAATGGGTCATACACCATCCGCGGATCATTGACTTTACCCACGGTTCCAACGGCATTGGCTATGAAGCTCGAGATCGGCGTTGATGCCAGCAGGTTTCCGGAATAGTTGTACACATTGATTATGTTGCCCGGTAGTTTCGACCACCTGGGTCCCGTTCGCAGCTACTGCCATGTCTGGGTGGTCTTTGTAAGTCGGCGGATTACCGGTGCCTGAATCGCCATCAAACTGTATGGTGGCGTTTCCGCCGGGCCCAGGAGCAGGGTCAGTGATTCCGGCGGACCCGCCGCAGGAGGCCAGTGCCGCCAGTGAGCAGGCGAGGGCAATCCTGAAGACAGATCCCGGCTGGATAGTGGCACGCATTTGCCAGGTCGGCAGTCTATCTGAAAACTCGGAAAACGGCACCACACGCTGGTTTTCGAGAATCAGTGATATTGGGGGCTTGCGCGCCATATTGCCGACCAGATCGGGAGAGGCCGGGCGTCGAAATTCATAGCAAGCTCCAGTCGAAATCAGCCGTGCTGTCGGGCTAGACTGACGTATATTAGGACCACTAGTGCGGAATAGAACTCGGATGGAGATTTCAGTGGCCAATGACTTCCCTCGATTTGATCTGACCGGAGAGGTGGCATTAGTAACTGCCGCCGGTCGCGGCCTGGGCCGCGCCATTTCTCTCGCTCTTGCTCATGCTGGCGCTGATATCGCGCTCGGCCTGAGGGATGTGAAAACGGGGGAGGGGCTGGCAAGAGAGATTGAGGCCACCGGGCGGCGGGTGTTGCCTTTGCAGATGGATATGACAGAACTCGATCAGATTTCTCGCGCCGTTGAAGATACAGTGGCATATTTCGGCCGCCTAGACCTCCTCGTAAATAACGCGGGCTTATCTCCGGAAAACCTCGCGGAAAATGTCCGGGAGGAAGATTTTGATTTGACTCTGAGAGTGAATCTCAAAGGGACATTTTTTGCGAGTCAGGCGGCCGGGCGCGTGATGATTGGCCAAAAGCGCGGGTGCATCATAAACATGAGCTCGCAGGCAGGGTTCGTGGCGCTGCCGACGGAATCAGTGTATTGCATGACGAAGGCTGCGATTGCGCACTTGACCAAGTGTTTGGCCGTGGAATGGGGTAAGCACAATATCAGAGTTAACGCGGTTGCCCCCACATTTATTCAAACCCCGGGTACAGAATCGGTGCTGGCGGACCCGGAGTTCCGAAGCAACGTCGTCGAGCGTATCGCAGCGCTGCACCGTATTGGTGAGCCAAAAGAGGTTGCAGGTACGGTCGTGTTTCTAGCTTCGCCGGCCGCAGCCTTAATTACAGGTCATACTCTTCTCATTGATGGCGGCTGGACTGCTTTGTAAATCTGGCTGCCTATAGCCGAGCAACCACCTTTTACCTCATTCGCCTCTAGTTCGCTCCCCCTCAAGGAATGACCCGGTCAGTGGCACCAAAAGTTCGTTTAACAGCCATCCCCGACAGGGGAGAACGGAAGAATAGAATGGCGCAGAAGGGATAGGAAGAAACAATGCCGACGATTGAAGGGAAACAGGCGGCGATATGGATTAATGACTATGTGAAGACGGCGGGGAAGCTTGAGGGCGTAGCGAAGGCGGTGCGGACGCTAGTGAAAAAGGCGGTCAAGGGAGTTGAGGAGTACGTGAATCCGTGGAAGATTCCGTCGTTTGATTCGAACGGACCACTGTGCTGTTTCATGGTAGGTAAACAGCATGTGACGTTCGCATTTATGCGCGGCGCGGCGCTGCCAGACCCGGAGAAGCTGCTGGAAGGAACGGGGAAGGGAGTGCGACACCTCAAACTGCGGAGTATTGCTGATGTGAGAAAGCCGGGCGTGAAGAAATTGGTTTTGCAGGCTGCGAGCCTGAACAAGAAGGACCCACCGTCGGGCATGATGGTGGGAATGGAAAAGAGAAAAGAGAAAAGCAAAAGTAACTGAGAGTGGCGAAATCAGGCTGGCGCTGTAGCTGTACAACGCGAGTTCACAGAGGCGGACCCAGTGTTCGGTTCTGAGCGTAATCGAACATTGGACGATGGGCGTGGTTCCCCAAACGGTAAGTGTTTTGGTCGTCCTCTTTGTCCGGAAGATTAAGGCTAGCTCCCATGTCCGTTACCGGACTAACGAATTCCAAAACTGGACACCTGCCTTCACTGAATCTCAGCCAATATGGTTATCGTCGTATTGGAATCAACTACTTACGCGGGCTGACATTTTGGCGGGATGCTTGCCTTCGTTTGCATTGCAAGCTTCTTGGCTTGTCGGAGTCCGGGCCAGGAACGCCTGTTTGGCGTCGAAGCAATGCGGCACCACTGGATTCTGCAACGGTCGTTCCCGTCTCTGAATCTTGCGGTGCCATGCGAGTGAGAAGGTTTAGAGCATGATGAATGGACTACTGCAAGACGTGCGCTACGCGTTGCGGCAACTGCGCAAGAATCCTGGATTCACGCTAGTTGTTGCCCTTACGCTAGCTTTGGCAATCGGCGCGAATACCGCGATCTTCTCGGTGGTGAACCGGGTCCTGCTCGAATCGACGCCCTTCCCACACGCCGATCGCTTGATGATGGTCTGGGAGCGAAATCTGGCTCGCGATCCGCAGCCATTTCCCATTTCCGGCGGCGTGTTCACTAGTTGGAAGCAGGGGAACGATGTCTTTCAGGATATAGCAGCCTCGTTTGATAACGAGATGACGCTCACCGGATCGGGTGAGCCAAGGCTGGTGATTGGCTATGATGTCACGCCGAACTACTTTCGCATTCTCGATGTGACTCCCAAGATGGGGCGCAGCTTTACAGACATTGAAGGACAATCGAACGCTCAGGTAGCTGTCCTAAGCGACAAGTTCTGGACTACGGCTCTTCGCGGCGATCCTGAGATAGTCGGAAAAAGCATCACGCTGGACGCAAAGTCTTATTCGGTCATCGGGGTGATGCCGCCCTTGTTCAATCAGCCGCCTCAGACGGAAGTATGGCTACCGATGTCGTTGACACCGTCAGCTGCCGGTGATTACGACAGCGCCCATCGCTTTATTCGAGTTCTCGGCCGACTGAAATCCGGAGTTTCCACTGCACAGGCACAGGCGCGCATGGATGCCCTGGAAAGAAGAATTGCGGCGCTGCATCCTGGTACAGAACAGGGAAACACCACGCTGGTCGAACCCCTCACGCAGCAGTTGACCGGTGACATCCGCTTGCCCCTGCTGGCATTGCTCGGGGCCGTGGGCTTTGTGCTTCTGATTGCGTGCGTGAACATTGCCAGTCTCTTGTTAGCTCGGGCCGCGGGTCGACGAAGCGAAATATCCGTACGCGCCGCGCTCGGAGCAACCCGTGTGCGTCTGGTTCGGCAATTGTTGGTTGAGAGCTTGTTACTGGCAGCACCCGCGGGTCTGCTCGGCGTGCTTCTGGCGGTTTGGAGTACCCGTTTTCTGTTAGCGATCTTTCCAAACAATCTCGCGAATTTAAGCATTCCCCACGTTGAATCCATTCCGGTGAATGGGCCCGTCCTTTGGTTTGCCGTGGCAATCACCGTGTTTTCTGCGCTGTTGTTTGGCGTTTTGCCGGCAGTGCAATGCTCGAACACAAATAGCGGCGAGGCGTTAAAGGAGTCGGGCCGGGTTTTGGCCGCGAGTGTTCGAACGTTGCGCGCACGGCGCACACTCATCGTCGGGGAAGTCGCGTTGTCGCTGATCTTGCTGGCGGGGGCGGGATTGATGGTCGAGAGTTTTCGTAACGTCTACAACGAAGACCTTGGGTTTCATCCGGAACACCTGCTGGGGCTTGAAGTCTTCCCACCCCCAAATCGATACCCGGCGAATCAACCGGAAAAGCAGGTGGCCTTCGTGAACAATGTAGTCGAGCAAATACAGCGATTGCCTGGCGTCGATTCGGTAGGCGTGACGAATTATCTGCCACTTACGGGATTTTGGGGAACCACCGAGTTTCAGATCGAGGGCCGCGCTCTATCGGATCCCAGCAACAAGCCACTCGCCGATAACCGTGAAGCCTCTCCGGGGTATTTCGCCACGATGGGTATATCGCTGATGGAGGGCAGGGATTTCACCAGTGCAGATCGCGCAGGATCCGAACGCGTGGCTATTGTGAATTCCACCTTGGCCCATCGCTATTTCGGGAATGAAGACCCCTTAGACAAAGTTCTAGAACTCGGGAATGTTAGTTCGCCTGAGAAGTGGCGGATTGTGGGTGTGGTTTCCGATGTGAAGGCATTCGGTCCCGAGGAAGCGATGCATGCAGAGTTATACCGTCCCTTGGCACAGGTCAGGAGTTTCTTGCTCGCATTTGTTGTACGAACGTCGAGGGATCCAGGGGCGCTCCTGAAGCCAGCGGAGCAAGCGATCTGGGATGTCGATAAGGATCAGCCCGTGTTTGATGCCATGCCAATGACGCTGTTAGCCGGACAGGCGCTTACACTCCGGCGCACAAGCACCATCACTCTGGCAGGCTTTGCTGGGTTAGCTCTGGTACTTGCTGCCGTCGGCTTGTACGGAGTGATTGCGTATTCCGTCGCGCAACACGCGCACGAAATCGGGATCCGCATGGCCCTGGGCGCAAGCCGCCAGGATGTAGTGCGTCTAATTTTGCAGGGTGGACTGCGTCTAGTTCTCGTTGGTGAATTGATCGGGCTGGCATTGTCGTTGGTGCTGCTGAGGCTTGGCACAAGTCTGTTCGTGGGAGTTTCTGCTCACGATCCCAGCGTGATGATCCTTGCCCTGGCAACTCTCGCCCTGGTGTCATTGCTCGCGTCCTATATTCCGGCGCGGCGTGCCGCCAGCGTGGATCCAATGGTGGCGTTACGATACGAGTAACAAGGCCGACGTGGGCAGGAGCCTTGTAGCTCAATCTGGAACACTCCTTCCGAGCGGTCTGAACACTTGCGCATGCTGGTGAGCCCGAGCCCGCTACCTTGTCTTGCGCGGCTTCTTCATGCCGAAGCTGGTTGCGCCCATCCATATTTATCTCTGAGTACACAACCCTTGGTGGTTGTTGGCCCAGGACCTGTCAGTTCTGACAGGTGCGAATTGTGAGCTCAATCAGCGACCATTGTGGTGGTGTGGCAGCGCGCTAGATGCAAGGACTGGCCCATGTCAGCTCTGGAAAGCTGCTAAAACAAAGATGTCCAAAACCATACGGGTACTTGTTGTAGATGACTTTGAAACTGTTAGGCAGTGGGTACGCACAAGGCTGGACCGAACACGCTTTATGGTCGTTGGTGAAGCCGCGAACGGGAGAGAAGCGTGTCGGCAAGCGCAAGAGTTATTGCCAGAGCTCATCCTTCTAGATCTCAACCTGCCCGACATGAACGGATTCGAGGTGCTGAGACAGTTATGCCGCGGCGTTCCGTCGGCGAAGGTGTTATTTCTGAGTGCATACAACGATGCCGATATGGTCCGTCGTGCTTTGGAAGGCGGAGCAAGTGGGTACGTCCTCAAATCTGAAGCACAACGAGAGCTCGTTCCGGCTATGGAGGTCGCACTGTGCGGCAAGAAATTTGTTAGCTGCTGCTTGGTATCGCCGGAGGAACCACTTGATTCATCGCTTTCCAAGCATCAGTTTGTTGACGTGACATGAGTGATTGAAGATTAGGAGTGGTACTGGGCGAATCCCGCTCATCCGCCGAGGACCTTTCGCCAGTCTCCCGTCGGTCCCTGTTATTTGTCGCCAGGAATGGGCTCGCCTGATCAGGCTGATGCGACCGATGCTTTGGCATAAACAAGATAGCTCTTCCTTTTTGCGCCGGAGCTCACCCGGTCACGGCATCTACACAAGGAAACCGAGTTCCCCTTAAAACGCAAAGGTGGTAGTAGCGTACGGGTAGTTGTAGGACTCTCCTTGCGCCGCGTTGTTGAGGAACGTGCCCGGGAAAATATGGCCGAAGCCGGCCCCAAATTGAAACTGGCGGGAGAGGTTGTAGGCCACAGCGCCGTCAAGTTCCTGGCCGACGAATCGGCCCGCGCTGCCGTTCGCAACGCGAACGATTAGGTTGCTGGCTGCAGTATAAAGCCCATCATGCGGATCGGCGAGCCACCACACGTCGTACTTGGCAGCTGCTGACCACTTCTTGGCTGGCTTGGTTTCAAACGTTAGGCGTGCATTGCGGATGTTCTTCCAGCCAACCTGATCGTCCATGCCGTACTTGTCGTGCCCGGTCGCGTAGAGTTGATCGAAGGTGCTGCGATGCCCATCTTTTGCATTAGCGTCCCCGGAAGCGTAGTTGTACTCCAGCGCGATCCGCGGATGAAGGTGCTTCGTCGGCAGAGCCTTGCCCAACACCCAATGGCCGGCCCAGGCGGCGACAGTGTCGGTGCCGAGTGACCCGGTCTGGCGATCCATTTCAAGGCCGTAGTCCCAACTTGAAGGAAGCTTGCCGACCCACCGAAGTCCGACAGTACCGTAGTTCAGGATGCCAACTGAGCCGCTTTCCGTTTTGAGTGCGGATTGACGCCGCCACAGGAAGTAAGGATCCACAGTCGCATTCGGAACGAGTTTCTCTATTCCGCAATAGGCACCATAAAGATTGTTTCCAGGAGTACTCCAGTCGAATTCTGCATCCTGCTGCTTCACGACGCGAGCAGCGAAGAGATCCAGGTGATAACGTCCCCTCCGCAAAGTCCCTCGCAGAGCGTCGAAGCTGCGAGCGGTGTTGGTCCAGTTGGAATTTCCGATGAGGCGCTCGTCCCCAAATGCCAGCTCTTGCCGTCCTCCGCGAAAACCCAACTTACCCTTTTCAACATCGCCAATGTCAACATAGGCCTGGCGTAGGTCAAACGTGTCTTGATACGGCGGAGCCGAGGGATTCTGGTTCTTCCAGAACACGCGCGCATCCTGCGTTTGGAATCCGAACTTGAGCCACGACTCTGGGCGGATCGTCATGCTCAAGCGCAGGCGGCTCAACAGATATGCATCTTCGGTATTTACCTTGAATCCGCCACCCGTGAATCCTTCCACACGCGCACGATACTCACCTCCAAGCTGGAGCCATTTAGGAAGCTGCGCGTTCACATGATCTGAAAGCAACTTGTTGCTGGCTTCCGGGGTTGCGGCTGGCGTTTGCGAGAGACCATCTAGGGTGAGGCATAGAACTAGGACTCCTAACCTCAGGAAGCGAGACATGAATTTCCTCCGCGTATGCATGCAAGTGTGTGCTTATTATGCCTGTGTTGGGGCTGTTAGTTCTCGTCGGCGGCGACCAGATTGCGTGCGAAGCTGCGGAAACAGAACACGCCCGAGCGACTCACGAAAGCCTCGTCCCAATCGCGTGCCCAGGTGGTTCCGCGGATCAGGAGCAGAACAGAGGCCACAAAAAATGCGATCGAGAACGCCAGTAGCCCCGTGCCGTAATCGCCAACTCGGTCTTTGATTGCGCCGAGCAGCGATGGCAATAGGAAACCGCCCAGACCGCCGGCAGCCCCGACTAGTCCAGTGACCACCCCGATATGCCGGGCAAAGCGCTGCGGGACGAGTTGGAACACTGCGCCGTTCCCCATTCCAAGCATTCCCATGCAAACGAAGAGCAGGGACACAACAATGGTGAGAGAGGGCAAAAAACTGACCGCGGCCAGGCAACAACCGACTCCGGCGAGAAGACAAAGCAGCAAGCGGTAGCCGCCGATGCGATCAGCAATCCATCCCCCGACCGGGCGCAAGAAACTTCCGGCTAGAACGACCACCGTGGTGAAATCACCGGCGCGGATTTTCGTCAATCCGTATTGATCGTGAAAGAAGAGGGTCAAGAAACTGGCGAGGCCGACAAAACCTCCGAAGGTAAAGCTGTAAAAGAGACAGAACCAGACAGTGTCGGCCTGCTTGAAGACAGCCACATAATCACGCCAAGCCGGTCGCGGTGGTCGCTTGGGGCTGTCCTTCGCCATTACTGAATAGAGGATAAGCACCGCGGCGACGGGCAGCATCGCCAGCGCAAATGCGTTTGGCCATCCATAGCGCTGGGCGATGCGCGGAGCAAACAGAGTCCCGAGCAACGTGCCGGAATTTCCTGCGCCGGCAATTCCCATAGCGAGTCCTTGATATTCAGGTGGGTACCAGGTTCCTGCCAACGGTAGGGCCACCGCGAAACTGGCTCCGGCAACTCCCAGCAGAAATCCAATGAGATAGAAACTCTGCAAGCTCGATGCGAACCGCCATCCCAAGGCTAAGGGCAGCAGGGTTAGGCTAAGCCCCACAATTCCCGCGCGGCGCGAGCCCAGCACATCACCCAGCACGCCTAGAATGGGGCGAAAGAAGGATCCCGCTAGCAAAGGAAGCGCGACCAGAAATCCTTTTTGTGTGGCAGAAAGCTTGTAGGTTTCGGCGACAAACGGCCCAAGTGGGCCAAGTAACACCCACGCCATAAAGCTGACATCGAAGTACAGAAATGCCGCAATGAGCGACGGCGTGTGGCCAGCCTTACGAAAATCTGAGATCTTCATGCGGACGCTCCTTAGATTCTTCGGGAGAGTCGCCCTCACTCCACGTAGCTGGGACCTTCGCTGGGGGGCAACTCGAGAGCTTTGAAATTTCCAGAAGAAGCGTCCCGGCTTCTACTCTTGTGGCAAACGTCTTGATGCAGGCCGGCATCTCGGCGGGCCTTTGAACACTACCGTTTTGCAGATCGATCTTCCATCCGTGTAGGGGGCAAACGACACTCTCTCCGGTGGCAATGCCATCAGCGAGTGGGCCTCCGCGATGGGGGCAGCGATTGTCCACGGCAAGAAACTTCCCCCCAAGATTGAAAACAGCGATAGAACGATTTCCAATCACGACCTCGCGCCCTTCCCGCAAGGGGATGTCATCGCAGTAGGCAACTTGTATCCATTCGGTGCGTGAGCTCATGCGAGCACCTCCTGACCTGGAGTGATTTGTACGAACTGGGTTGCAGTTCGCAAAGTGTCCCGCTCGAGCCAAGCATCGCTCGAGTGTTCTTTTGACCTGCGTAGGCGTTCACGTAGGGCTTCCTTGGCGGCCTCAGGGGCGTAAATCGTCTCTTTGCGAACCTTCTCGATTCCCCACCGCTCCACGAAGTCGTAGGTGCGTTCCAGATAATTGGCATTTTCGCGGTAGTACTGCAGAAACAGACTGGCAGCATCGAGCGCCTGCTCGGTTGTTTCAACCGTGATGAGCAGATCGGCCTTGCGTACGTTCTTGCCAGCCGCACCTCCCACCACCACCTGCCAGCTACCCTCCTGGCCGACAAGACCGATGTCCTTCACGGTGGCCTCGGCACAATTGCGCGGACATCCGACAACGCCCATCTTTAGCTTGTGTGGGGTGAAAAGGTTTTCCAGGCGACGTTCCAGTTCGATGCCGGTGCTCGTCGAATCCTGCACGCCGAAACGGCAGAACTCTGTTCCCACGCACGTCTTCACCATGCGAATGCCTTTGGTATAGGCCTGGCCCGAAGGCATGCCTAAATCGGCCCAGACCTTTGGAAGGTCCGCTTTCTTCACGCCCAGCAGGTCGATGCGCTGGCTGCCGGTGATCTTCACCATGCGCACCTTGTATTTATCAGCCACGTCGGCAATCCGACGAAGTTCGTCAGGCGAGGTGACTCCACCGCGGATTCTTGGCACCACGGAAAATGTGCCGTCTTTCTGGATGTTCGCGTGGACGCGATCATTGATGAACCGCGCCGACCGATCTTCGTCGTGATCCCCGCACCAGAGCATATCCAGCATGTAGCTCAGGGCCGGCTTGCAGACCTCGCAACCTACCCCGTTTCCGTAAATGTCTAGCACTTCTTGCACCGACTTCAAGCGCTGGCTGCGCAGGATTTCGCGCAGATTGTCCTCCGAAAAAGGGACGCATTTGCACATCGTCTGCTTGGTTTCTTCCTGAAAATCGCGTGCAACGGCTTTCAGCAATGATTGGCACAGTCCGGTGCAGCTTCCGCACCCGGTGGAAGCCCGGGTGTGCTCCTTGAGTTGCCCCATCGTGCATAAGCCCTTTTCGTGGATCGCCTGAATGATCATGCCCTTGCTGACGCCCATGCAGCCGCACACTGTCACGTTGTCTGACATCTGGGCAACATCCAGACCGGGGTCGCCCGAGCCGTCGGGAAATAGCAATTGCCGGCGCATCGCGCTCAAGTCTTTTTGAGAGCGCAGCCAATCCATGTAGTTGTGGCTATCGCTGGTGTCGCCGACCAGAATTACGCCGGAAAGCCGATTGTTCTTGAGCGTGAGCTTTTTGTAGATACCGAGCGATGGATCTTCGTAACGAATTACTTCCGAGCCATCCACCTTGTCGGTGATCTCGCCGGCCGAGAATACGTCGACCCCCATAATCTTCAGCTTGGTGCCAAGCACCGTGCCTTCGTAGATGGGGCCTTTGTTGCCGGTAATGGTGGCCGCGAGAATCTTGCCCTGGTCGATCAATGGTGCAACAAGTCCATAGCAGACGCCACGATGTTGCACGCATTCGCCAACGGCAAAAATGTCGGGGTTCGAAGTCTCCATATAGTCGTTGACCACGATGCCGCGCTTGATTTCGAGCCCGGCTTTTTCGCCCAGGGTGACATTCGGCCGAATTCCAGCGGCAATTACCACAAGATCGGCAGCGATGCTCCCGCCCCCCTTGAACTCCACGCCCGACACATGTCCATTGCCGAGAACCTTGGTTGTGCTGAGACCCAGTAAGACGGTGATCCCCATCTGGTTCATCTTGGTGGCGAGATATCCGCCGCCTGTCGGATCGAGCTGGCGCTCCATCAGCGTTTCCATAAGGTGGACCACTGTGACATCACAACCTTGGATTTGCAGCCCACGTGCAGCTTCGAGGCCCAGGAGTCCGCCCCCAATAACGACAGCTTTCAACCCGCCCCGCGCACGCTCCAGCAATTGGCGGGTGTCATCGAGGTTGCGGAATACAAAGACGCCATCCTTCCTCACATCTTCGATCGAGGGAATGAGGGGCATGCTTCCGGTCGCGAGCAACAATTTGTCAAACGCGGTGATGCTGCCGTCGTCGCCGGTAACAATCTTCGCAACCGGATCCACGTCAACAATGCGAAGACCGAGCCGCAAGTCGATGTTGTTTTTCTCGTACCACTCGAGACCGTTCAGAACGATGTCATCCGCCGACTTCTCGCCCGCAAGCACAGAAGAAAGCAGAATGCGGTTGTAGTTAACGTGAGTTTCGTCGCCGAAGATGGTGATCTGGAACTTCGGGGCATGGCGCAAAATCTGCTCAACGCAGGCCACGCCTGCCATCCCATTCCCAACCACTACTAGCTTTTCCACGCAATCACCCCCATTTGGCTGGGAAGGGAGTGCGGGCTCGCCTTAGACATGGCCATTTCTCCGTCCGCGATTTCGCGCTGCCACTTCGTTCAGCTCGACACGAACCGCACACTGCTTGTAATTCGGTTCCCGCGAAATCGGATCAAATGCACTTTGGGTGACCTGGTTCGCGTTTGTCTCGAAGAAGTGAAAAGGCATGAACACCTGCCCTGGAGCCACGATCTCGGTGATTCGCAACTCCAGGTTCTGCACACGTCCCCTTCGCGAAATTACGTCCACCCGATCGTGCGGTTTGAGCCTCAGGACCTGGGCATCGCGTGTGTTCATTTCCAACCACGCGTTCGGCGACATGCGTTCAAGGATTGGCACCTTCCCGGTTTTCGTCCGCGTATGCCAGTGTTCAACCGTGCGCCCGGTGTTGAGCACGAGTGGAAATTCGCGGTTGGGCTGTTCGGGGAAGGGTTTCCATTCAATCGAGAACAGCCTGGCCTTGCCATCTTCAGTTTGAAATTGCCCGTCGGTATAGAGGCGTCTGGTGCTGACCTCGGTTGAGCCCGCAGGGAAGGGCCACTGCAGGCCGCCGCAGTCTTCGAGCATCTGATAATTCATTCCGGAGTAATCGCAGAGCCGTCCGGCGGAGACCCGCCTCCACTCATCGAAGGCATGCATTGGGGAGCTCCACCCCGGGAATAATTCCTCGCGACAGCCAAATCTGTTGGCCACGGCGAGAAAAATTTCGAAATCAGATCTCGCTTCTCCGGGAGGATCGACTGCGCGGTTCACCTTGCCCACCCGCCGCTCTGAGTTCGTGTAGGTGCCTTCTTTTTCCCCCCAAATGGCCGCCGGCAGCACGAGATGAGCAAGTTCCGAAGTTGGAGTGGGATGATAACCGTCCTGCACCACCAGGAAATCCAGGGTTTCTAGCCCCTGCTTGAGCAGGTCAAGGTTGGGAAAGGAAACGATCGGATTGGTCGCGATAATCCACAAGGCACGAACCTTCTGCCTGACCGCCGCTTCAATGATGTCGGGATAAGCGAGTCCGCGCGATGTGGGAATACGATCGATAGCGACATTCCACAGTTCCGCCAATTCTTTGCGGTCTTTCGAGTCTTCGAACTTGCGATATCCGGGAAGGCTCGAAGTGAATCCCGCCTCGCGAGTGCCCATTGCATTGCACTGGCCGGTGATAGAAAAGGGAGACGCTCCCTCGCGTCCGATATTTCCTGTGATCAGCGCAAGGTTGTTGATCGCATTAACGGTCTCAGCCCCTTGTGTGCTGTGGTTTACCCCCATGGTCCAGCCGACCAGTGCGGCCTTGGCGTTGCCATACAGAAACGCGGCGCGAAGAATGAGGTCTTCACTGAGCCCCGTGATCTGCGAGACATGTGCCGGCGTGTAGGCGGCCACGAACGCTTCCAGCTCTGCGAAGCCGGTGGTGTGATTCTCAATGTAATCGCGATTGATCATCCCGGTGCGGATGAGCACGTGGATGATTCCGTTAATAAGCGCGATGTCCGACCGTGGCTTGAGCGGAAGAAACAGGTCCGCCATCATCGCGGTCTTGGTCACCCGTGGGTCGGCAACGATCAGCGTTTTATTTCGATTGGCTTCAACGTGCTGGCACAAAATCGGGTGATTGTCGGCGATGTTTGCGCCAATGAGAAAGATGACATCGGCCTTTCGTAGATCTTCGTATGTGCCCGGCGGGCCGTCGCTGCCAAACGATCGTTTGTACCCGGAAACTGCGCTGGCCATGCACAGGGTCGTGTTGCCGTCGTAGTTCTTGCTCCCCAAACCCAGTTGTACCAGTTTGCCCAGCGTGTAGAATTCTTCGGTGACAAGCTGTCCAGTGCTGATCACCCCCAGAGAATCCGAACCATATTTCTCTTGTACGGCACGGAACTTTGCAAACATCAAATCAAGTGCCTCGTCCCAGCTGACGCGCTTCAGCCTGCCGTTTTTACGAAGCAGGGGGTATTTGGCCCGGTTCGGCGCTTCGAGAGTATGGTGTTCGCTGAGCCCTTTAGGACAAAGCTTTCCGAAGTTGACTGGATGGTTCGGATTGCCGCGCACGGCAATCGCGCGGTTATCCTTCACACCGACGAACATTCCGCAACCAACCGAACAATATCCGCAGGTCGTCGAAACCCATCGGTCGGGAATCTTCTGCGCCGATGTGTAGCCGTGTTCGGGATCAGTGCCGTAGGCGTACTCTTCGGCAAGAATGTCGAGACCGATTTGGCGCTTCACGCTCTTCATCCGGCCATCTCCATCCCGCTGGCGATGTAAGAGGCAGCGATATTCTTGGGCACGACGCTTACATAAAAGAGGTAGCGCCCAAGAAGTTCTCCTCCTAGTGCGAGCGCGAGCGCCAAGGCAAGCCCAAGGTGAGCAGCCGAGAGCAACGGCAACGCGATTCCGCCAGCAACCAGAAGCGCGCCGCGCAAAAGAAATCGAGAAGCGAGAACTGTCGAGAGCAGGCGGGCCGTCGACTGCCGTTCAAAGGATTCCGACGCATTCAGCCTTAAGAATCGCAGGGCATTGTTCAGCAGCTGCGCCGAAGCGCCAGCGACGGCAATCAGTGCCAGTAAACGCCCGGAACCCGCACTGATATTTGCTGCGAATAAAGGGCCGAGGATGGAGGCGGTCAGAAAGAAGTCAGCAATCGTGTGTTTGCTGTTCCATGCAGGACGCGCGCGCACCAGATAAATGCATGCGCTCGCAGTAATTCCGCCGGCACCGAGCAGGGCGGTTAGCCCTCCCAGCGCCGAACTGGAAGCCAGTTTGAGCAACAAGGAACCTGCATATGCTCCTGCCATCCCGGAGAAGAGGCCGAACATCAACACTTCGCGGCTCAGCCACGAGCGCTTCCACATCTTCAGTGCCCGGTACGCATGAATGGGCCGCCCGAGGTGCATCGTCGAAGCCCCCAGGGCGAGTCCTCCCACCGTTAGGGACCCAATTGCGGCGATGGTCAATCTGCCCGGCGCGCCCAACAACTGCAACAGCCAGATCGCGGCAAATGCCCCGACTGAAAGCTGCGTGAGCACCGTCATTACCACCAGTGGCCAGTGCGGGTGCTCTGGTCTCACGCGCCATGCATCGGCCTTGCGCGTGTCAGGCGGAAGTTGCTCCGGCAATGTGATTCGGGTGGTCGAAATACTGTCGTCAGCTGAAGGCAAGCCCGGAGCATTCGCGTTTTCCGAGTACTCGCGTTTCCACTCTTCGACGTTGACAATCTCAATCCGGATTGCGCCTTCCGGACAGGCATTCACGCATGCTGGCTCGCGGCCATCCGTCAGGCGGCCATAACACATATCGCACTTGCCAACTACGCCGCGCTCGGGATTGTATTGCGGTACGCCGTAAGAACAATTCCACGTGCAGTATTGGCACCCGATGCAGGCCTCGGCGCTGTGTTGAACGATTCCAGTAACCGGGTCTTTCTTGTATGCCTCCACTGGGCAGCCGATCAGGCAGGAGGGCTCCAGACAGTGATTGCAGCCCATCGAAAGGTAGGAGCGTTGCGTGTTGGGATAGAAGCCGCCCTCGATTTCTCCCACTCGCCGCCAATTGATGGATGCCGGATTTCCATTCTGTTCGTTGCAAGCCACCATGCAGCACTTACAGCCGATGCATTGCGTCATGTCAAAATGAAATCGGTATTGCTCCCCAGGTTGGAGCGCGCGTTCGGGAATTCGAGGCGCCGAAATCGTCGAGGAGATCTGGTAGAGCGGCTCGTCAGCTGCAGGTGAAGCCTGACGGCTCATCACAAAGGAATAGCCGCCTTCCCGCGCGCGCTCGATGAGGGGCAAAGTGCTCATGTTCCTCCGCTATTCGAAAGACACGAAAACTGTTTCAGCAAAAGCTGATTCTCCCGGCCAAACGGGAGGCGAATTTATTCCGCAACTTAGCTTTCAGGTGGATACGGCCCGGTATCCCTGGGACTGCTCCGCAACATCTGGGTTTCGGGCCTCGAACAGGGAGGCGGCTTGCGGTTGAACTCTCGACCTGAGAGTCCAACTCTTTTAGCGCGGATCACGAACCTGGTTTCGAATCACCGGGTTAGACCCTCGCTCTGTGACTGACTCAGTTGTAGCGAACCCAAAAAACCTTTGGAAATTAAAAAATCTTTTGCGGATGATAACTGAAATCGCAATCGCTATTTCCCTTGCTTTCCGCCTTCCGGATAGGAGACACGCCCCTAGGAGGCGGATTCCCAAATGCACCTCATCAGTTTTTTGAATTGGGTTACCAACGATTTTCTGTGCTAATTAACGAACAACGCGACGAACTGGAGAAGCTACTTTGAGCAGCGTGCGGTCCCGAATCTTAGCGGAAAAAAACGAACTCTTCCCCGTGTTTCTCAAACTCACGAGCGAAAGGTGCCTGGCCGTAGGGGCGGGCAAGACTATGGAAGAAAAGATTCCAACTCTGCTCGCATGCGGAGCGCGAATTACCGTGGTAGCTCCGAGCGCGACGCCGAAGATCCAGCGCTGGGCACAGGCGGAGAAGTTAACCTGGATCGAGCGCCGTTTTGATTCGCACGACCTCGACGACATATTTCTCTGCGTGGTCTCCACCTCGTCGAAGGCGACAAACCAGTTGATTTTTGGGCAAGCGCAACAGCGCGGAATTTTATGCAATGTGGTTCATGATGGCGCCTTCTGCAACTTCTACTATCCTGCCGTCGTGAAGCGCGGTCCGCTGCAGATCGCCATTTCTACTGCGGGGCACTCTGGCGCTCTGGCAAAGCGTCTTCGTGAGGAACTGGAACGTGAATACGGCCCTGAGTGGGAGAATTGGTTGCGCTGGCTGGGGGAGGCCCGCTCTGCGCTCTACGATGATGCTCTCTCGCCACGTCAGCGCCGCACCATGCTCCACAAGCTTGCCAGCCGCAAAACCCAGGAGGAGATGTTTCGTCGCTGGGGCGTGCCACAGAAGGCAAGGCCTTAGAGGTCCGTTTCAGTCAGATTCCACTCGTCTGTCGGGGAGGCGTAAGCGGAGGTACGACTCGGGGCATTTTCGCTGGTTCCAGCTTGCAGGAGAGAGCTCCACCTCTCAGCTCCCTCACGAGCACCGAACAATCAGCATAGTTTGGTCGTCGTCCTGTTTCCCGAATTCTAGTGCAGCCGCGCGCATGCTGTTAAAAAGTTCAGGTAGCGTCTGCCTTGCTGACCTGCCGAGCACTTCCTTTAAGGGCCCGATTCCCATTTCTTTTCCGCTTCTGTCAAATACCTCCGTCAGTCCGTCGGTAAGGAGCACAAAGACATCGCCGGTTCGACAGGCCACTTCCGTCGAGTGAAAGGTCTGGTCCGGAAGAATTCCCCATGGCAGATCGAGGGCAGCATATTCCCTCACCTCCCCGCAGGACTGCACGTAGTGAAGCAAAGGAAGGTGGCCTGCCAGTGAGAGGCTGAGAATCCGTTCACTGAACCGTAGAACTCCAACCGTGGCGAACATGTTGGGCGTCTTCAGGGGGTACAGGGCACGATGCACTTCCGCTAGAAGTTCCGTTGTGGAAGCGTCCCCCAGTCGGCTGCGCACGGCTGCTTTGAACATGGCCATCAGCAATCCGGCGGGGACACCGTGGCCAGAGACATCCGCCACGTATCCCGTCCAGGACTCCCCATCCTCGGTAACGTCGACTAAATCGCCGCCCACCTCTCCGCTAGGGACTGAGACTCCGTAGATTTCAAACGATCGAACGGTCTTGTGAATGGGCGGCACCAGCGCGCGATGAATTTCGGCGGCCATAGCAATTTCGTTGTGGGCTCGAAAGTAGCGTGCACCCTGACTGCCAAAAAAAACCGCGAAAAGCAGATAGCCTAGGGATACCGAAACGATCCCAATGACCCCAAGTACCTGAAGCTGCCGGTGCAGGGGGGAGCCAACAGCAATCAGTTGCGATCCCTTGTGATGTGCGCCGAGGAGAGAGAACAGAACGGTTTCAGACAGTAAGAGCACTGGGATCACCCAGTACCGTTGCGAAATCCAGAAGGCTGCGTAAGCAACCGCGAATCCGCCCACGATCACAATGTTCAAGAAGATCTGGACCGGGGAAAGGTAGATGGTGTGCCTCAGTGAGTCCAATACGCTGGCGGAGGCAAAAAGCGAGAAAACGGCAGAGTAAAAGCAGAGCCTCATCGTCCGTGGAGTTGATTTCCATACTTTGCGCCGTCCCCCGGACGGGGAACCACTGTATACGCGTTCGAGAAGACTCGCCATCGAGGTACTCTCCTTTTTGTTTGCATGGTATACGTTGTGGTCGTTTCGGCAAACTCTGCAGGCGTGGAGTTTGCATTCCCGGAAGGCAATTTCAACAGCCGCTGCAAAATTCGGTTTCCGGAAGGGAACTTGGATGGCATCTAGCATGAACGTTTTGACCTCATGTCTTGCTGCAAGCCGGTGTCCGGGTTGTCTCCTGGCCCATTGCTGAACCCACTGGCACAAACCGAGCGCTGATTCGTATTGCCCAAGTCAACGAGACGATCTTGGTAGATATCGAAGACAATGGCCACGGCATGGCCTTGGAGAAGCTGACGAAAACTCCACAGAATCCTGACTACAGGAGGCGAAAAGGGAAAGAGGTGGAAGCGACGGGGTTGAAATCCGCGCCAGGAAGTTGCCGTCAGGAAAAAGACATGATTAAGCCACTTTTTGGCTTGCACCAGGCAGTTCAGCTTCCATCGCCGCCTCAGCGCGCAAACTCTGGAGATCGCGCGAAATCGTTGCGACGGCGCGAGTGCGGCCATCTTTCTTGTAGGTTACAGCGCAATCACGCGCATCGAGGCTTCCGTCCATTTGAACAGCATCCCACTGCTCAGCGTGACCGACGTAATTGATCGTCACGTCATAATGCTGGCTCCAGAAGAAGGGGACCGCATTGAACTGGTGGCGACCGCCGAGCATATTCTTCGCCGCGGTTTGGCCCTGTCGTTCGGCGACTACCCAATGTTCGACGCGAATTCGTTCCCCGGTGTGCGGATCAGGCCAGCGGGCGGCATCGCCAGCGGCGAAGATTCCACGCACCGTGGTCTCGAGGAACTCGTTTACGGCGATGCCGCGATCTATGGCAAGTCCGGCTTGTTCAGCCAACGCCAGTGATGGACGCACACCTACACCCAAGACGAGAAAGTCTGTGTCCACAGTTGTTCCGCTACTCAATGTGACGGTGCGACCCTTAATCCGGGTAACAGTCTCGCCCAAATGAAACCTTACGCCATGAGCTTCATGCAGTTTGCGGATAAAGAGTCCAAGTTCCGGCCCCAATACTCGTTCTAGCGGCTGTTTGTCGGGCGCTACTACATCCACAGCGATTCCACGCGCGCGCAACGACGCGGCAACCTCCAAGCCGATGAAACTGGCGCCTACAACTACTACGCGCTTGGCGGACGCTGCTTTGGAAATGATGGCTTTGCTGTCGGCGAAAGTACGTAGATAATGTACCTGAGAATCAGAAGCGCCTTCGATCTCTAAATGCACCGGGTCCGCTCCGGTCGCCAGCAAGAGAGCGCCAAACTCGAGCGCTCTGCGGTCTTCGAGCAGAATTTGCTTTCTCTTCGTATCCAGGGACGAGACTCGCGAATTGAGGAGAAGGTCTATGTTCCGTTCGCGATAGTAGTCGGACGAGCGCAAGGGGACCCAATCCTCTTGGGCCGTGCCGGCGAGATAATCCTTCGAGAGATTGGGACGATCTACTGGGGGAGAGTCGTCTGAACTTACGATGGTAAGCGGCCCAGAGTAACCCTCGCGCCGCAGCATATCAGCCGCCGCCAGACCCGCAGCCCCTCCTCCAACGATTACAACTGAACTAGGAGCGTTCGGCACGGGGGTGGGAGCAGGAGGTGTGATCTTTTCGCGAACGAAAATCATGTCCCCGACTCGTTCCACCCGCCAACAGGAAATTGGATCAAGAGCGGGAGCTCGAACAGCTTCGCCAGTGCGTAGACTAAAACACGCATGGTGCCAAGGACAGCGCACTGTGTCTTGTACAGTCAACCCATCTGCAAGCGGCCCGTGATAGTGAGTGCAGTGTGCACCCACCGCGAAGAACTCCGCGCCACGTCGCACCAGCAAAACGTCTTCTCCGTCTATCACTCCCAGCAGCTTGGCGTCGTCCGGCAGGCTGGTGGCGGAGATTCCTTGTTTCAAATCAGGCATCCTAGGATCATTCATACTCGGTACCTCAGTGAGTGCTGGTCATTTTACCCCTACCGCGAAACATCTCCCGCCGCACCGATATCTGGTCCGCCTTTCGCTTGGAACTGGCTGCCAGGCTTCAAGATTCTCGGGTTAGATGCCGGCTTCGGGAAGTAGAAACGGCTATTACCAGTATTTCACCAGGCATCGTTTCATTTCTGCACAGCTGCGCTCCTGTGGAATCAGAGACCATGGCGGAAGAGTCCGGCAACATCTGGGTTCTAGCGACGGGGGTCGCTCAAAGACTTGCATGAAACGGGCTTTCAGGCGCTTGTGAGCTGTGTCCGTCAACGCCATGGGGTAGTGCAAGAACTTGTACCTTCTCTCGGTTGTGCAATACTGACGTGAGCGTGATCTTCTTGTCGGGGCCGATTGGAGCGGGAAAGACAGCCGTTGCAAAGGCGCTCTCTGCGCAGCTCCCCACCTCTTTCTTACATCGAGGGCGACACATTCTGGTCCTTTATTCACAAAGATGGGGAACGCGGCTTGCGGGACAATTTTCCAGTGCTGGTACGCTCGATGACAGCGGCGGCGGTTCCGTTTGCGCGCTCTGGCTTCCGGGTCTTGATCGACTTCTCAATACCACCCACTTACATCGAGACGGCACGCAAGATCCTGAAGGAAGTATCGTTCGATTTTGTCCTGTTGAGGCCTAGCTTCGAAGTTTGCGCCAAGCGCGCTGCCTCACGACAAGAGGGGGCGATACGAGACTACGTGATGTTGAAGAACTTTTACGCGCGCTTTGAAGAAGGAGCCATCGAACCAATTTGTGACGACACTGCTGACCCGGAGTCGTTGGCCCGCCTTATCGTCGATGGGTTGAATCAAGGCCGGTTTCGAGTGCTCTAATTTTGCCCGCCGTTTTCGAATTATTTTCGCCACGGCCACTTCTTGATTTCCCTTCGACCCAGAGGGTCCGGGCGATCGGGCTAGTCTGCAATTCGGCAGGCTCTCATGCTTTGCATGAAGTGATTGGACGCTGGTCAGACCTCTGCTATCCAGTATCGCCGGCAAATCACGCTGGGTTCTCAGAGGGGCGATGGTGGGATAGCTACTCGGGCCGAAGGGATTCCTGGCATGCGGAATCGAGGGGGATGGCCGCCGATCCATCCTCTATTTACTTCTGGAGCGGCGGCCTCCTGGTGGTCGCAGTCAACCTTCAAGACACTCAGGTCGCACCAGCCACGGGACTGGGGCTGTCAATGGGGTTGTGCCGTTTGTGGCTGTTGCGTTGAGGCTGTCGGGGGTTGCTGATTGGTTTTCATTGTTGCTGGCTTTACCGCTGGCGCGCTTGCTGTACGCGCGACTGGTTTGGGGGGCCCGGTCGCCGGATGAGCAGTGTTTGCTGTATTGCTCGGTGTCACGTTCGTTCGGGTTGCAGCCTGCACAACCGTGGGCTGCGTGGTTTTCGATGTGCTCGCGGCTTGGATTGTATTGGGCTGCGCCACCGGC
>Ga0068856_100000792_pt1 | contig 34129 bp, 54 predicted proteins | sample KBSCornC62_FD_66595 | JGI IMG/M metagenome (GOLD analysis project Ga0068856, IMG submission 66595) | Corn rhizosphere microbial communities from Kellogg Biological Station, Michigan, USA - KBS Corn C6-2 | ecosystem: Host-associated > Plants > Roots > Rhizosphere > Soil ...
TGTACCAGTCGACCTGGGCGGGCGGGGCTTCGAGGCCGCGCAGGAACGGGGCGAGCTTCAGCCGGGGGGCGTCCGCCTCGGGGAGGGCCGGGAGACGGCCGAACATCAGGGGCATCTCTCAACTCTCAGTTGATGGTTGGGGGATTGACGGCCACTCGCCGGTCGCCTTCAGGTGGGTCGCGGCGTCGAGTCGCTGATACTTCTCGTCTGTGGTGTGGCCGTCCCAGTGGTCGATGCCCTTCGGGACATGGGCAAATAGGTCCAGGTCGTCCGGGCTGATGTGCCACGACGCCTGACCGGTCGGCAGGCTGATGAACAGGACCGGCCAGTCCGGCTCGGCCGGGTCCGCTCCATGGACCAGCACGGACGAATACAGGGCCGCGAGATGCGCGACCAGATGAGCGCGCTCCCGGTACGCCGCGTCGAGGTCCTCGCTCATGACACCTCGTAGGCGACGTGTACGTCTCCGGCGTCGGAGCGCTGCACCGAGATCCCGTCGGTGGCCGCCTGGTTCGGGAAGGTGATGACGGTCTGGCCCTTGGCCGAGTCGACGGTGACGTGCTCGGAGTGCCAGTTTCCGCCGCCCTGGTGGACCGCGACCCGCAGCTGTGCGCCGGGCAGGCCCTGGAGCCCGTTGTCGGCGATGAAGCCGATCGTCTTGTACCGGCCCTTCGGCAGGGCAATGGGGGTGATGGCCTGCGGGCCGTCGGCGAGCAGTCCGGTCGGCATGTCGTCCTCCTTTGAGGCGGGGTTTGGGGGAGGTGTGGGATCGACGGTCGGGCTGACGCCGACCTTCCACTGACCAAAGTCGGGCTTGAAGGTCTTGTCGTAGTCCAGGCCCACGCCGCCGATGGTGTGGTCGTTGGAGTACTGGTAGATGTGCGTGCGGGGGTCCACCAGCCCGCCGGACCAGGCATATGTGGACCAGGCCCACGTGCAGTGGCCGCCGTCCAGGGCCCGCTTGACGGGGTTGTAGCCGCCATAGATGCCGGTCCGGTTCTTGCCGAGCACGCTGGCGGCGCCGTCGAGGTAGGCGTTGATCGCGGCCTGCTGGCCCGCCGAGGCGTCGAAGTCGACGGCGAAGTAGATCGGCCTGTCGCCGGGCATCCCGCACGCCTTGGCCTGCGCGGCAGCGTCCTTGGCGTCCTGGACACCCGCCGCATGCCCGTCCAGGGCACGCTGCGCGGTGGACTCCCAGACCACGACGATCCACAGGCCGCCGTCGCTCAGCCGGATCGCCTCGGCCGCCGTCAGGTTCTTCCCGCTCGTGTCGTGGGACAGGTACCGGCAGGCGAACATCACGCCCGCGTTCTTGAGGGAGGCGACCGACGGCCGACCCCAGGCATAGTCGACTCCGAACATCATGCTCCCTTGCATCCCAGGTCATGCCGCAGCTTGTGCAGCTCCACACGGCCCTGTGCCGCCTCCGGGGTCTGCGCCGGCGGCCGGCTCGGCTGGTCCACGATCGACAGCAGCGGACACCACCGCTGGTCGGCCTGGTGCTGCTGGTAGGCGGTGTAGCCGATGGAGAACAGGCCGATGAGGATCGCCGCGACCAGCACCATCAGCAGCGACCACCGCGCCCGTAACGCGCCCGTAGGCGTCAGGACACCATGAGGATGAGTCACGTCAGGTGCTCCCACCAGGCGACGACGAAGACGGCGACGGCGGCTCCAAGGGTGAGAGCGACGATTGCCCACCGGTATCCGGCTTGGTGAGCCATCGGGCCGCCAGAGCTCCCGGGGCCAGCATCAGCAGCGCGAAGAACCCCATCCGGCCGAGGTCCGGGGCGGGTTTCAACTCCTCGGTGACGACGCCCCACACGCCGAGTCCGAGACAGATCAGGTCCCTGACCGGGACGATCAGCGCGGCTGAAGGCTTCCACACTCAAGCTCCTTCATTCACTCCAACGATAGCCGCCGGCTATCGTCACGCCGGATAAGGTCACCTGCGGGAATGATGCGCTCATCAGATGAGCCGTTCCGCCGCGAACCCGCGGCAGGTGAGTGTGTTCGACGACGACGACGTGCCCCACGTCGCTGTGATCCCGAAGTAGTTGATCACCGTCGAGTCCACGGTGGTCGTGGTAGTGCCGTCCATGCCGGTCGTCAGCTCCACCGCGTCGTTCAGGAACGGCGCGGTGCCGGCCACGAACCCCGCCGACTTGACCTTCAGATACCCGAACGTGGACGCGGTCGCGCCCGTCGACTCGACGGTGAACTGGGTTTTCGCGGTCCACAGCCGGTTGGAGACGCCTGATTGGGTGGTGGTCGCGCCGAGCTGCCCGTACCCGTTCGACCCGGGCGTGGTCGACGACGTGCCGATCTTCGCCCGCAGGTTCAGCGTCGGAGTGCTCGTGTTGGACCACAGCCCCCACGCTTCGACCCGGTACACCATGCCGACGGCCATGTCGCCCGCGGGGATGACGCACATCGCCACCCACGTCTCGGTGGTGGAGCTGGCCACCGTCGTCCCCGACGAGGAGGTGAGCAGCTGCCCGGTCCGCATGTTGTTCAGGAACGTCGCGGATAACTTCTGGCCCGCCACGGCGGCCGTTGATGTCACAGGTCCGCTCCTTTCATAGCGTCGACAGGTACATGGGCCGGAACAGGGTGATGGCCGCCCCGGACGTGTGCGCGACCGCGACCCCGTCGACACCACGGGTCACCGAGCTGAACGTCTGCGGGGTGGCCGAGCCGGACACGGCGCCGACCGTCATCCGCTCCCCGCCCATGACGATGTCGAACGGGGTGTCGGTCGTGGTCCACAGAGCCGCACCGGCCGGGATGTCCACTTGGAACGTGGTGACGGAGCTGTTGATCGTCGCGTCGTGCAGGGTGCTGCCGGTCGTGTTGACGTCGACGTCTTCAAGCCGGGAGAACGTGGCGTCGTCGAGCACCACCACGTCGTACGGGGACGCCGGCGAGCAGTTGAACGCGATGGTGAACTCGTAGTTCGACAGGGTCTCTGCCATGCCCTGGATCAGCTGGGACGCGTCGTCGGGCTGCACGGTGGAGGAGATCCCGGTGATCGTCAGCACCGACCCGACGTCGGCGACCTGGAGTTGCTGCGCGAGCGTAGGGGCCGCGACCATCTCGGGGGTGTGCATGCCGACCGTCACCACCGGCCACCGGAACTCGTCGACCGTGCCGGCGTGCATCCGCCACGACGCTTCGTCGAGGAGCTGGGAGTCGGCGTGGAAGTTGATCGTGGGCGTGTCGGGGTAGGTGCCGGCCCCGTCCGGCGGGTCCTGCACCGACAGTGCGCCCTCCAGCAGCGTCGCCCGTGCGAACGATCCGTTCGCGCGGGTCACCGTCACGTCATTGCGGAGCAGCTGGTCGTCCAGCGCCGGTTCCGGCACCGCGGACAGCTGGTGGCTGGAGATGCTGACGGTCGCCGACGACGCCTGGGACATGAGCGCGGTGCGGACGTAGATGCCGAGGCCGAGCACGTCCCGCGGCTCGTACAGCAGGCCGCCGTCAGCGTCGATGCAGCCTTGCAGCAGGTTCACGAACGTATCGGTGCCTTGCGGCCCCATCGGCGAAGAGTTGGTGACGTCACCGACCGTGCGGACCGCCACCCCGTTCTCCAGACATAACCGGACGAACCTGGACCCGGCCGTTTCACCGTCGAGGCCAGTCAGGCTCGTGAACTGCGGGGGCGTGGCCGGCTGCGAGTTGTAGGCGCTGATGTGGCCGACGACGGTGTCGGTCAGGTTCGCGTTCGGGTCGACGATGATCTGTTTCATGGCCGACAGGGTCCGGCCGGTCAACGCCCCGTACGAGGTCGCCGACGAGGTGGTTCCGTCGTAGGCCTGGTATCCCCAGTGGATGTCGGACCCGGATTGGGCGAACTGGGGGCTGAATTGCAGGGCGGTGCCGACCGCGCCGACGTAGGGGCCGCCGGAGTTGTCGGAGCCGACCAGTGCGCCGCTGCTGGTGTCGTAGGCGTTCATGTAGAGGCCGCCGCCGGCGGTGGACCAGATCGTGTCGAACCGGGTGTTCCCGGCGACGACGCGGACGATGACGGCGCCGTTGGTCGGGGCGGTGTTGAGGTAGACGACGAATGCGACTTCGGCGGTGTTCGGCGACGACGGCGTGTAGGTGGGGACGGTGCCGGTCCAGGTGGAGTTGCCGATGGTCGGTAGCGGCGCGGACCCGCCGATGTGGGAGTCGGTGGCCAGCGTCGGCGACCCGGAGATCAGCATCGGCGACCCCGACCCGGCGCCGACCGCGAACGATCCTGACCCGGCCGCGTCCTCGCACGACCAGTAGATGATCGGGGTGAGGGGGGACACGGTGACGGCGCGGGCGATCGCCGACAGCAGCGGCGCCGATCCTTGCTGGTAGCGGCGTAGGATCCCGGCCGCTTCGATCGGCACCCACGCGTCGTTCCCGGATGTGTCCTGTTTCGGCGGCCAGTTCGACACTTCGCCGTGGAACCGGTACCGGCGGTTCGTCACCTCCATCTGCCCGTTCAACGTCCACGTGTTCGACTGCGCGTCGACGAAAGAGGTGGTGCCGATGGCCTGGGTGGAGAAGTCGGGGCTGGCCTCGGTGGTCCCGGCGATGCCCGACAGGAGCCGGAACGCGTGCAGCTTCCCCGCCATGATCGACAGATAGGGGGTGTAGGCGTTGGTGCCGATCTCGCCGAGCTGGATCGGCTCGGTGGACGCGAAGATCGACGTGGTGCCGGCCGTCACGATAGGGCTGCCGAGCTGCGTCCACGTCCCCGAGATCGACGTGGAGGTGTAGAAGGTGGTGGTGTGCCCGGCCGCGCCGTTGTCGACGTCCACCGTCACCCTCAGCGCCAGCCGGGTGCCTGACTGGGCGCTGGTCAGGTTCACGCTCGGCGACACCGCGTCCGCCGACGATGTGCCGTTCGCCGACCAGCGGAACCGCAGCTGCCCGCCCGGCTGCAAGTACAGGATCCACGCCAGATTCGTCGCCGCGATCGAGGCTCCGTTGCGCCAGTCGCCCTTCACCGCCAACGTCTGGTACTGCTGCGTGTTCGCCAGCTCGACGTCGATCCGGATGTCGATGTCTCCGGTGACGTGCAGACCGGCAGCGTCCGGGCATGACGCGTAGTCCAGCCCGTACCGGCCAGGCACCCGGCAGAACGTCGTGCCGTCCCCCGGCGTCGACACCCGAAGCGGCGTGTTCCTGCCGATCTGCCCGTAGTACGGGCCGGAGATGTTCTTCGGCGACCAGCGGGCGTCATGGTTGTTGAGCGACATGGTGCAGATGCCGGGCTGCTGCGAATCAGAGGCCTGCTCGTCGGCCCGGCCGCGGGTGATGACGATGTTGTCGGCTCCGCGAACCCCGTGCGGCGCCGCCTGGATCTGCGTGAACACGCCGCCGAGCAGCATCTCCACGTGCACGTCCAGAGGCGTCTGCGGGAACGTCATGACCCGAGCACCTTCTGCACGTTCCCGCCGCGGATCCGGACCGCCTTCTGCAACGCCCGCAGCTGCGCCGGGGAGAACATCCCGCCGGTGTCCTTGAAGTCGAGTTCGACGTGCATCGGCGCGAACGCCACGGTCACGTGCTGCCCGGACGAGCCGCCCGCCGCGACCGACGTCGACCCCGACGTGCCGCCCGCCGCGACCCCGCCCGGGCCGGTGGAGCGGCCGGCGCCGCCGACGGTGAACCGGACCCCGCCGGCCGTCCAGGTGAGGTCGCTGATGTAGCCGGCCTGGCCGTCGCCGCTGCCGCCGGATCGTGTAGCGGGGTGTGCTGCGGCGAGGTGGGCTCCGCTGCTGCCGAGCCGCATACCGCCCAGGCCGCGGCCCGAGCCGCTGACGCTGGACAGTAGCCCGCCGGCGGCTGCGGCGAGGCCGCCGGATGCGTCTCGTACGGCGCCCATGCCTGAGCTCATGCCGGACGCGAGCATCGTCGCGATCTTCGCGCCGGACTTCTCCGGGCTGCCCTCACCCGACAGCGGCCCTTCCTTCGCCGGCGAGAAGGGGAAGAAGTTGCGGACCTTGGAGGCGATGCCGGACACGGTGTTCCACAGGCCGCCGAGCGCCGACTTGATGCCGTTGATCAGCCCGTTCACCAGGTTCTTGCCCGCGTCCCACAACAAGGTGCCGAAGTTGGAGGCGAGGTGTTTGATCAGGTTGATGGAGTCGTCCATCCCCTGGCTGACCATCCGCTTCAGGTCGCCCCAGACTTTCGACCATCTTCCGTGGATGATGTCCAGGATCAGGGTGATGACGTTGTGGATGGTGTGCATGGCGCCGGTGACCGCGTCGGCGATCAGACCCCATACCAGCTTCGCGGCGTCCCGCAGGATCCCCCACGCCAGCTTCACGATCATGACGATCTGTGTCCACGCGACCTTCACGAGAAGCTCGATGATCTTCAGGGTGATCCCGATCTCCAGCGAGATCGAATCCCACGTCGCCTTGACGTACTTCATGATCTCGTCGCCGTTCTTCTTCCAGAACTGGCGGACGTTGTCGAGCCCATGCTGAATGTCCTTCAGCGGCCCGTGCTCGAACGCTTTCCAATCTTTCTGGAGCTCTGCCCAGATCGCGGCCCAGATCTTCTTCAGCTCGTCGGTGTGGTGCCGGAAGTAGACGACGAGCAGGCCGAGCGGGCCGACGATCCCGACGACGATCAGGTCCCAGTGTTTCTTCGCCTGGTCCCAGATCGCCTGGATACCGACCCACATGACGTGGACGAAGTCGCGGAACGCCTTCGAATGGTCGTAGAGGAGTTTGAACCCGATCACCAGGCCGGCCACCGCGGCGATGACGGCGAGGATCGGCCACGTCGCGGCGATCGTCTCGGCAGCCGCCGCCGCCATCGAAGCGGTGTAAGCGGCGATGGCGACCAGCAGCACCCCGCCGATGATCCCGGCCAGCACCTTCAGCACCGTCTGATGCTTCGATAACCAGCCGAGCGCGTCCGATAAGACGGGGATGAGCGCCATCCCGATCTGTGCCACGAACGCTTTCAGCTTGTCGACCACCTGCGTCACCTGGAAGCTGAGGGTCTTCTGCACCTCGGCGAAGCCCTGCACGTTCCCGGACCCGTCCGCCGACGCCTTCCCCACGTCCCGGATCGTGGCAGCGGTCGCCTTGAAGTTCGCGCCAACCGTGGTCAGCGCCGCGTTCGCGCCCGGCGCGGTCCCCATCAGCAGCTTCAACGCAGCCGCGAACTCCGGTGTCCCTTCTTTGCCGGCCTTCGCCGCGGCCGTGGCCAGGTACTGCATGGCGTCGGTGAGGCCGTTCGGGCCGTGCAGTTTGGCCCGCAGCTCGTCCGCCGACACGCCGTACTCGGTGAAGGCTTTCTTCATGGTGCCGGTCGGGTTCAGCAGCGACCGGAGTGCCTGGGCGAGGTTCATGGACGCCCGGTCGGCGGTGAACCCGTGGTTGGTCATCTGCGCGAGCGCCGCCGCGACGTCCTTGAACGAGATCCCGGCCGCGCTGGCGGCGGGGACGATGTTGGCGAACGCGCCGGAAAAGTCCTGAAGGTTCGTCTTCCCGTGCGAGATCGCAACGATCATCTTCGAGGTGACGTCAGCCGCGTCCGAGGCCTTCATGTGGTAGTCGACCAGCACGTCCGTCAACGCCTTCGTCACCGTTTCGGCGTCCGCGTTCTCAGCCTTCGCACCCTGCGCCGCGGCCTTCATCACCTTCAGCCCGTCGGCGCCGTGGAACCCCGCGGACTCAACGAAGTACATGGCCTTGGCCAGCTCATCCATCGACGTCGCGGTGTCGCCGGACATTTTGATCAGCCCGTCCGACACCTGCTTGATCGGGCCGACCAGCTTGTTACGGACCAGCGCCCCCGACTCACCGGCAGAGGTGACCAGCACCACCATGGACTTCTGCCAGCTCATCGCCATCTTCACCGACTCGTAGGTGACCGCCGCCGTCCCGGCCACCACCCCCGTCAACGCCGCCTTCCCGACGCCGCGGAGCTTCTCCATCCCGGCCGCCATCGCCCCGGACGACTTCACCGACGCCGCCGCCGACTCCTCCTGCGCGACGGCTGCCTTGCGGGCGGCGGAGGACTGGGCTATCTGCGCGCGTTCGTTCGCGAGCGCGGCCCGGGTGTTGGCCTCGGTCGCTTTCGTCGCGTCGGCCTGCGCCTTCGCCTCGGCCTGCGCCGCGTACTCGGCGCTTCCCACCCCGCGGGCCAGCTGCACCTGCGCGTCCGCTGCGGCCGCCGACGACGCGGCCGCCTTCTCCGACGCTGCCGCCGCCTGCCCCATAGACCGTTCAGCGGACGCCCCGGCCGAAGCTGCCGCCAGCTCGGCACGGCGCAGGGATAACGCCAAGTCCTCGGCGCTCTTCGACACGACCTTGACGTCAGCGTCAGCGGACGCGAACGCGGCCTTCGCCAGGTTCTTGCCCGTGACGATGATCTCGACCTCGGACATTCACACCCCCTCTCACATACCGGGCGGCATCTGCCCATAGCCGTCATCGGCCTGCTCGGGCGGCCGGCCGCGCTGCTCGATAGCCACGAGCCGCAGCAGCTCGGTGTCGGCGTCGTACAGCTGCTCAGGCAGGCACCCGAACCGCTCACACAAGCCGAGCACGAGCCGCGCCCGCCCTAACTCGCCAGGGAGATCGACAACGGTTCCATCGGCAGCGACGCCTCCAGGAGAGGCGACCCAGGCGTCGATGCTTTTCCCAGCTTCTCCCCCACGTCAGCGATCGCCTCGATCCACGCCATGACGATCTGCATCACGAACCCGAACTCCTGGTCCAGCAGCGTCTCGGCCGTGGTCGGCAGCTCCTGCCCGTTCTCGTCCTCCAGGTTCCAGGAGACGAGGACGCCGGCGAACGCGGCGAACAGGGTCTTCATGCCCTTCGCGCCGTCGGCCGCGTCGGTGGCGTCTGCCATCGCCTGGATCTCCAGGAACTGGCGGACCGACGTGGACTTGGCGCGGACGATGAGGCCTTCCATCTCCGGGTCGGCGAAGACGAGCTTGTAGATCTTCGGTTCGCGGCGGTACCCCATACCGATCCTTCCCATCGTTTAGGCCCAGGTCGGGACGGTGCCGTCGGCGAGGACGCCGGGAGCGGACCAAGTCAACTCGCCGCCGGCCGCACGGGTCAGCGCGTAGTCGGTGTACAGCAGCTCCCCGGCCAAGGTCTTGGCGGCAACGGTGAGGGTCGTGGTCCGGTTCACCGCGGTGGACGGCACCGTCTTGAACACGTCGTGGGAGCTGGGAGACGACGCCGGGTTGAACACGCCGTTGAGCGTCACGGACATGTCGGCGAGGAGCAGTAATCGCTCGTGCGCCGACTTGTCGATGCCGGTGACGTCCTGCACGGCGCGCGGGGTGGAGAAGGTCAGGTTGGTGATGTCGTTGATGATCGCTTCCGGGGTTCCGGAGGAATCATCGACACTGGCAGTGGTCCAGCCGAGGCCGGTACTCTTCGCCAAGGGACTCACATCCTTTCTGAACTGCGGTTATCCCTGGTTGATCGCGGTGATGATCTTGTCCTGGTGCTCGGCGAAGTCCTCCACCCAGTTCTCCGGCCGCTGATGCAGATACGGCCGCTCCCCGGTCGGGTTGCCGCGCCAGTCACCCGGCCGCCGGTAGTAGAACTCCTGCCGGTCCAACCGGGTCTTGTGCGTCGACGCCTTGAAACACGGCTGCCCGGCTTCGAACAGCAGCCACGTTTCGCCCTCGGCGACCGGCACCCGCCGGAACCTGCGGCCGGACTGGGTCGCGGTGTGCAGCATCTGCGGCGACAGTCCCTCGACGCGGATCTGCCACCCGTCCCGGTAGTGGCTGCACCCCACCTCCTCGCAGGTCGCAGGCCGGAAGTGCGTGGAGATGGGGGCGACGATCTGGTAGCTGGTGTACATCTGCGCGGGCATCGCTGGCATGATCCGCTGTCCGTCCGCGGACGGGACCGTCGACGTCATCAGAACACCTGCCCGGCGAGCTTGTTCCGGGTGACCTGGAGCGCGAACGCCAGCGACGTGTAGCCCGCAGATGTGGTCACCTGGGCGCGGAGATATCGGCCGATGGTGGCGGCATTCGATGTGGCGATCCGCTGTGTCGTGGGTGCGGCCGTGATCTGCGTGAACGCCCCGTTGGTGACGTTGGCGAACGTCGCGTTGTCGGAGGAGTCCTGGATGGTGATCGTCGCGTCCGTGCCCGTGAAACTGAACACCTGGAGGTAGGCCTGGAACCCGAACGTCGACGAGGAGCTGTCGTCGACCGATCCGGGGCCGGCGACGAACAGGACGTCGTCGACGTAGTGGACCTCGGAGGCGCCGCCGGTGGACACCACGGTCGCCTGAACGATCGCGTAGACGGCGGTGGCCGGCGCGGTGTGGGCGCTGGACGCCTGCGTCCACGCCGACGTGGAGCTGGTGATGGTCGACCCGGTGGTGGTCGACACCGACGAGCCGGCCGAGTCGAACCAGTGGACCTGCATTTCGCAGGTGCGGGCGGACACAGCGGATCGGAACCAGCCGGACGCGACGTAGGAGCCGCCGCCGTTGACCGCGAACCCTGTCGTGCCGTTCGGCGAGTCGGTGACGTGCTGTGCCGTCATCGTTCCCGACGCGGCCGAGGTGAGGGCGAGGGACTTGGTTCCGCCGTGGGCCTGCGCCGACGACTGGGCGATGGTGCAGTTGGTCTTGGCCACCCAGTTCGCGATACCGCCCTCGAACGTGGACGCGTTGCCGGTCAGCAGACTCGTGGCGGTGAACTTGCCGGGTGTGAGCTGCTCGCCCCATTCCAGCCCGTACCCGTTGGCCTGCGCGGTGACCGCGAACGTGAAAGACCCGTCTGCGGCACGGGTACCGGCGTAGTCGATCTGCTTACCGATCATCGACGCGGCCGGGTTCCCGAGGGTGGTCCCACGAAAGTAGGTGACCATCTGGTCAGCTGTGGGCAGCGCCGACAGGACCGGATGAGCTTGGCCGGCGGCCGGGTTGAAGAACGCGTTGTAGGCGATGTTGCCGTCGCGCAGTCCGCCGAGCCGCTCGTGCGCCGACTTGTCGATGCCGGTGACGTCGAGGGTGGCCAGCGATCCGGCGATGCTGCCGAGCGATCCGATGTCTCCGGACAGGTCGTAGCCGCCGACGTAGCAGTTATCGCCCAGGCCGGTCTGTTTCGCCACTAGGCCACCTCATTCCACAAGTCGTTGATGATGAGCGGCAACGTCACGTCTATGACGCGGAACAGTTTGGAATCCTGGTTCAGGTAGCCGGGCACCGCCGACAGCGGTGTGCCGTGCTGGCCGAGCAGATCCACATCCCGGACCAGGCCGCCCAGCTCGAAGTCGCCCGCGTACGCGGCGAACAGGGCGTCGACCGCGTCCAGGACGGTCGGGTCGACGTCGTCCTCGGGCTTCTGGAGCATCGGGTTGTAGACGCGGATCATCAGCTCCATCCGGGCCGACACCGACGCGAGCCCCGACGCGGCGGCGACCGCGCGCAGCGGGCCTGCCCAGATGGCGCAGGATAAGCCGTTGCCGGGCGCGTTCTTCGGCTCGTGCTTCCCGACCCGGTCGAAGATGGCCAGCGTCTCAGCGTGGTCCTGGACGGCGGTGAAGATGGCACGGGAGTTGAGGGTCACCGGCTCACCGCCTCGATGAAGTGCATCAGCGCCGGCTGCACGATGACGGGGACCCGCTGCTCGATGTCCTGGCGTGCGCGCCGGAACGAGGAGTAGCCCTTGAACCGGGTGGTGGCGTTGCGGGAGCCGACGCCTTCCAGCCACGGGCCGTAGATCACGCCGTTGTCGTTGACGACCCGGTCGAGGCCGTCGTGGCGGATGTTGATCTGCGACTGGTAGCGGGGCGGGCTGCTGGGGTGGCGGATGGAGGCGGCGAGGTTCCGGTCGACGGCCTCTTCGGCCGCGGCGGCGACCAGGTCGACGGCTTCGTCGAGGAACACGCTCAGCTGAGTGACCGCGCGGCCGTCGAATAACGGGCCGTTGGCGATGACCTGCACCTCATCCATCTCTCGCCCCTGCGGCAGGGAGAACGAAGCGGAGTTCGTCGAGGAACTGGACCGTTTGCGGTGCCAGCTCGGCCCGCTCCCACCGGGCGACGAGCGCCCGGACGCCGTCGAGCGTGACTTCAGCGCTCACGGCACGGGCCTGATGTTCGTCGGAGATCTCGCAGCGAGACCTGAGTGCTGCGCCGAGTTCCTCGATCTCAAGGTTCTTGACGTCGATCTCAGACGCCGGCTCGGCCGCCTCTTCGGCTGGGACCCAGCGGGCGCGCTTCCCTTCCTTGAAGTGGAGGGACAGGTGCACGTGGGCTTGGCCGAGTTCGCGTCTGACGTGCGTGTCTTCGGGCTCGGTGGGTAGCTCGCGGACGTCGTTTGGCATGGACAGCTCCATGTGCTCGACGTCGGCCGGGTCGTACACCAGAACACGGTTCTGGTGTCTGGCCAACGACAACGTCGTATGCGCGGTGGTACCGACGGTCGTCTGACCGTCGTCTGGTGAGCTGCCCATCCTGTGCCCTTGCTTTCTTGGCCGTACGTCCCCGTGGGGAGCGTAGGGAAAGGTCCTTTATGAAGTTGTCTGTCCACATCATGGCAGGTAGCGGCCTGCCCGCCTAGCTCACACGACCCGCGTCCTCGCCTGACGGCCGAACGCCCGGACCGCGTCACACTCCAGCTCCTTCACCGACCGGCCCAGATTCGACGCCGACCCGCCGCCTTCGCCCCACACCTTCGCCCACCCCGACGACTCCGACGTGAGCGTCACCGACGCGTACGCCACCGCCAGCTCCCGCACCAGCCCCGGCACCAGATGCACCGCCACCGACGCCCCCGACGAATGCGCGGCCGCGGTCGTGCCCTGCGCGCCGCGGGTCACCGTCAGCAGCCGGCTGGCGTAGATGGTCGCGCCGGAATGGGTGGCCAGGACAGTGCCGTCCCAGGCCCGCTGCACCGTCACGTTGTTGCCCGTCACGTCGAGCACGAGCATCCGTTCGGCGTCGAGGGTAAGCACCTCCCCAGCGAAGATGCTCGTCCCGTCCGTCACGGCCAGGACGTTGTCGGCGCTGCTGGCCGTGCTCACCCCGGTGCCCTGCTGGGTTTGCCCGGTCGTGGTGTTGGCGCGGCCGGTCACCAGCAGCCGCTCGGTGCCGATCAGCAGCCCGTTGCCTACCCCGACCTGGCTGCCGTCGGTGACCGTGCACGTCGTCGCGGTCGTGGTGGTGATGTCGGCGGCTAGCGTCCCGGCCGGCCGGGTGGTGGCGGTGAAGCCGAACGTTCCGGTGATGTGCACGTCCCGTTGCGGCGTCAAGCCCTGCCCGAACGTCGCGCTGGTCGACCGGTCCAGCTCCATGTAGGTGTACGGCGGCGAGTAGTTGGGGTGGCCCCAGAAGATGCTGCTGGCCGCGATGACGTTGCCGCCGGAGGTGACGACCGGGACGTTGGTGGTGATGTCGGCGAGCTCGGCGGCGTCGAACCAGATCCGCCACGGGTAGGCGCCTTGGAAGTTCGGCCAGTCGAACATGCGGGTCGTGTCGGTGGTGTAGAACACGCGGTGCAGCAGCCCGTCAACCGCGTCAGAAGCGGACTCGATGGCCCGGTCGACCTGGACGTTGTTGCGGGCCGTCTCCTTGTAGTCGAGAGCGGTCTTCACGTCTTCCCGGGTGGCGTAGCACAGTCGGCTGATGGCCATCGGTCACATCCCTCCGTGCACTTCGGGGTCCCAGTCCCGCGGGTACTGCCAGCCATCGAACGGGCAGTACAGGACACCCGGCGTCGACGACGGGCCGATCCGCAGCGGCTCACCGTCGTTCGGGCAGGCGACGGGCGGCACCGACCGGTAGTAGTCCAAGTAGGAGGCCTGCTGCGCGAGCGTCGAATACAGGTCCCAGCCCATGACGCCGGTGCGCGGCTGCCCGGCCGCCCGGGTCACCGTCGCCGCGGCCGTGATCGTCACGGCTGGGCTGAGGTTTGCCACTGATCCGACGGTGGCTGACGCGGTGATCGCCGAAGTCGTGGTGGTGACGTTCGCGGCGCCGACGGCGCTGTTCGTCCCGGTCGCAGTGATGCCCGCGGTCACGGTGTCGGATACACCGCCGACCGCGGCGTTGGTTCCGGAGGCTGTCAGCGTCGCCGTGACCGTCTTGGAGACGGCACCGACCGCGCTGTTCACGCCCGCGGCGGTGAGGGTCGCTGTGGTCGTCTCAGTGGCCGCGCCGACCGCGCTGTTCGTTCCGGTGGCCGTGAGGGTGGCGGTGATGGTCTTGCTGACGTCGCCGGTGATGCTCGCGGCGGCGGCACGCACTTCGACACCGACCGCGGTCCAAGCGAACGAGCTCGCGCCCGTGATCCCGAACGTCTGGCTGCCGGCGGTCGCCGCGTCCTGGTAGGCGAAGTAGTGCACCGAGTTGGAGCCGACGTGCCCATCGAACAGGCCATCCTGCGTCGGCGTCCCCGACGTCGCCACATACGTCGACCCCGCAGGATCCCGGGACTGCTCGTCGACCATGCACCAGCTGACGAAGCTGTTCGCCGACACGGTCGTCAGCGTCGTCGTCGCGGTCGTGCCCGTGCCGGACTTGGTCGCGTTCGTCGCCGGCGTCGCGTCGACCTGCGCGCCCGACCAGCGCTCGACGACCATGGAGTGGCGGGTGTTGACCGCGGTCGCGACGGTGGAGGAGATGGTCATCGATCCGGGCGACCCGGACACGGTCGCGACGTACACCGCGCACCAGCCGTTGAACCCGCCCGGCGCCGCCGTGCCGACCAGGGTGTAGCTCTGGGCGCCGCCGGTCGGCGCGTTCATCCCGTCGGTGGTTGACCAGGTCGTCAGCTTGACGACGAGGATCTCCCCGTTGCTGGGGGTGAACGAGGTGGTGGTGAGCGTGGTCTGGTCCGCAGCGGCGGAGTACACCTCATAGTGGGTGATCAGCGACGGCGCCACGGTTCACCCCCTCGTCTGGTCAGGCGGCGATCGGGGTCAGCGCAACCGTCAGCGTAGAGATGGTCAGAGTGTCGCCGTTGGTGACGTTCTTGCTGGCCGTAAGCGCGGCCGAGGCGAGGAAGTTGCCGGCCGACGACGCGTCCCAGATGGAGATGTGGGTGATCGTCTCCGTCGCCGTCATCGAGAAGCCGGACAGCGACGACAGGCTCATCGACCCGGCTGAGGCCGCTGACCAGGTGATCGCGTTGCGGGTGGTGACCGTGGACGCGTTGGCTGTGCCGGCGCTGCCGGGGTCGCCGGTGTGGAGCTTGCAGAACGCGTTGACGCCCGTGTAGGTGGTGTTCCGCCACACGTTGAGCTTGGCGTTGGCGTCGGCTGCCGCTAAACCGGCGGTCACTCGCCCTGCTCCTCAGGCTCGCCGCGGGTCACCGTCGCCTCAGCGGTGATGGTCAGCTCAGCGCCGAGGTCGCCGGGCGCCGGCGGCGTCCACGCGGCCAGTTCCTTCTTCGTCATCCGCGCCGCCTCGTCCGGGTCCAGGCCGGCCGCGGTCACGTAGGCGACCCAATCGGCTCTGCTGGCCGAGGATGGCGGCCGCGCCGGCGCGTCCCCCTCGGCGCCCTGGCCGTCTGGTTCCGTGTCCGCAACAGCTTCCGCATGTGCATCGGCACCGGCGTCCGCCAGCGGCGCGGCAGGCTCCTCGGCGATGTGGCCGACTTCACCGGGCGCCGCGTCCGCGTTCGACGGGCCGCCAAGAGTCGTCTTCGGCACGATCGATCCCTCCTCCAGATACTCGAATGCCTGGCACCGCGGGCAGCGCAGCAACCCGACCGCGTACTGCGTGCTGCAATTCGTGCACTGCCACAGCACCACTCAGACCAGCCCCTTCACGCCGCCGCCACCACACCGGCGTCCTCGAACGGCAGGTAGGTGATCGACCACTTCACCGAGCCGGTCACGCTGCCGGTCGTTGTCACCGTCACCGACCCGACGTCCACTAGCAGCCCGAACGCCGGGAGCGCTACCCCGGCTTGTGTGGCCAGGTCGACGAACGGGTCCCCGCCGGGGTTCGCGGCGATGTGGGTGCCGACGGGCGCGGTGAGCAGACTCACCGCGCCCCTGCCGAGCACCGTCGCGTCCCCCACACCGACCGTCGGCGCATACCCCAGCGTCAGGCTGTTGGCGCCGGAGCCGAGGACGGTCGTGACCTCCCCGACCAGACTGGTGATGACGACCCGGCCGCCCGACACGGTGAAGATGGTGCCGGTCGTGGTCTGCGGCAGCGCCGCAGTCGTCCGGTCCACCTTCAAGCCGAGCAGCGCGACGCGCACACCCATCGGGTTCGGGATGTAGGTCACGGTCAGGCCGCCACGATCGTCGCGCCGTCAGTCAGCGGCACGTAGGTGAGGACCCACGTGATCGCCCCGTCGGTGCCGGCCGACACGTCCTGAATGTTGCCGGTCGTCACGACCGTGGACAGGGCCTGCCCGTACCCGCCGGCCGCCGTCGACGCCGACATGAGCTTGGGCGGTGCGGTCGCCGTCGACGCCCCGAAGGTGAGCAGGCTGCCGGCGGTGGTGTCGGTGGTGCCGATGTCGAGCGCTGTGCACAGCTGCGCGGTCTGCCCGGTCGTCGGCGCCAGCTGAAGGTAGTAGGAGTTGGCGACGGTGATTGAGGTGGTGACCAGCCCGTACATGGACGTGATCAGGCACTCGCCGCCCGCCACCGTGAACCGGGTCACGGTCGCCGCGGTCAGCGTGCCGGTGGCCTTGCTGACACGGGTCCCCAGCAGCAGCTCACGCAGCTGCACGCCCTTGATGAAGTTCGCCATGGCTCAGGCCCCCACGATGGTGAGGTTGGCCGGCTTCCGCTGCACCGTCAGGTCGTAGATGACCGCCGTCAGCGACGCGTTGGTGGCGTCGCAGTTGATGTACTTGTACGTGTCGGCGAAATGCGACCCGAAGATGTGCACCACCGACACATAGCCGCTGGTGGCGCCGATGGTGAGCACGTTCGACGACCAGGAGGCGGTCTGCTTGGTCCAAGCGACGGTGCCGTCACCGACGGTCTGCTGGTACCAGTGGTCCGGCTGGGCGAACGAGTTCGCGGTGGTCCAGTTGGTGTAGCTGCCGGAGAACGTGGTGGCCGCGGTGAACGTGAGGCTGGTCGTCGCGGTGGAGCTGGCCACTGCGACGAACATGACGCCCGAGTTCAGGTCCACGCGGAACGGCTTGTTGTCGGCCGAGGCGACGACGTTGCAGACGCGGCCGAGCGCTTCCATACCAGCCATGCTGGTCTCTCTCTCTGCTGCGGCTCGGTCTTGGGCCGAGGGTGCCACTGCTCGGCTTGCTGATTCGGTGCCGGCGCAGGGGCCGGCACCTACACGGTCAGCGGGTCTGGAGCTGCACGAACGGCGACAGGGTCGAGGAGCTGTTGTTGTGGGGGGTGAGCGCCGACTGGAGCCACGGCCGGCCGTCGACGCGGGAGATGATCCGGTAGGCGACCTGGTTGTTGGCGAAAAGGAAGTGCTCGCTGGAGTCGACGCGGACCTGCTGCCGGTCACCGATCAGGTAGTAGCTCAAGTCCACGAAGTTGATGTCGCCGGTCGTGGACAGCTTCGGGACCTTCTCGGTGAAGATGACCGGCCGGCCGAGGATCGTCATCGGGGGCATGTCGGAGCCGGGCTGGGACCAGCCGCCGATCCAGACGGGGCCGCCGCCAGTGCCGACGGATAACGCCATGGTGGCGAGCTGCGGGAAGGTGTCGTGGGAGCAGATCCACACCGCGCTGTCCAGCGAGGTCGGCAGCATGCGGCTGTACATGTTGACGATGTTTTCCCAGACGATGGTGCCCGTGGCCTGCCCGGACTCCTTCGTCACCGACACCGACGCGGGGCAAGAGATGAAGCCCTGCGGGGTGCCGTTGCCGGTCTCGGTCATGAAGGCGACGTCCTCCGACCACGCGAATCCCATCGGGACGCGCTCGTCGAACCACGCCGCGAACGCGGGAGCGTCAGCCAGCAATTCGGCAGGGACCTTGAAGAACCCGGTCAGCTTCTTCGCGTCCAGGACCACCTTCCCGAACGTCGCCGCGGACTCGGTGAGCTGGGCGGCTTCCTCGGTCCAGTAGAAGGTGACGCCGCCGAAGATGCTGGAGACGTGGCTGGTGTCGTCGACGGTCGGGATCGGAACCCGCAGCGTCGACATCGGGATGACCGTGGCCCGGCTGCGGACGATTGACTTCTCCAGCGCCAGCTGTAACAGCTCGCTGCGCATGATCTCCGGGATCAGGAACCCGCCCGCGCCCGGCTCCTCCGAAGAGAAGCTGTTCTGGAAGTCCTTCACCCGCGTGAGCTTCGCGATCAGCTCGTCACGGTCCGGCCGGGTCGACGGAGACCGCAGCTCGAAGATCGCCTTGCAGTACTCGCCGATGCTGTTCAGCCGGTCTTGCGGCTTGTACGCCCGCTCCAGCGCGGCACCAGCGGCCGTCTTGTTGTAGATGGCGCCGCGGCCACGCGACACCGCCGCGGTCCCGTCGACGGTGAGCTGCGGCTGACCGCCCGAAGCGGTGACGCCGAGCTTGGGGCCGCGCCGGGATCCGTTGTCGCGGATCATGTCGAACAGCACGGACTGGACCTGGTCGCGGACGTCGTCGACGGTGTCGGGGTTCCGCTTCAGGTAGTCCTTGGCGTAGGCATCCATGAACGCCTTGTTGTCGCCGTTGGCGACCGCTTCGGGGCTGAAGTACTCCGTCAGCCGCTTGTGGTCGTTCAGCAGCTCCATGATTCCGGCGCTGTCGGTCGGGACCTTCGTCTTGCTGGTCACTTAGTGCCTCCCATCAGGCCTTGGCTCAGCACTGCCGACAGCAGGCCGGGGTCTATGTGGTCGCCCGGCACGTAGTCCGGGTTGATCTTCTTCATTGCGGCTTCGAGGGTTTCCCGCGCCTCGGCCTTGTTGATCAGGCCCTGCGTGGAGGAGAGCCTGGCCAGGGCGGCGCGGACACCGTTGGCGTTGGGCGGGTCGTCGGGGTGGTACTTGTACGGCAGCGCCCACGCCGCTTGCGTGTCGGGGTCGCCGGTGCGCTTCCCGGCGCAGATCCCGGCGTAGAACGTCTCGGGGTCGTCGGCCTGGGTGCCGTTGTGCCACGCCTTCGCCGCGTCCCACGCCGAGTTGTCGACGGCTGCGTCGGTTTCGGCGACGGGCCGGGTGGCGGGGGCGGTGGCGTGGATCGTGACGGTTTCGCGGGCGGCCTGCTTGCTGCCCGGCATCGGCGGGATCGGCTTGATCTGCTTCCCGTCGGCGTCGAAGTAGTCGTTGTCGGTGTCGCCTTCGGGGGTGGCGTCGTCGTCGCCGTCACCGTCGGGGTCGAAGCGGGGCTTGCCGTCGGCGCCCATCACCCACCCGTCACCCATCGGCTCATCGCCCTCCGGGGCCGCGTTGGCGGGACGGGTGGCGTTGAGGACCGACAGGTCCCACGCGTCCTTCACGGTGCCGTCCTGGCCGCGGACCCGGTCAGCCAAGCCGTCGGCGACCGCTTCGTGGTCCTTGTACCAGGTGGTGGCCCGCATCTTGTCCCGCCAATACGCGGCGGTCTTCCCGGTCCGCTCGGCGTAGATCCCGGCGATGTTGTCGGACGCGTCGTCGAGCTGCTGCGCCAGATCCCGCATGTCCGCGGCGTTCCCGATCCCGGCCGCGAACCCGTCGTGGATCATGAGGGTAGAGAAGGGCGCCATCTCCAGGCGCCCTGGACTGGCCGCCTGCGCAATGAACGACGCCGCCGAGGCAGCCAGGCCATCCACCGTGATCGCCACGACGCCACGCCGCGCCTTCAAGCTGTTGTAGATCGCGATGGCATCAAAGACGTCGCCACCAGGCGAATTGAGGTGCAGGTCGATATCACCGTCGATCCCGGATAACTCAGCGAGGAACCCGCCGGCGGAGACGCCGAAGAACCCGATCTCGTCGAAGATCGACACGAGGGCGGGTTCGCCGACGTCGGCCTTGTTGGTGATCGACCACCAGCGCGGCTGGCCGCCCTGGGCGTTCTGTAGCCGGCGGGTGGACCGCATCGGCCGTGCTCCGCGCTCCATATCAGCGGCTCCCTAGTTCTACCGGCTGGTATCCATCGCTGAGTACGCGCCGTACCAGCGCTTTCATGTCGTCGGGGTCCGCGGTGCGGGCGCGGATGGTGATGGACTCCCGGGCTGCCGCCGGCGGGCTGGCCGGTGTCGGCTCGGCGTCGGGCGCGGCCGGTTCGGCGGGCGGTGCCGGGACCCAGGCGGGCGGCAGGGCCGGTGCTTGGGTGGCTTTCTCGACCACGTCCATGTCGGGCAGGCCGACGGTTTCGAGGACGTCGTGGGGGTCGTAGCCGGCGTTGACGAGCGCCTGCGCCGCCTTGGCTTTCTCGCTGAGTTCCAGGGCGGCGGTTTCGGCGTTCTCCGGCGACGGGTCCTGGTAGTCGAACTCGGCGACCTTCTCCGCCCCGCCGAATAACGGCAGGAGCTTGGAGTTGAGGGTGTCGCGGCGCCGGTTCAACCGTGGGATGACCTGCCAGGCGACGAACACCTCCTGCGCCGTCTGCGAGTTGGCCCGGTTGACGTCATCCGAGGTGCCCATCATCGCCTTGTGGATGCGCCACGCTTCCCGCAGCTCGTCCCGGTTCGCGAGCCGTAGTTCCCCGTACTCCATGTCCTTGTTGGAGTGCGCGGACGGCATCCACTGCATCCCGTCCTCAAGCACACCGACATGCCCCGCCCGGGCGACGCCACGGTGTGACTCGCGCCACCGGTCGATCAGCTCATCGAACTGGACGTCGGTCAGCCGGTTCGGGACGGTGATGACACCGCCCGGATCGGCCCCGTTCAGGAACAAGTTCCGCTGGTATTCGGTGGCGTACCGCTGCTGCTGAATGTTCGGCATGATCGACGCGACCGGGCCGGCGCCCCGGTACGGGTCGAGCGGGTCCGGCCGCTTTTCGAGGATGACCTCGTCGCGGCGGAGCGGCACCTGCTCCCCGCTGGGGCCGGTGTAGATCCAGCCGACCAGGTAGTCGTCCGGGTCGGGGACGGGTTCGAACCGGTCGGGGCGGACGTACCACATGGAGGTCGGGAATCCGGCTTCCATGTCCAGGACCCAGAACGTCTCCCCCGTCAGTTCCTCGTGCTGCTGGGAGCCTTCGAAGAACTCGAACCGGGAGTGGAAGTCGTTCGGGTTGTTGATCAGCTGGATCGCGGCGTGCTGCACGATCTCTGTGCGTTCGTCGCTGCCGCGGTCGCCGGTGGTGTACCGGACCCGGCCGTCCTGCGGCGGTTTGCGGTACAGCTTCCACGTGGGTGTGGCCGCCGACTCGGCCAGCAGCGACACGATGCCGTAGAGGGTGCCGGACACGCCGTACTGGCGGAGGTGGTTCTCCCGGTCTTGGCGGCCTGCGCCGAGGTTGAAGGACAGGCCGCGCTGGTAGCGGTAGCTGTCGGCTAAGGGCACTGGGGGGCGGGTCTGGTTGCGGACGGCGGCGGTCAGCGTCCGTAACGGCGACCTCACGGGGCCTGCTCGGATCGGATGACCTGAACGTCCAAGCCGTCTTCGAGAAGCATCGTCCTGACACTGAGGCCCGCGAGCGATGCCTGGATTCGTTCCTTCAGCTCTGCGTACTCGGCGTCCGTGAGCCGTCGAGGGGACTTGAAGACGAGGAAGTCGCCGGGGCGGAGTGCGAGCCGTTCGACTTCGGTGACGTCGAGGAGCTCGGCGGCGGTCATGTTCCGGGGTGGCTCGCTCATCCGTCGCCGCCGCTCGGCGGCCCGGTCAGCGCCTCAATGACCAGCAGCGACACGCCGGTGACGGCCAGGCCGACCCACCGGCCGAAGTGGAACGCGGCGGTGTCGATGAGACCGAACGCCGACAACGTCAGGACGAGGGTTCGGAGCGCGGCCCAGCTCGGGTTGATGCGTCCGGCGGCGCGGCCGAGGGCCTGCGCGGCGAGGACCAGGAGCGGGCGGCGGGTGCGCTTGGGGCGGTCGGCGGTGCGTTCAGCGGTGTAGCTGGTGCGCAGGGTGCCGATGAACGCCATGTCACGGAGGATACCGCGTAGGTGTTACCGCCGGTAGCACCCTCTGACTAGCATGAATGCGGCCAGCCCCCGTGGCCCAACGGCAGAGGCACCCGCCTTAAAAGCGGACTGATCCGGGTTCGAATCCCGGCGGAGGCACCGGGAGTAGGATCAGCTCCGACTCCGCCTCCCCCTCGGCCGGTCGTCAGGTTGGGGAGTCTGCGGGGAGCTCACCGGCATAGCTCCCCGCCCGCACCGGCCTAGTACCGGAACGACCTGTAGCGCGGCTGACGGCCGAAGTCCCGCTCCGCCACCATGTACCGGCCAGCGTCACACCCGTCGTCTTCCTCCTTGCGGGGTTCCTCCTTCAGCTCCCCGCCCGGCTTGACCGCCCACACGTAGCCGGGGATCTCCTCCGCCGTGCACGTCGGCTGCCGCGCCTCCACCAGCGACGGGTCGCGCTCCACCACGCTGTCCCGCATGATGCCGATGCGCGGCCGCCCGTCGCCCGCCACTTTCAGCCGGGCCTGGAACGCCTGGATCCCTTCCGTCACCGCCTTGTGCGCCTTCACCGTCGACATGCCCAGATGCCGCTCCAACGTCGCCCGGCCCTCGGCGTCGTGGTCGCAGATCACCCCGCGCGGCTTCGGCTCGACCCAGCGGCGACGGCCCGCGTTGATGGCGTCCAGGGGGCTCTCATCGGGCCGCTGAGCAACGTCCGGGACCGGCTCGGTCACCAGCATCAGGGCTTGCGCGGCGTGGTCCTCGACGAGCCGTTGCGTGTGGAAGATCTCCCGGTACAGGAACAGCCGCCCGTCCGGGTCCTCGGCCCACCATTGCAGGACGAACGGGTGTGTGTAGCCGAAGTCGACCGTCCACCAGCGTGGCCAGTCCCACGGGATCGGGAACCTGTCGACCAGGTGGATCGCGTCGTCCCACTCCTCGTAGATGACGCCCTCAGCGCTGGCCCATTTCCCGTCGACGAGCCGTAGCTTCCGGACCCCGGTGAGCTTGTTCAGGATGTCGAAGTAGGACGTCCCGCGTTCGGTGAAGCTGCCGTCGGCGCGGACGTAGGCGGGGTTGTCGCGGTGCCGGGAGATGAGCCGGGTCATGCCGGCCTGCTTGGCGCGCTGGTTGAGCCAGTGTTTGTCGGGGCCCGGGTTGCTGGCGATGATCGCCTGCTGCCAGGGGAGTTTCCCGTGGCGGAGGCGGGTGAGGATCGCTTCCCAGTCGGCGACGACGAGTTCGATGCCTTCGTCGACGAATACCAGGTCGTACGCCGACGACATGATCTTTTCGGGTTTGTCGAGGCCGCCGACGACGATCCGAGACCCGTTGGTGTACCGGTAGGCGGCTGCTTCCTTCGGGGACCCGCCGAACCATTTGACGACTCGTTCGGCGAGTGCGGCGGCGGCGACTTCCTCTTCGAAGGTGACGAGCGTGGTCGAGCCGAGGCTGACGGCGGTTTTGCGGGCGATCAGGCAGCGGATGCCTGGGTATTTCAGGCAGGCCAGATGTAACCGCCACAGGCAGGCCAGGCTTTTGCCGGTGCCGGCGGGGCCGTCGAGGAGTACTTCGCTGGCTTTGGTGGAGAACAGGTCACGGGCCGCGCCGCGGGGCTCGTACCGGATCACGGTCGGCGTGGTCATGGCCTCAATGTACGGAGCGGGCAACCGGTGGGTGTGGTTGCGCGTCTCAGTGGTGCCGTGCCCGTCCAGTCTTGGGGTGTGCCGTGTTGCAGCAGCCTTCGCCTTCGTCGGCCCCGTGGTGGCGTCGTGTCCCGTGGTGGGCGTGGCCTGCCGGCGCGGTGGGTGTGGCCGGCGTGGTGGCGGTGGCGCTCCTGCCGGATACGAGCGGCACGCACACGGCAGCTCCGGCCGTGACGCACGCGACCGCTTCCCCAGCTGCGAAGGCGAAGGCGGGGCCGCCGACGTCAGCTCACGTCACCCGGGCGCAGTACGGGGCGCGGTGGCCGTTCGTGCACGTCAAGGCGGGGACGGTGCGGTGCATCCCGGGCCCCGTAGGTCAGGTGACGTTCACTACCGATGACGGGCGCACGTGGGCGCTGAACGGGACGGCGCTGGATCATGGGGTGCCGGACATTCCGAAGCGGGAGTGGCGGAAAGACCCGGCGATTCCCGGGGCGCGGATCGACATTGCGCCGCTCCGGGACCCGGTCGCGAAGGCATGCGGCCTGTAGATCACGGCTTCATCCGCTGAGGAGCGTGTGTGCGGCTGTGGTCTCGTGCGACCTTCGCCCGCTGCTCCTGATCCAGTCCGCTGACGTCTTGCTCCCATCCGCAGCGAGGCCCGGGGAAGCGGCGGTGGTCGAGGCCGACCATGCAGACGAAGACGTTGGGGGTTGGTGAGCCGTCGGTCTGCGCGACCGTGTTCGGTATCGCCACCTGCCCGTCTTCGCTCACGGCTTCCACTCCGCGCGGTAGTCGGCATGGTCGGCGTACGGGATGACGAGGATCGCCAGGGTCGGGCACGGATACTCGTTTGCGCATTGGGCGCATTCGTAGCCGACGTGGCCGGGCCGATCCCAGTTCGGGGCGCGACGCCGGTAGTGGCGCTCGATCAGCCACCGCTTGGCCTCGACCTCGGCCAGCACCCGGGCCGGATCATGGCGGGCGATGTGCTCGGCATCGGCAGGACCACGCTCATAGAAACTCGGCGTCCATGTGATGACGAGCCCGGACCCGTCCATGATTCGAAGGCCCTGATCGAAGTTGTGGTCGGTCCGCCATGGGCCAGGGAGCGCCGCTCGTGCGGCCTGCTCGTCCTCGTCGAGCCGGGCCCGCAGGAACTCCACCAGGTCATTCACGGCAGTTCGATCCCGTAGTGTTCGGCGATCGTCTCGATGGTGCTGCACGGCCAGTCCGCGCAGTCCTCGGCGTATGAGCCTGGGTCGCAGCCGACGCACTGGCCACGATCGTCACGGTGGTGAAGGTCGAGGATCTTGCGGGCGAGCGGGTCCGTGACGTCGGCCAGCTGCTGCCGGAAGGCGACCTGTCGGGCGGCCCGCTTGAGGCGCTGCCGTTCCGCTTCCGCCCGCTGTTCGGCGGTGGGTTCACGGGTGTAGGCGAGGTCGATGAGGGCCTCGGTCGGGACTTGGATGACCGCGCCGTACTTGACGACGGACAGGCCAGGTTCAGGCATCGGTGTTCCCCTCTTCGCGCCGGAAACTCTCCTCGATCATGAAGAACGCGCCCGCCAGACCGACGAAGACCGCGACGAATACGACGGCGAGGAACACCCAGCCGAGTGCGTCGGGGTGCGCGTGGATCTCTCCCGATCCGGCCGAGATCGGCATCAGGAAGATGCCGGTCAGGGCTGCCGACGCGCAGAGTGCCAGCACGGCGATGGTGGCCAGTCGACGCTTAGGCATCGGTGCCCTCCTTCGGTTCGGGCCGTTCGGGGAGTTTCGCGCCGGGTTCGCCGACATACCAGCGCACGAAGGATCGGAGCACCTTGGACATGTCGGCTTCGGGATCAGGACCGCGTTCAACGGCATCGCTGAAGCGTTCCCATAGGTCATCGGTGGTGCGGAAGCGGCGGAGGTTGCTGGGTTCTCTGGGCGGCATGCGTAGCCCTTTCTGTGGCTACAAATAGGGTCTCACATCTCTTGCCGTGTGGCTACAGCGTAGCTACACTAGAGCCATGACGAAGACCGAAGCCCCCCGCATCACCTGCCGCCGCTGCCACGCGATCCTCGGCCCCAACAACACCAAGGGCATCGGCCCCGTCTGCGCCCGCAAAGAGCGCCAGGAGAACGCCGCCAAGGCCGCCGGCTTCAAGCCCGCCGCCATCGTCAAGGCCCGCGAACTCATCGCCGACAAGGCGATCCTTCCGCTGCGTGGCCGCCGCGTCTTCCAGGTCATCGGCACCAAGGGCGATCGGTACCTGACCTCCCCGGCCTCCTGCAACTGCCCAGCCGGGCTCAAGGGCAAGCACGCGTGCTACCACCGGGCGGCGGCCGTCATCCTGGCCGCCTGATCGGCACCTGAAACGACCCGGACACCTGCGGCTGCGGTCACCCGAAGTCCTCTTTGCGGGGCGGTTCGCTGCGAATGAGCACGTCGAACGGGGGGCGGCGGGCGATGTCACCGGTCTCGTAGTCGGTGGTGTAGTACTTCTGGCCGTGCTCGTTGCGGTCGTACTGGAAGACGCGGATGAGCGGGCAGTCGATGACGTGGTGCTCGACACGGTAGGTGACGTTCGGATCGACGTCGTGGCTTCGCAGCCACGCCGAGTAACCGCCGATCCAGTCTCTATCGGCGGGCCAGCTGAGCAGGGCCGTTTCGGCGTCGTAGACGGCAGTGATCACAGTTCACCGTCTGCCACGCCGACGATCTCATACCGGACACCACCGGACACTGACACCTTCTGCTCTGCATCCAGGCCCAGCAGCTTCCGACGCGACTCGGAGATCTTCACCAGCCGATCCACCGCCGCCAGCACCGGACCCCAATCAGGCAGCGGATCATCCCCCAGATAGATGAGCCGCCCCTGGTTCACCGTGAAATGCTTCGCCTCAAGCGCCCGCATCACCGCGGCCTGCGCCATGTCGAGCCGTTCCAGTTCCAGCGTGCGCGCTTCGGCGGCCCCTTCGGCGCGGATGGCCTGCAACGCTCGCTGGACGGCGTCGTGGGCGGTGTGCACGTCGATGCCCAGCTCGGCGGCGATCTGCCGGTAGCCCAGGCCTCGGCCGCGTAGACGGGCCGCTTCGGCGTCTCGTGCGGCGGTGTCGGGGCTGGCCACGAAGGCACCGTCGGGGCCCTTGGTTGGGCCGCGTTGCTGTTGGGGCTGCTCGTCCATGTGTTTCATTGTCCGCTGAAGGTGCCGATGGCCCATAGGAGCGCGGCGGTGGTGAAGCCGGCGGCGAACCCGATCCACAGGCCGCGCAGGAACACTCGGTCGCTGCTGGTCATATGTGCCTCGATGTGTTTGATGTTGGGGGCTGGTGCCCCGCCGTGCTTGGGTCGGCGGGGCACCGGGCTGTTACTTGATCTGGCCAGCCGAGGTGGAGGGCTTCGCGTCTCCGGACTGGACGATTAGCGGGGGCTGCCGCAGGTTCATCGGCGCGTCGCTGTAGGCCCACTGGCCGCACCACTCGTGCATGACGCTGTTGGTGTCGAAGAAGAACACGCCGAGCGATGAGCACTCTTCGGGCCCGTAGGAGCCGTCGTCGCCCATCGACTCGGTGGTGGTGTTGCCGCCGCCGCCGGAGCCTTGGTCGTAGTTGATGTTCTGCGGCGGGGTGAGCTGCGAGTTGGTCGAGGAGACTTTGCCCTTGATGGTGAAGTAGGCGAGGACCTGCCCGTTCTGGGTGAGCTCCGCCAGGTAGCCGATCTTGTTCGGGTTGTTGAATCTCAACAACCTTTCGCGGAGGTTGGCGCGCTCGTCGGAGTCGTTCATGAGGCTCAGCGGGTACGGCTGGGCGTTGGTGAGCTTGCGGGAGTAGCTCTCGGTGGTCTTTTGCCCGGCAGACTGGGAGTCGCTGGTCTTCCCGTCGTCGCAGGCGGCGAGGGTGCCGATGAGGAGGGCGGCGACGGCCGCGATGGTGACGGTCTTGCGGTCGATGCGGATGGTGAATTCCATGGGTTACTCCTTGCAGGCGTTGGGGTCGAGGGCGTCAGGCAGTCCGGCGGCCTTGAACTGGGCGCCGACCAGGGTCTTCTGCGAGTCGTTGTTGTAGGCGTTGGCGGAGTTGACGCACTGCTGCTGGGCGCCGGTCAGGTTCGTTTCGTCCTGGGCGCGGAGTGCGGCGAGCTGCCCGGCCGGGTCGGCGGTGCCGGGCGGGTTGTCCTTGTTGAACTGGTCGAGCTGCTTGCGTGCCAGCTGGACGGCTGTGACCTGGGTGTCGTAGGCGGTTTTCAGGTCGAAGAAGTGGTGGTACCACTGCGTCCGGTTGAGGGAGCTGTTGACCTGTTTGATCTGCTCGCCGCGGCCGTGGACGCCGGAGGTGGCGACGCCGAGGCCCCAGATCGCCCAGCCGGCCGCGACGAGGAGGGCGATTCCGGCAAGCGCGGAGCAGCCCCAGGCGAAGGGCCGGAGGTGGTAGCCGGTTTCGTCGTGGAAGTCGGCGCTGAGTTTGCCGCGGTTCGTTTTCATGTGGCTCCTTTGGGGTTGATGGGGCTTAGACGCAGCGCGGGGCTATTTCCAGCTCCAGTACTCGATGAGCTGCCGTCCTTCTGTGAGCGCGAACCATGCGATGCCGATCCATACGGCGGTGGTGATGGCCCACGCCAGGAACTTCAGCGCGGTCCACAGCTGGTCGAGGCGGCTGGTCTGGTAGATCTCGCGGTGTGGCGGCAGGGTGCTCACCGTTGCTCCTCGTTCCCGACCGTTGCCAGCCGTTGCCCGTGCTGGCAGGTGCATCCGTGGGGCTGGATCATGGCGTCGCGGCAGTTCAGCGGGTTGTGCTGGCGTGGCTGCGCGGTGATGCCCTGCTCGGCGAGCTGGGCGCGGAACGTGGTGGCGTCATCGGCCGCTTGGGCACATGGCGGGCAGATCACTGGCCACCTCGCGGGTCGCCGACGCTCTCGTCGAGCTTGGCGGCGAAGTAGCTGAGGGATGCCAGCGCGCCGAGGGGTACGCCGGTTGCCGCCTGGGATCTGATAACCGTCCGCGCCTCCCCGGCGACCTTGGCCCGCACGATGGCCTCGTGGGCGGGCAAGACGGCGGCGAGGATCTTGCGCATCTCGTCGCCGTAGGCACCGACTGCGGCGGCGGGTCCTCCCGGGGCGGTGGTCCAGTGGGCGACTGCGGCGAGCTCCACAAGCTCCTCAGGCACGTTCTGCGGGTCCATGTCTGCTCTCCCTTGGTCGGATGCCGGTTCGGTACTCCTGGGGCCGCTGGGGGCTGCTGAGGGCCGTGTGGCGGGTGCTGCGCCGTACCGCTGCATGGCGGTCGAGCCGGGGCCGATGCCGGTCACTGGTCGCCTCCGGGCTGCTTGCTGATCCAGCGGAGGATCTTGGCGGCGACTTCCGCGTCGACCGGGTGGCCGTTCTCGCAGCGGCTGACCGTCGAGAAGCTGATCCCGATCTCGTCTCCGGCCGCCCGTACGGACAGTCCGCGTCGTTCGCGGGCGGCCCGGGTGATCTCCGGTAGCGCGTCGAGGGTGGCGGCGAGGCTCTCCGCACCGGACACCTCGGCTGCGCTGAATGTCCAGTGGCGGCAGTGGTCGCAGTCGTGCTCACGTGTCGGCATCGGTGCTCGCTTCCTCGGCCGGGGCCTGGTCGAGGGCGGCGCGCAGATGGTTGAAGGTCTTACGGAAGGTGTCGCCCGTCTCTGGCCGGAGCTGTTCCAGGCCGGTGATCTGGCCGTCGAGGTAGGGCAGGGCCTCCCGCACCCGCTCTTGCGCCGCGCGCAGCCGGTCCCGGTCCCGCTGGATGTCCAAGGTGCTCTCGGCCTCGTTGTCGCCGAGGTGACCGTCCAGGCCGCGCAGTTCGGTCTCTGCGGCCCGGTCCCAGTCGGCCCAGTTCTCGGTGCTGCCGGGTGCGCGCTGGCCGTACATGCGGATCGTCATGGCGTCACGGATTAGGACGAGCAGCCGGTTCCGCTCGTCGGTGCGCCAGACGTTGAGCTGCTGGAGCTTGGTGTTGGCCTGCTGGTATTCGCGGACCTCGGCCTTGAGCCGGTCCAGCTCGGCCTCGGCCCGCTCGGCGCGTTCCCGGAGCGTGACGAAGTGGCGCTCAGTGCAGTCCTGGATGGCCTTGGTTCGGCGTAGAACCCCCTGCGCCTCGGCAAGATCCCCTTCCAGCACGGTCTGCAACTGCCTGATCTCGGCGTCCTTGGCGTCGAGCTCGGGCTGCACCTCGGCCAGCGCGACGTCGGTCACCTGGGCGGCCATCTCGTCGTTGGCGGCAAGGTCGTCGGGGCTGTTGAACCAGGCTTCGACCTTGGCGATCATCCGGGTCCGCAGGCCGGGCTCCTGGCCGCTCACCGCCGGGCCGATCGTGAACAGGCGTCCGGGCTGATCAGGCCAGGTGACGGCAACGCTCGCCTGCGACACCCGCTCATCGATGGCCTCGGCGAGGGCCAGCCTCTCGTCGATCGTGAGGCGAGTCCGCTCGGTCACCACGAACGGCGTCTGCATGCGCGCGGTCTCGACGGCCCGGCTGAGCACCTCTTCGGCGAGCTGGCGGATCAGGTTGAGGTCGGTCACGTTCGTGCTCCGTTCGGGTGGGTTTGCCGCCACGAGCGGACGGCGTTGGCAACGTCGCGGGTGTCCTCGCCGCGGGCGATCACCTGGGCGACGGTGGTCAGCACCAGGCCCCACGGCATCCCGATCGCCATCGCGCCGGCGAGGATCTGCTGGAGCCGTTCGGGGTCGAGGCCGGAGCCTGATTCGACGGCGAGGGTGATGAGGGCCTGCGGGGCGGGCGTCAGGGCGGGGGCTTGCTTCGCGGCGGTCATGGCCGCACCTCAGGTTCGGCGCCGAGGCGGCTGATGGCGATGGCGAGCAGGTCGGCGACGACGTCGTGGTCGGATTCGCGGAGGAAGCAGGCGAGGCCGCCGAGTTCGGTTCCGACGTCGCAGGCAGGGCTTTCGCGGGCGTCGCGCCAGTTGGTGACGAGGGTGTCGAGGGTGTCGGTGGCAGAGGCGCGCCACTGGTCGAGGGCGGCGGTGTCGGCGGGGTTGGTCATCGGGGCACTCCGTATCGGGCGGTGAGGACCCGGACCCGCTCAGCGCGCCGGGCGTCGTGTCCGAGGGCGCGGATCTCGCGGATGATGCGGGCGGCCGGGTTGGCCTGCTCGTGGCGGCACAGCGGGCACTGGCCGAGGATCCCGCCGTGCGCTTGGCAGGTGGGCGGGGCGTCGGCCTGCTGCACGACGGCTTGCACGGCGGCGTGGTTGTGGCGGGCCTGGGCGCTGGGCGGCCGGGTCGGCGGGATGTAGCCGGGGTCCGCTTCGGCTTTGGTGAGCTTGAGCGCGGCCAGGAGCTGCTCGGGGGTCATGCCCTGGCGGCAGTCGGGGCCGATCCGGTAGCGGAGGCTGACCGGGTCGGTGAGGTCCCGGCCGCATTCACGGCAGGTTCGGGACTGGTTCCAGGTGAGGGTCACGAGCTGACCACAGGCACGTCGATGTCACCGCGGTCTCGCGCAAGGTCCACGAGGCGCTTTACGTCTGAGCCGAGCTGGCTCCAGTCGAACGCGGGGAGCTCAAGGATGGCCCGCAGGTAGGCGGCACCTCCGCAGCGCTCCAGCTCGCCGCGGCGATTGAGTTCTGCGGCCAGGGTGACCGCATCGGTCGGCTCGCCCTGTTCGGCGAGGTCGTCTATGGCCTGGAACATCATCCGGTGCGCGGGCCGGTAGAACATGCGGCCAGGTCGGTTGGGCCCGAAGAGCAAGGCTGGAGTGCTTGCCGACAATAGGAAGGCGACGATGACGCGCCTTTCGACGTCGAGGTCATGGGCTGGAGCAGGGAGCTCCGGCGCGGCCGGCTGAGTGACTGTCTTCGGCTTCCAGTACTCGCCGAACCAGGGCCCATTGCACGCCGGGAGCTCGATCTCAAGGGCGATGGTCTCGGAGCGGACGGTCCAGATCACCGTCTGCCCCATTTCGTCGAGAACGAGCATTGAGCGGTAGTGGTCACCGTCTGGCCAGACTGCGACGAGCTTCGCTTGCGGCTCGGACGCTTTGATGATCCGTCGCTGTGCCAGCAGGGTCGCTAGATCTGGCTGGCGGGGTTTGATCTCCACGAAGACCCGGCGAGGATTCCCAGCGAAGGAGATCTCAGGGAGTTCGAAGTCCGGGAGGTACTGGCCCTCCTCGGCGGCGTATGCCCTCGGCTCGTAGTTCCACTCAACGCTGAACTCGTCGAGCCAAGCGGCGAATCCGGCTTCCAGACGGGACCTCATCTTGATGCCCTTGTAGGTCGTCGGCCGAGCTTTGAACTGAGTCACAATTCCCGCCCTTCCACAGTTTCGCGTCCGCGCTTTCGCACTTCCTCCTCAGCCAGTGATGACCGATGAGAAGGTTGGTGCTTTGATCTTTCAACGTGCTTTTGTAGTTATGTGCTTGTAAAGCTTTGTTCTAAGAGCTACCCCCCCTTACCCCCCCAAGATCAGCTTGGATGGGGGCGGTTCCCACGTACCCCTTCCGGGTTTGGGGGCGGTGCTGACGTACCCCTTTGGGCTATGGGGTACGTCGCCATGTACCCCTAGGCGGCCTTGCTAAGAATGGTTATCCACAGCCGTCCACAACCCTCGGAAGCCATGCGATCGTCGGCAGCACAGGGAACCTGAATTGCATCGGCTCGCTCCTGGTCGCATAAATAGGGTTGCCATTCTTGTCCTTTCTCAGAACGACCTTCACGTCCAATCCACGAGCCGTCAGCCGCCCTAGGACTTCCTTCAGGCCGCGATTGTCTAGCTTCGCTATCTGACAGATCCGCTCGCGCAATTCGCAGTCGTCGCCGTGAAACTTGCGCATCGTCCGCTCACGCTCGTCCAGCACACGGTCGGCGATCGCGAACAGCACGGCGAACTCGGCCAGCGTCAGCTCCTGGCCGGGAGGCGTACGGCGCCACTCGATGAGGTCGCCGATCAGTCGGGCACTCATGCACCTCCTCCAGAGGTTGCGTAGAAAGGAGGTCATCTCAGGTCGCTCCCTGCCGTAGCCGTTCGTACTTGTAGGCGGTGGTGCGGTGGACTCCTGCGGCCCGCCCGGCGTCGTCGATGGTGAACCCGTGTTCCCGGTAGTTGATGTATTCGGCGAGCCGGGCCCGCGCCGCCTCAGGCCGGGGCAGCGGCCCGCGCTCTTCGAGCAGCGCGGTGGCCAGCACGCCGATCAGCTCTTGGAGAAGCTGGGTAGTGCTGCCGGTCTTCTCGCCGGGATCGGGCCGGGCCCGTTCCGCTTCGAGCGTCCGGCCGCGCGCGTCCAGCTCGTCCATCAATTCGGCCACCACCCGAAGCACAGGTGCCCGGTCAGCCACACCATGAAGGCCAGCAGGAACCAGCGGCGCCACGTCCAGCGCAGGCCCCGCACCCCAGCCCAGATCCGCAGCGTGTCGCTCAACGTGCCCGTGCGGGACTTCCACAGGGCCAGGCCCTCCCAGGCGGCGAACAGGCCGGCGAGCACCCACCAACCGATAACCCAGATGCTCATGAGTCCTCCAAGGGGTCGCCGTAGCCAGCGCGGCGTAGCAGTCGTACGGCATCGATGAGTAGGAGCCGGGCCTGACCGTCTTCGTGCGCGGACCAGGAGATTTCGCGTTCCCAGACGTCCCGGTTGAGCGCGAGGGTGCCGAGCCAGACGACGCGGCCGAGCGGCATCACCGTCCACCAGCACGCCGCGTTGGCCGGGCCGACGCCGGGCCGCCGGATGACGAGCACGCCGATGTCTGCGCGGGCCTCGCGGCGCTCCAGCTCCGTCTCGTGAAGCCACTCGGTGATCTGCGCGTCGCTGACGGGCCGAGTGCGGCTCTTGACCTCCCAGGCCACGCCTGGTGTTCCGGTGATGTCTCCGGCGTCGCTCTGGCCGCGCAGGGCCCGCCGTTCGGCGCCGGGCCAGCCGTTGGCCTGGAGGTAGCGGACTACGGCGCGCTCGGCGTCGGTGCCGATGTCCTTCGGGCGGCGCTTGCGCGGTTTGGGCGGCCCGCCCTTCCCGGGGTTGTCCGGGCCGCCCTCACCTCCCCACCGCGAGATGGGGTCTGGCCCGGCCGCCGGAACTCCCATACCGGCGGCCGGAGTAGGTGAGACCGGCCCGGCCGCCACGGGGGCAGACGGACGCGGACCGGTCTCCGCGCCGGCTGGGGGTGCCGGCGCGTGCACCGCGGTGGGCTCCGCGGTGCGGTCTGTGGGGGCGATCACTGGCTCAGCCCCCGGTCGGTGAGTTCCTGCTTGAACAGCACCTCGAACTCGGCCGGGTGGCGCTTGGCGAGCTTGCGGAACGCGGCCTGGCGGGCAGCGGACTTGGCGAATTCCCTGGTCTTCCGTGGCTTTCCGGCTGGACTGGCGTTCCACTCGCGCATGTAGGCGTTGTGCGCTTCGCGGCAGGGTCCGCAGGGTTCTTCGCCTGCCTTGAGGTGCCGGGTGTGAGCGGCGTTGGTGCCGCACGGCTGGAGCTGGCGGGCCATCACCATGCACCTACCGGCAGCCCGAAGTCCTCGTCCTCAACCTCGTCCTCGTCGCCTGCTGCGGCGGCGGCGAGTGGCGTGGAGATGATGGCGAGCACCCACCAGAACCAGGTCACGGCGTC
>Ga0068856_100000797_pt1 | contig 33958 bp, 36 predicted proteins | sample KBSCornC62_FD_66595 | JGI IMG/M metagenome (GOLD analysis project Ga0068856, IMG submission 66595) | Corn rhizosphere microbial communities from Kellogg Biological Station, Michigan, USA - KBS Corn C6-2 | ecosystem: Host-associated > Plants > Roots > Rhizosphere > Soil ...
CGCAGGCCAAGGAAGAACGAGGAAGTGGACGTCCGTCCACGACCGAGTGATGACGCCGGCATGGGGGCAAACAGACCCGTCCCCGGAATGGATGGGTGCAGGGGTTGCCTTGCCGTGGCCGTCAGGTGGCAGGGCGTGGCGCAGCGCTTGCTTGGCAGGCAAGCCAAGCCGCGCTGTCGCATGGCGGCCGCGGCAAGGCAACGCGAGCTATGCGGAGACATCGAACAGGCTCTATGGTATGCGGCCATCTCCCGCAACCCAAGGTTTCCCATGACACGCATCGCCTTCATCGGCGGCGGCAACATGGCCCGCAGCCTGATCGGCGGCCTGCTCGCCACCGGCCATGCGGCCGCCGACATCCGCGTGGCCGACCCGCTGGCCGAAACGCGCGAACGGCTGGGCCGCGACTTCGGCGTGGCTACCTTCGCCGAGAACCGGCTCGCGGTGGCCGACGCCGACGTGATCCTGCTGGCGGTGAAGCCGCAGGCCATGCCCAAGGTGCAGGGCGAACTGCGCCTCGCCCTGCAGGGGCGGCGACCGCTGATGATCTCGATCGCCGCCGGCGTGCGGTTGGACCAGCTCGAACGCTGGCTGGGCGCGCTGCCGATCGTGCGCTGCATGCCGAACACCCCCGCGCTGATCGGCGCCGGCGCCACCGGTCTGTGCGCGAACGGCCGGGTCAGTCCCGCGCAGAAGGCACAGGCGCAGCACATCCTGGCTGCCGCCGGGCTCACCCGCTGGATCGCCGACGAGGCGCTGATGGATACCGTCACCGCGCTGTCCGGTTCCGGCCCCGCCTACTTCTTCGCGCTGGTCGAAGCGCTGGAAGACGCCGCCGTGGCGCAGGGCCTGCCACGCGACACCGCCCGCGCGCTGGCCGCGCAGACCTGCCTCGGCGCCGGCCGCATGCTCACCGAAAGCGGCGAGGACCCCGCCGAACTGCGCCGCCGCGTCACCTCGCCGAACGGCACCACCCAGGCCGCACTGGAAAGCTTCGCCGCCGACGGCCTGCCGCGCATCGCCGCGCGCGCCGTCGCCGCCGCCACCCGCCGCGGCGCGGAACTCGCCGCCGCCCTGGACCAGGAATCGCATTCGTGAGCTACCTCTTGAACGCCTTCGCGCTGCTGGTCGAACTGGCCTTCGACGCCATCGCCACCCTGTTCCTGTTGCGCGTTGCCGCCGAGGCCTGCCGCGCCGACTTCCACAACCCGCTCAGCCAGTTCATCTACCGATACACCAACCCGGTGCTGGCGCCGATCCGCCGCGTGCTGCCGAACTGGCGCCGCATCAACCTCGCCGCCCTGTTGGTGGCGTGGCTGGCGATGCTGCTGAAGCGCCTCGTGCTGTTCGCGCTGATGGGGCTGGTGCCGCACATCCTCGGTCTGATCGTGCTGTCGCTCGCCGAACTGCTCGACTTCGCGCTGCTGTTCTACCTGGTGCTGGTGTTCGGCTGGTCACTGATGAGCATGTTCGTCCCCGACCAGCGCCAGCCGCTGCAGCGGCTGCTGGGCGTCATCGTCGATCCGCTCATGCGGCCGCTGCGTGGCAGGCTGGTGGTGGGCATGATCGATTTCTCGCCGACGGTGGTCATCATCGGCTTGCTGCTGGCGCGGATCCTGGTGGCGGCACCGCTGCTCGATCTCGGGATGCGGTTGGCGGTGGCGGGCTGACGTCCGCGCTTTCTCCCATCGCCCGCCTGCGGGAGAAGGGTCGGGGAGAGTGGCTTTTGCTTGTGTTATCGCAAACGACAAACCACAAAACCAAAAGCGCCCTCTCCGGCCCTTCGGGCAACCTCTCCCGCAAGCGGGAGAGGCGAGAGCTCAGGTAGCCTTTCGACTCAGCGCTGCGCCCAGGCGGCAATCACCCCGTGGATCGCGTCCAGCCCATCGAACAGCGCCGCCGGCCCCGGCTGCAGGATGATCGGCGACTTGATCTCGTGCAGCTCGCCGTCGCGCACCGCCGGGATCGCATCCCAGCCGGGACGCGCCGCCACCTTCTCCGGGCGGAAGCGCTTGCCGCACCACGACCCGAGGATGATGTCCGGCGCCCGCCGCACCACCTCGCCACCATTCGCCAGGATGCGCTGCTTCGCCAGCGGCTCACGCGCCAGCTCGGGGAAGCAGTCCTCGCCCCCGGCGAGCTGGATCAGCTCGGCCACCCAGCGGATGCCGGTGATGATCGGCTCGTCCCACTCCTCGAAATACACCTTGGGCCGGCGCGGCAGCTGTGCCGCGGCGGCCCGCACCGTTGCGATGTGCCGCTCCGCGCGCAGCGCATAGGCCTCGGCCTTGTCGTGCGTGCCGACCATCGCGCCCAGCCGGCGGATGTAGGCGAGGATGCCGTCCACGCTGCGGTGGTTGCTGATCCACACCTCGACGCCAGCCTTGACCAGCTCGCGGGCGATGTCGGCCTGGATGTCGGAGAAGCCGATCGCCAGGTCGGGTTCGAGCTTCAGGATCTCGCCGATCTTCGCGCTGGTGAAGGCCGAGACCTTCGGCTTTTCCTTGCGTGCCCGCGGCGGCCGCACGGTGAAACCGGAGATGCCCACGATGCGCTGCTGCTCGCCCAGCGCGTAGAGCACTTCGGTGGGTTCTTCGGTGAGGCAGACGATGCGCTGCGGGTAATGGTCCGCCACGCTCAATGCCCCAGCACGGTCACGGTGACGCGGCGCTGGTGCGGGTCGCGGCGGTGCTCCCACAGGAACAGGCCCTGCCAGGTGCCCAGCTGCGGCTTGCCGCCGTGCACCGGCAGCACGAGGCTGACGCCGGTGAGTACGGCGCGCACGTGGGCGGGCATGTCGTCGGGGCCTTCGGCGTCGTGCTGGAAGATCGCGTCGCCGTCGGGCACGGCGCGCGCCAGCCAGCGTTCGAGGTCTTCGCGCACGGTGGGATCGGCGTTCTCGCTCAGCAGCAGCGAGCAGCTGGTGTGCGCGGTGAACACGTGGGCGATGCCGAGCTGCACGCCGCTGCCGGCCACCGCGTCGGCGACCTTGTCCGTGATCTCGGTGAACCCGCGGCCCCGCGTGTGCACCGTGAAGCCGTGTTGTCCGGCATGTTCGGCGGGAACGGAACGGCTCATGGCGCGGGTTTCCTCACGGATACAGCAGGCGGTGGGTCCAGGTCTGGCCGTGCCGGCTCCAGCGCACGCGCTCGTGCAGGCGGAACTCGGCGCCGTACCAGAACTCGACCGTGTCCGGCTCGACCAGGTAGCCGCCCCAGTGCGGCGGGCGCGGCACGTCGCGGCCTTCGAATTCGCGCTCGTAGCGGGCCACGCGCTCGTCGAAGCTCTGGCGGCTTGGCAGGTTCTGCGACTGCAGCGAGGCCCAGGCGCCGATCTGGCTGCCGCGCGGCCGGGTGGCGAAGTAGGCGTCGGATTCCTCCGCCTGCAGCTTGCGCGCCGCGCCTTCCACGCGCACCTGCACGCCGTGGCGCAACTGCTTCCAGTGGAAGCACAACGCCACTTGCGGATGCGCCGCCAGTTGGCCGCCCTTGTCGCTGTCGTAGTTGGTGTGAAAGCGCAGGCCGCGCTCGTCCACGCCCTTCAAGAGCACGATGCGCGAGGCGACACGGCCGTCGGTGTCCACCGTGGCCAGGTTCATCGCGGTGGGCTCGGGGTCGCCGGAGGCCTTCGCCTCGTCCAACAGCTGCCGGAAAGTGTCGAGAATCTCGGGGCTCAGCATGGCTTTGAAACTTTTCCCTTGAATCGTGGCGCGCGCGCGCCATCATGTCGCGGATGAAACCGGCACATCTTAACCCAATCCCCCACCCCGCCCGGGTCCACGGCCGGCTGCGCCCGCCCGAAGCGGATGCCCGCCGATGAGCATGCCCAAGCCGCATCCGCCGGCGCCGAACGCCTCGCTGGCCGGCCATCTGCTGGACCAGTACGCCGGGCGCATCGCCCGCTCGCGGCGGCCCTACATCATCGGCCTGTCCGGCCTGCAGGGCAGCGGCAAGAGCACGCTGGCGCGCGAGATGAAGGCGCAGGCCGAGGCACGCGGCTGGCCCACCGAAGTGGTGTCGCTAGACGACTTCTACTATTCGCGCGGCGACCGCGAGCTGATGGCCCAGCGGATCCACCCGCTGCTGCGCACCCGCGGCGTGCCCGGCACGCACGAGATCGAGCTGCTGCTCTCGGTGCTGGCCGCGCTGCCGCAGGCCTCGGAGAAGCTGCCGGTGTCGTGGCCACGCTTCGACAAGGGCCGCGACACGCGCATGCCGCCCTCGCGTTGGCCGCGCATCACCCGCCCGCCGCGGCTGGTGATCGTGGAAGGCTGGGCGCTGGGCCTCCGGCCGCAATCGCAGGCCGCACTGGACGAAGCCGTGAACCGGCTGGAACGCGAGGAAGACGCCGACGGCAGCTGGCGCCACTGGGTCAACAAGCAGCTGCGCGGCTACCAGCCGCTGTGGCGCAAGTTCGACGCGCTGATCGTGCTGCAGGCGCCGAACTGGGACGTGGTGCGCCGCTGGCGCGGCGAGACCGAGGAAGAACTGCTGGCGCGCCACGCGCCGCTGGCAATGGACGCGGCCAGCATGGAGCGCTTCCTGCAGCACTTCGAGCGGCTGAGCCGCCACGCGCTGGCCACCCTGCCGGCGCTCGCCGACAGTTGCGTGGAATACGACGACGATCGCCACATGACCGGACTCACGCATTCGTGATGCCTTGCCCCTTCTCCCGCCGGGAGAGGGGCTGGGAGAGAGGGTTCGGCAGGCGAGGAAATCCAGCAACAGCCTTGTTCAATGCCCAGGAAGTGCTTTCCTGCACTTCCTGGGCTCGCCCAGCCCGGTAGAGCCGGGCCGGGCTCCGCCGGGCAATCGCCAAGACGATTGCCCGGCGTGCGATCCATCCGTGGATCGCAGCCCGCTACGCGGGTTCCACCTGCACCGCCGTGCCGTAGGACAGCACCTCGGTGACGCCCTCGGCCACGTCGTTGGCGTCGTAGCGCATCGCGACCACCGCGTTCGCGCCCATCGCGCCGGCGTGCTGCAGCATCAGCTCGAAGGCCTCCTCGCGCGCCTTCTCGCACAGTTCGGTGTAGATCGTGATGTTGCCGCCCACCAGGGTCTGCAGCGCGGCGCCGAGGTTGCCCACCACGCTGCGCGAACGCACCGTGATGCCGCGCACGATGCCCAGCGTGCGCGTGACGCGGTAGCCGTGCAGCTCGTTGCCGGTGGTGACCATGCCGTGCGGGATCGGGAAGTTGGCCATGCGTGTTCTCCTCGATGGAAAGACGGGCCGCTCAAGTATCTTGCAGATCGTCGAGGAAGTGCCCTCCTGCACTTTCTCGACTCAGCGAGTCCGGTACACGCCCGGACTCGCTTCCGCCGATTCAATGGCTCGCGCCACCGAATCGCGGGCAGTCCATCCAAGGACTGCGCTATCAGACCGATTGACATCAGTCTGATAGCAAGGCCGCGTAACCGTCGCGTGCATCGGGCCATTGCGGCACCCAGCCGCTGGCACGCAGGCGGGCATTGCTGAGCCGCTTGCTGCCCACGCCGACGGGTGCCGGGCCTTCGGGCGGCGGCGGCGCGTCGACCAGTTGGGCAAGGAAGTCGTACAGCTCGTCCAGCGGCAGTGGCGTGTCGTCCACGCCCAGATACAACGGTTCGGGCGACGGCAGGCGCAGCAGATGCACGATCGCCGCGGCTGCGTCGTCCACGTGGATGCGATTGGCCCAGTGCGGCATCTCGCGCGGCACGCGCTGCTGGCCGGCGCGCAGGCGCTCGACCGGTTGCAGGCGGCCCGGCCCGTACAGGCCGGCGAGGCGCAGCACGGCGGACGGCACGGATTGCGCGGCCAGCCGCTGCTCCGCCTCCAGCAGCAACGCGCCGTTGAAGCCGATCGGCGCAGGTGGCGTGGCCTCGTCCACCCAGTCGCCGTCGTGCTCGCCGTACACCGCGCTGGAGGACACCAGCAGCACTTGCTGCAGCGCGCACGCGTCCAGCGCCGCCAGCAGCAGGCACAGGCCGTCCACGAACAGCGCGCGGTAGGCCTCCTTGTCGCGCGCATCCGGCGCGGGGAGATAGACCAGCCGCGAGATGCCTGCGGGCAGGCAGGCCAGCGTGTGCGGCGCGGTGAGGTCGGCCCCCAGCCAGCGCAGGCCGGACGGATTCCCCGGCGGCGGACTGCGCCGCAGCGCCCATACCTCGTCGCCCTGCGCCAGCAGGCGCGCGGCCACGCGCAAACCCAGATCGCCGCAACCGGCCAGCAAGATTCGTTCAGCCATCCAAACACCTGCTGTTACAGTGGAGCAATGAACCCGTCGCGCAACCTGTTCCTGATCGGTCCGACCGGCGCCGGCAAGACTTCGGTCGGCCGACGCCTTGCAGCACATTATGGCCTCGCCTTCGTGGATCTCGACCACGAGATCGAGCGACGCACCGGCACGGATGTCGCCACCGTGTTCGCCGTCGAGGGCGAGGTGGGCTTCCGCCGCCGCGAGAGCACGCTGCTGGCGGAACTCAGCGCCAGCGACGGCGTGCTGCTGGTCACCGGCGCCGGCGCGGTGCTGGCTGCGGACAACCGCGCCCTGCTCGCCACCCGCGGCTACGTGCTGTGGCTGCAGGCCGGCATCGAGCAGCAGCTGGAACGGCTCGCGCACGATCATCAGCGCCCCTTGCTGGCCGGCACGGATCGCCGCACCCGGCTTGAGGCGATGGCCACGATCCGCGAACCGCTGTATCGCGAAACCGCCGACCTCGCCTTGCCCGCCACCCACGGCATCGCGACGACCTGCACCCAGGCCATCGCGCTGATCGACCGGCACTGGCAACGCCACTCCCTCCCCACGCCCTCGCCCGCCGCATGAACGCAAGCAGCCCCACCACCATCGACGTCACCCTCGGCGCGCGCAGCTACCCGGTCTGGATAGGCCGCGGCCTGCTGGGCGACAGCACCCGCTGGCGCGCCCGGCTGCGCGGCCGCCACGCGCTGGTGGTCAGCAACACCGCGGTGGCGCCGCTGTACCTCGGACGCGTGGCGCAAGGCCTCGACGGCCTCGCGTGGTCCAGCTTCCTGCTGGACGACGGCGAAGCGCACAAGAGCTTCGCCAACGTGGAACGCGTGCTGGCCGCGCTGGCCGAACTCGGTGCCACCCGCGACGCCTGCGTGATCGCGCTGGGCGGCGGCGTGGTGGGCGACCTCGCCGGCTTCAGCGCGGCCTGCTGGATGCGCGGCATCGACTTCATCCAGATGCCCACCACACTGCTGGCGATGGTCGACTCCTCCGTCGGCGGCAAGACCGGCGTCAACCTGCCCGCCGGCAAGAACCTCGTCGGCGCGTTCCACCAACCGCGCGCGGTGGTGGCCGACATCGACACGCTGGCCACCCTGCCCGACCGCGAATACCGCGCGGGCCTGGCCGAAGTGGTGAAAGGTGCGGCGATCGGCGACGAACCCTTCTTCGCCTGGCTTGAAGCGCACGCCGATGCGCTGGCCGCCCGCGACGAAGCCGCCGTGATCGAGGCGATCGCGCGCAAGGTGCGCTACAAGGCCGGCGTGGTGGCGCGTGACGAGACCGAACAGGGCGAACGCGCCCTGCTCAACCTCGGCCACACCTTCGGCCACGCGCTGGAAACCGCCGGCCACTACACCACCTTGCTGCACGGCGAAGGCGTGGCGATCGGGATGCTGCTTGCCGCGCGGCTGTCCGAGCGCTTGGGCATGAGCGCGGCCGCCGGCACCACGCGCCTGCAGCGCCTGCTGGAAACCACTGGCCTGCCCACCGTCGTGCCCGCCGGCTTCGATCCGGAACAGCTGCTCGCCCTGATGCGGCTGGACAAGAAGAACACCGCCGGCAACCTGCGGCTGATCCTGTGGCGCGGCATCGGCAAGGCCGAGATCGCGAGCGGCGTGGCCGAGAAGGACGTACTGGCCGTGCTGCGCGAGGCTACCGCGTAGGAGCACCCTGCGCGCGAATGCTCGGGTGCCGATCGGAGCAAAAGCATCCGCACAGGGGATCCGCTCCTACAAAGCAGTGGCTCGCCTGTAAACTGTGGCTCCCGGCTCACGCTCGACGCCACGGACGCCATGCGCCTCTACCTGCAAAACCTGCCCGGCAGCGCCGAGCCGCCACGCTACGTCCAGATCGTGCTGGAACAGGATCTGCTCGGGGGCTGGACGCTGTACCGCGAGACCGGCCAGCAGGGCGGCAAGGCCACGCTGCGACGCGAGCAGTTCCTGGAGCGCGACGCGGCGATCGCCGCGTTCGAGAAGGCGCGCGACGCCCAGCTCAAGCGCGGCTACCGCCTGATGTTCGCCCAGGGCCTGGAAGGCCCCTACGGACGATGAAATGAGTGCACCGCTGAAGAACGACCGCTTCCTGCGCGCGCTGCGGCGCGAACCCGTCGACACCACGCCGATCTGGGTGATGCGCCAGGCCGGCCGCTACCTGCCCGAGTACCGCGCCACGCGCGAACGCGCCGGCAGCTTCATGGGGTTGGCGCAGAACCCCGAGTTCGCCTGCGAGGTGACCCTGCAGCCGCTGGAACGCTTCGACCTCGACGCCGCGATCCTGTTCTCCGACATCCTCACCATCCCCGATGCGATGGGCCTGGGGTTGTCCTTCGCGCACGGCGAAGGCCCGCAGTTCGCGCGCCCGGTGCGCAGCGCTGCCGACATCGCCAGGCTCGCCGTACCCGACATGGACGGCGATCTGCGCTACGTGACGGATGCGGTGCGGCTGATCCGCAAGGAACTCGCCGGCCGCGTGCCGCTGATCGGCTTCGCCGGCAGCCCGTGGACGCTGGCCTGCTACATGGTGGAAGGCCAGGGTTCGCGCGACTTCGCGCGGCTCAAGGCGCTGTGCTGGAACGAACCGCGGCTGGCGCACCAGCTGCTCGACGTGCTCGCGCGCAGCGTGGCCGCGTATCTCGCCGCCCAAGCCGCGGCCGGCGCGCAGGCGCTGATGGTGTTCGACAGTTGGGGCGGCATGCTCGGCCCTGCGCCGTTCCGCGAATTCTCCCTGCGCTACCTGACGCAGATCGTTGCTGAACTGAAGGACGACGCGCATGCGCGCGAGCTGCCGGTGATCCTGTTCTCCAAGGGCGCCAACACCAGCCTCGCGGCGATGGCCGACTCCGGCTGCGCCGCGCTGGGCGTGGACTGGACCGTCGACCTCGCCGACGCGCGCCGCGCGGTGGCCGGCAAGGTGGCGCTGCAGGGCAACCTCGATCCGGCGATCCTGCGCGCCGGCCCCGAGGTGATCCGCCGCGAGGCACGTGCCGTGCTGGACAGCTACGGCCCCCACCCCGGCCACGTGTTCAACCTCGGCCACGGCATCACGCCGGAAGTCGACCCCGAGCACGTGCGCGTGCTGGTGGACGAGGTGCATGCTTACGGACGGGTATTGCGCGGCGCACCGGCCTGATCGTCGAGCCGGCCGACGACGGAGCTTCATCGGAGCCTTCATGAAGACCATGGGCATCGCGTTGTTCGGCTCGCTGGCATTGGCGGGTTTCGCCGCTTCGGCGCAAACCGATCTCCCCGCCGTGAACGTCACCGCGCCGCCATTCTCGTCGCAGCATGGCGGTTACCTGATTTCCGGGGACTTCAAGGTCGATCCGCGCATGCCGTCGGTCGTGTTTCCCGCGCAGGCGCTGGTGAAGGGCGACATCCTCGACATCGAGCCGATGTCCCTGCAGGACGACGAATACCTGGTGCTGCAGGAATGCGCGTCGGCCGATTGCCATGAGGCCAGCATCGTGCGCTTCTGGACCGCGGACAACATCGGTGGCGACGATGCACGCTACAACCGCGTGCGGATCACGCACGAGAACAAGTACTTCATCTGGCTGAAGCGCCTTCCGGAGGTATCGGGCCAGAGTTGCGGCCAGGGCTGGTTCAAGTTCAGCAACGACACCACCCGGTGTGGCGGCCATTTCACCAGCTTCCGGCAGATCAGCCCGCCGCTGACGCTGATTCCCGACGGCGATCTGGCGGCGTTCCATCAGGAGGCGCTGCAGAAGGCCATCGATAGTGGCCCGGTCCGGGTCAGGCAGCAGGCGCACGAAGGATCCACCTATGTGGTGACGTACGAGGGCGGCAGCATCGCGCGCATCCAGCGCATGCACGCCACCCGTTGAAATCGGCAAGATCAACCATGGCGGCGCGTTGCCCGGGCGCCCGTCATCAAGGGAGAGACATGGGGTATTTCGATTGGCTTATGCTGCTGGGCTTCGTCGCTCCCGGCGCCATCATCTGCCTGGTACATCGCCATCTCACCCGGCGGGTGCGCTGATGTACATGGGGCACTTCGCCATTGCGCTGGGCGCGCGCCGCAGGCTGCAGCCGTTGCCCATGGCCTGGCTGTTGTTCGCCTCCATCGAACCCGATCTGCACGACGTGCTCGGCAATCTGGTTCCTGTGCTTGGCATCGGGCCGGACACACACTCCATTCCGGGCGTGTGCGCGGCGGCCATCGCGGTCGCGGCCATCACGGCCCTGATCTTTCGTCGCGCCGGCCTGGCGCTGGGCGCTGGCCTGCTGGTGCTGTCGCACGTGGCGGTCGACTACCTCACCAGTCGGTTGCCGCTATGGCGGCATGGCCCTGTGATTGGCCTGCATCTCTACGCAACGCCGTGGGCGGATTTCCTGCTCGAGGCCAGCACCATCGCCATCGGCGTGGCCCTGTATGCCAGATCCCCCGATTTGCGACGGCCCGCACGTGCGGGCGTCGTATCGATCGCCGTGCTGATGATGGTCTTCCAGGTCGTGTGGAATTTCGGGCTAAGCAACGGCTGATCCGCAAGAAACTCATCATCGCGCGCACCATCAGGCGATGTGCCATATGCGCCTCGCCAACCGCGCACCCAATGCACACGGATGCCGTTGGCACGGTTCTGGGCATGGGAGCCTTCGCGCCCGTTCATCACGATGCCGGGCCAACGCTGCGCTCAACCGCACGATCCGCAGCAGGTGCTGCCACCGCTGATGTGCACCGGCTGCTCCAGCAGCCGCGCCACGCAGCGCAACCCCTGCAGCTTTTCCAGCACCTGCGCAGCGCTCGCCCGGGTGAGCACTTCCAGCCGGCCGTGGGCGGCATCGAGCGTGACCGTGGCGTGGGCGTCGAGCGTGCGCATCGCGATGGCGATGCTGGCGGCGTCATGCGGGCAAGCGGAGAGTTCGAACTGCATCATGGGTACCGTGTCGAGATAGCCGGCACGCGCCGGCGCGCCATGATGCAGGGGGCCCACCCGCGGTCTCCTGATCCAGGTCAACCGACGCGCAAACTCAGCGCACGTGCACCCAATGCACATGGATGCCGTTGGCGCGGTCCTCGGTGCGAAAGCCTTCGCGCCCGTCCGCCACGATCCCCCAACTCGAGCGCATCGCGCCGGCCTGGATGCGGTCCACGCGCACGTGTTCGCCCCTGGGGATGGCGAAGCGCGTCTCGATCACCATCACCCCTTCACGTTGGTAGACCAGGGTGGCGAGCCGACCCACGCCGGCGCCCCAGCCGATGTGCAGCTCGCAGGCCAAGGGTGCGTGCACGCCGCGGTTGTCGAGGCTCCAGCCTTCGGTCCGGTTGAGCAGCAACTGGAGCTCGGGGTTGTTCCAGTCGACGGTGTTGCCGGATAGCGGTTTGTCGTAGCGGCTCATGTTCATGGTGGATCGTTGGCCAGACACCGGTTTCGCAGGATGTTCCGTGCGCGCAGGCAGGCGCGCACCCTCACGGGCACCCGCCACCGTACCCGCACGAGGATGAAATTCTTGCAATGCCATGGTCATGCTGTCGGCAGAGACAGCCCCTGCTTGAGGCGTGCCCGCCATGCAGCGTTCAGCCACGCCCTCGGCCTGTTGCGGGGTCGGATCTGCCGGGCGGGCTAGCTAGCCGGGCTGCACGCCCATGCCTCCGACCGGTGCGGCGCCCTGCAACCGCGCCCGCAGCCGGCGTTCGCACGGCACCGACAGCCAGCGCTCCACCGCCGCGCCAAGCAACCAGCACAGTCCCAGCGCCGGCAGGTACCACAGCCAGCCCAGCGCCGGATCACCGCCCCAGGCGCGGTACGCGCGCATCACCGCAAACACCACGAACATGTGGGTGAGGTAGATCTCGTAGCTCATCCGCCCCCAGGCGCGCAGCCAGCCTAGGCCATGCAACGGCGGCGCCTCGCCCGGTTCGGCGCGCCAGCGGCAGCACAGCAGCAGGCACAGCGCGGACAGCGTGAGCACCAGCATGTAGCCGTCGCGCAACCAGTGCCACAGCGCGCCGCCGTCCAGCAGCACCGCGCCCAGTCCCACGGCGCCGAGCCAGCCCAGCAGCACGACGGTGCGTCGCGGCGGCCGCCAGGCATCGGCGAGCAACGCGCCGAGCACGCCGGTGGCGATCGCCGCCATGCCCGGCAGGTAGGCCTTCTCCAGCCAGATCTCGTTGCCGTGCAGCGCCGCCCGCGCCCACGGCAGCGACAACGCCAGCAATACCAGCGGCGGCACCAGCAGCGCGCGCCGGCGCAGCAGCAGGCAGGCCAGCGGGAAACCGAGGTAGAACGCCTCCTCGATCGACAGCGACCACAGCACGTCCCAGCCGCCCGGCAGGTAGCCGGTCTGCGCCTCGTACCAGTTGAGGTGCAGGCCCAGCGCCGCCAGCACGGCGCGCGGCAGCGACTGGCCGGCGCGATGGATCACGTAGTCCGACACGCCCAGCAGGTGCAAGGCGCTCAGCACGGCGAGCAGGGCCAGCAGACAAGGCACGATGCGCGCGAAGCGCCGCGCGTAGAACGCGCGCATGTCGATCGCCGCGGGGCTGCCCCAGCGGCGCAGCGCATTGCCTGTGATCAGGAAACCCGAGATCACGAAGAACACGAACACGGCCTCGTAGCCATTCCAGTTCAGCCGGTTCAGCAGCCAGCCCGGCAGCACCGCGGCCAGCGCGCTCTTCTCCAGCGGGATGCGCAGGCCGAGGTGGTTGAACACCACCAGCACGATGGCCAGGCCGCGCAAGGCATCGATGCCGGCATTGCGCCGGCCATCGCGCGCTGCTGCGGCATCCGTTCCAGACAAAGACGACAGCTCGTTCACGGGTGCACCATTCTGTTTCGGCATCGACGTGGTTATCCGCATGCGGCCCGACTACCTGCCGTGGTCAGGCGCAGCCGATGGGGATCGCGCGGAGTCTCGCATGCTCAGTCCTGGACGATGCCGATCGTGCGTAGCCACGTGTCGGCCAAGTCAGGCCAGTGGGTAATCGGAAGTTTCGTCTGCCGCAACCCGAATGCATGCCCGCCCGTGGCGTAGATATGCAACTCCGCCGGCACGCCAGCCTTCGCCAGCGCGGCGTAATAGACCAGCGACTCGCTCGCCGGATCGGTGACGGCATCTTCCGCCTGCAGTACGAAGGTCGGAGGGGTCTTGCCGGTGAAATGGAGGTGCGGGTTCAACGCGCCCACAGGAACCCGGTAGTGGTCAGCCGTGTACTGGCCAGCGATCAAGTGCCCTGGGTAAATCACCAGCGCGAAGTCCGGGCGGTCGCTTTCCTCGTCCGCCGCATCCACCGGCTTGTACGAGGGGCGGTCGAAATCCGCACTGGTTTCCGCCACCAGGTAGCCGCCCGCCGAAAACCCGATCACGCCGATCTTGTGGGGATCGATGCGCCACTTGGCGGCGTTCAAGCGCACCAGCCTGATCGTCCTCTGGGCGTCCTGCAACGCAGACACGGATACCGCGTCGGCGCCGTGGGGGTAGCACTTGCATCGCCAGTCATCCGGCGCACTCGGCACGCGATACTTCAGCAGCACGCAGGCGATGCCCCGGGAGGTCAGCCAGTCGCAGACCTCGGTGCCTTCGAGGTCGATGGCCAGCACCTGGAAGCCGCCACCGGGAAACACCACCATCGCGGCACCCGTGTTCTTTCCCTTGGGCGGATAGACCGTCATCGTGGGTCGGCTCACGTTGGTCACCGCCATCCACGGCTTGCCTGCAATCAGGTGCTCCGTCCGCAGCGTTTCGGTTTCCGGCCCCGGTATGGGCTGCGCATCGGGTGCCGTTCCCGGCCATAGCGGTATTTGCGTGTGTCCGTCGGCGGGCTGCCAAACCATCGTCTTCGCATGCACGCTGCCGCAGGCAGCCAGCAGACACGCCGCAATAACCCCCAGCTTCATGACGCTGCTCCGTTTTGGCGCTCGGCCACAGTTGTACGATCAAGGCAGAAAATCAGGTGGAACCCCTCTTCCCCATCCTGCACGCCGCCTCGGACCTGTAGCGGCGGCTCCGATGGATCTTTTCGGGCAAGCTGGCAGCAAGCGCATCGGCGCAGCGCTCGGCGCCCCACAGCCGGAGACATCGCAAGCGCAGCATCAACCCGGCGGCTCCACCGCCCAACGCGCCGCCATGAAGTCGATGAAGGCACGCGTGCGCGCGGGCAGCTGCTTGCCGGGCGGCCACACGATGTAGACCGGCAACGCCGGCAGTTGCCAGTCGTCAAGCACGGTTTCCAGCCGGCCCTGATCGAGCAGGCTGCGCACCTGCCACCACGCGGCCACGCCGATGCCCAGGCCGGCGGCCGCCGCCGCGTTGCTGGCCGCCGCGTTGTCGGTGCTGAAACGCCCCTGCACCTCCACCCGCTGCCGCTTGTCGGCGCGGCGGTAGTTCCAGCGCTGCGCCTCGCTGGCGGAACGCCGCACGATGCATGCATGCCGGCGCAGATCGGCGGGTACGCGCGGCCGGCCGTGCCGCGCGAAATAGCCCGGCGCGCCGATCGTCACCATGCGCAGCATGCCGAGCTGGCGCGCATGCAGCCGGCTGTCGGGCAACTCGCCCAGGCGCACGGCGGCATCCAGCTTCTCGCGCTGCAGGTCGACGTGCTGGTCGGCCACCACCATCTCCACGGCCACGTCCGGATAGCGCTCCATAAAGGCCGCCACCATCGGCACCACGTAGGTCGGGCTGAACTGGGTGGAGCCGCCGATGCGCAGCGTGCCGTCGATGCGGCCGCCGTGGTCGACCAGCTCCGAGCGCGCCAAGTCGATGTCCGCCAGCGCGGCCTTGAGCCGCGCATGGAAGGCCAGCCCCGCCGCGCTCGGCTGCGCGCGGCGCGTGGTGCGCTGGATCAGCTCCACGCCCAGCTCCTGCTCCAGCGCCTGCAGCGAGCGGCTCACCGCCTGCAGCGAGCGATGCAGGTGGCGCGCGGCGGCGCTGAGGTTGCCCTGCTCCACCACGGCGATGAATACGCGATAGTCGTCCAGGCTGGCCACGGCATTCTCCCGATTTTCGTGATAGTCAGTCCATGCTAACGGCTATTCTCCCGAACTGTCTCCAGGCGAAGAATGGCCCCGTCGCTTCCCCATACCGGCCGGAGACAACCATGTCCGCACTGCTTCCCACCGCCATCAGTGGCCACGAAACCGGGCTCGACCCCAGCTCGCCGCTGGCCGCGCTGAGCGCGTTCTACCGCGCCTTCAACGGCCGCGACCTCGAGGCCATGGCACGCAACTGGCACGATGGCGCCGACGCCGCAATGAGCAACCCGCTGGGCGGCATCGCGCGCGGCTGGCCGGCGATCCGGGCGGTGTACCGGCGTATCTTCGAGGGCAAGGCGCGCGTGCATGTGGAGTTCCACGATTACACCTTGCACGAGGCCGACGACGTGTTCTACGCGGTGGGCCGCGAGCGCGGCGCGCTGGAACGCGACGGCCTGCGGCTGGAACCGGCGATCCGCACCAGCCGGCTGTTCCGCCGCATCGACGGCGCCTGGCGGCAGGTGCACCACCATGGCTCGTTCGACGATGCGGCCCTGCTCGCCGCCTACCAGGAAGCCGTGCGATGAACGCGCCGACCGCTTCCGTCGCGTCGGCGACGCGGGTGCCGGTGCTGCTGTTCGCGCTGGCCACCGCGGTGATCGTGCAAGGCCTGTACGTGGCGCAGCCGCTGGTGGGCGTGATCGCCCATTCGCTGGGCTTGCCGGCCGCGGTGGTGAGCCTGGTCGCCACGCTGGCCCTGCTCGGTTATGCGCTCGGCCTGTTCCTGCTGGTGCCGTTGTGCGACCTGGTGGAGAACCGCCGGCTGGTGCTGGCCACGCTCGCGATCAACGCGCTGGCCCTGCTGGTCGCGGCGTTGCCGGTATCGGCGCCGATCTTCCTCGCGGCCAGCCTGCTGGTGGGTTTCAGCGCCACGGTGATCCAGATGCTGATCCCGCTCGCGGCGGCGATGACGACGGAAGCGCAACGCGGCCGCGTGATCGGCAACATCACCAGCGGCATGATGCTGGGCATCATGCTGTCGCGCCCGCTCGCCAGCGTGATCGCCGGCTACCTCGGCTGGCACGCCAGTTACGCCGTGCTGGCGGCAGCCATCGTGGTCCTGTCGTTCGCGCTGGCGCGCTCGATGCCCAGCCTGCCGCCGCGGCAGCGCATGGCGTACCCGGCCCTGCTGTCCTCGCTGGCCGCGCTGTGGCGCACGGAACCGCTGCTGCGCGAACGCGCGCTGTCGGTGGCGCTGTGCTTCGGCGCGTTCAGCGCGTTCTGGGGCATGGTGGCGCTGCGCCTGGCAGCCGCGCCGTTCGGGCTGCATGCGAACGGCATTGCGCTGTTCGCGCTGGCCGGGGTGAGCGGCGCGATCAGCGCGCCGCTGGCCGGCCGGTTGGGCGACGCCGGCAAGGCCCGCACCGCCACGCTCGCCGCGCACGTTTGCGTGGTGCTGGCCACGCTGCTCGCCTGGCTGGGCGGGAATGCAGGACTGTTCGCCTCGACGACGCTCGCGCTGGCGACGCTGGTGCTCGCGGCGATCCTGCTCGACGCGGGCACCATCGGCGACCTGACCCTGGGCCGACGCGAGATCAACCTGCTGCGGCCGGAAGCTCGCGGGCGCATCAACGGCCTGTATACCGGCGTGTTCTTCGTGGGCGGCGCGGCCGGCTCGGCATTGGCCGGCCTCGCCTGGGCCAGGGCGGGCTGGAACGGCACCTGCCTCGCGGCGCTGGGCTTCGGGCTGGCGGCGCTGGTCAGCGGCCTGCGCCGTCGCGTGCCCTCGCCGCGGATCGCCGTTTGCGAGTCGTGACGTCGGCTACTCGGCTGCCACGTCCATACCCGGAAACAGCACCTCAGTGTAGCCGAACTTGCTGAAGTCGGTGATGCGCGACGGATACAGCCGGCCGATCAGGTGGTCGCATTCGTGCTGCACGACGCGGGCATGGAAGCCCTCGGCGCGGCGGTCGATCGGTTCGCCGTGCGGACCGGTGCCCTGGTAGCGGATCAGGCTGTAGCGGTTCACCGCGCCGCGCAGGCCGGGCACGGAGAGGCAGCCTTCCCAGCCTTCCTCCATGTCCTGCGACAGCGGGGTGATGACCGGATTGAGCAGGATCGTCTGCGGCACCTCGGGCGCGTCGGGGTAGCGCTCGGAATGCTCGAAGCCGAAGATCACCAGTTGCAGGTCCACGCCGATCTGCGGCGCGGCGAGGCCCACGCCGTCGGCGGCGTGCATGGTGTCGAACATGTCGGCGATCAGCGCGTCGAGTTCCGCGCTGCCGACCATCGCGTCGGGCACCGGCGGCGCCACGCGCAGCAGGCGCGGGTCGCCCATCTTCAGGATGTCGCGGATCATGGATGCCTCATGGGTGGACGCGTCACTTGATGGATTGTGGCGATGTCGGGGCAATGCAAGCAGCCGGCAACTTCAACCGCAAAAGGCCGAGCCACACGCCATGCCTATTTGTTGAACCCGCAAGCGGGTTCAACAGCGGGTTCAACCGCCGAACACCTTCTTCAGCAGGTCGGTGGTGCGCGCGGCGGGGTTGGTCCGGATCGATTTTTCCTGATCGCCGATCGTGGTGAACAAGCCGTCGAGCGTCTTGCGGGTGACGTAGTCGTCCAGGTTCAACGGGCTGCCGCCGCTGCCGTTGCTGTCGCTCCCGGCGTGATGGCCACCCAGCGAGCCGAGCGAGCCCAGCGATCCGAGTGCGCCGCCCAGCGCGCCGCCGCCGCTGCCGGAAGTGAACGCCTTGTATTTCTGGGTGACGCCCACGCTGTCGGTGGCCTTGGCCACGATCGGCTCGATCCGCGCGGTCAGCGCCGGGCCGGCGACACGGCGGAAGTAGTCGGTGGCGGCGTGGTCGCCGCCGCTGAGGATGCCGCGCGCGTCGCTCAGCGTCATCTTGCGGATCGCGTCGCCGAAGATCTGCGCCACCTGCGGCACCGCCTTCTCGGCGGCCCGGTTCATGCTCAGCTCGAACGCGTCGACCTTCGCGCCCTGGCCCAGCTTGCGCGCGAGCTTGCCGGCCTCTTCAAGCTTTCCCGGCAGCGGAATGCGCACCTTGCTGTTGTTCCAGAAGCCGCCGTCGCGGCCGAGGCTGTCGATCGCGCTGGTGGTGCTCTTGGCCAGCGCCTCCTTGAGGCCGGCGGCGATGTCGCTGGTCGGCAGGTTCGCGGCGGCCGTCGAGGTATTCGACATGTGCGCGGCCTGCTTGGCCTTGTCGAGCAGGTCCTTGAACTGCCCCGTGCCCGCCGCCGGCAGGGCCAGCGCCGGCAAGGTCACGGCGGCGAACAGGGCGACGAACATGGCAGAGTGCGGATGCGTGCGCATGAGAAACTCCGGCGGCCAGGGTTCGAGCAGTGTACGCCGCACCCGTGTTGCATCCGTGCACAAGGAATCCGGAAATTGCCGGCTGCCGCACCCGCCGGCATTCGACCAAAGGCTAAGCCACCCGGCATTGACCCCCGCCACGCCCGGCGAGACTCTTGCCGGGACTTCCCGGGAGAGACCCCATGCACAGCGCAACCGTCAAACCCAGCCCGGCGGCGAAGATCCTCTGGGTCGCCATCGCCATCGTGGGCGCCTGGTGCCTCGGCGTGGTGGCCCTGCGCCGCGGCGAGCCGATCAACGCGATCTGGCTGGTCGCCGCGGCGATCGCGGTGTTCGTGATCGGCTACCGCTTCTACGGCAAGTTCATCGAGCACTACGTGCTCAGGCTGGACCCCAGCCGCGCGCCGCCCTCGGTGCTGCGCAACGACGGCCTCGACTACGTGCCCACCGACAAGTGGGTGGTGTTCGGCCATCATTTCGCCGCGATCGCGGGCGCGGGCCCGCTGGTCGGCCCGGTGTTGGCGGCGCAAATGGGCTACCTGCCCGGCACGATGTGGATCCTGTTCGGCGTGGTGTTCGCCGGCGCGGTGCAGGACTTCATGATCCTCGGCCTCTCGCTGCGCCGCGACGGCCGCTCGCTGGGCCACATGCTGCGCGAGGAGCTCGGCCCTGTTCCTGGCCTCGTGGCCATGCTGGGCGTGCTGGTGCTGATGATGATCGTGCTGGCGGTGCTGGCGCTGGTGGTGGTGAAGGCGCTCACGCACAGCCCCTGGGGCACGTTCACCGTGGCCGCCACCATCCCGATCGCGCTGCTGATGGGCGTCTACCTGCGCTGGTTCCGCCCGGGCCGCATCCTGGAGGTGTCGATCATCGGCCTGGTGCTGCTGTTGCTGTCGATCTGGGCCGGCAAGTTCGTGGCCGACTCGGCCGCGCTGGCGCCGATCTTCGACATGGATGCCAAGGCGCTGGCCTGGTGGCTGATAGCCTACGGCTTCTGCGCCTCGGTGCTGCCGGTGTGGCTGCTGCTGGCGCCGCGCGACTACCTCTCGACCTTCCTCAAGATCGGCACCATCGCGCTGCTGGCGCTGGCGATCTTCCTCGCCGCGCCGATGCTGCAGATGCCGGCGGTGACCAAGTTCATCGACGGCACCGGCCCGGTGTTCGCCGGCAACCTGTTCCCGTTCCTGTTCATCACCATCGCCTGCGGCGCGGTGTCGGGCTGGCATTCGATCATCGCCTCCGGGACCACGCCCAAGCTGCTGGCGAACGAGGGCCAGGCGCGCATGGTCGGCTACGGCGGCATGCTGATGGAGGCTTTCGTGGCGATCATGGCGATGGTCGCGGCCGTCTCGCTGCACCCCGGCGTGTACTTCGCGATGAACGCGCCGGGCGCGATCATCGGCACCACGGTGGAGCACGCGGCGCAGGTGATCAGCCAATGGGGCTTCGTGGTGACGCCGGACGAGCTGATCCGCACGGCGAAGGACGTGGGTGAGCAGAGCATCCTCAGCCGCGCCGGCGGCGCACCCACGCTGGCGGTGGGCATGGCCCAGCTGCTGCACAACATCCTGCCCGGCGAAGGCATGATGGCGTTCTGGTACCACTACGCGATCCTGTTCGAGGCGCTGTTCATCCTCACCACGGTGGACGCCGGCACGCGCGTGGGCCGCTTCATGATCCAGGAGATCGTGGGACTCATCCACAAGCCGTTGCAGGGTACCGAGTCGTGGACCGGCAACCTGCTCGCCACCGCGATCTGCGTGGCGCTGTGGGGCTACTTCCTGTACCAGGGCGCGGTCGACCCGCTGGGCGGCATCAACACGCTGTGGCCGCTGTTCGGCATCGCCAACCAGATGCTGGCGGCGATCGCGCTGATGCTGGCCACGGTGGTGGTGGTCAAGCTGAAACGCGAGCGCTACGTGTGGGTGCCGGGTATCCCCGCGATCTGGCTGATCGTGTGCACGCTGGCTGCGGGCTACGAAAAGCTGACGGGCCCGATCAGCTTCACCGCGGCCGCCGACAAGTACGCCACCGCGCTGGCGAACGGCCAGCTGCTGGCACCGGCCAAGACCACGGCGGCGATGCAGCAGATCATCACCAACAACCGCGTGGACATGGTGATGACCGGGCTGTTCATGGCGCTGGTGGTGGTGATGGTGCTGTTCTGCCTGAACGCCCTCGTGAAGGCCTGGCGCACCAACCACCCCACCGCCAACGAGGAACCCTACGTGGCGCTGGCCGACGTGGCGGTACACTGACGCCATGGACCTCAAGACGCGACTGCAGGCATTCCGGAAACGGGCGGTGCAGACCGCCCGCCTCTGCTGCGGCGTGCCGGACTACGAGGTCTACGTGCAGCACCTGCGCGAACACCACCCCGAGCGCAAGGTGCCCAGCTACGCCGAATTCTTCCGCGAACGCCAGGAAGCCCGCTACAAGGGCGGCGGGGGACGCTGCTGCTGAACCCGGAGTCGCCGCCACGGCCATGCCGGCACCGACCGGCATGGCCGCGTGCCTTTCGCGCCGCCCTGCAGTCTGGGGATTTCCCGGGCAGACCCCATGTCTTTGCGCACTGGCCGTTCATGCCGCGGCCGGGACAATAGTCCGAGCGTTTGCCAGAACATCCCATGTCCGAGATCGAGAACATCGTTGCCGTCCAGGCTGCCGCACGTCCCGCGCCGCGGGCGGCGCACCACACCGGCCTGCGCGTGATCGCGACCTACGAGATCATCAAGACCGTGTGCCTGCTGCTGGTCGCCGCGGCGGCGTTCCACCTCGATCGCGAACAGAATTTCGAGCGCCTGGTGCACTGGCTGGAACATCTGTCGCTGTCCGACAGCAACGGCTTGCGCTGGCGGATGGTGTCGATGCTGCAGGAATTCGGCCCCAGCCGCTTCGTGGCGGTGGGCCTGGTGGCGCTGGGCTACGCCGTGCTGTTCGGCATCGAGGGCGTGGGCCTGCTGATGGGCAAGTACTGGGCCGAGTGGTTCACCGTGATCGCCACCGCCTCGCTGATCCCGATCGAGCTGTACGAAACCCTGCACCGCTTCGGCTGGCTGAAGCTGGCCGCACTGGTCGGCAACGTGGCGATCGTGGTGTATCTGGTGCGCGTGGCGCTGCAGACGCGCGAGTCGCGCAGGGCGGCGCGCGAGCGGCCGCACTGAGGACCCACTTCCCCTCTCCCCGCCGGGGCGAGGGCTGGGGCGAGGGCGGGTGCTCGCGATGGGTTCCCTGCTTGCCGCATTCGGCTTCCGGAACAGCGGCTTCGGGCGCCGGCAGGCGCACGAAAGCGCTTTGAAACTTGCTCAATGAGTAGGTGGAACCCCTCTCCCCCGACCCCTCTCCCACGAGCGGGAGAGCGGAGGAAGTTCGGCCTCTCCCGCAGACGGGAGCGGCGAGAACCCTCACACCTCGTGATGCACCGCCTCCGCCCCCAGAGCCGCGGTGCGCCGCGGCGCAAGCTCCACCAGGTACATCGCCCCCAGCACCAGCGTCCCGCCGGCCAGCATGCGCCAGGTGAGCAGGTCGCTGCCGAAGGCCACCGCGAAGGCGGCGGCGAACACCGGCTCGGTGGTCATCACGATCGCGGCGCGGGTGGCCGGCAGGTGCGCCTGCGCCCAGGTCTGCAGCACCATCGCGCCGGCGCCGGCGATCAGCGCCATGTACAGCACGGCGAGCCAGGCGGCGCGATCCGGCGGCGCCACCGGGCCGCCGTGCGGCAGCGTGGCGAGGAGGCAAGCCAGGGCGATGGCGACCATCTGCACCGCCGACAGGCCGAACGCCTCACCGGGGCGCGACCACTGTCCCAGCAGCACGATGTGCAGCGCGTACAGCACCGCCGAGGCCAGCGTGAGCCACACGCCCAGGTCCACCGACACGCCGTTGAGCGAGAGCAGCGCGAGGCCGGCCGTGGCCAGTCCCACCGCGATCCACACCACGCCGGGCATGCGCTGGCGCAACAGCAACGTGGCCAGGATCGGCGTGAACACCACGTACATGCCGGTGGCGAAACCGCTGACGCTGGGCGCGATCAGCTGCAGGCCCCAGGTCTGCAGCAGTTGCCCGATGCCGTAGATCCCGCCCAGCGCGAGGCCGTGCGCGATGCCCGTGCTACCCAGCCGCCAGACATGGCGCGGAAACAGCGCCAGCATCGCCAGTGCGGCGATCGCGAAGCGCACGGCGAGGAAATCCGCCACCGGCATGCGCGTCACCACGTCCTTGATCATGAAGAACGTCGAGCCCCACACGGCGGTCATCGCCAGCAGGCCCAGGGTGGGGAGGGTCGTGGTGCGTGAGGTCATGGGGAGGAGTGAGGTGGAGAATGGGGTGAGCGAAAAGAGCAGCGCAACAAACCTTCGCACTCTCTCATGTTCTCAGTTCTGTTTATTGGATCTCGAAAACCGCCATCCTGGCGGTTGTTCGAGTCGGCGCGGCGGGCCATCCCTGGCCCGCAAACGCAGCCCGACTCATCGGGCTGCGTTTCGCGCTTTACGCAGCAACTGCCCGGGTATCTGCACGAGGAAATGCGCCCAGATGCCCAACCACACCGTGGCCGCCACCAACGGCCGGCGGGCTTCCGGGTCGAACTTGCGGAACCAGCGCCACATGCCGCGATGCTTGTGGCGGCTCACGAACACCGGACGGTGCCGGCTGGAGCCGCCCTTGCCGTGCAGTACGCGCACGTCGCCGGCCAGCAGCACTCGCCAGCCGGCATCGCGCACGCGGCGGCACAGGTCGAGGTCTTCGCAGTGCAGGAAATAGCCCTCGTCGAAGCCGCCCAGCCGCTCGAACAGATGGCGCGGCAGCAGCATCAGCGCACCGGACACCGCCTCGGCCTCGACCAGATGATCGGGTACGCCGCTGACCTCGACGCGCTCGCCCTGGCCGCCGAACAGGCTGGCCAGCGCGCGGCGCAGCAGCGGATCGCGCCGGTACGAGGCGGGATCGGGTACGCCCTGCGCGTCGCAGACCACGGCGCCGAGCAGGCCGACCTGCCGCTCGTCGTCGAACACGGCGAGCAGGCGATCCAGGCTGGCCTGGTCCAGCAGGCAATCGGGATTGAGCACCAGCAGGATCCGCCCCTTTGCCTGCGCCGCTGCGCGGTTCGCCGCGGGGCCGAAGCCGAGGTTGCCGTGGTTCTGCATCAGATGGAAGCGCGGCTCATGCTCATGCGCGCGCGCCAGCGCCTGCGGCATGCCGTCGGCGGAGGCGTTGTCGATCAGCAGCAGTTCCAGCGGCGTGGTGCAGGCCAGTACCCGGCGCACGCAATCGCGCAGCCCCGGGCCGCTGTCGGCGGACACCACGATCACGCTGAGCGGCAGCGGCGAGGAAGAGAAAGGTGTATTCACGGGGCAAGTATGCGGCAGGTGGCGTGACGCAGTTGCATGGATCGCGGGTCGGCGGTTCGGCAGCTCAATCGTCCTCGTCATGCCCGAGCACGTGGCCGATGGCCAGCGGCACATGTTCCTCGTCGCGGCTCAGCCATGGCTGGCCTTCGTGCCAGCCGGCCAGCTGCCAGCCGCGCAGGCGATCGCGGCGATCGCGGCGGCGATCGAGCAGCAGCAGGCCGCGCTGACCGGTCAGCGGCAACACCAGCCAGCGGCCATCGGCAGCGAAGTCGCAACGCGGTTCCACGCCGTCGAGCCGGCTGCCGTCGGCCAGTTGCGCGGCCTCATCGCGCCAGCGCAGTTCGCCGCCCAGCGGATCGGCGAGACCCGTCTCCAGCGACCGCCACTGTGGCGGCTGCAGCTCGATGATCGCGCCGGTCGGGCCGATCGGCGCCAGCGCCAACGCGGGCCATTCGTCCGTGGACGAGGACGACGGCTCGCGCCGCCGGCCTCGATCAAGCCAGTTCTCCAGCAGCATCAGCAGTGAGAAGCCGGCCAGCGCGGCGAGCAGGGTCAGCAGCCAGGCCAGCGCATCCGCGCCGAACGCACGCAGCACCGCCAGCAGCAGGCCCGGCAGGCCCCAGCGCAGCGCCAGCCGCAACAGCCGCGCCTGCGCCTGCAGCGGTCCTGTGCGCCACAGCAGCGCCAGCACGCAGGCCGCCAGCAACGGCAGATCCAGCCACCACGGCAGGATGGCGAGCAGCAGCAACCAGGCGAGCGCCGGCAGCCAGGTCAGGCACCGGCGCCACGGCACAGGCGAGCTCAGCCGCACCACACCCGCGCGTTGCGGAACATGCGCAGCCACGGCGAGTCCTCGCCCCAGGCTTCCGGCGCCCAGCTCATCTGCACGCTGCGGAACACGCGCTCCGGATGCGGCATCAGGATCGTCACGCGGCCGTCGGCGGCAGTGAAGCCGGCGAGGCCGCCGGGCGAGCCGTTCGGGTTGAGCGGGAAGTGCTCGGTGGGCTTGCCGCGGTTGTCCGTGAAGCGCAGCGCCGCCTGCGCCTTGGACGGGCTGCAGGTGTTCGGGAAATGCACGCGTCCCTCGCCGTGCGCCACCGCCACCGGGATGCGCGAACCGGCCATGCCCTTGAAGAACAGGCTGGGCGAGTCCAGCACTTCCAGCGTGGCCACGCGCGCCTCGTACTGCTCGGAGGTGTTGCGCAGGAACTTCGGCCAGTGCTGCGCGCCGGGGATGATGTCCTTGAGCTGGCTCATCATCTGGCAGCCGTTGCACACGCCCAGCGCGAACTTCGTCGGGTCGGCGAAGAACGCGGTGAATTCGGCGCGCAGGTAGTCGTTGTACAGGATCGAGGTGGCCCAGCCGCGGCCGGCACCGAGCACGTCGCCGTAGGAGAAGCCGCCGCAGGCGGCGAAGCCGCGGAAGTCGGCCAGCTTCACCCGGCCGCTGGCGAGGTCGGACATGTGCACGTCCACCGCCTCGAAGCCGGCGCGCGCGAACGCGGCGGCCATCTCCACCTGGCCGTTGACGCCCTGCTCGCGCAGGATCGCCACGCGCGGCTTGGCGCCGCCGGCGATCGCGGCATGGATCAGCGGCGCGGCGATGTCCTCGGCCGGGTCGAACGTGAGCTTGGGCGAGAGGCCCGGATCGGCGTCGTCCATGCGCCACTCCAGCTCGGCGTCGGCGCTGGCCGGGTTGTCGCGCAGCTGCTGCATCGCGTGGCTGGTCTCGTTCCAGGCGCGGTACAACGTGCTCCAGTTCCACTTGAACAGCGTCTCGCTGCCCGAGTACAGCTTGATGCCCAGCTTCTCCTTGGGCCGGCCGATGCGGTAGCTCATGCCGGCGAGGTCATGCTTCACCAGCAGCGCCTCGAAGGCCTCGCGGTTGGCCACCGCCACCTGCAGCACCGCGCCCAGCTCCTCGTTGAACAGCGCGCGCAGCGCGGCGTCGGCCCAGCCCTCGAGCTGGATCTCCAGGCCGCAATGGCCGGCGAAGGCCATCTCCAGCAGGGTGACGATGACGCCGCCGTCGGAACGGTCGTGGTAAGCCAGCAGCAGGCCGCCGCGGTTCGCTTCCTGCACCAGCTCGAACAGCGCCTTGAGGCGCTTCGCGTCGTCCAGGTCCGGCGGCACGCCGCCGCTGCGGTTGAACACCTGGGTCAGCGCGGAGGCGCCGAGGCGGTCGCGGCCGGCGCCGAGGTCGAGCAGCCACAGGTCGGTGTCGCCGCGATGGAGCTTCAGCTGCGGAGTGAGCGTGCGGCGCGCGTCGTCCACGCGGGCGAAGCCGGTGACCACCAGCGACACCGGCGCCACCGTCTTCTGCGGCACCTCGCCGTCGTGCCACACGGTCTGCATGGACAGCGAGTCCTTGCCGACCGGGATCGAGATGTCGAGCTCGGGGCACAGTTCCATGCCTACGGCCTTCACCGCGTCGAACAGCTTGGCGTCCTCGCCGGCATGATTCACCGCGGCCATCCAGTTGGCGGACAAACGGATCTCGCCCAGCGAGGCGATCGGCGCGGCAGCGAGGTTGGTGATCGCCTCGCCCACCGCGAGCCGCGCGGCATCGGCGCTGGACAGCAGCGCCACCGGGGCGCGCTCGGCCATCGCCATCGCCTCGCCGCGGTAGCCATCGAAGTCGGCCAGGGTCACCGCGCAGTCGGCCACCGGCACCTGCCACGGGCCAACCATCGGGTCGCGGTGGTTGAGGCCGCCCACGGTGCGGTCGCCGATGTGGATCAGGAAGCTCTTGCTGCCGACGGTGGGCAGGCGCAGCACGCGCAGCAGCGCCTCGTCCATGCCGATGCCGGTGAGGTCCGGCACCAGGTCCACGCGCGGCTTGATGCGCTTGGCGTCGCGGTGCATGCGCGGCGGCTTGCCGAACAGCACATCCATCGGCAGGTCGATCACCACGAGATCGCGGCGCGGGTCGGCGACGCGCAGCACGCGCTCGGCGGTGGCGGTGCCGACCACGGCATACGGGCAGCGCTCTCGCGCGCAGTACGCCTCGAACTCCGGCAGGTTCTCCGGCGCGATCGCGAGCACGTAGCGCTCCTGCGACTCGTTGCTCCACACCTGCATCGGCGACAGCGAGGGATCGTCGCAGGGCACCTTGGAGAGGTCGATCTCGCCGCCCACGCCGGCGTCGTTGAGGATTTCCGGGATCGCGTTGGAGAGGCCGCCCGCGCCCACGTCGTGGATGCTGACGATGGGGTTGGCGTCGCCGTGCGCCCAGCAGGCGTCGATCACCTGCTGGCAGCGGCGCTCCATCTCGGCGTTGTCGCGCTGCACCGAGGCGAAGTCCAGCTCGGCGCTGGACGCGCCGGACGCCACCGACGAGGCGGCGCCGCCGCCCAGGCCGATCAGCATCGCCGGGCCGCCCAGCACGATCACCGCGTGGCCGGGCTGCACCGCGCGCTTCTGCACGTGGTCGCGGCGGATGTTGGCGAGACCGCCGGCCAGCATGATCGGCTTGTCGTAACCGCGGCGCAGGCCGGCTTCGCCGGTCTCGTGCTCGTAGCTGCGGAAATAGCCGCCCAGGCAGGGCCGGCCGAATTCGTTGTTGAACGCGGCGGCGCCGAGCGGGCCGTCGCGCATGATCTCGAACGCGCTGGCCATGCGCGGCGGCAGCGGGCGCTCCACCTCCCACGGCTGCGGATGGCCGGGGATGCGCAGGTCGGACACCGAGAAACCGGTGAGGCCGGCCTTGGGCTTCGCGCCGCGGCCGGTGGCGCCCTCGTCGCGGATCTCGCCGCCGGCGCCGGTGGCCGCGCCGGGCCACGGCGCGATCGCGGTGGGATGGTTGTGCGTCTCCACCTTGATCGCGTAGTCGATCTGTTCCTCGTGCTTGCGCCACACTCCGTTCGCATCGGCGAAGAAGCGATTGCCGGTGCTGCCCTCGATCACCGCCGCGTTGTCGTGGTAGGCGGACAGCGTGTGCGCGGGCGATCGCTGGTGGGTGTGCTTGATCATCGCGAACAGGCTCTTGTCCTGCTCCTGGCCGTCCACCGTCCAGCTCGCGTTGAACACCTTGTGGCGGCAATGCTCGGAGTTCGCCTGCGCGAACATGAAGAGCTCGGCATCGGTGGGCTCGCGGCCCAGCTCGGCATAGCGCTCGGCGAGGTAGTCGATCTCGTCGGCCGCCAGCGCCAGCCCAAGTTCGGCATTGGCCTTGGCCAGCGCGCCACGGGCATCGCCACCCAGCGCCACGTGCACCAGGTCGCCCGGCTGGCCGGCGAGGAACAGGCCCCGTGCCTCGTCCAGCGAAGCCAGCACCGATTGCGTCATCGCGTCGTGCAGCAGGGCCAGTACCGCCGCATGCGCGGACGTGCCGGCCGCGGGCATGCCGGCGAGCTGCCAGGCCGTGCCGCGCTCCACCCGGCGCACGTCGAAGCCGGCGCCGTGCAGGATGTCGGTGGCCTTGCTCGACCACGGCGAGATCGTGCCCAGCCGCGGCACCACCCACAGCGTGGCGGGCTGGGGCGCGGCGTCCTTCGCCTCCAGCACCTCCAGCAGGCGCTGGCGCAGCGTGCCTTCCGGCGCGGCGGCGGCATCGAGGAAATACACGAACCAGGCGGCCTGCACGCGGCTGCCGCGATGCAAGGCGTCGAGGCGGGCGTTGAGGCGTTCGAGGCGGAAGGCCGAAAGGGCGTTCTGCCCGTCGAGTGCGATCATGCGGGGAACAGCGCCAAGCTGATGGGAATGCCTATTCTAGCCGATGCACCCGGCCGATGCTGCGGCACGGCATGACCGCTGCCGGCCGTGCGGGCGCAGGCTCTTGCAAGGTGTCGGCTGAACCGACTCAGCCTTCCTTCTGCAGCACCTGCAGCAGCTGCGCCGGCGTGAGATAGCCACCCACCATGCGTCCGCTGGGAGTGAAGATCGCGGGGGTGCCGCTGACGCCCAGCTTCTCGCCCAGCTCGAACTGGGCGCGCACCGGGTTGGAGCAGCTGGCGGCCTTGGGCTCGTGCCCCGCGAACGCCTCGGTGAGCGCGGCCTTGCGGTCGGCGGCGCACCAGGCCGAAACCATGGTCTTGTAGGTTGCCGTAGGATGGCCGAGCGGATTGGTCACGCCCTCGCGCGGCCACGCCAGGTAATCCACCGCGATGCCTTCCTTGTTGATCTCGGCGATGTGCTCGTGCAGCACCTTGCAGTACGGGCAGGTGACGTCGGTGAATACGGTGACCCGGTACTTCGGGTTCGCCGGCGCGTATTCGATGCGCGCAGCAGCCGGCACCTTGGCCAGCTCGGCCTTGCGATAGGCCGCCCAGGTGGCGTCGTTGAGGCTCTTCTTCGCACCCAGGTCGACCAGATCGCCGTTCAGCAGGTACTTGCCGTCGGTGCTCACGTAGACGAGTTGGCCCGAGGCGATCACCTGGTAGAAGCCCGGCAGCGGTGCGCGGTTCACCACGGCCACCTGCACGCCCGGCGCCAGCTTCGCCAGCGCCTGCTGCACCAGTTTCAGCGCGGCGGCGTCGATGCCGTCGCCGAGCATCGCGCCGGGCGCCGGCGCGTCCGTTGCCGGGATAGCCGTGGCGGCATTGTCGGCCGCACAGGCGGTCAGGGCGATTCCGCTGACGCACACGGCCAGCAACAGCTTCTTCAACATCTCGCTTGCACCTCGATGGCCGCGGGGACGGCGGCCGTCCGGCGATTCTCGCACAGCCGCCACGTGCCCTCATGAACCCGGCACTCAGCCGCGCGGATGGTGCTGCGCATGCAGGCGCTTCAACCCTTCCTTCGCCACCAGGGTGTAGATCTGGGTGGTGCTGAGCGCGCTGTGGCCCAGCAGCATCTGCAGCGCGCGCAGGTCGGCGCCGTGGTTGAGCAAATGCGTGGCGAAGGAATGCCGCAGCACGTGCGGCGAGATGCGCTTGGCCTGGATGCCGACCTTGAGCGCGTGGCGCTTCACCAGGGTCCAGAACATCTGCCGCGTCATGCCCGCGCCGCGCTGGCTGAGGAACAGCGCCGGCGGCTGGCGACCTTTCGCCAGCACCGGGCGCGCCGCGGCGAGATAGCTTTCGATCCAGCCCAGCGCTACCTCACCCACCGGCACGAGGCGATCCTTGCCGCCCTTGCCGGTGACGCGCAGCACGCCCTGGCGCGGGTTGAGCGCGGCGAGCGGCAACTCCACCAGCTCGGACACGCGCAGGCCCGAGGCGTACATCAGCTCCAGCATCGCGCGGTCGCGCAGGCCCAGCGTGCCGTCCGTGTCCGGCGCGTTCAGCAGCGCCTCGATCTCGCGCTCGGCCAGCGCCTTGGGCAGGCTGCGCGGCATGCGCGGGCGCTCGATCAGCAGGGTGGGGTCCTCGAAGCCCGCCTGCTCGCGCGCGAGGTGCGCGTAGTAGCGCCGGAACGCCGACTGCCGCCGCGCCATCGAGCGCACCGCTGCGTGCTGCATGCCGTGGTAGGCGGAGATGTCCTCGCGCCGCGCGTCGCGCAGCGAGCGGCCGCGTCCGGCCAGCCAGCGCGCCAGCGCTTCCAGATCCTGGCGATAGGCTTCCAGCGTGCGATCGGCAAGGCCGTCCTCGGACCACACGCGTTCCAGGAAGGCATCGATGCTCGCGGCATCCGCTTCGGCGATACTGGGCGAATCTTCTTTCTGCATGCGCGCCATGCTGGGCATGGCGCCAACCGAGTGCAAGCCGCCCGATGAACGCCGCCAACCTGCCCTGCCCGCTGTGGCGCCGCCTCGCCGCCCTGGTCTACGACCTGCTGATCGTGGTGGCGATCGTGATGGTGGTGGGCATGCTGTGCCAGCTCGCCACCGGCGGCCGCTTGATCGAGACCGGCGCGCACACCGTGGTCCCCCTCTGGTACCAGCTGCTGCAAGGCGTGGTGGTGGCCGCCTACTTCGTGGCCTCGTGGCGCCGCGGCGGGCAGACCGTGGGCATGCGACCGTGGCGCATCCGCGTGAGCCGCGACGACGGCGGCACGATCAGTCCGCAACAGGCCGTGGTCCGCGTGCTGGTCGCCGCCGCGCCGATGCTGCTGCTGGCGCTGGAGCCACTGCTCGGCTTGCATGCCACGCTGTGGACCATGCTGGGCGCATGGGCGCTGTGGTTCGCGGTGGCGCTGTTCGATCCGCGCCGCCGCGCGCTGCACGATCTCGCCGCGGATACCGAGCTGCGGCGGATGGACTGAGCAAGCCCGTCGGCGACGCTCAGCGCACCTTCCAACTGGCGACAGGCCAGCTGCTGGAATCGCCGGCTTCGCCACAGGTGACCGGCGCCAGGCGCGCGACGCGTCCCGCCGATCCCGCGGCGGAACGGCGCGGCCAGTGCTCCAGCATCGACAGCAGGCCGCCGAGCGCGCTCAGGTACGCCCGCTTGGCATAGCGCTTGGGCCCCGGCAGGCCGCTCTTGCGGGAGCACAGCTCGGCGACGTAACCGCCCCAATTCGAACCGTCGAGCATGTTCTGGCAGATCGAGATCGACGGCGACAGCGCCCGCGCACCGTGCCACCAGCGCGAAGGAACGAACACCATGTCGCCCGGATGCAGCACGGTGTGGTACTGGGTGGCGCGCGCGTACAGCGGGAAGCGCTGCGGGTCGACCTGGCGCACGTCCGGGATCGTCGACTGGTTCGGCATGCCCGGCTTGGGGTACAGGAAGGCAGCGTCTTCCGGCGGATACAGGATGAACTCCTTGTCGCCGTGGATCTCGGTGATCGTCGCGTGCGAGTTCTCGAGGTCGTAGTGCAGGAACGGAAAGCGGCCGCCGACGCCTCCGATCAGCAGCTTCAGGTAGCCGTCCGGCCGGCACCACTGCCGCGGCATCAGCGGGCTGGCCAGCCGCCGCGGGAACGCATAGGGATTCAGCGGCTCCAGGTCCGGCAGCAGCTCCGGCATGTGCGGGCCGATGAACAGGCGGTACATGTAGGGGCCGGGCGCATCCTCGCGCGAGGCCAGCACCGCGTCGATGAAGTCGGCGAACGTCATCTGCTCGCTGGGGCTGACCTGGATGCGTTTCGCGCCGAAGCGTTCGCGGAAATATTCCGGCGTCCACTGCTGCCGCGCCGGGCAGGCCTGCAGCGCGTTCCCCACCACCACCGGCCGATTGCGTGCGACGTAGTCGCGCACGAAGTCCGGGTAGGGCAACTCCGCGGCGGCCCGGCGTTCGAGCGTGACCCGACGCTGCGCCCGGATTTCCGGGCGTGCCTGCGTATCGATGCCCACTGCGCCCATGTCGATTCGCCCCCTCTGCGAAGCAGTCGCGGGCCACCTGCCGGTGCGCCACGCAATGAAATCCCGACGCCGGAGCGCGACGCTACGCGCGCCGCCGCATGGCGTCAACGCAGTCTTGCACGGGGCTCCGCACCAGTCGGGCATCGCCAGGGCGCAGTGGCGGCGACGCCGCGCGGCGCAAGCCAAGCCCTTGATCGCCCTGGCGATCGCGCCTGCGGCGCTGCAACACAAGAAACCGCGAACGGCGCTAAGATGACGCGTTTTTCGCCAACGCCGGTCGTCCCCATGCTTTATCAGATCCACGAGTGGCAACGCGCCTTCCTCGGTCCGCTCAGCCATCTCGCCGACGCCAGCGCCCAGATGCTCAACGATGCGAACAACCCGTTCGCCTCGTGGCCCGGCACGCAGCGGCTGGCCGCCGGCTACGAGCTGGTCCACCGCCTCGGCAAGGACTACGAGAAGCCCGCCTTCGGCATCCACCAGGTCGAGGCGCACGGCCACGAGATTGCGGTGATCGAGCGCGTGGCGCTGGACACGCCGTTCTGCCAGCTCAAGCGCTTCAAGCGCTTCAGCGACGACCCGGCCACCATCGAGACGATGAAGACCGACCCGGTGGTGCTGGTGGTGGCGCCGCTGTCCGGCCACCACGCCACCCTGCTGCGCGACACCGTGCGCACCTTGCTGCGCGAGCACAAGGTCTACGTCACCGACTGGGTGGACGCGCGCATGGTGCCGGCCGCGGCCGGCCCGTTCGGACTGGACGACTACGTGGCGCTGATCGAGCGCTTCATCCGCCACATCGGCGCCGACAACCTGCATGTGATCTCGGTCTGCCAGCCCACCGTGCCGGTGCTGGCCGCGGTGTCGCTGCTGGCCGCGCGCGGCGAGGCCACGCCGCGCAGCCTCACCATGATGGGTGGCCCGATCGACCCGCGATGCAGCCCCACCAGCGTCAACAACCTCGCCACCACCCAGCCGCTGGCCTGGTTCAAGGGCAACGTGATCCATACCGTGCCGCCGAACTACCCCGGCCGCGGCCGCGAGGTATATCCGGGCTTCCTGCAGCACGCCGGTTTCATCGCGATGAACCCCGGCCGCCACCTGCAGTCGCACTGGGACTTCTACGAGAACCTGCTGCGCGGCGACCTCGACGACGCCGAGTCGCACCGCAAGTTCTACGACGAATACAACGCCGTGCTCGACATGCCTGCGGAGTTCTACCTCGACACCATCGAGAAGGTATTCCAGCAGTTCCTGCTGCCGCGCGGACTGTGGGACGTGCACGGCGAGCGGGTGAATCCCGCCGCGATTGCGCGCAGCGCCCTGCTCACCGTCGAGGGCGAGCTGGACGACATCTCCGGCCTCGGCCAGACCCAGGCTGCGCACGACCTGTGCAGCAGCATCCCGGCGAAGCGCCGCGCGCACAAGGTGATCGAGGGCGCTGGCCACTACGGCATCTTCAGCGGCCGGCGCTGGCGCGAAGTCGTCTATCCGCAGGTGCGGGATTTCATCCGGCGGTTCGATCGCGCGGAGAAGTGATCGGCGCTCGCGCGCGCCCAATAGTGCGGGCGCCAGCGACTTGGCGGTTTCGCTCGCCTGTTGACGAGTGGTTTCGCCGATGACTCGACCACTTGCGCTCGCGGTCGCTTTGTCTTTTACGCCAGCGACAGAGCGGTTTCGTGCCTGCTGATGCGCGAGCGATTTCTCTCGCTTGCTCGTTCGTGTTTGCACGCTCGACAGAGCGGTTTCGAGCCGCTGCCGCGGCCCGAGTCACTTTCTCTCGCGTGCCCGAGAGAAAGTAACCAAAGAGAGGGGCACCCCGATGGCGCGCCCTCTAGGCATCCTGCCTTCCGGGTGCGCGTGCGGGTTCCGGGTTTTTTCGACGGCACCTCCATGTGCCGGCGAAAAACTGGCC